>OBMK010000241.1_pt1 | contig 53801 bp, 56 predicted proteins | sample 1539081 | NCBI WGS metagenome assembly OBMK01 (sample SAMEA3355528, study PRJEB22509) | marine metagenome | biome: marine; feature: river plume; material: water | place: USA | collected 2010-08-07 | depth 0.5 m | reverse complement strand
AACAAATTAGTGAAGTTGTAGATAATAAAAAAGAATTAGCAGAAGAGCTAAACTCTCTTACAAAAGAACTTAAAGAATTAATGGGAGATATATCTCCTGAAATAAATTTAAAAGAAGAAAGTGTTTTCGAATACATTTCTGACTTAACACTTATAGAAAACACTAAATTAAAAAATAGCAAAGAAGCAGAATTAAAAAAGAATTTTGGAGAGGATAATGTTGAAAGAGCAAATGCAATTAATGCAAACTTTAATACTATTATAGAAGAAATTAATAAAAGCGGAATTAATATCTTCTTTGATCCTAAAACAAATAAGCATCAAAATGGTTGTGATTAATTCGTATATTTGCTAGGATAAATCGTTTATTATGGCTTGTAGATATTTTGTTGGTGGTTACTCACTAACCGAAGCACAATTTAAAAAAGTGCTTAATGATGGTCTCTTAGATCAATTACTAGTTAAACAAGGTATTGAAATACCAGGGTTTAATATTAAGGAGGAGTTTATAGAAAGTACTCTTAAAAGTGCTAAACAAGGTCCTGTAGAGTTAAGAGTAGTATCTAAAATAAACAAGCAAGTAAATAATCAATTAGAAAACATTAGCTACACAGACGGGGACGTTATAGACGGAACTAATAGAAGAAGTGCTGCACGTAAATTAACTACTGTTATAAAAGAAGCTAATGACCAAATTAAACAACAAAACAAAAGGTTAGGTAAAAAAAGAAAACCAGTAGACCTTATACTGGTAACTTCTGTTGGGGGTAAACTACAATATGGAGAAAATATTTCTAAAAAAGTAGTACAAGAAATAGAGGACAGTCCTTATGTAAATCTAAAAGACGGTTTTATATATATGCTAGTTCCTAGTTCTTATGGTTTATATCCAATAAGATTAGAATCTCGTTTTCTAGGAGAAACAAATGTAGGCAATCAAGTAAAAGAAAATGTAAAAAAATTATTTACTGAAACAGACAGCAAAGTTTTTGACAATATTGCAAAAAATATAAGTAGGTTTTTATATAAAACAACAATAAAAAAGACTCCTGAAGGAATTAATATAACTACTACTAAAGCGGATGATACAGAAGTATCAGAAACTTTTGAAACTCCAGAAGAACTAATTACTTTTATTTTAGGAGATCGAACAGGTAAAAAACTAAACAAAGATAAAGACGGCAATCTTAGTACTAATAAAGGTCTATTAGCTCATGTAAATAGTTTAAAAATAAACAATAATGTTAAAGACCCTAATTCTTTGTCTAATGAGTTTTATGCTAACAATGAGTTTGTAACTACAGATCTTTATACCGAAGGAGGTAACTTTTTTAATAGCAGTAGTTTTGTTGTAGAAGCATTTAATCCTACAACCCAAACAACAAAAGTATTAGGAGAAATATTAAGCAGTTCTATACCTGTTAAAACAGAAAACGAGGCTAAGTCTAAAATAATTAAACCAATTGTAAAAGAAGAAACTAAAGAAGACGAACTTCCTATTAACAGTAAAACAATAGAAGAAGTGCAAGAACTTCAATCTATTTATATACCTATAGAAAATTCTAATTTACAATATAGAGTTTACGTAAGAGCTAAAGAAAATACTTTAGAAATGTATAAAGTAGAAAAAGGAAGTTTAGTAGCTGTTCCTAATTCTAATACAAAAAAATGGAAAGTATCTTCTAAAGCAAATTCTAAAGAAACTAGTATTGCTCGTAAAGAAGCAAAGCCTAAGTTTGACGAACTTAAAAAACAGTTTGGTACAAAAGATACTACTACTCCAGAAGGAGGTATATACCAAGATCCTAAAACTGGAGAAGATGTAGGAACAGGTTTGTTTGATAATCCTATTGTTGAGGAAACAGATTCTACTCCTGAAACAGAAACAAACATATCAGGAATATTTGATTACGGAGAAGAAGGAGATGTAGGGGAAGATTTAGATATAAAACCACGTACTCGTACTGCAGATAATAAAGAAAACGCTGTACAATGGGATAAAGAAAAAGAACTTAAATGGTTAGAAGATAAACTAGGCAGAGAAGTTCTAGATGGAAAAGTATCTTTATTTAATTCTGTAGAAGACTTAGAATCTTATTTGCCTAAAGAAACTTACGAAATGCTATTAGAAGCACGTAAAAACGGAAAGTTTCTTAACGGTTTGTTTACTAAAGCAGCGATGCACATAGCAAACAATGCTTTTGATGGAACAGGTTTTCACGAAGCATTTCACGTAGTATTTAATTTAGGGCTTAACTTAGAACAAAGAATTGGTTTATTAAATGAAGCAGTAGAAAAATACTCTGACGAAATCTCACCAGAAGCTACTTTAATAGAAATAGAAGAAGTACTTGCAGATAAGTTTATGGAGTACGTACAAGCAGAAGGAGAAGTAAAAGGTCTTGTAGGAAAAATAGGCAAATGGTTTAAAGCTATGTTTAGAGGTTTTAAATTATTCTTTAATAAAAACTCTGTAGTTTCTATAGCAGATTTATTTAGTGATATTCAATTAGGGGTTTATAAAAACAAAATTACTTTTGAAAATACGGACTTAACTAAAATACATCCTGAAAATATTAAGCTGCGTGAAACAGAAAATACTAATAAAAGTAATAACGATCCTATACCAGAGTTAGATCCTAGATTAAAAAAAGATGCTTTTCAATATATGGAAAACAGGCTTTTTCAAGAATTAGATAAAATAAGAGAAGAAAATTCTGATTTTAAAAATTTATCTGATTCTCAATTAATTAATGAAATATCTAAAGAAGGAGGTATAAAACGTATTTACGGGGTACTGCTTTACAGAATGTCACTGGATGCTAAAGCCAGTGCAAATGCAGGTAAAGATGTTTCTAACTTATTAGCAATATGGAATTCGTTTACAGATAATAGTAAAGCAATAGAAAAAAAAGAAATTGCTGGGAAAGGAATGCCTATTTTTAAAGCAGGCCTTACTCCTTTGGCTATACAGTTTAATCGTTCTTTAAGAAGCAGAGGCATTAATATTAATTTAGATGCTGTAGAAGATTTAAAATATAACTTTATAGAGGGAGAAGAAAATTCTATTGCTAAAGAAGTAGAAAATAGTACCGCAGAAGAACGCTGGCAACAAGCTTATATAGAAATAGACCCACAAGAAACTTTATCACAACTTACTAGAAGAAGATTAAGTACTATTCCAAAAATGGTTATAGTAGACGGAGAAAAAGTAAGAGCTACTAATAGTTTAGGAATTCCAATTAATTATTCTGAAAAAGAAGTTTTTTCATATTTAGCCCATAATATCACTGATTCTTATAGTCCTTCTAAAATGATTAGCAGATTAAAAGAATTGTCTGATAAAAAACCTTTTATAGAAGAAATTTTAAATATGATACAAAAGTATCCTGATTTTAAAAATTCTTTGTACACTACTTTAGCTTCTAAGACTTTCCAAAAGTTTTTAATGGTTTTAGAAGTAGAAGGAAATTATAGAACTTTTTATTCTAACAGAAAATCTATAGATAATATTATTACAGAAACTATGATTAATGGTTTTGTAGTAGACGAAAATCCTCTTTTTGGTAAACACGATGATAAAAGTGAACTAAAAGGACAAATAGATTTTGAAACTCCTATTAAAAAGAAAGTAACAGAGCAAATTACTAGATTAAATAATTTAGTAGAGCGTAGTAAAGTTACTACTACTAAAAAAGAAATTTCTGATTTTATTGATGACTTTGCAAAATTTTTAAAAGACAATCATTTAAATGTAAGTAAAGATCAGTTACTAGAAATATGGAATCCTGATACAGAGAATAATAAATCTAAATGGAATAATATTGTACAGTTACTTAGTAGTACTAGTAAAATATTTAAAGAACTTGAACAAGGTAGAAATCCTTTTTTACAAATGCGAGTGTCAGACGACAGTGTATTTAAAAACGTATTAAAAGAATTTGTTTTTAGAGCAAAAGCAGGAATGGAAAAAGATCTAAGTATTGCTTTTGTAAATGGAAATAAAAAAGCAGTATACGCAGTTCAGTATTCTAATTACTTAAACAAATTAATTTCTAAATTTAAAAATCCTAAAGATTTTAAAAAGTACAAAGCAGAAATAGCAAACGATCCTTTGCTTAGTAGTATGCCAATGATTACAGATCTTTTAACTGAAGAAGGAGACGCTTCTCAATTAATGGATAATTTAGAAACAGTTATTTTTGACTCTTTAGCAAGAAGCGGAAAAAATAAAAATGTAGATTATTCTGACTTATCAGATATTGAGATAGAGTCTATGGCTATGGCGGCCTTTTTTAAACAAGGTAACAAAAGTAATTACGGATATTATAAGCTTCCTATTCCTGCGGACAATTCTGTATTGCCTTTAATTCAATATAAAAAATACGATTTTAAAGAAGTAGTAGATAAACTTGTTCAAGTAGCTAACGCAGAAAGAAAAAGAATAAACTTCTTTAAAAATTTACCAGAAGATTCTTCTCTTCTTCTAATAGAAAACTTTAAAAATAATGCAGGTAAGTATCATATATTAAGTTTTTTAAATGGTAAAGTATCTGAAAACACTAGTGTTGATGATATTAGAATTATAATAGAAGATCATTTAACAAAAGAGTTTTTAGAATTACAAAAAGAAAAGTATAAAGATGCGGGCATAATAAAAGAATACGAAAAAGGCCCTAACGGTAAAATTACTTTTGCTGATAAAGTAATTAGTAAAAGCCAAGAAAAAAATTCTTTAGAGTTCTTTAAAAGTTATTTGTTTAATTCATATTTAATGAATACTCAAATGACTACTATTTTTGCAGGAGATCCTGCTTTTTATAAAGGCACAGGAGATTACCAAAAAAGATATAAACAAATAGTATCGCCTGGAACGTTTACTAATTCTGAAATTATTTATGATAAATATTCTGGTTTAGTATTTAATGATGAGGTAGCTCCTACAGAGTCTTATGTTGTAGATAATATTATAGAACTAGTAAAAGCTTCTGATTTGCCTGCAGAAAGCAAAAAAGAATTAATAGTTAGATGGGAATCAACTAGAAGCACTACTTCTAATAAAGGACATAATAATCTTACTGATGGTGCAACTTTTATATCTTTAGACAGAGCTAAAAATATTTTAGTATCTCTTGATAGATATACTCCAGAACATAAAAAAGCATTTGAAAGAATAAAAAAAGGAATTGAAAAACCTGAAGATTCTGCTTTATTTAGTGTCTCAAAACCTTTTATGTTTAGTAAAATGAATATAGAAGGAATAGAAGTTCCTATTCAAATTAAAAATTCAGAAATACTTTTAACTAAAGCATTAGCATATAAAAAAGATGAAGACGGAAACTTTTTACGTCCTAAATTAGTAGCTGCTTATGACTTATTAAATAATCCTAAACCCGACGGTCCACAAATAGACTTTATTGCTTTTGAATCTGCTGTAAAAGTAGGAGCTATAGGTAGTAAGTTAGACGAAGATGGAAACGTTACATATAATGAATTAGTAGAAAATGATGAAGGCAAACTAGTATTAAACGGACCTCCTGCTATAGTTACTTTAGACCATGCAGACTGGAGACTTCAACAAGAAGTGCCGCCTAAATATGAAGATGCTTCTGGTAACTTTGGTAGCCAAATACGTAATCTAATTATAAGTGATATGTCAATGGATGGCATATACAAAATAAATAAAAAAGAATACACGGGCAGAGAAGTAGCAAGAATGTATCAAGAATTAGTAGTAGAAAATTTAGAAGAATCTTACAAGAATGTAGAAGAAATGTTCTTAGATGAAGATGGAGAAGTAGACTATAAAAAAATTACTACACATCTAAAAGCAGAAGTTACTAGAAGAAATTTAGGAGAAGAATACTTTGAAGCAATAGAACTTATAAATGAAGTTATTGGAGGGGAAAAAACAAATAAAAAAATACCTACTTTGCCTCTTTGGCATCCTTTAATTTCTTATAAAGTAGAAAGTCTTTTAAACTCTTTCTTTAAAAATAATGTTACTAACCAAAAAATTAAAGGGGGAGCAATGGTTAATGCTACTTCTTATGGAGTATCAGAAGAATTAGAGTTCTACATAGATAAAAATGGTAATTACTTAATGGAAGCTTTGCTACCTTGGTGGTCTAAAAAATACTTTCCTAAAAATAAAGACGGGGAAATAGATCTAAAAACTTTACCAAAAGAATTAACAGAGCTTATAGGTTACCGTATTCCTACAGAAGATAAATACTCTATGTTCAATATTAAAGTAGTAGGGTTTACTGATTCAGCAGCAGGAGGTACTATTATTCTTCCACAAGAAGCTACTACTCAAGCAGGACTCGATTTTGATATTGATAAACTTTCTATGATTATTCCTGAATATAGAATAACAAAAGAAGGTAAAATAGAATATAAAAAATATTTAGACAAAAACTCTTCTTCTGAAGAAGTTGTAGATGCTATTTTTGATAGTAATAATTCTTATGAATCTTTTGTTAATAAATATGTTCCTTCTGCTAGCAAAAAAAGAATATTAAAATTAAAAGAGGACGCAGATCAAGATATTTTTAATTCTGTTATATCAAGAAACAACTGGAAAGATGATATAGGATTTACAGAAATTATAACAGAAATAAGAAATTTACAAGAACAAAGAAAAGAAGAAACAGACCCTGTACAAAAAGCTGCTATAAAAAAACAAATTAATTCTTTGCAAGATAAAGTATACGAAGAAAAAGATTTATTTGACGGGGGCGTAAACACTGCACACGAAAGATATAAAACTCTCAAAAAAGATATAGCTGTTTTTGTAGAAGCAATACCTAAAGATCAGTACGAAGAATTTAATACTGTGGCTACACGTAACAACCAATTATTGCAAATAATGATTGGTATTATGGAAAATAAAGAAACGGCTCTTTCTATTATTGACTCTGGTAACTTTGATAAGTTAATAGAATTAGGAACTAGTACTAGAATACTACAACTACCAAAAGATTCTAATCTTAAAAAAGAAGGTATAGATATTTTAGAAGATTTTAAATCTGGAAAAATAGATGTTTTACAATATAGAGAACTACTTAAAGATTTTTCTAAAAAATTAGATGATAAGGATTTTAATATAAACTATCCTTCTACACAATTAACTTTGTTTAGACGTAATATGACAGGTAAAAAGCTAATTGGTATTTTTGCAAATCATAATTCTAATCATGCTAAAGCACAATACACAAATCTTGCTTTGAATTCAAGTGTTAAATTTGATGGAATAGAATACAACAGTTTAAATAATGTAAAAAATGCTGAAGGAGAAAGAATATCTAAATCATTAGCAATTAAATTAGCTGCTGTTGTAGACAACGCTAAAGAACCTGTATCTGCTTATTTAAATATGAACACTTACACGGCCAATGTAATTGCTTACTTATCTAGACTAGGAGTTAAAGAAGATACTATTTTTGCTTTTGTTAATCAACCTGCAATTTTAGAACTTACAAAAGAACACTTTAATGAAAGAGGATCTATATCAGCGCAAAAAGATAGAGTAGATAAACACATTGCAGAATTAACAGGAGATTTATCTATTAATAATATTAGCCTAGACAGTATAGAAATAGATGATTTTAATTTAAATAGAGAAGAATTAGAAAAAGCTTTAGATAATAATAATTCTAAAGAAACATTAATTACTCAATACAAAACATTACTAGCTTTTAAAAGGCACTATAAAGTAGCAGAAGAACTAAGTAGAATAACTCAGGCATCTAAAGTAGATACTTCGCCTGTGGGCCCTTCTAACGGAGAAAACTATGTAATGATTAATATGCAACAAAAAGTATTAAATAATAATAATCCTAGTATTACAGGACAAGAAGAATTATTTTTTACAGAATCAGAGCAATTAATCAATCCTGCTTTTAATAAATATGGATGGTTAAAACCTTTAGGTATTTTAAATAAAGTATTTCCTTCTATAGGAAAAATTTCTACAGAAACAGGTAGTATAAAATACTCTATGCTAGGAAAAATAAAAAATTTCTTTTCTGATTTAAAAACAGATTTTAATTTAACAGCTTCGGAAGCACGCCAGGTAGACAGTCTGTTTATGTCTTACATAGGGTCTAAACTTCCTTTCTTTAATTACAAAGATGCTACAAGAGTTTTAAATGAAGTTCCTGATACATTGCGTAAGTACAAAGAAGAAAACCCAGATTCTATTTACATGCCTCTTTTAGAAGCTTTGTATACTAAAGATGCTACAAGAACTGTTCCTGTACGTAGAATAGAATACTACAATACAGGTAAGAAGAGTTTAGATCATGAAGAAGCAAGAGCAGCTTGGAAACAAATGCTAACTGCAGAAAATGCTAAAGACAGAAAACTAGCGTTAGATTTAGTTAAATATACTTTTTTCTCTAATGGATACAGTTTTAGTTCTTTTTCATTCTTTAATATGATTCCTGTAGAATTTTGGAAAGATTCTTTTGCAAGAGAAGATATTAATAAAGGAGTAGGGCTTTTAGATGAAAACGACAATAGTTTTACTAAACTCGCAGAATTAGTTTTTGAAGAATTAAAAAACGAATCAGCAATAGGAACAGACGGATATGTAACACAAACTGGTGCTGTATATAATTTTATAAAACAATTTATACAAAACACTGCAGAAAAATCTATGATAGTGCCTTCTTTAAATTTAAAAGAAGATTCTCCTAGAGGCTATACTCCTAAAAAAGGAGTATTAAAATTGGGACCAGACGAAGTATTTGTTTTTGGTACTACAGAAGAAGGGGCCCATAATATAGATGCTGCAGGGTTTGCGTTTAGTGGAAATGCTAATACAAATAGATCTTTGTATAAAAAAGGAGATACTGGTAAATGGACTAAGTATGGTATAACAGGTCAAATTACAGTAGGAACAGAAGGACAAGGATTTGGTATAAGAATGCAAAAAGCTACTTTTAAAGACGGGTCTTTAGAAAAAATAGAAGGTCCTAAACAATTACAAGAAGCTGAAAGTAAAAAGCTTATAACTTCTATGAAATCTGATTTAAGAAAATTAATTAAAGCAGCTAATGAAAATAATAATAAAACTTTTATTGTAGGAAATTTAGATAATTCTCTAAATCAAAAAGGAAGAACAAGTTTTAAAATTATTAAACAAGCTTTAGAAGAAGTTAATAAAGAAGCTATGTTCCCTGACAATATAATCTTTCCTGAAAAGTATGATCCAAGGATAAATAACAATAGAAAAATTGTAAATGTTAATGATACGCAAAGTCTTGTTATTAGAAAAGAAGCGCATCAAAACTACAAAAACAATGACGGAGTTTTTCCTTCTTTCTTTAAAGTAACTAAAAATAAAGTTACTAGTGTTTACGAAATAAATAAAGAAACTTTAGATAAAGATTATTTAGAGTACAACAAAATTCCTATTACAGGAACTACTAATTTTATTGTAGAATTTAATTACAATAATCCTATAAACGAATCTATAGTTCCTAAAATTATTAAAAAAAGTAGTGGTTTAAATCTAACTAATAAAAAAGAAATAGAAGAGAAATACCAAGAAGCTCCTCCTGTAGATCCTCTTAACTCCTCTTTATTTACTATTTCTACAGAAGAAGTAATAAACGATATAAAAGTAGAAAGTTATCCAGACATAGATATTCCAGAATTTTATGGTGTACCTCCAGTAGTGTCAAAAACAAAAAGTTCAAAATTTAATATTGGGCCCAAGGAAGCTCCTTATTCAGAATATAGTACTTTAGCAAAAAGTAAAAAACAAGTTCCTATGCCAGAAAGTATTTGGGAAAAAGCAAGCGCTTTAGAAAAAGCAAGTATTATGATACAACTTAAAGAATGTTAATATGAATTGTATAAATATAAATCACCCAGAATATAAGTCTTTGTTAAACAGTACAAAAGAACATCCTCATGTTTTAAACTACAAAATAAGTTTATGGATGGACAAAAACGGAACAGATAGTTTTCCTACTGCTAACGAAGTTTTGTCTATTCCTTTTGGACAAGGAGTGTTTTATAATATTAATCCTATAAAACAATTAGGAATTAAATACAATATGAACCAAGCAGGTTTTATGCCTGCAAATGTAGACTTAGCACAAGTTCAAAGAGATGCTGGTAAATTAAATTTAACAGTCCATAGAGCCGCTTCTCGTATGTGGTTTTTTAAAGACTCTAGTAAAAGATTCATCAATCCCTTCAAATATAGACAGTTAGAGACACGTACTCCTCTCAATCCCAACCAAGATCTAACTGACAAACTTTTAAAGTGGGCTAATACTCACGGTATTGCCGTAACCACTTTAGAAGAAATGATGAAAAGGGCAACAGACTCAGACTCTTTAAAAGGGTCTGTAGCTGTTGCTGACTTACTTAATAGAATAATAGCTATAGATCCACAAAAAGAAGGATACGATTCATTAGCTGAAGAGGTAGCACACTTTGCTACTAGCATATTAAAAGACGATGTTTCTGTAAAGAAAGCTATGGAAAAAATAGTAGATACAGAAATGTATAAAGAAGTAAAAGAAGTCTATGCTGAACTATATAATAATGAAGAAGACTTTAGAAAAGAAGCGGTAGATAAACTGCTTACTCAAGTTATTCTAGACAAGTTCCAAGAAACAAAAGAAACAAAAGGAGTGTTGCCTTTTATTAAAGGTATCTTTAGCAAGTTTAAAAAATGGGTTTCTAAATTTAGAAAATCAGATGCTGCAGAAGAAATTAAAAATGATTTATACCCTCTTGCACAATCTATTCTTAATAATGAATATTTAGGAACTGCTAATACTGTAGACGCAACCAGTAATACTGTGTTTTACCAAAAAGGTTTGGTGTATACTCCAGAAGCTGAAACAGAATTAATAGAGGCTTTGCCTGAATCAATAGAAAAAGTTAAAGCTAAATTTGTTATAGCTGCTACTAATAAACTTAATGAACGATTAGAACAACTTAGAAGAAATAGCGCCAAAGCAAAGAAAGTAAAAAGTTTGCAAAAAGAAATAGATACTTTAAAACAACAAATAGAAAAGAATGAACTTACTGTAAGTGCTTTAGGAGTAATAGAACTAGCTAGAAAAGAACTTGTCCCTATAAATAAAATGCTAGATACTTTTATTGGAAGTAATGTTACTAATGGTAAGGATTTAGAAATGATAGAAAAATTTTCTGAAATGTATCAGAATTTATTTACAGATTTTCAAGAAGGAATGTCTGTATTAAATTTTTCTAAAGAAGAAAATCAAAATCTTCTTAATATGTTACAAGAAGTTCGTTCAGAAATATTACAAATGGACTCTAGAAACAGAGCTCTTATAAAAGAAAATGCTCTTAACGTATTAAAAGAAGGTAATGTAGCTCCTGATGGTCAAAAAATAGATCCTGATTTTAATGCAGAAATAGCTTTTAATTTTACTAAAGAAGACGCTTCTGCTTGGAGACTACAAGTAGGTAACTACAAACTTTCTAATTCTCCTATTTTAAGAGCAGTTCATAAAATATTGTTTAATGCTACTCAAGCTGTAAAAAGATTTGCAATTTCAAAAGGTAACGTTTTACTACAGGCTCAACTAGAAATGGAAAAAGCTGGAGTAAAAGTAGAAGATCTAATAGAAAAAGACGTAAACGGCAAGTATACTCAGTACCTTATACGTAAAGAAGACTGGGCAACATACTATGCCGAAAGATCTAAAATGCAAGAAAAACTTGCAAAAGAATTAGGTTACGATAGTTATGAAGCTCTTGATATTAGCCAACTTTCTGAAAAAGATTTAAAAACTTATAAAAGAGTTACTAAAGCATTTTTTAAAGAAAACTCTCTTTTAAGTTTTGATTCTGAAGGAAACATTACAGGAAGAAAACCTAAAACTCTAAATCCTAGATTTGCAGAATTAATGAAAGATCCTGCAGTTAAAAATTATTATGATTTATTAGTAGACACTAAAACAGAAGCTCTTTCTAAATTACCTACGCAATATAGAACTTCTGCTTCTATATATTTATTGCCAGGAATAAGAGCTCAATTTTTAGAAAAACTTACTGATAACAATCAGTCTTTTTTAACTAATATGAGAGAGACTGTAAAAGAAGCTTTCTTTATTGACGAAGATGATACTCAATTTGGAGAAATATCTGCACTAAACAATAGAATGGTTCCTATATATTTTAACCAACGTTTTGATAATCCTGCAAATTTATCTAGAGATTTAACTAGAAGTTATACTGTATATTCTGAGATGGCAGAAAACTTTAAATCCATGAACACTATAGCAGGTGATGTATATACTATTTCTAGTGCTTTAAGCAGAAGAAAATACCAAAAAGGAAAACAACAAGTAGAAGGTATAGTTTCTAGAGATTTTAAAATATTGCAAAACATGTTAGATCAAAATGTTTACGGCATAGTAAAAAAAGATGTTAGTGTAACAGTAAAAGATACTCCTCTTACTAGAAAATTGCACCTTGCTAATAAATCTTTTTCTTTTACTAAGTTAGCTCAAAAAGTTTCTAAATATATTTCTTTAAATAACTTGGCCTTAAATCCTTTTACTTCTACTGCAGGTTATCTAAAAGGATCTATTGATTCTACTATAGAAGATCAAATAGGATTATACACTACAATAGAATCTAAAAACTGGGCAAGAGGAGAGTATGCTAAAAATATATTGCATGTCTTACAAGAAGTTCCTAAAAAAAGACAGACAAATAAAATGCATCTTTTATTACAACGTAATGGAGTTGTAGAGCTTAGTAAAATGCTTAGAAATACTAATAAAAATAAACTACTGTCTGATGTTACTAGTAGAGATCTTATGTTTTTAAATTATCGTACTGCAGACTACGCTATTAAAGGTAGAGTAGCTTTGTCTATTTACGATAACATAAGATTAGTAGACGGTAACTTTATAAACAAAAAAAACTTTTTAGAAAAATCTGAAAAAGAAGGTATATCTAAAAAAGAAGCTAACAAAAAATGGAAAGAGTATAGAGACAAAAGTCTATACAATGCTTATGAGGTAGTAGACGGTATTCTACAAGTAAAACCAGAGTTTAAACGATACGTTACTGATGGAGTAGAAAATGCGGCTGTGGGACAAGTTAACCATGTGGCTAACACAGTAGACGGTACGCTATCAGAAAGTGATAAAGGAGCATTAGCTCGTACAGTATATGGAGATTTTGTACTTATGCACCGTGGATGGTTTATAAATATGATAGATTCTAGATTTACTAAGAAAAAAGTAAACTTTATTACTGGAGAAGAAGAGATGGGTATATACCCTGCTGCAGGAGATTTTATATATCAAGATATAATTAAAGGTAAGAATCTTACTCCTTGGGATATTTATTCTGCTTATAAAAATATAGCTAGTCCTGCTAAAAAACGAGGAGTTAAAAAAGCAACTTTAGATCTTATTTATTTACAAGTTGTAGCTCTTATATCTGCTATGGTAAATGTAGCGGCAGACGACGATGACGAAAATATGATGTTGCAATTAGCAGCATACCAAATGAACAGAGTACTATTAGAACAAGCTGCTGGTCAACCTTTATTAAACACAGGGGAATTACTACAAATTATTGATGAGCCTGTTGTTGGTGTAAGAACTGTAAAAGATTTAATAGATATTAAAGAAATATTTAATTTTACACCTTATAAAGGTGGAATGTACAAAGGATGGACCCATGCAGGCAAATGGGTTGTTAAAAAAATACCTGGATACAAAAGTATTTACGAAAGTCAATTCCCAGATTTAAAAAATAATTTCTTAAAAAATCAAATTATAGATTCTTATACTTATGATTTATTAAAAGAAAAACAAGATGATGAAGAGTTTACTTTATTAGAAAGATTAGCTCTTATATTTAAAGACCAGCAGCCAGATAACGAAAACACTGTGGTTCAATATATAGAGGCACTAGAAGAAGATAACTACTAAGCCGTAAAATTTTTTCAGAGAGCCCTTGAGCTCTCTGAATTAATTTAAAAAATATATCTAATCTTATTCCACGGAATCATTTCATCGTGCAGACTTGTAAAATGTTTTATATACTTAGATTTTAATCCTTTAGCATATCTAATATTTTTACCTCCATACTGAGAAGTTTTTACTTCTTGTTTTTTAGGCTGCCACAATAAATTTTCTCCCGATACGTTATTAGCTACATTATACTTGTGTTTATTTTCATTATGAGTTAAAAAGATAACTTCTGACAGTACATCTTTTTTATACTCTTCTTTAATATAAGCATCACATAAAGCAAATAACTTAGCATAATGTTTTAACCAATTGTCAAATACAACTACTGGACTAAAATTTAAGTGCACTTCATACCCAGCTTCAATAAATTTATTTACTGATTTAATCCTGTCTATAATATCTGGAGTATTAGGCTCTAATTGTTCTTTGATTATTTGCGGCATAAGACTAAATCTAATTCTTACTTTCTTTTTAGGATTAAATTCTAAGAACTTAGTAGGAATTATTTTAGTAGCAAACGTTGCTTTAGCAATAGGATGCTCTACAAAAAACTCAAATATTTTTTGCCATTCGTGGTATTTAGCATGTAAAGCAAAATCTTCGTTACAAGCAATGTCATAAGTAACATACTCAGGATCCGTTTGATTAGGCTTTTTTACATCAGCATAAAAATATGCATGATTGTTAATTGCTGTTAGTATATCGCCATAGTTTTTTGCAACAGTAAGGCCTTCTGGCAGATGCCTTTTCATATAACAGTAGGAGCATTTAAGTAAACAACCGAAACCAAAAGAAGGCGAGATATAATCGCTACTTCTTTCTGACAATCGGATTTCCATAGCTTTTCTACTGACTTTCTTTATTTCAGTCATATGTACTTTTATTTATGATCCACAACCAATGCAATCTATATGGCTATCCATAGGTTTAATTCCTTTTAGTTTCATTTGTAAGTTATGAATTTCATCCTTAATATTCATATCTTGAAACATGTCACCAGTTAATTGCGATTCTAAAGAAGCTATAATAGCTTCTAATTCTTCTTTGTTTTCCATGATTTTTATTTTATGATTCGTATTCTAATTCTTCTTTTAACAAAATTAAAAAATCTTCTTTAGTTCCTAAAACTCTAGGTTCTTCATAAACAATTTCATAGTCTCTATACTCAAACTTTTCTGCCTCTGTATTATGCTTAGAAATCATTTTTTCAAATATAGCCTCTACACTTTTTGTATAAAGCAATAAATCAGTTTCTAATTCTATTACAAAATTATAACCTCCTTTAGGCTTCCAATTTGGTTTTTTGTCTCCATAAGTATTAAACCCTTTGGGCCCTACATTGTAATTCTCATAGTACTGAGTCTTGATAATAATTTTTTCTTCTACCATTTTATAGTTTCTTTATATAAGTTATTTAAAATAACATTGGCCTCTTTAAAATTAGGACAATGCCAGTCTTTTTTAGGATAGACGTAATTTTTAGGGTCATCAAAAGTCAAAACGTAATTATTTTTTTCAAGAAAAGGTTTTAGTTTTTGATTTTCTTCTCCCCATAAAATGTAAATAGTACCTGGTTTATACTCGTTTAAAGCATTTAAAACTGCAGATATAAATTTACCCCAAGGCTTAGTATGTTCGCCTTTATCTTCTTCTCTAATTGTTAACTGTTTATTTAATAAAAGTACTCCTTGGCTAGCCCAGTGTTCTAAACTAAAATCAAAACCTACATGTAAACCGTCATAAAATTCTCTTTCTATTTGTTCAAAAATTCTAGTAATAACAGGAGAATAAAACTGCGTTACAAATTCATTTCCGTATGCTAAACCGTTAGCAGCTTCTATGTTTCTGTGCGGCTGTTTACCTATAATAACAACTCTGGTAGATTCCCAAGGGCAAAGTTTAAAAGCTTTAAATATGTTTTCTTTACTAGGTTTTACTTTGTTCATAGCATATTCTGCTCCAACAAAACCCATTAATTTAGAAGTACCATATTCTGTTTTTAATAATTCTTGTAACTGGATAGCCCACCCTTTTCCCAGGGTGTCTATCCAGAATTGTTTTTTATATTTCATATTAGTTATCAAATTCTTTTGCAGGATTTAGTTTATGCGTTACTCCTAATTGTTTTAACGTTTTACTACTAAGGCCTTCTTTATTTTTATCTATTATGGACCATACTTCTTGGTCTCCTAAAATTACAGGATCATTTTCAGAAGAAGAAAGAGCTTTTTCCCAGCTCTTTCTAAGTTCAGGACATCTGCTTAAAATACGAGGAAGAATGTTAGGATTTAATTTAAAGAAACTGTTCTTTAATATAAGTCCTTTTATTTCTGGAGACAATTTAGAATACTTACCTTCTAATAAAAGATTGTATTGATCCAAATGTTTTTCAGGTATCTTAAATACCATAACAATAAAATCGTCTTTTTCGTATTCGTCCACATAGGTTGCCATAGATATTATTGTTGAATAAAATTCTTCAAAATTATAATCTCTGTAAGGTTTTAGTACTATAAAAATATACGGCTCGTGATTAAAATCAAACTCTAGATCTTCGTCCCACATAAAAGCGTTAGAGAATCTTGTAGTCATAATTCTTTTATTAAAATTATTAGTAACATCGCATCTAAATAATTGTTTAGGTATTTCCAAAAGAGGAAACAAAAAAGTTGATGTTTGCGTATATTTTTTATCGCTCATATTTCTATATTAATGTGTCCGTTTATATAATATTCCATAGGGTAATCCCAATTATCTCTTTCTTTGTGAAATTTATATCTTTCTAAAGCATTTAAGAAACCTTCGTATTTTCTACCAGAAGTAAGAGTACCACCTTGCCATCCTATGTTCATTACTACATTAGGAACTCTAAAAATTATAGGAGGATTTACCATATCTTTTTCTACTACTATATAATTAAAAGGTAAAAGCTTATAACCTTTGTCTAGTAATTTTACTACTTCAGGATCTTTTCTAATACCATAAGAATATACAGCGCATTGAAAGTCATATCTAAATTTCCAAAAGTCATACTTAAACATGTGCACCGAAGAGCCAGTAGTTTTATAATCTATAGGCAAAATTGTTTTTGCATTATGGTCTATGTATACTTTATCTAGTTCTCCTTTAATAGAAAAAACTTCGTCGTCAAAAGGAGAAATGTCAAATGTAATTACTTTGTGTTTCCATATTTCTATTCCTTCTTTTTCTTCTGAGTACTTGCCAGTAAAAGGGTCCGTCTTTAAAGATGCTACTGCTATAACAGCTTTGTAATAGTCTTCTTCTGTAATTAATTTTTTACCTTCAGAAGCTACCAAACTATTAAAATAATCTTCACATTCTTCTTTAATCTTTTTTACTCTAGTTTCTGCTTTCCAATTAGTTTGAAAAGAATACTGTTCACAAGCGTCATGAATTTCTTCATCCATTGTAGACCAGGACAAATCTTCTTCTTCATCATTTGCAAGATACATGTCATAAACGTATTTAGTTATGTTTCTTTTAACTTCAGATAAAGAATCTTTCATAGTGTAATATTTATCTGATATTTCTATATCAGACAATAGCATGTCGTCTACTAAAGAACCAAACACAAAGTGATCTTTTTGAGAATCATCTTGCTGGTCCAACTGCTTTAAAAAAGCAGAAGGACTAACAAGGATTTTCTTTAAAAGGCTTTGGTTTAATCCAGAGAGTTCTCTGTAATTTTCCATTACTTTTTAATTGTTTTTAATTTATAAACTAACTTTCTTTCTTTAAGAGTTTCTACTTCTACAAATTCGTAAGAAGTTTTTGACAGAAACTCTATTGTGTCATCAGGTAAAATTCCTCTTTTTTGCAGAACGTCGTCTAGACATTTTATCCACACTAAAGCTAAATTACCTATGTCCCATCTTGGACTATATCCTTCGGGAGCAGGTTTCCAACTAATTCTACCCTTGCCTGTTTTTTTGTCTTTTAATCTTTTTACATCTCCATAATTAATAGGAGCGTATATAATTAATTCTGTTTCTACAGGCAAAGATATTTTATAGTCTTGCGGCATATGCTTCTCAATATACTTGTGCATTGCTGCTACAAATGCATTACGAACTGTAAAGTGCGCTGAAGCATGTATCTTATTGTAACCTATTTTTACCCATTTTTTACCGCTTAACGGTACATGAGTAATAAATTCAGGAAACTCAATTGTCATTTCACTAATCGCCATATTTTAAATTTAAGACCAAACAATATTAGAAATACTTTTATTATTTAGTACCTCTTCTTTTTCTACTTCTACTTCTTTCTCTACAGGAACAAAATCTTCTACTATCTTTTGGTCGTAATTAAAATTTAAGAATTCAAGCGCCTCTGTGTTTAAAGTTATTACTTTAGCTTTAAAATGTTCAGACTCTCTGTTAGCAATTCTAGCTGCATATTCTTCAAAGATTATATCTACCCATTCTTTATTAAGAACTTTTCTTTCTATAAATAAGTCCATCATATAATCTATAGTAACATTTGTGTAATGATCTACTTTTAAGTACGCTAACAAAGATTTAAAATTAATATGACGACAATACTTAACTTTTATAAAGTTTTCTTGGTAGTTTTCAAATAGCATACATAAATACAATAGACTTTTTGTGTAATCACAGTTGGCCATCATTTCCATAGCTAAAAGTAAGTTATCTTCGTCAGAACTTTCTATCATAGATTTAAGCTGCTCATATTCTTTTTTTTCTATAACTAAAGCATCTTTACCATTTAAGATTTCCATTAAATCTTGATGATTATATACAACTATTTTATTGTCTAAAAAATATTCATAACATTCGTAATCAATGCCTTCTTTTAAATATGTACTATAATCATAGCAATAATCGTTATTGTCAATATTACAGAATCTTTTAATCTGATTAAGATTTTTATAATCTACTATTATTTTTTCTCCTTCTTTAATATGATTTTCTAATATATCTATATCAGTATCTTTTAGCCTATATAAATCTAAGCCTTCATCGACCATAAAATATCTAAAACAGTCTACTATTTTTTCTACGTCATTTATTATCGTATAACAAGAAGTACTTTCTGAAATTCTAGCAAGGGCAGAAGGACTTGGGTCTATAAAACAAACGTCTGCTTCTTTGAAATTTTTAGTAACTTTTAAATTGTGACTCATCATTATAGTCCGCAATTTTGCTTTTGGAATACTACAATTTTTTGATATAAAAATAGTTTGATTGGGTTTTAGAGAATATTTATTTTTAGATATAATAAAATTAGCTTTTTCCAATTCAATTTTGCTACTTAAAACAGTTCTTCCTAAGTCTTCGTATATATTTATTTGTAATGTTCTCATAATTATTTAATTAAAATTTTAGTTATTGTTGGATTCAACATTAGTTTAGAAAACTTTTGTTTATTACCGTTCAACAATTCTTTAACAATAAAATATTTTAAGTCTTCTGTAAAAGAAGTACACTCTGTAAATATTTCTTCTACTCTCTGTACTATTTCTTTAGAAATAGGGTTTGTTTTTGCAAAATTCAACAAGTAGTTTACTATTCTAGTAGAAACTACACTAGAGATATCGGCTCTAAATTCGTCCTCTTCTCCAATCATTTTTTTTAGATCAGCAAAAACGTAATCTTTGTCTTTTGAAATAATGTCTTTTGGCGATATAATTTTATCAAGCTTATTATTAATAAACATTGTAAACATGCTTGAAAAATCTTGTCCTACAGAACCCTCGCCTATCATTTGAATCATAGGTAATTCGTCTTCAAACTTTTCTATCGAACTAATTGCATTAAAAAATGTAGTAAAACTTCTAGGATTAACTTTTTCGTTTACTAATTCTGGATGCATAAGTAAAAAGTTTATACAACGGCTGTCCATATTAACAGACTCTGCCCATTTTGCCCATACTTTTTCATCAAACTTTAGCTCCACAGAAACAAAACGTGTTTGCTGCGCAACATCTAAGCTTGTTACATTATATTCTCCATTGTCAGGATTAGAAGTAAGAATTACATGCCAGTTCTTCGGCAATTTCCAAGAAATATACTCTTGTCTATCGCAAATTTCCATAACTGCCTGCATAAATCTGTGATCTGCACGTGTAAAATCGTCGAGTATAAGTACACCGCCATCTTTTTTACCTTGTACCCAAGATGGTTTTGCGTGTGACATTCTTTTATCTACTACTCTATATCCTTTTTCATTTGCAGTAGTAATTTCTTGCTCAGTAATCCACAATACTTTTCCTTCATTGTTTTTTACTTTGTATTCTTTAACAGGAAAACCTATCAAGTCGCCTAACTCTTCTAGTTGAGATAAATTTATTTTTTCTACTTGCAAGTCTAGATCTTTTGCTAGCTGTATAATAGAAGAAGTTTTACCTAATCCTGCATTACCTGATACATCTATAGTAACAGGTACTAATCCTTTTTCTTGAATGTGTTGATTATTTTTAATCATGTGAGATACAAAATCTCTTAATTCTTCTACGTTTAATTTAGTTTGATTCATTTTTTTTAAATTTCTAGTTTAATAACTTTTCCTGGTAATTCATTATTCATATCAGATCTTTCTGACAGAACCCATAAAATATTCTTATTTGGTTTTAATTCTGTATATGCTTCACCATCTGTAAAATATACAAGACTTGTAAACTTAGGATTGTCCATATAATAATCCAATACTGGATCAAAACTAGTACCTCCTCTGCCTGATATTTCAAGCTCAAATTTACCTTTGTATTCTTGTATACTATTTATTTTAGTGTCGCACTGTACAATTTCAATAGCTACTCCTGATCTATATAAATGATAAATTTCATTCATAAATTCAGTAAGCTCATCGTTGTTTACAGAAGCAGATGTGTCTATTGCAACTAACATTTTTTGTCGCATCTTTATTCTTAAACCAGGATTATCAGAGTATCTATGATTCTCTTTTCTTCTCTGTTTCTTAGTAAAGGTTTTAAGAGAGTTACCTGTAAATCTTCTAATAAACTTTCGCCAATTAAATTTTGGTTTTTCTACTACAGAAAGTTTTATGATTTCATCTATTTCTCCAGGTACTACTCCTCTTTTCTTAATAGTTTGCTCTTGTGCCTCTTTTATTAATGTCTGCACTTGCTTATCCATTAACTTTTGTTCTCCTTCAGAAAGATCTTCAAATTGTTCCCATTCAGAATGGTCTACGCCTTCTTCTAACATTTTGTCTAAAGATTCTGACCCACAAGTTCCGTTTTCATCTTTTTCTTTTTGAGCTTCTTGCATTTTTTCATAATAATATTTGCAACCTGCTTTACGATCGAGATTTAATTCTGGGTAATTGTCAATGTCTACACCTCCTTCTGGCAACCATTCTTTGTCTATATACTGATTTATCTCACAATCCATAGCAATATTTGCTAGTTTCTTATCTTTAAAATCAGTAAAAGAATTTAGATGTTTAAATGCAATATGAAGTAATTCATGTTTTATTAAACCTATTCTTTTTATGTGTGGCAGTTCTTCCCAAAAAGAAGAATTTATCATTAAATGATAGTTGATTCCTTGTTTTCCAACACACGCAGTAGGTATTTTTTCATTCCATACTTTGTTTAGCATTATTAGAAAGAATCCGTAAAAAGGTTCTTTAAACATAAGGTCTTTAGTAACCTTACTTAAAGATTGTGATTTGTCCATAACTTTGATATTTGTTGATTAAATAATTTTTTGGCTTCTTTTTTCCCTACTTTACTAACTAAGTCACTAAAATCTGTTACTCCAGGCAATTCTGGCATAAAGAAATGCGGTACGTTATACTTTTTAGTAAAATCCTCAGACAGTTTAACACCTGCTTTATCATTATCGAATAAACAAAACACTTGTTTAAATCTAGATTTGTACTCGTTCATTACTGAGACTTTCATCATTACCGATTCTGATTGTAAGCCTACACTATAGATCCCCATAACATCTTTTAAACTCATTACGTCTTTTAAAGACTTAGTAATAATTAAAAGTTCTCCTGTTGAAGGAAGTTTTGTGTAACCTTGGTGCACAGTATAGTTGGCATTGTTAATCCATTTAAACTTTTTACTGTAAGGCTGATAAATTTTATAACTAACGCTACTATCTTTATACTCTACATATGCATAAGCATGTTTGTCTGCTTTATTAGCGTTTCCGTTAAAGAATACGTGGCTTATAGGCACCACATTATACTTTTTTAAAGTAGTTTTTTTAATGCCGTATTGTTTCCAATATTTAGCATCATGGGATTGCCATTCCCTTCTTTTTATCCCTATCTTAACTTGCTTTCTTTGTATTACTTTTTTAGCTTTAACTAACTGTTTACGTTCTCCTGTTATTTCTGCATCTGATAATTTAAAATCATATGCAATTTTCCACAAAGCTTCTTTGTAGTTTATATCATAAAGAAGGCCTACAAACACAATAACATCGCCACTATCTTTAGTAGCAAAGTCATAAAACATTAATGTTCCCGAACCATTCTTATGATAATATATTACAAACGAAGGCACATTGTCTTCTCTTAGAGGACTGTTAATTTTAGTGCTATGCTCTACAGGAGAGCCTATGTAATAAGAGTATATCTCTTCCTGTGTAATTACAGAAAGTATATCTTCTTTAGTAATTTGCTCGTTAAAAATAAAAGAATTTAAATTTATTTTTTTATGCATTTACTATAAATTTTAGGATAAAAAAAGAAAGGACAACATAGTTGCCCCTTCTTTTTATCTTAATTAAAAAAAGTCCTACCACTCGTCATCATCAGAGTCAGCAGTACTTGTCGCTAATGCAGCGCTTTCTTCTCCGTCTTCTTGTAGACGAGTCATTCCGTCGAGATCTGATTGTCTAAGAACAGATGTTTCGGCAGAAACATTCATAGCTTCCATAAACGGAACCCACGAACGAGGTTGAATGTATTTTTTACGGTACTCGTTTGTACCATAGTTAGCAAAAATACGAACAGATCCTAAATTAGGTAATGCTCCTCTAAGCAATTTCATAGCTTCATCTAGCATTGCTTCTGCAGAATTAACAACAGGCAGTTGAGCATTAGGGCCCAAAGCAACATGCAAGATATGTTTTAGAACTTTACCTTGTTTTTGAATTAATTGATCTACAGTATTCCATGAAGTTTCTTTAGTAACATACCAGAAAGGCATATTACAAGAGCCACCACTAGAATCTGTAAAAGTAATTTTATAATCTGGAGCAAACTCTTTGTCGTCAGAGTTTTTCTTATGAATAGTCATCTTTACATCGTTTACTACTCCTGCATTTCCTCCATTGAAAATTGCTTTACTTTCTACAGCATTAAAGCTGTCGTCATTTAAATTAATGTTCATTACTTGTATTTATTTTATTTATTAATTAAAAATTTAATAGTGGTTTCTACCACTGGTCGTCTACTAATTCGTTTTCTTCTTCAGCAGAAACATTATTTAAAGAAGTTTCTGTGCTTTCAAAAGTAGAAGTAAGTTCTACGGCCTCTTCTTGTACTTCTTCTTGTGCAACTGCTACTTCTTCAACAACAGGCGCTTGTTCAATAACAGTATTGTCATTAGAAGCGTTTGTTATCATAAAATAAGGTTGGTTTTCTACGACTTCAAAGTGAAGATAGTTTTCTACATCATTGTTTAAAGAAAAACTGTTTGTAATAAACTCGTAAGTTTTCTTATCACTAAAAGAATAAGACTTGTTAGTCTTAAAAGCTTTCATGTTTTCGTTTTCTTCTGTCAAAGCCATAAGAACTACATCTCCTGTTTCTGGATTTCTACCGAAAGTTACATAAGATTGTGCTCCTGTTTCTTTGTCAGGAGAAACTAATCCTAGTGCGTCAATAGCAGCTTTGTTAAATGTAAATTTACGGCCAGAACCTTTGCCCGACAATGCAGACATAGTTACTACTGGCGTGTTAAACTTTTCTACTTTAGTAGAAGATTTTCTGTTTGTTGGTACTCCCCAATCAATCATTTTGTTGTGTTTTAAAAAATTAATAATATTAAATAATTTGTCTAGCTCCATGCTAAACATAAACAGATCTATTTTTTATCAGAGTAGATCCAATTCTGAATAGTTTAAAGTGTTTGCTTTAACAGCACTATAAGTACTCCAAAGCAGTTAATAAAAAATTGTTTAGTAATACTCGTTGATAGCAGTATCGACTAATGTCAAATCGTTAGGAATAGTTTCTTCCTCAAACATGTCAATAGGTGTCTTACAAGTATCCGAGCCAGAAGTCTTTGTTCTAAATACATGTTCGTTAGGTTGCCCAGGAGCACTCTTAACTTCACAATATAAAACAATAGAGCTAAAACTCTCAGGTACAAATTTTTCAAGCTGCTTACCTTGTACAGCTACTCTTTCCATAGGAAAGCCTGTTTCATCATAATGAGTTTCTGGATGAGCAAAGAAGTAAACATGTAAGTCGTCTCTTACTTTGTCATTCACAATATTCATTAGATCATAAATAGATGCAGAGAACTTACCCCACTTCTCAAAACCTTTAGCCGTTCTAAACGCTTTACTCATGACATGGTCAGTCATAATTCTAGACCATGTGTCTATCACTAAAGTTTTGATTTGCGGTTTGTTCTTGTGAACATCCTTTAAGATATTAATAACTTCTACTATGTCAGAAGTTTTTTTGTAATTGCCTTTTTCTTCAGAATACTTTTCTTGAAATTTTCTGAAAGGTAAAGGCTTCTGGTCTGTATTCAAGATGAACGTCTCATCAGGATTAAGATTACGTAGGGATGTAGATTTTCCCATACCAGATTTACCTGTAATAAACACTAATTTTCCCATTTTTTCTCCTCGTTTTTATTGATTAAAAATACTAAAATCCTTACTTATCTGCAAGGATTTCATGCTTTACTAAAACACTTTTTTTCTTACGTTTTCCCCAGCTTTTGCCCCGTAGATAGGGGTTTTCCTCTTGTACTTTTCTTGATGCTCTGGCAACAGAATCCATATAAGGAATCTCTCGATTACTCATGTCTTTTAGAAACTGTTTTACAGTTTTAGAATGTACGTCGTAACCCGTATATTCTAAATAATCATAGTAAAGTTTTTCATTAGAATCTCTGGCTTTTGGATCTTGAGTAAGTTTTAGTTTTACCCAGTCTTTAAATTCTACAATCATACTTTGTTCTTGTCTAAGATAGCCTTTAACAATCTAGGGTCGTTCTTTATATCAGAAGCTTTAGGAAGTTCTTCAAACTTACCTACCGCACCTTGAAAATAGAAACCCATAGATAAACTGTCCATGCCATCACGATTCTTTAAAATATGTCCTGAACGATAATTTCTCCGTAAAGGATATTTACCATCTAGAATAGGATAACCACGATGATTATCCATACCATAACGAAAAGGATTAAACAAAGCGACAACTGTATTTGCATCCTCTTGTGTAGCTCCTGTATCTTTAAAGTCAGAGAGCTGAGGTTCTTGAGAGTCTTGTTTCTTACGATCCATTCCTTCTATACCTCTGTTAAACTGACTAACCACTACGGGACTAAACTTAAAAGTATTTCTAAAGAACACCAGCATCTTGGACGCACGATCTATAGCATCTTTTTTAGTTTTATCTTTTCGTGAATTCTTATCTATAAGACTAATGTGGTCTATAATGATAAGTGTAATTAGATTAGGATTATGTGGTTTATAATTTATAACAATGTTGTCTTTGTTACGTACCACTTTCCCTCTTGATTCTGCGTACTTCATTACGTCATTATACAAGTAATCAGGATTAAGGCTATTTCTAAAAAATAGCACCTCATCCTGCATCTTATCAAAGTACTCTTTGTACATTGGTATAAGCTTTCTTACTTCTAAAGGTAATTTGTGCACACCTCTACTAAAGATTTCATTAATATTTGTGAGAATACCATGATCTTCCCATATTTTTCTAGCTACAAACTTTGCTAGCTTAACTACGGGGTCTATCTCTAGTGAGTAATAAAGAATTTCTAAAGAGTAAAAAGGATTAGGATCTAAACACAAGTGGTCGTAAGGATTAAACACATATGCTTCATCTACAATTGCTGTCTTACCTGTACCTGTGGCACCTCCCCATGTATCGTATCTTCCTTGTTGTACACCTGCAATAAACTTATTAAGTCTATTAAAGCCCATAGGAAGTCCTACATTTAATCCATCTACACCTCTTTGAATTTCTATTTGTAATTCATCCCATGCTTTTTTCTTGCTCATACTAAATCGAATCTATGTGATCAGCAGTTTTCCCCTCTGCAAATCGAGTGATAAATGTTTCCCATGACTGCCATTTAGCATTATTAATAACTACTTCTAAGCCAGGCAAAAACTCTAGATTACTAGAAATTCTTTGCCTTCTTACAAAAGCCTTAGTAGCTTCAACAGCTAATTTATGATCTTCAAGGGATTTTACTTTTGCAAGATACTTCTTTTTTAGCTTTTTACCTTCTATTGTGTCAGAATTTTTAGGTCGTAGTACTCTATTTCCTACTTTCATAGGATACTCATTAAAGAATTCTAAAAAGTTAATATTGTCACTACGTATTCCTAATAATTTCTCCACATGAGAAGTACTAATTACAGTGTCGTTAAAGATTTTTTTAGTGTCTTTATCTAAAATGTATTTAGTATTTACCAAGCTGTTTCTAATTTGTAAAGCCTCTTCTACAGAAAATAGTTTTATAATTTTTCCCCATTCTTTGTAATAAATCATAGTTAAAATCACATACTGATTAGGACTAAGATTATTTTTGTAAAGTTTTTTTAAATCTAGTTCTATATTCATAATTGTATCAGTCTTTAGTTAACAAAATTTCTTTAGCCTTCCCCTCTTCTACAAACTTAAACTTTCCGCTCTCAAACATATCACCTATTATTACTAACTCGCTAGGTTTCATTGTAGCTATTTTTTTAGCTATTTTCTGTAAACCATCTTGTACTATACGAGCTTTCTTTTCGTCTCCTGCCCACAAAAGATCTATATGTCTATCACATACTTTTTCTAATTCTTTTTGCATTCTATTAGTAGTTTGCTTTAAAGACATTTTGTAAAAATCTGTGTCTACAAGATCATCTAACGATTCGTGTAGCACCTGACTGGCTGTCAGGGCTACTACCATAGTTAGTTTTGTTTTTTCAGAGGCTTCTTTTCTAAATTGGTGCATGTTGTTGCATTTTGATTAAATTAATAAATTCAGGTAATGTAACATCTGTTACCAAACTTGGGTCTACATTCTTCATTCTCTTTTGCATCCACTTCTCTTCTTGAGTTTGCGGTGTGTAAAGATTTATAAAGTATGCTTCCTTGCCTGGAATATGCCGTACTACTCTTCCTAATTGTTGAATAAAAGTTAGAGCAGTAGAGTTACTGCCTGCTACAATTCCTATAGAACATTCAGGTACATCCAATCCCTCGTTTAAAGCTTTACACGTGTTTAGAATTCTAATCTTCGTGCGTTTATCTTTAAAAGTCTTCATTACAATGCCCTGTGACTTCTTAGAAAGTTTGCTATGAAAAGTCATCGAAATGCCCCCAAGGACATTCTGTAAGGAATCAGCAAAATCTGTGTTAGCACTAAAAGTAAGACCGTTTCTGTTAGGAAACAGGTCTATAATAGTTTTAACAGCAGCAACTTTGTTTACGTTATTCAAACAAAGTTTCTTTCTTGTTCTTAATGAATTATAATAAGCGGCAGCTTTGCCTCTTTCAGTAGGATCATCAGACCCTATCCATAATTTAGCAGTATCAAAAGCTTGTCCACCTCTACCCATTTGCATGGCAAAGTATTTAAAACTGTTGTCTGCTTTTTTATATGCAGCTAAATCGTCAGGAGCAAAAGGCACTTGTACATTGAAGATTTTATATGGAGAAATCCATGAATGCTGTAAAGCCTCTTCAATTGTAATAGTGTCAAAGACTGGCATTTGTTTTAAAATAATTTCATGCAGTCCGTCATCTCTTTCTAATGTAGCTGTTAAGCCTAAGATATACTTGTACTTAGTACGTACAAATATTTCTTTAAATGTTTCTGCAGCGTATCTGTGCACCTCGTCTAAGATTAAAAAATCTATGTCGTGTGTTTTCTTTACTGCAGAGTTTATAACATATACTTCTGCTATTTTTACTTTCTTCTTGGCCAATTCTTTCTCCCATTGTTCTTTTAGTGTGATAGTAGGAACTACTACAAGTACACTCTTGATTTGTTTTTTGGAGATCATGCCTAAGATCGCTCTAATTGCTGTATATGTTTTACCGAAACCTGTAGGATATTCGGCAATGCCTTGAAACGAAGACTGTCTCCATTTACGAAGACCCTCAACCTGTCTTGCATCTCTATTCATATTCTAATATTCTTCTAAGTTTTTAATTAAATATTTTATGGCCGTACCCATATTACGTACTCCTAGTTGTTTTCTTACAACTTCTACTTTTTTAACTTCTTCCTCATCTAAGAATACTACTAAACTTCGTCTTTTCTTAAATGTTTGTGCTAGCTTATCAGGTTCTTGAGGTGTCCAAGGAAATTTCTGTCTAACCTCGTTAGTGTTTCTCAAAAAAGCAGGATCTGCAGCTAAGAAAAAAGCAGAGTTTTTAGCAACACATATACTAGAACGATTTTTATCCAGTACTATAGATATACGCATCTCTGACCACTTAAATTTATAGTATAAAATATTTATTATATAATTCCTAGGGTCTATAATTTCTCTCTTCCTTAGTTTTCTATCTAACCTTTCGTCTTTTATGTAATCTACTAATTCTTGTTCAGTAAATTCTTCCTCTAAAATTTCTTTCTCCATATTATTATTGATAAAAAAAGAGGGAACAATCCCTCTTTTTACATTTTATGTAGTGTAACTATTCAGTAATTACACTAATTGTTTTTCTTCAACTTCTAAAATCATTTCAAAATGAATTTTAGCAATTCTATCTCTGCCCTCTTCGCTTAACAAGTATTTATGACAATTGTCGTAGTTAGTCATAAAAAAGTTTTCACTTAGTATAGCAGGCATAGCTGTTTTTCTTAGTACCCAAAAGTTAGATTCTTTATCAGCATCGCCGTCTCTAGTATCTTTTCTCATATACTCATCAGGAAATTCTTTTTGTGCTTTTTCTGCTAAAACAGAAGCTACTATATCTGACTTAGTTTCTCCTTCAGAAGTATAAACAGACCAACCATTGGCAGATTCTTTATTAAATCCATTTGCATGAATTGACACATAAATAGTGTTTCCTTTTTCACGATGTATACTATTTGCTTTTGCAGTTCTTTTGCTTAGAGGAGTATCTTCTTGTGTATCAACTAAATTAATACATTCTATGCCTTTTTCAGCACACATTTTAACTAAACGATTAACAATCGCTCTGTTAAATTCTCCTTCAAATAGTTGAGACCCGTCTTCCCATACAGGAGAACGCTTGCCAGGAGTTTGATATTCTCCATCAATTATTCCTCCATGACCATTATCTAATATCCATAGGTAATTAGATTTTGGTGTAGGACAAAATTCATTAGAACATGAATCATACTTAGTCCCGCATTTAGGACATTCAACTATTTTTTTCATCTGTTTAAAGGTATTGTTGTTATAGCACTACCACGTCCATTAATATATATTACAAACTTGTATCCATTCATTTCAAAAGTTTGTATATATCTTGGATCAGTGTTACTCTTATAATATTTGACATCAATCATTTCTGCTTTGTCCCATATTTTATTTCGTTTATCTTCATGTTCTTTCACATCACACCCTACTAATAAGAGTGCTGCTAATAATATTCTGATCATTTTTTTAATCTTTATTTTATTATTAATTCCTCATTTACAAATATATAACTACTTAGACTCAAAGTCAAACATCTCTTCTTTATAATTTTCTGCATGTCTGTATAACTCACGTTTTAAGTCTTCTCCAATATTAAGATGTTCTATATCTGTTCCACAAATATCTATACTTTTAATTCTATAAATAGGAATGTAATCAGGAGGACAACTTTCATGGTACAATTCTTCTTCTAAATCACTCTCTACTTCTATGTATGCAAACACCTCATCCTCTCCCCAACTTATACAAATCTCACTGCCTGTTCTTGTAACGTCGAAAACTAATCCTTTAAATTCTCCTTCAAAAGGAACTTCTTGTAAAAAATAATATTGATTCTCAGATTCTTTTACAGAAAAGTTTTTCTGCGCACATGCTAATGTTGCATGCTCAATATCTGCAAATATTTTTACAACTTTTGTAAGAGAGTTGTGGTCTCTAAAAGTAATGTTTTGCATTAATGCAATTGCTGTCTCATACATAGTATAAAGTTTAATAGTTAGTACTTAACTAAACTAATTCATGTCTGTATAAATTAACAAACACTAGTCTAGCAAATTTAAAATCTTTTGCTCTATTTAATTTAAGACCATATGCTAAAGCAATTGGCTGTAAATGTTTATGAGCTTCTGTTATTGTCATTTTCCCTATATCCATAATATTTAGTATTATATTTATCAAAATTTTTGTTTAACTCTTCGTAGTATTTATCGTTACAATCGTTGTCAATACAGTATTCTCTGTTTAACGATTGAGGAATATAATCTTCTCCGCAGTGTTTACACTTTTTCATTTTAGTAATATATATATTAAATAAAAGAGAAAAAAACAGCCAATTACTCCCGTAATAAGAGTAATCGCTGTGTTTATTTTATTTTTCATATCGCTAAATTTAATCATTTCTAAATCCATAACAAACTGGAAACCTTGGTAATCCATCATCTGTATACTCAAAGAATCTAATTTCTGCTGTACGACCTATGTAATCTTTTTTGTTTTTTAGTATCTCTTCTCGTTCTTTGTGAGAAAATTTCATACCACAACCAAATGTACCTTTGTCGTTTTTACAGTGCACTATTCCTTGCAACGGATCTTTAGTAGAAACCAATACATCTATTACTTCACAAGAAATATCTATAAAATCTTTGTATTTTAATAGTTGAGAATCACGTTTGTTTACTCCGTAACCCGCATACGAATGTCTTACAATAGTTCCTTCGTAACCTTTGCTTAGAAATATTTTATGATAAGTATCTATTTCTTGTTCGTTCTTAACTTCGTAAGTAGGAACAACAGTTACTTGATCAATGTCTACAAGTATAGAAGATAACAGAGACAATCTTTCTTTAAAAGGTTTGTCACTTACTATATCATACACATGAAATTTAATATCTTCTGATTTTCCTGGACGATACTTCTTAATAAGCTTCATGTTTTCTTGAAAAGATAATCCGTGAGCATACAATTCTCCGTCAAAGTTATATCCTTCAGGTAAAACACTAGTAATATGATCCATAGTATCTACAGGTCTGCCTTTACGAGATATAATACTCTTATCTTTCATAGTAAGAGCACGTTGTCCGTCTAATTTAGGCTGAACAAAACAAGGAAAATTTACTTTATGAGATTCTTTTTTGTAATCTTTTGCCAACATAGGCAGTATTATCTCACTTTCTTCAGCCTCTTCAATCGTGTTAAAGTATTCCTCCACCATTTTAGATACTATTTTAGCTTCTGCTTCTAATACTGCTTGCTGTTCTCCAGTAGTCTCGTTACTTTTCCCTACGTTTTTAGGGGTACAAGTACTTTGATGAGTAATTAATTTACCATCAAGTACACCTGATTCTTGAATCAGTTCTGCTCCTTGAGTATATACGTGTAACATACGTATTTTACCTTTAGAATCTTTTTTATAAATCTTTCTTGAATAATTCATAGTTAATCTTTTATCGGTTCACAATCTTCTTTATAAATAACTTGATAAGTACCTCTAACAGAATAGTATCTGTCATCGGAGTCTTTAACTTTATACTCTTTACCTATCTTGTTTTTATACCAAAGATTGTCTGTTTTACTTTTTAATATTTTTACTGTAATATGTCTTCTGGCCATTTTTAATCTCTTTATATTTTAACTTAACTTTTTTCTTGCCCAATGCAAACTTCTTTCTCATTAGCTTTAAATCTTCCTTATCTATATTATACTCTTCTAAGAAATCAAATAAACATTTTTCTGATCTTCCTAATTCTAAAGCAGCATGTCTAATAGTAGAAGTTGCACATAATGCGTTTATAAATACTCTTTTTTTATTAGCTAAAAGAGTGACAACTTCATCATTGCCACTCTTGTAATTTAAGTCTTCTCTCATTTAATAATTTTAGTGTGTCCAATAAGGCGTTTTACACGGTTCAGCTTTTAACGGAACTGTTTTACAAAATACATCGCCTGCATCTTCCATACATTTTTTAAGTACTTCACTCATTTTATCGGCTATGTCTTCTGAACATTCTACATGAATCTCGTCGTGCACAACATTGGGTATCAACACTTTAAACAAAAGATTATTCTTTTCTAAATATCTAAACAAATACACACCTGCAAGTTTTGTAATATCTGCAGACGTACCTTGTACAGGATAATTCAAAGCATCTCTTTCAATACCACCTTTCTTAACAAAGTAATTTCTTACTTTAGGTTTTAGATAAGTATTAAAATAATGAGAGTCTTCTGCTTTTTCTCTTTTGTACTCAGTCCAGAACTTTTTATCTCCATATAACTCTGCATGTAAACCTTGAAACTCTTCAAATCCATATACAAAACACTTACGTTTACTTACATCGTTAAATGTAATATAACCGTCAGAGATAGCTTTTTCTTTTGCTTGTTTAAAATAATCAGCTAAACCAGGAAAGGCCTCAAAGTATGCTTGGTACACCATCTCGCCTGTTTCAAGAGGCAAAGATAAGTTCTTAGCAATAGTCATACCTACACCGCCATAGTTAATAGCAAAACCTGCGGCTTTAGCCATTTGGCGTAAGTCAGGTCTTTCTTTCTTAACATCGTTTAGTTCTACACCTTCAAGTTCTTTTGGAAATATTTTCTTAGCATTAAAGCTGTGCATATCTCCTAAACCTTTAGCATAGAATTCTAATAGATTTGGCTCTAAGGATTTATTAGCCAGTACAACTTGCTCTTGACCAGAATAATCTGCTACAATTAAAGTGTTACCTGATTCTGCAACAAAACAAGATCTTGTTCTATCGTCACTTGGAACATTTTGCATATTAGGTTTCTGGTCTATACCTTTTTTAGGATTACCTTTCTGACCACTCGACAATCTGCCTGTGTTCATAATCTGTGTATAGTTAGTATGTATACGTTTAGTAACAGGATTAATATAATCAAACCAATTATCACCATAAGTACTTACTACTTTATGAGCCTCGCTGTATTCTATATAAGATCCTACCATAGGATGTACTGACTTCTGAGAACTAAGAACAGATTTATCTATAGAATCTTTTAGATTACCTGTTTTCTTATCTAATACAGAAGTATTTACACCAAGGGCCCTCATAAAAGGTATAACTTGTTTAGAGCTACTCCAGTTTATTAAAGTTTTCAGTTCAGAATCAAACAAGTTCATTTGATTGTCCACTAAATGAGCAAACTTATCATTAGAAAATATAAAATCATCTAACACTTTCTTCTTTGCATCAAGAGTATTAGCATCTTCTAAGCATTTAGTACGCCATTTGTCTACATCTAACTTAACACCGCAATATTCTATGTAAGCAAGTACACGTACATATTCGTTGTCTAAGCTTACAGTTTTAAGCAGGTCGAGCTTTTCCAACTCGACCATTTGCTTATCCCTTATCTCATGTAAATATTTAACGTCATCGCCTGCATACTTTATAACTCTTGTACTTAGTCCTTCTTTGAGTATATTAGCTCTTACAGACTTGTCCATCTCTTGACCACAATATCTAAATACTAAATGGTCAAGTGATTTTCTTGCTGTAGGTATACCTGTAGTAAGAATTCTTTCTGCTAAGAAAGTATCGTAAACTTTTTTAGGTACAATACCTTGACGATACAAAAACTTTAAGTCAAACTTAGCGTTTTGCATTATCATAGTTTTGTTTTCTACAACATCTTTAAACAGTTTAATATCAACAGTACTACAATCTATTACAAATTGTTTTTTACTATCGCCTAACTGCAAGCTAAGTATATCCTTAGTAAACTGGTCAAAACCTTTTGTTTCTGTATCTAAGCCAATCACATCTAAGGTGTTTAAATACTTTAAACATTGCTCTGCACTACAAAGTTTATACTCTGTAGGTGCAATAGCAATTTGTTGATTAGTTATAAAATATGTACTCATACTATTCTATTAAATATTCTGGGTAATTATACTCTGACATTCTTTGTATTTTTTCTAAGTCTTCCATTTCTATATGGAGTCTTTCATAATACATTATATCATTAGCGGTGCAATCTACATTAAATTGTTCACTAATCAAATATGCCATTTCTTCATCTGATACAGGAGAGTAGTCCATATGTATCAGTCTTAGGTAAATACCTATATCTTCTAAAGAGACTGGCTGTCTCTCTATTATTTTAAATCTATCCATTTTATTAGAGTTTTATAAATTATAGAAACTTTTATGTAGTTTATAAAAAAGAGCAGAAAGGATAAGACATCTACGAAAATCCTTTCTAACTCTTAATCGGGAGTAGAAATCACGCTACTCCCTAAAACCAATTATGTTACTGGATTATCCAGCGATTGCCTCTTGTACTGCGCTGTCCAAAGACATTGCAGAATCAGCACGTCTTGTATTAGACAAGAATACGTGTTTAGGTTCTCCAAGAACTACATCTGATTTTACGTAGATATAAGACCCATTCTCTGAAAGAATAAAATCTCCATCTTTTCCTGCACGTTTAGCACGTGTTTCAAAGTTAGCTACATCATACTCAGAACCATTTGTTGTTTCTGTAATTTGAATACTCAATGACTGTCCGTTAATAGTAGGATTTACATGTCCTAATTCCATAACGTCGCCCTCATTTTGAAGAGCACTACAATCAATTCCTAAAGCAGTCTTAATATCAGCTACTTCACCTGAATGCCACGCATAACGAGGTTTAGCTGATACATTAAATCTTTCGTCTGACTGATTCAATAGTCCTACGATAGATGTTGGTCGTAAATTAGGATTGGCAATCTTTTCTGCAAACATTAGTTGCACTTTGTCACCACTTACTTTTTTAGCACTTACTACTAAACATTCTCCTGTTTTTAAATCTTCGATATTCATCTGATTTCTTTTTTTAAATTAAATAATAGATTATTGTTTGTGCTTTCTTACATTAGTAAGGCTTGTCATTTCGATACATTGCATAGGAACTATTGACTGACTTGGAGTCTATGGTACTATCTAATAGTAAAAGCCTGAGAATTATATACTACGAAAGCTTAGTATATAATGTCTTTAATAACACTTAGGCAAGTGTTACATCTTGATTTTTTGCCCACTTTAAATACTGTTTATCTTTTTTAGAGTAAGCTAAATATTCTGAGTTCAATTCATTTATAAAATCACATAGTGATTCACAAGAATAATCTTCAGTATTAGGAATCCAAAAAGATATAGCAGAATCCAATTCATCAGGGCTCAAGTTCATATCAAAATCAAACTCAAAAGTTATATCTTGATACTCGCCACTAAATTTGGCATTTGTAAATTTTCTTTTTGTACTCATATATAATGATAATAAAAAAAGGTCTAAGGTAGCAACACCCTAGACCTCTAACTCTAACTATGAACCCGCTAACTCTTGGCTAGTTAGCTTGAACTTCTTGTTACTAATTTTTTCTACTTGGTATTCATTGTCTAACCAAATAAGTTTGCCATTGTTAGAATCATCCATGTTAGCATCCAGTTCAAATAAACCTGGAGCAGATGGTTCTATATATAGCATTTTCTTAGAATCAGCGTCTGTCATTACTACCATAAAAGGGTAGTCTACACTGAAGTCAAAAGCATAAGTATTTTCTGTTAGAGTTTTACATACGAATATCCATTCGTTGTTATCGAATACATATACTTCTGATAATGTTTTGCCATTTGCGTTTAAAAGGTGGCCTTGTACAGTAAGTGTTTGGCTAAAACTTACAGTAGTTAATAATGATACGGCCAATGTGATTAAAAGTTTCATAGTTAATTAGTTTAAATAGTGAATAAAATTAAATTTGTTTTCTAATAGAATGTGTTCTGATTTATTATACTCAGGTATCTTAGTCCAATATATAAATAGGGCTGCGACTTCTATGTCAGACAGCCCATAAAATATATCTTTGTTATATATACATTCTATTTGATTCATACCTTATCGTTGTCTGTCCATTAATTGTGACAGTTTTGTAAGGTAAATATCACTTGATATTAAATCATACAGTTCTTGTATGTATTTAAGATCTGCTTTGTTAAAAGAAGGATTCCTGGATAATTCATACAGGAACCTTTCTCTTATCTCATCCATTGTTTGTTTCATAGTAAAGAGTTTTAATAAAGTTAATATTTATTATTGAGCTATAAAATATAGTTAGAGAACTATCTTCTCTTTTTATATTTACCATTGCCTACTAAGATAGTGCTGTTGTAGCATTTCTTTCTTCTATGTTTTTTCTTTTTCTTCTTCTTAGGTTTTAATTGTTGAGAAGATACATCAACAGATTGTACTGTTGTTTCTGCAGTAGCAGATGTAGGCTTTGCTGATATAGTTATTCCTAAGTATATGTGGAATACCATTACGAGAGTTAATAATACTAATTGTTTCATAATAATTGTTTTAAAAGTTAATAATAAAAAAAGGAGACTAATCTTCTATACGTTTCGTGGTAGATAATATATCTGGCTCTATCTTTACAATACTAAACCAAGACCGTCCGTTATACTCATCAAAGACTATCTCTTCATCTTCATGTAGATGAATTTCATATAACTCATATTCTTCATCTTTAGCCCATTTCTTAAAGAGTTCTTCTGTATACATATCATCTGTATACTCTTCATGTTCTGTTGCTGCCCGTCTTTCTTGTCCCTCTTCTTGTGCTACAATTTTTTTCTTGAGTTCATCAAGAGTGTCAAGAATATGAAAGAATCCTGCTGAATAACTTCCGTAACCATCATAACTACCTTTTTCGGCAGCATATACTATTGTTGTTTCCATAATAAATAATTTAAGTAAGTAAATAAAAAAAGCAGTTTGTCTACTTGCTTAGGTATACGCTGTTGCCAAGGTTTGTTTTAGACCTAACACATATTAGGTACTTGACTATAACTACAGCCTTTCTTAATTTTATTATAGTGCTATAAAGAATTAAATAAGATTCTTAATAGGTGTATAGTTACATGTTGTAATAGAGGGGTTAATTAAGTATTACACACAGTTAAGAAACTTTAAAAATTCTATTAAACTTTATAGTTTCTTATAAAGTTTCTTGTAAAGTTTACTACTTTACTCAGGGTTTAGTGGGTGTCGTTGACTGTGCCACTTACTTTGTTTATAAAGTTTAATACTTTACTGTGTCGTCTGACTGTGCAATACTTTATTAAGCTATCCCCCCCAAATAAAAGAAGAGGAGCCGAAGCTCCTCATCTGTTAGTAGCTGAACATCTTCAGTGTGATGCCGTCCTCAGTAGTACGTGGTGTACCATCTTCGTCTAGCATGTCTACCAGAGTGTACCCGTCAGGTACCTCGATAGTTCCACCTTCTTCCGTGCCTGCAGGAATTGCAGTACGAGGAACATACACAGGAGTTGATTGGAATACAAAGGCGTTAGCCTTAACTAAAATTAGTGCCGACTTCTCGCCACGGTTCGAATGAAAAATTGCTGTTGCCATAGTTATTAGAGTTTTAAAATTTGACGGGGGAAATATTCCCCAGCCAGATTTTAGTAGGGGTCGTTGACTTTGCTGGTCTCCACGATTAAGACATTTATGTTTTCAAAAAAAAATTATTAGAGGGGGGGGTATGTTAGATCTGTGTTTAGTTTATAATTAGTATTCTCGACTTTAAAAATATATTATATTGGATATACCACATACACATAAAATGTATACGGTATAACCTAAAGGTTTTACCTTATATACTAATTGCTATCATGAATGTAACAGTAAAAACAGTTAACTATCTGATAATAAAGATATTCTGAAAAATCGTACTGTTACGTTTGGTTGGCTATTACTGTTACGTTTATAACAGTAGTGGCCTAAGAGAAAACTATGGTCAGTACTGTTACGTTTATGATAGTACGTCCTGTAAAACAATTTTAACTCGCAAGTCATTTATAAATTATTTTTCTATAATTCCTTTATTACATGGTCTACTATCATTATTTGATATTATTACTATCATGTTTGTAATAGTAACTAAACTTTTATATATTTGTACTATCATTATTTGATAGAAAAAGATATATTTGTAATGTTCAAACGAAGAAAAAGAAAAGTGATTACAGTTTATTTAGACACTAAAGAAAGTATTTTACTGAAGTCGAAAGACAAAACCTTTCATGTATTGTACTATATCTTAAATCAAACTGATATGGAGAAACATATTTGGTATGCTGATAAGATACACAAAGAAAAAATTATGGACAAGCTAGAAATATCCCCCGTGACATTGGATAAACACATTAGCTCCCTAAAACAACGTGGTCTTATTATTACTACTACAGTAAGAGGACGGTATAGATTAAACATGCATGTATTTTCAACGTAATTAATAATTAAATATAAATAAGATGGCAAAAGCAAAAACGGCTACTAAGGCAAAAGGAGAAGAAAACTTAGAAGTACAAGAGCTAGAACAAGATGTAACCTCAGATTCTTTAGCAGATTTAACACCTTCAGAGTATGCGGCATACCGTAAACTACAAAGAGATGAGTGTGGCGCTAAGATTAATGATTTGCTACGTGAGTATGGAGTTGATCTGTCTGCTAAGATGATTATAGGCCCTGGAGAAATAGTTCCACAAGTTATTTTAATTGATGCCCGACCACAAGGAGACTTATAATAGTAAAGATTTGGAGTCTTTGTTTGAGAGAGAAGAAAGACTCCTTATTACTTTAGAAGATTACTGTTTTAGAAAATCAAAAAAAATAGAAACAGAATTTTTTGTAGGAAAGGATTCATTTACATTAAAAATTAGAATATGGAATTAAAAGCAAAACAACAATCTAACCAATTGTATAGTATTTTAGACTCAGTAATAGAAGGAGTTAATATGTCTATGCAACGTCAAGGTACTGGACTATCTTTTGAATACTCTATAAAAGCAGAGATGCCTAAAGACACAAAAGAAAAAACTGTTCCTTATAAATTTACTTTAAAAGTAAGAGAGATGGGGCACGGAGAAAGAGAACTACAGACTATACCTTTTTTAAAACCAGAGTCTATGGATAAATTTACTATGGAAGTAAATGTAATCATGGCAGTATTTACTATTTTAGCAGAGCATACTGTTTTGAACTGGCTTGAATTGGGTAAGATTTTGAATACAGATTCACAGATGCAAAAAATAGCACTGGAGAAAAAATAATTATGAAACAGCATATCATAAATATACCTACTGACAGCAGTAAAATATACAGACAGATTTTATCTTTCATGAATTTTTTAATGGGAGCGACTGAACAGGAACGATCTGTGTTGGCTGAGTTGATAGTATTAAATCATGAATACGAAGCTTTGCCTGAAGATAAAAGAGCTAAGTTTATTTTGAGTACTGATATGCGTAAAGAAGTAAGAGCCAAGTTAGATATTGAGGAGAAACAATATAATGGTTTGATACTGAGATTGAAAAAGATAAAATATTTAGGTGAGCCTGTATTGAGCAAGGACGGAGTTGTAAATGCTGGATTGTTATTTAAGCCAGACGACAAAGGTTTGCAGATACAAATTAATATGATAATGAGTAGGCAACCATTATCTAGAGAATCTACTAAAGAAAAGGTAGAGGAGAAAATAGAAGAGACCGTAAGCACGGAGGAGAAAACGACAGCACAAGAGCCAGAGGAGACAGCACCTCGTAAGTTGGCTCCTCCTGCTAATGGTAAAGACACTATAATTGGTTCTAGTATTGATATGGATGATATTGTAATACTAGGAGCACCAGAATGAAAAAACAAAAAAAAATAATAAACGACTTAGCCGCTGCCCATAATATATCTATTGGCCATGCTGAAGAAATTTTTAGTTTGTTTGTAGAAAAGATTGCTAGTACTATGTCAGAACCTAATAAATTAGTAGATGGTTTGTACGACATAGATAATTTTCCTACTATACACATAGACAATTTTGGAAAGTTTGTACCAGACTCAAGAAAAATACATCACGCTAACATTCAATTAGAAAAGAAAAAGAATGGACACTAGTATATTTGAAACTAATTTTTGGAAAGCGCACCCTGAATTAATGTTAGCTCCAAAAATATCTAATCTACATCACGAAGATAAATCTAAGGGTAAATCAGAATCTTCTAAAATTATGTGGGCTATACAAATGTGCGAGACTCCTAACTCAAAGTTTTATAATCGTCCTGGAAAGTACAAAGAAATGTCTGCTACTTTTTTAAAAGATGTTTCTCATAACTGGAAAAAGCTTAACCCTGTAATAGAGTCTTATAAAAATTCAGCACTAACAGATGCAGAAAGAGCCTTGACTTCTTGGAACGATACTATTAAGATGAGAGATAAAGCTATAAAATCTATGTACGAAGAATTACTTGTTAATGCTTTAGGAGATCTAGATACAAAAGCTTTAGCAGATGTAGATAAGATGCTAGCACTTACGCCTAAACTATTTGATGATTACAATAAAATAAAGACAACGTTTGAAGAAGAGAAGATACAGAAAAAAGGAAAACAAACTTTCTCGTTGTCAGATGAAGATGCCCTATGATAGTAAACAACTCTAACTTTCTTGTAGGCACTATACCTAATCTGCACCCTGAACTAGAATACTACGAAAGGATTTCTTATTGGCAAACACAAAAACGTAGATGTATAGAAGGGTATTGGCAACAGGGCAAGTGGATGCCAGGCCCGTTATATTACTACGTAAATTTCCATAATATACTTTTTGAAGACGATAGCTCTGTATCGCAAGCATCTGGTTTGCCTTGGCTACGTGACTTGGATTGGGAAATGTATTATATATACGAAGAGTGCAGAGGTTTCTCAGGATTTTCAAAAGATAAAAAATATACTTGTGATAGAAGATACGGACCAGAAAAAGATTTAGCACTTCTCTTAGGACGTATTACACAAAAAGAAATTGATTCTAAAGTTTATATGGACGCAAGATCTTATTTGCGTATGAACCATAAAACAGACTTAGGAAAACCTTTATATAAAAACGAAGCAAAACATTTAATTAGTATACAGTCTCGTGGTGGCGGTAAGTCATACGGTAGTTCTGGTATTCTAAATCATAATTATTTATTTGACGGAGCTACAGATTACGACGTTTATTTAGATCGTAAAAAAGCTAAGAACTACATTGCATCTGATACTATTATAGGCGCTATTGATACTAAGTACACTGGGCCACTTGTTAAAAAAGTACTCCATGCTCTTGAGATGTTGCCTGGAAGTTATAAAGTATCTACAGAAGAATCACATCCTTCTCCACTACTAGTTAGTCATAGCGGATCACTTGCTGCCAATAAAGAATACCAATCTAAAACTGGTTCTTTGTTAAGGCATAGAACTTTTAAGGATAATCCGCTAGCAGCCAATGGTACTAGACCTAACTTAGTTGTATTAGATGAGGTTGGTTTTATGAGTAACATAAAAGAATCTTGGGCAGCGATTGAAGCAACGCAACAGTCAAAGCAAAAAAAGAATCTAGTTATGTGGGCCCTAGGTACAGGAGGTCTTGTATCTGGTAGAGCGGCCTTGTATGCAGAAAGTATATTTAGAAATCCTAGTGATTATAACTGTTTAGTTTTTGAGGATATTTTTGAGAATAGAGGAGACATAGGATACTTTGTTCCTTTTTGGAAAACTCTTAATGAGTTTAAAGAAGGCGATAACCTTATTACTAATGAACAACGTTCTATGTTATATATAGAACACAGACGTAAAGAGGCAAAAAAATCTGACGACCCTTCTGTTTACCAGGGAGAGATAATTAACGGACCTATTGTTCCGTCAGAAGCTTTCTTAGTTGTAGAAGGTTCTTATTTTCCTACTTTGTTTTTAAAAAATCATTTGTCAGAATTAGAAGGAGGTAAACTAACAAAGTATTTAGAAAGTTCTTTTAAAGGCACATTAATATTTGACAATAACGGAGAAGTAGATTTTTCTACTATACAAGACGCTAAACCTATTCGTAACTACCCGCTTAAAAAAGAAGATCCTAAAGCGGGTTGTGTAGAAGTATGGATTAAACCTCAAAAAAACGAAGAGGGTGTTGTGCCTAGAAATACTTATATAGCAGGAATGGATGTCGTGGACAAAGCAAGAGCCACTACAACTTCTCTTCCTTCTATAGTAGTAATGAATAGATTTACTAGACAAATAGTTGCTGAGTATACAGGACGTACAGACGATCCAAATGATTTTTACGAAATCTGTAGAAAATTATTATTATATTATAATGCTACAGGAATGTACGAGCAAAACTTACCTGGTCTGTTTACATACTTTGAACGTAAAAAATGTTTGTATTTATTAGCAGACACTCCTTATCAATTACGTAACTCTGATACTTTTAAACAGGGTAGTAACACTTCTAAGGGAATTAATGCGTCTGAAAAAGTAAACCAAACTGCCAGAGATTTTATTAAATCTTTTTTATTAGAAACAGTTTCTAACAATTCTGATACAAGAGTATTAGAACTTATTTATTCTACAGCAATGATAAAAGAACTTATTATGTGGAATAAAAGAGGAAACTTTGACCGTGTGTCATCTTTAGGCATGCTTATGTGGCACGATGCTACTACACAAATAAACGTACAAGAAAATACTAAAAAAGTAAAAACATTCTTAGAGGATCCTTACTGGGAAGAGTTTGGAGTTCTTAGAAACACAAATACAAATAAGACTGCATTTAACGATTTCTCATAAGAATTTAAACTTGATAATGAAGTTTAAATTTTTATCTTTAACTTTGTTATTAAAATAAAAATTCACATGGCACAATCCTCAAGTGTAAAAATGAATAACTTAATTAGCTTTCCTAGGCAAAAGTTATCAGACAAAAAGAAAACAGATAAGTGGTATAAAGAGTGCGTAGATTACGCAGAAAACCTTCTAACATCTGATTACGATCTAAGAGCACATTTTAAAAAGAAAGATACTAACTACAAGTTACGTTCTAATATTATTAATCCAAAAGATTTTCAGAGATACATTAATCCTGATAACTTAGATCTAAGCAAACTTCCTGCACAATTCCAACACATAGGAATAGAAAATTCTAAAATAAATTTATTACTAGGAGAATATTCTAAGAGAAGAAAAGAATACAGAGCTTATATATCTGCTAATGATAAAGAAGGTATTTCTAGAAAAGAAATAGAACTTAAAAAACAAATGGATGATGTCTTTACAAGAATCATTACAGGAGATGCTATTTCAGAAGAAGAAATACAAGAGAAGCTAAAAGAACAGATGGATTATGCTGCATATGATTTCCAAGACATTGCAGAGATCACAGCTAATAAAATTTTAAAACGAGAATATAAAGAGCAGAATTTAGATTTCTTATTCCTACGAACTTTTGAGGATTTGTTGGTAGCGGGAGAAGAGATTGTATACTGCGGTGTTCTAGGAGGCGAGCCTGTCATGAGAAGAGTCAATCCTATGAACCTCTATACTTTAGGAGGTAGCTCAATGTATATTGAGGATTCTGATATTATTGTATGGCACGATTACATGTCAGTGGGTCAAGTCATTGATGATTACTGGGATGAGTTAGAGCCTAAAGATGTTGAGTTTTTAGAAACAGGTCATAAAACAAATTCAGAAACTAGTACTGCTATAGGTCTTAATAGAGACTATGCAATAAATGATATTTTTGGAGATGTAGATGCATTGCAAATTTTCCATCCATCAGAAATAGGAACTAAAACATTTGGCGGTTCTTTTGATACTAGCGGTAACGTAAGAGTTATAAAAGCTTGTTGGAGATCTAGACGTAAGATATACAAACGTAAATATTACGATGAAGACGGAGAAGCTCAATATGACTATGTAGATGAAAACTACAAAGCAAAAAAAGATCTAGGAGAAGAACTAGAAGAAACTTGGGTAAACGAATGGCTAGAGGCTACTAAGATTGGAGACGATATTTATGTAGGAATGAAACCTATTGCTTACTCTGGAAAATCGTTAGTTAATAAATCTAAAGGTACGCCTCCATTTATTGGTTCTGTAAATAGTACTAATGATTCACGTGTGCAGTCTTTGTCAGATATAATGAAGCCTCTTACTTACTCTTATGATATTGCATATTATAAACGTGAGTTAGAAATTGCTACATACAAAGGAAACTTTGCTGCAATTAATGCGTCTATGATTCCTGCAGGATGGAAACCTGCTGAATGGATACGTTATATAACAGTAAATAAATTCGGATTCTTAGATCCTACAAACGAAATACTAAAGGGCCCTTCTCAAGGTAAGTCTGCAGGAGCATACAATACTTTGACTGCTACTAATGTACAGATAGGAGATCCTAATGCTATTCAGATGTATACTAATATATTAGTAGACATTGAAAATACACTTGGTAAACTAGCAGGAGTATCTGGCGCAAGAGAAGGACAAATACAAAACCGTGAGGCTGTAGGAAATGTAGAACGTGAAGTTGCACAAACTTCTCACATTACAGAAAAATGGTTTGCAGTAGACAGTAACTTCCGTAAACGTGCAATGACTAAATTTTTAGATTGTGCTAAATATGCCTACAAAAAGAATCCAAAAAGAGCACAGTATCTTATGGACGACATGGGTATGGTAATGATAGATTACTTTGACGAGTTTGCTGCTTCAGAGATGGATATATTTGTAGGTAACTCTACAGAAGATACTGCTCTTTACCAACAAATTAAATCTTTGTCTCAAGCTGCTATACAAAATGGCCAGGCTAAGATAGAAGATTTAATTGCAATATCTACGTCAGAATCTGTACAAGAAACTTCTCGTAAACTTAAAAATTCTGCAGAGCGTATTAGAAAAGAACAAAACGAAAGAGCCGAAGCAGATAGAGCGTCACAAGAAAAACTTCAGATGATGAAGCAAGAGTTCCAAGAAAAGATGTGGCAGAGAGACGATTTTAACAAAGAAGAAGATCGTAAAATAGAATATGCTAAGATCGAACAAAAAAGAGAAGAAGCGGTTATGAAAGAAGAAGTTTCTCTTGTTCGTGAAAATATGAAAATGGTAGATTCTGATGGAAACGGAATTGCAGATGAAATAGATCTTAGAAGAACAGAAGTTGACGAAACTTATAAACAAGATTCTATAGCATTAGGACAAGCAAAATTAGAAGAAACTAAAAGAAGCAATATGGCCAATGAAGAAATAAAAAGACAAAAACCTGTTAAAGTTGTAGCAGGAGGTAAAAAGTAATTTTAATATTTGGCTATAGCACTAAGAGAAAAATAACATATATATAGTTTATGGACTATAAAAATAATTTTAATATTGTAATTAAATAAAGACAGCATGAGTGAAGAAAACGAATTATTTGACGGTATTCAAATTTTATCACCTGGTGAAGTAGAAGCACAGCATAACAAAGGAAGTGAGGAACCTGTTGCTGAAGAACCTACTGAAACTGTAGAAGAAGAGGTAGCTCTTCCTGAAGCAGGAACAGAAGATAGTAATGAAGCCGCCATTGCTCCAGTTGAACGAGAGAGTTCACCTGTAATTGAAAATGAAGAAGACGACGATTCTATTGAATCAGAAGCACCCGCAGAAGGTACTACTCGTTACCAAGCCCTTATTAAAGACTTGGCAAACGAAGAAATCTTTGAAGGTACTACTGAAGAAGAGATGGAAGAAATGTTAAAGGATGCTTCAGCAGATACCATTAAGAAATTAATGGAACTTACTGTTGATACAAAACTTAAAGCTAAACAAAGTGCTTGGTTAAATAATTTTGACGGAGCTAAAAGACGATTTTTAGAAATCGAAGATAAGTTTAGCGATACAGATACAGCTATCCAAATGGCACAGCGTCTTGAGTTCTTTGATAATTTAACAGAGCAGAATCTTTCAGAAGATACTAATCTTCAAAAGAATCTGTACTTTGAGTATTTAGTGGGCAAAAACTTTTCTGAAGAAGAGGCCAGAGAAATGGTAGAAGAAGCTGACGGAATAGATAAACTATACGAAAAAGCAAGTTCTGCATTACCAGCCTTAAAAAGAGAAGCTACACAATTTGTAGCTAATTCTGAAGCAGAAAAAATACAAGCCCAAGAAAACTACTCTAAACAACAACAAGAGCAGTTTGAAAATTTAATGCAAACAGTGGACAGTAAAGAATTTTTTATAGACGGTCTTAAAATTAATAAGACAGTTAAAGATAAAATTAAGTCTAATATGACTAGCCCTGTTTACAAAACTGAAGACGGACGAGAACTAACAAGTTTAATGTATAAACAAATGAGAAGCCCTGGAGAATTCCAAGCTCTTATGAGTTACTACGATACTATAGGATTGTTCGATGTAGATAAAGAAGGAAAGTTTTCTCCTAATATCGAAAAAATAAAAAAAGTAGCTAAGACAAAAGCGGTAACAGAGCTTGATAGAGTATTAGCTACAGAAGAACAAAGAGGAGTCGGAAGACAAAATTCTAACCGACCTTCTGGAAAGTCTTCTGGAATATTAAGTATTCTAGAAGCAGGACAAAAGAAAAAAAGATAGAATAAATATATTCGTTGAATAAATAAATAAATAAACAAATGTCACAATTACTTCCGTTACAAAAGTATGCTGCAGTTGATTATAACGGTTTGGTTACCGATAATCACTTCCATGCTTTGTATCAACAAAAACCAGAATTGATCTCTGATACTATCAAATCAATCTACAAAACTAATTTGCAAGGAAAACTACGTGAATTCGTAGATCGTTTCCCAGTAAAAGAAGTTGAACAAGAAAATGGATTCTACAACTGGATGTTGCAGGGTCAACACGACAAAAACCTAGCAGTTTCAGATGCTGAGGATTTTGCAGGTAACACTTTGTCTGCTGGGACATTCCCAGGAAACATTGGTGCAAACGGTCAACGTTTTTACCTTATCTTCGATGAGCCTTTGTTTGAAGAAACAAACGTTATTCGTGGAGAATCTGATACGTACCACTTCTTAGTAAAGAAAGTACACGATGCTGGATCTCGTTTTAAAGTAGAGGTTGAGTTGTTTACTGATGATGAGAACATGAGTGTTCCTTCAGACGAAATCGCAGTAGGTACTCGTTTCTCTAAATTTTACGATGCAGTTCCTTCTACATTGTCTTACAAAGGTGCAGAGCCTTATTTCACTTCTCCTTGGAGAATGGAAAACCGTCCTACTACAATGCGTATGCAGTACAAAGTTGCTGGTAACACTATCAACAAAGGGAAAAACGAACCTTTAGAGTTTGGATTCACTTACAAAGGACAAACAGAATCAATGTGGATTAACTACCAAGATATGGTAGCGCATCACCAATGTGAAGAAATGTTCGCAAGAATGTGTCTTTACGGAAAGAAAAATTGGACTGCAGATCACAAGTATTTGAACAAAGACGACAATACTAAATATAGCATTGAGTCAGGTTCAGGTTTCTTTGAGCAAATTGCTCCATCAAACGTTCACTACTACAACACTTACGACCTTGATTGGCACCTAGAGATGCTTCTTGATATGGGAGTTGGTAAATTGGAAAGAGGTAAACGTATCGTTCACATCATGACTGGTGAGTTCGGAGCAATTGAGATTTCTAAGCAAATCGCTCAGAAAACTGCTGCACAAGTAACTATCGTTTCTGATAAATACATTACTGGAAGCACAGCTCCAGGAAACCTTGGAGGTAAGAACACTAAGTACTCTATGGAGCCACAATACAACATTTACCAATGGTACAATGGAGTAGAGCTTCGTATTGAAATCTTGGACTTCCTTGATGATGATGTTTACTTCCCACAACGTCACCCAGATGGACTAGGAGGAGTAGAGTCACACCGAATGATTGCTCTTGACTATGGCGAAGATGCAGGAATTTACCGAGTTAAGCCAAAAGGAGTTCCAGATTATAACTGGGCGTACATCGCAGGAATGCGTGATCCTTTCACGGCTGGAGGTAAAGGTTCTCCTAAATCAGTAGCTTCTGCAATTGATGGATACGAAGTACACTTCCAAAAATGGGGAGGTATGATGATCGAAGATCCAACAAAAGTAGTAGATCTACAGTTGTTAGTTGAAAGATAGACTATAATTAAATAACTAGCTCCCTTGCTTAATTGCAGGGGAGCTTCTTTAAAATTTTTGAGGAAAAATAAAAGACAGCAAAATGGCAAAAACAAAAACAGAAGAGAAAACAGACATTATTTGGGGAACGTATTTACAAAGTAAAATTGTAGACGTAAAACCAATTGAATCCTCTGGAAAGTGGAGAAAACTTTTAGTTGCAGGACAAGACATGAAGAAAGAACCTTACATGTTTAACAAAGTAAAGAAAAGTTTCCAAGTTCCGTTAATGAGTGCCTCTAGAGGAGGAGGTGTAAAAGTAGTATTTAACGATGTTGAAAGAACATTTATTAAAAAATACTATTCCAAATACCCAACGGGTATGACGGAAAAAGAGTTCTTTGAAGAAGAGTTAGGTGTAGACCTAAATCCTTATGGTGAACCAGGAAATAATTTCTGGAGAGACAATAAAAAAAGTAGAGTCACACTTACTAAAGAAGGTATGACTTTAAACCTTAACACATCTATGGGTATGTTAAGATATAAGATTTTATTGTCTAATAAGAATCTTATTTCTCCTTCTTATGAAGATAGAAGAAAAAGAGCTACTTATGAATTTATGATAGTTAACCAAGGAAAACTTACTACTAAAAAAGCAGAAGCTGGTAAACTTAAAAGTAGAGCATTTGCTGCATACGGTAGAATTATATCCGATATGGATTCTATGAAAGGATTTGTTAGAGCATTAGGAAGAGCTATTCCTGCCAACTATACAAATGATTGGCTAGAAGCAGAAATTTTAGATGTACTAGAAGAAAATCCTGCTGGATTCCTTAGAATAGTAGAAGATCCTTCTTATGAAGCTAAGATCTTTATTCAGAAAGCAGTTGAATGTGGTGCTATCAAACGTATGAATGATAAACGTTACGTTCTAGACAACGGTATTGAGATTGGAGATTTGCCGCAATCTATTCAGTACTTGAACGATCCTGAACATCAGGAAGTAAAATTGAGAATAAAATCTCAAGTAGAAATGGCAAAAAGAAAAGAAAACTAAAAAATAGATGGACGCTAACAGCATGGCAGACGAACTAGACCAGCAAGTAGACAGAGCATCGAGCTTTGGATCACCTGGTTACGAGAATGAAGATTACTCTTCTGTACTTACAGAAGCTATGCATGTGTACATCAAACAGTTCATTGACAGAAAGAATAACCGTAAAGGTGAAAGTTTAGAAGAAACTGAAGTTAGAAACCAAGGACTCAGTGCGCTTATTAAAAGAGGCGCTGGTCTTTCGGTTTCTTCTAGTCAGGCAGGAACATTTACTAACGGGACTTTTTATGACTTGCCTTCTGATTTTATGTACACCATACACGAAGAAGGTACAATAAATAAAAACAAATGTGATGACCCTAATACTCGTATACCAACGTTTTTTAGAGTTATATCACATGACGAGGTAACACGTTTAGAAAAGAATAAATATAAAAGACCTTATTATTATTCTTACGGCGACTCAATGACATGGAGATTAGTATTCTCTAGAGAAGTAGATGGTAATAATCCATCTCTTCCTGCTACAGCAAAAAGACATCAGCTAGTAACTGATGGAACTTATGATGTAGAAAGCTACTCTATTAATTACTTAAAGTTCCCAGAACCTATAGTAGTAGATAGAGAAGTTCTGACAAATCAAAGAAATTGTATTCTTGATGAGTCAACTCATTTAGTTATTATTGATATAGCTAAGAGTTTATTATTAGAAAGAGTAAAAGAACAGGAGATAACTAATGTAATGTCTCCAAAAGATTTAGAATAATAATTATTAATTAAAAACAAAGTAAAATGCTAAGAAAAGCAAACAATGTTTTCGGAACAGTCGTAAGTGACGTTACGAAACTTACTTCTGCACTTCCTGCTGTTGGTGCCGTAGTAACAAATGACAATTTAGAAGAAGGTGCCGTAGTTTTAGTAGACGGTGGAAATGTACGTAGAACTCTTGCTAGTATAGCTACTGGTGACATTTTTCACATTGTACAAGGACGTGGAGCGACAAAGCCGCTTAACAAATCTGCTGCTATTGAAAAAGGTACAGAAACTATGTCTTTTCAAAAACACCTAGCTGCTATTCAGCAAATAACTACTATTGGATCTAACGGTACAACAGGAGATTTGCCATCTGCAGACGACACTTCTTACTACATCAAGTTGCGTAAAAACGACAACGATGAAGGAAATCGTTCACAGCCTTTTAGCTTGTTCGGTCAGTACAAAACTGGAACTGGTGCTACTCAAAGAGAAGTTGCATTCGGTCTTGCAGTTAACTTTACTGCTAACATGGCAAAAGAAGCTGCAGGTACTAATGGATACGTTGCTATTCAAGTTACAACAGAAGCTGCTGATGCGGCAATTGCTGGTGTAGCAAGTATTTCTATTGCTGAAGGATCTAAAACAGGAACCTTTAACGCTACTCCTACTCTTGCTGTAGGTGACTTAGTTCGAGTAGAGGGTACAGGTACTGCTAATCAAGTTTACGAAGTAAAAGTTTTAGCTGGAGCTGTAGTTACTTTTGATCGACCTTTAGTTCTTACTACTGGTTTTGGTACTACTTCATTTGCTAACCCAAGAAAGATTGTTGCTGCAACTGCAAACACTGCTGTTTACGGTATCAAACTTACAGGTATTGAGTCTGCTTTTGACGTAAACAAATTCCGTAACTATTTTGCAAATCGTTTCACAGCTACGTTTAGCGATGCTTCTACACTTGTTACTTCTGTTGCTGGTGCACGAGGAGGTTCTGGTGTATGGCAACAAGTTGCTATGGATGAGTACATGAGTGCTGGTTTCGATGGTGAAAACGGTATGTTGGGTACACCTCCATCACTACGTGATGCTTCTGTTAAGATTCCTGGAGTAGGAGGTCAAACAGCGGCTACATGTCGATATTCTAGCGTTACTCTTGCATGGACTTCTGAGTCAAGCGAGTTAGTAGGAATTAGCAAAGGAAAAGGAAGTGTAATTATATACTTAAACCTTAATGCTTCAGGTAACCTTAGTAGTACAAACACTACTGGAGAAGCATTAGCTGACACACTAGGCGTTCCTTCAGGAGATTTGGACGCATAATAATTTTTCTCCTCAACCCTTAGTAGCCTGCCGAAATTTTGCTGTCGAGGCAGGCTACTTTTTTTTATCTTAAATATTTATTACTTTTGAAAGAGTAATATAAAACTACAACAAATGGCTCTTGTACCTAAAATCAATATCTGTATTCAAAGTAAATGTGATAAAATTGATGTCTACGAAGAGACAGGCCCTTATAGTTTAACTAATAACCCTGAAGGTTGGAAATCTTCTTCAGCACTTCCTGGAAATATAGACACTTCAGAAATAACTACTGCTGATCTTAAAATTTACGATCACTTACAAAATAACCTTTACACTACAATAGTTTTAAAAGACGCTGTATCAATTGATGTATATTCTGGCGTAACAGGCGCTCCTGCTCCTGGTAGCTTTTTAGCTGTAAAAAACTCTGCATGGACACAACCAGATGGAGTATATAAATTAGTATACACTATTGTTTCGGCAGCAGGATCGTTTACTAATGAAACTCAATATTCTTTACTAATTTGTAATATTAAAAATTGCTTAAACGGACTTAAAGCAAAAGCAGTTACAGAATGTAGTACTGAAAAATTATCTGATATAAAAGATAATATAAACCAATTAGAAGTATTAATTTACGGAATAGAATCAGCTTTTTCCTGTAACGACATGACTACCGCTATAAATCTTATTGCTAATGCTAAAACCATTTGTGATAATTTATGCGATTGTGGTTGTTCAGGATGTTAAAAAAATAATATTATGAGTAATTGTTCAAATTGTGAATCTATCACATTGTTTAAAGGATCTGACGGTAGAACTATATATAATGGTTCTGGAGCTCCTACATTAAATACAGCTAACGTTGGAGACTTCTACATAGATACTACTTCTTGGTTAATCTACGGACCTTATACAGGAACTTCTTGGGGAGCAGGAACTTCTTTAGTAGGAGCTTCTGGAACAAACGGTTTGCCAGGTGCAACTGGACCACAAGGAGTTTATGGAGGATTCTCGTCAGAATGGGATTTTGATTCTAACACAGGTTCTGGAACAGGTTCTGGAGAATTTAGATTTGACAATGCTAGTCCAGGTTCTGCTACTTCTTTATACGTTAATAAAATTAATGTAGATACTACAGACCTTACAGCTTTTTTAACTTCTTGGCAAAACTCAGGAAATTTTGGATTAGTACGTATTAGTAAAATAAATGATTCTAATGTTTTCTGGATGGGGAGCATAGACGATATAGCAATAGGCGGTACAGAAATAGTCTATCCTGTAACTAGTATTCTGTCTAACGGAACTTTTGCAGATGGAGATAACTATGTAGTTTCTTTTGTAAGAACAGGAGACGCAGGTCCTACAGGAGGAGCAGTTAATATAATGGGAGCGTACAATAACGCTACAGGTTTTGGTAGCCCTGCTACTGGAGAAACTACTGCACTATCAGTTCCTTTATATGCTAATGAGTTATCAGATAACGGAGACGAACTAGAAATAGATATTTTCTTAACTTACGCTAGTAATGATCCTGTAGATTTAATTTTAAGAATAGGAACAGGACAAGAACTACAATATAGATTAGTAAACTCTGATAATGATACTAGAATTATCAAAGCAAAAATGGCTCGTATAGATGCTACTAATCAACTTTGGACATTAAGTTCTATAGGGAAAACAGAATTTTCTGTAACTTCTGTACAAGAAATAACATCAGGAACTTCTACTTATAATTTAGCAACACCTGCTACATTTACAATATCTCTTAATAATCCTGGAGGAGCAGCAGTAGCTAATGCAGTAAGAATTAAAAAAGCAGTTGTATATAAAAATAAAATATAATGCATACTAACGAACTTACATTTAACGAATTATCAGCTAGCGATTTTCTTCCAAATGATTGGGGACACATCGACCTTTCTGGTTATTCTTATTTAGAAGACGAAGAAGTCTGCTTTAAATTAGCAGTATGGTCTTTACAATGTAAGTTTGCAAAGTTGACTCAAAATTATTTTTACCAAATAGAATTCGGCATAGATACTACTTGTACTTTAAACGGCCTTATAGATTATAAAAGAGGACTAGAGGTTTTAAATGCTTATAATCCTAGAGATATAGAAAATAATACTCTTGTACATAATTCTATCTCCTATCAAAAAATTTTAAAAGTGTTACAAGCACTACATAAAAAATATTAAAAGAAATGGCAAAGCAGATTTATAAATCAGGTAATTATGTAATAGTAGATAACACTCCAGGAGATTATCAGTTTTCTACAAGGTATTCTTACTTTATAGAAGAATACAATAATTTTATAATTATTGACAAAGTAAATAGAGTTACTATTCCTATTTCAGATGCTG
>OBMK010000240.1_pt1 | contig 53866 bp, 44 predicted proteins | sample 1539081 | NCBI WGS metagenome assembly OBMK01 (sample SAMEA3355528, study PRJEB22509) | marine metagenome | biome: marine; feature: river plume; material: water | place: USA | collected 2010-08-07 | depth 0.5 m | reverse complement strand
TGGGCCTGTTTGGCCTTTGTGGCCTTGGCCTTGAACCGACTGATGAAACTTTGCAAATGGGCGATACGGTCTTGCTGTTTTTCGAAGGCCGCTTGCTGGACGGTCAGTTGCTGCGAACGTACATCTTCAAATGTGCTGTAGTTGCCGCCGTAGCGAGTCAATTTGGATTGATCCAAATGGACGGTCACGCGCGTCACGGCATCCAAAAATTCACGATCGTGACTGATGACCAAGAGGGTCCCCTCGAAGCGCTGTAACCAGGCCTCCAGCCACACCAATGCATCCAGGTCTAAGTGGTTCGTGGGTTCATCGAGTAGCAATAAATCAGCGGGGCACATCAGCGCGCGCGCTAATTGCAAACGCATGCGCCAACCGCCAGAAAATGAGTTGACTGGGTTTTCGAGTTCGTTGACTTGAAAGCCAAGACCCAGAATCAAGGTTTGTGCACGGGCGCGTGCATCAAATGCTCCGGCATCAGCCAGGGCAGCATGCGCCTCGCCAATTTCAGTACCATCGCCCGACACGTTAGCCGCCGTTAACTTGGCCTGTGCCTCGTTGAGTCGCGTATCACCAGCCAAGACATAGTCAGTGGCACTCATCGCAGTCTCAGGCATGTGCTGCTCGACTTGCGATAGGCGCCAGGTTTTGGGGAAGCTAAAAGTGCCACCGTCTTCGATCAAGTCGCCCGTTAGCAACGCGAATAGACTTGACTTACCAGCACCGTTGCGGCCAATGAGCGCTGCTTTTTCACCCGGGTGAATCGTGACAGAGGCTGCATCTAAAACAACTTTGGTGCCCCGGCGGATCGTGATATCTTGCAGCGTAATCATGCGGTCGTCTGCCCGATACCGGCGTCATCCAACATCTCTTTCGTTAACAACAACACCTGGTCAGCGCCGGCGCTGGTCGGAATCCATGTGGGATACAGATCGGGAAAAGCCTGTTCAAAATACGGCCGCTCATGACCAATCTCGAGCACGACGACGCCCAGATCACTCAGATGTTGGGTGATCTTCGCCAGAAACGGTTTGATGAAATCCATACCGTCTGTCCCACCCGCTAACGCCAAGTCAGGCTCGGCTTTGAACTCAGGCGGCAAGCTGGCCATGCTTTGCGCATTGACATAGGGCGGGTTGCACACCACCAAGTCATACACCTCGGTCGTGAGGCCCGTTAAACCATCCGCGCAGGTGAGCTGGATGCGGTCGGCGAGGTCGTAACGCGCCACGTTGATCGCTGCGACCGCCAATGCGTCAGCGGAGATGTCAATGGCGTCGACTTGCATGTCAGGGTAGGTGAGGGCGGTCATGACTGCCAAACTACCGTTACCGGTGCACAGGTCCAGGGCACGTGTGCTTTCAGGGTCCAGCCACGCATCGATGTGTCCGGTGACCAAGGCCTCGGCAATCAGGCTACGGGGGATGATGGCACGCGAATCAATGTAGAAAGATAGCCCTTGAAGCCAAGCCTCTTGCGTGAGATAGGCGGTGGGCTGGCGGGTTTCAATGCGCGCCTTTATTAGCCGGTGCACCGCATCGCAGTCGGTATGCGAGACCATTTGACTGGCGACTTGTGGATCATCCAAGGGCGTATCCAAAGGCAGTCCGAGCTTCCACAAAACCAACCAAGCGGCCTCGTCAAACGCATTGGTTGTGCCTTGGCCAAAATGGACGCCTGATATCTCAAGCGTGTCTTTGGCTTCTTGAATGAGTGAAATGAGTTGCATGGCGGCAGGTGAGGGGATGACCGGACCGTTACGCCAGGGCGACTGACCGCCACCGGGTCAGATGGCGCGGTGGGAAGCGTTGGGCTTACTTACGGCGGCGCGGCGCAGAAGGTGTGCGGCCTTCAATGTGACGGAAGCTGATACGACCCTTGGTAAGGTCGTAAGGAGAAATTTCGAGCGTCACACGGTCACCCGCCAAGATGCGGATGTGGTTCTTGCGCATTTTGCCTGCTGAGTAGGCGATAAGCTGGTGCTCATTGTCCAACGTCACACGGTAGCGTGAGTCGGGTAGCACCTCGTTAACGACGCCCATCATCTCAATCAGGTCATCTTTTGCCATGTAGTTTCCTTGTTCCAATTCGGTGTGTGCGTTGGGGCGAGCGCCAACGGCAGCCGCGCGACCTCCAAATGGATCTGCGCAAAGCCCCTAATTATAGCGTCTGACGTTTATTCGCAACTTTCACTGTTGCTTGCGTGATGCAGTGGGCGGCCAAAGCGCCAGTCAGACCCCTGCGAGCAACGCCATCACGCGTTTGTATATGTTCTTGAGCGGCGCGATATCCGCTAAGGGCACGCACTCGTTAATTTTGTGAATGGTCGCGTTTGTCGGCCCCAATTCGATGACCTGTGGACAAATTTGCGCAATAAATCGCCCATCGCTGGTACCGCCCGACGTTGAGAGCTCGGTTTCAATCCCCGTCTCGGAACGGATCGCTGCCTGCACCGCTTCGACCAAGGTACCTGTCTCTGTCAAAAACGGCAAACCGCTGATGCTCCACGTCAGGTCGTAGGTGAGGCCATGGTGCTGGAGCACAGCTTCGACACGCGCTTGCAGCGATTCAGGCGTGCTTTCTGTACAAAAACGGAAGTTAAAGTCGATCAGGACCTCACCAGGGATGACATTACTCGCCCCGGTACCGCCGTGGATATTGCTGATTTGCCAACTGGTCGGAGGGAAAAATGCATTGCCCTGATCCCACTCCATTGCGGCCAATGCGGCCAAAGCAGGGGCAGCCTCATGAATCGGGTTGCGCGCCATGTGCGGGTAGGCGATATGGCCTTGAATGCCTTTGACGACGAGGCGCCCGCTCATGCTGCCACGGCGGCCGTTCTTGATCATGTCGCCAGTCTGCTTCACCGAGGTGGGTTCGCCAACGATGCAGTAATTGAGCTGCTCGCCACGTTCCACCAGCTTTTTGCAAACCAGGGCCGTTCCGTCTTTGGCGGGACCCTCCTCGTCACTGGTAATGAGCATCGCGATGGACAAGGGCGCTGCCGGTTGAGCAACCCGAAACTCTCGGATCGCTACCACCATCGCAGCCAGAGAAGTCTTCATGTCGCTCGCGCCACGGCCATATAAGTGGCCATCGCGGTGAGTGGGGGTAAACGGGTCACTCGCCCAGGCCTCACGCGGCCCGGTCGGCACCACATCCGTGTGCCCCGCGAACACGAGTAGCGGCGCCAAATCCCCATTCGGCAATGTGGGCGCCGTGTATTTAGCCCACAAATTGGTGACTTGCGCATCAGTTGGCCCCGCCATGATGCGCTCGCACACGAAACCCAAGGGTTGCAGTTCATCAGCCAGTAATCCCTGGCACCCCGCGTCATCGGGAGTGATGGAGGCTTTACTGATTAAAACTTCTGCGAGCCGGAGGGTTTCGTTCATGGTTGGTGGTCTGGGGTTTAGTCGCGTAACAGGTCGTTCAGGCTGGTTTTTGCGCGGGTTTTAGCGTCAACGCGCTTCACAATCACCGCACAGTAAAGACTGTATTTGCCGTCGTCAGATGGCAGGTTACCGCTGACGACTACAGAGCCAGCGGGAATGCGTCCATACGTGACTTCACCGGTGGCACGGTCGTAAATCTTGGTGCTCTGACCAATGTAGACGCCCATGGAAATGACAGAGTTCTCTTCCACGATCACACCCTCAACGACCTCGGAGCGCGCTCCGATGAAGCAGTTGTCTTCGATGATGGTGGGGTTGGCTTGCAGGGGCTCCAAAACGCCGCCGATACCAACGCCGCCTGACAGGTGAACATTGGCGCCAATTTGCGCGCAAGAGCCGACGGTGGCCCAGGTGTCAACCATGGTGTTTTCGCCCACGAAGGCGCCGATGTTCACGTAAGAGGGCATTAACACGGCACCCTTAGAGATAAAGCTGCCGCGGCGTGCAACTGCAGGGGGCACGACACGGACGCCAGCCTGTGCCATGGCGGCTGCATCCAGCTTGGAGAACTTGGGTTGCACTTTGTCGTAAAACGCCAGGTCACCTGAATGCATCGGCGCGTTGTCGTTCAGACGGAAAGAGAGCAAAACAGCCTTTTTCAGCCACTGGTGGGTGGTCCACTGACCCACGCCTTCACGCGTCGCCACACGCAGACTGCCGTTGTTCAGGCCGACAATGGCTTCTTCAACCGCGTCGATGACCTCTTTAGGCGCAGCTTTGGGTGACAAGTTGGCACGGTCTTCCCACGCGTTATCGATGATTTGTTGCAATTGTTGTGTCATGGGTTCTCCAGTATTAAAAATTAGTTCAGGTAGTTTTCGATGAATGCGCTGATGCGGTGCGCGGCCTCCAAACATTCCGCGGTCTCGGCGACCAATGCCATTCGGATGCGGCCCGCGCCGGGGTTCTGTCCCGCCACTTCACGCGCCAAGAAACTACCCGGTAAAACAGTCACATTGTATTGAGCCAACAATTCGGCCGCGAAACGCTGGTCATCACCTTGAAAGGCAGCGGGGACGGCGGCCCAGAGGTAAAAGCCGGCATCGGGCAACGCCACATCCATGACGCGCTCCAAAACAGGGGTGACCGCGTTGAATTTGTCGCGGTATTGCGCACGGTTGTCGATCACGTGCGCCTCGTCGTTCCAAGCCGCAATGCTGCCTGCCTGCACCATCGGGCTCATGGCCCCACCGTGGTAGGTGCGGTACAGCAAAAAAGACTTGATGAGCTGGGCGTCGCCCGCCACGAATCCGCTGCGTAGCCCCGGTGCGTTACTGCGCTTAGACAAGCTAGTGAACATCATCAGGTTCCTGAAGTCGGTACGCCCCAGTAACGCGGCGGCTTGTAGACCGCCCAATGGCGCCTCATCCCGGAAGTAGATTTCGCTGTAACACTCGTCTGAGGCGATGACAAACCCGTACTGGTCAGACAACTCAAACAGATACCGCCACTCTTCCAGCGGCATGACAGCGCCCGCTGGATTCCCAGGCGAGCACACGTACAGCAGCTGCGTTTGGGCCCACTGCGCCGGCGTGACTCTCGTCCAATCAACGGCAAAATTACGCGCCGGATCACTGGGTACAAAAATGGGCTCGGCGCCTGCCAGCAGCGCCGCACCCTCATAGATTTGATAGAACGGGTTGGGGCATACCACCAGGGGGCGTTTTTGATGGGCGTGGCTGGCATCGATCACCACTTGCGCAAAAGCAAATAGTGCTTCACGGGAGCCATTGACGGGCAGGCATTGGGTCGTTGGATCAACGGCGATGTCGTATCGGCGCTTCAGCCAATCGGTACACGCCGCACGCAACTGCGGTAATCCCCCTGTGGCGGGGTAGCTTGACAGCGCCCCTGTGGCGGACTGCATCGCGGCCATGAGGAGCGGCGGCGTGGGGTGTCTCGGCTCACCAATTCCCAAACTGATGGGGGCATGGTCTGCGCTTGGCGTGACCGTCGCAAATAGGGCGCGCAGGCGTTCAAACGGGTAGGCCTGCAGCGAGTTCAATAAAGGGTTCATAGCCCTCAATTATCGCTTGGCTGAAGGTTGCGTTGGTTGACCATGCTAATCAAATCGGTGAAGCGCTCGCCCTGTACCAAAACATGCTGTCGCGCCGCTCGCGCAGCACGCTCTTCGTCCCCCGCTTGGAGGGCTGCACTGAGCTCGGCGTGCTCCGCGATCGATTGACCGACACGGTGCCGCACCTGCAGCTGCATCCGTCTGTAGGGCTTCAAGCGGTTTTTCAACGTGGTCGTTTGCTGCACCAAAAAATCGTTTCCACTGGCCCGGTAGATCAATTGGTGGAACACCTCATTGGCGTGGTAATAGGCGTTCGGGTCGCCGGCCATGCCGACGGCTTCGCAATGCTGACGAGCCTGTGTCAATGCCGCCAGCAGTGCGGCGTCAGCACGGCGGGCCGCCAAACGTGCGCACATGGCCTCCAATTCCGCCATGACTTCAAACATTTGAATCAAACCAGCGGGACTGATGGATGCGACATAGGTCCCCCTTTTGGGAAGGACGTCCACCAAACCACTGGCCTCGAGCTGTTGGAGGGCCTCTCGCACGGGGGTTCGGGAAACCTCAAACCGTTCGGCTATTTCGTCAATGTGCAGTTGTTCTCCCGGGCGCAAACGCCCCTCGACGATGTCGTCCTCGAGTTGTTCTCGCATTCGCTGTACGAGCGTCGGTTTGGCGTTAGAGAGGGCCATGGTTAAGCACTATTTGGGGTAAACCACTAGATTGTCTAGGACTAAAAAAATATAACATTCGCGCTGTTTTATACAACACAAGGAGACTTTTATGAAGCCCGTTTTGAAGAAATTAGCTGCCTTGGCAGTTTTGGCTGGTATGGCCGTTTCGGCACATGCCGACATCGTGCTCAAAGCATCGCACCAGTTCCCTGGCGGTAAGGGTGACGTTCGCGACGAGATGGTACAAATTATTGCGCGCGAAGTGGAAGCCGCAAATGTTGGTTTGACCATCAAGGTGTTCCCAGGTTCAAGCTTGGTGAAGCCGAAAGAGCAGTGGAAAGCCATGCTCAGCGGCCAAATCGACATGACCTCGCTGCCGTTGGACTATGCATCCGGTTTCCACCCCGAATTTGGCGCGACGCTAATGCCAGGCCTGGTTAAGAGCCACGCACACGCGCGCAAGATCAACGCATCGCCTTTCATGGATGACATCCGCAGCATCATCAACAAAGGTGGCGTGGACGTTTTGGCAGATGCATGGTTGGCCGGTGCCTTTGCCGGCAAGGACACTTGTATCCTTGAGCCGAAAGACGTTAACGGCTTGAAGATCCGCTCTGCGGGCGCCACTTTCGCTGAAATGTGGGCCGGCGCTGGCGCATCTATCGTTTCAATTCCCTCAAGCGAGGTATACAGCGCGCTCCAGCAGGGCGTTGCGCAAGGTACGGACACCTCTGCCGGTAGTTTCGTTTCATTCCGTCTGTACGAGCAGTTGAAGTGCTTGACCGCGCCTGGCGACCAGGGTTTGTGGTTCATGTACGAGCCTGTGCTGATCTCTCAGCGCGCCATGGCTAAGCTGAACGATGCGCAAAAAGCCGCATTGAAAGCCGCCTCCAAAAAGGCTGAGGACTACTTCGCGGCCGAGTCGAAGAAGTTAGACGACAAAATGGTCGACGCCTACACCAAGGCCGGCGTGAAAGTCGTTTACATGACCGAAGCCCAAGCCGACATGTGGCGCGATGTTGCTGGCAAAACGTCCTACAAGACGTTTTCTGAGAAAGTCCCTGGTGGCAAGGCCCTGATCGACAAGGCTTTGGCCGTTAAGTAATCGGAGTCCGCCCCTTGAAACAAATTTACAAATGGGTTTGCCGACTCTCACAGGTCAGCGGCATGGTTGCTGCGCTGCTGATGGTGGTGTCGGTGTTTGTGGTCTGTCAGATGATCTTTGTCCGAGCTGTGCTCGGCGAATCATCAATCTGGCAGACCGAGTTTGTGACCTACGCTTTGGTCGCAGCGACGTTTCTCGGGGCGCCTTACATCTTGCTAACCAAGGGGCATGTCAACGTTGACTTGCTCCCGCTGTTTCTCAGCCACAAGGCCCGCGTCGCGCTGGCCTGGGTGGCATCTATTGCCTCTTTGACTTTCTGCTTGCTGTTTCTCTACAGCGCGTTGCACTGGTGGTACGAGGCCTGGAACCTCGATTTAACGACCCCCAGCATCTGGCGCGCTCGCTTGTGGATTCCTTACCTGAGCGTCCCTGTCGGCATGACTTTGTTGTGCTTGCAGTACGTGGTTGATATTTGGGCGCTTGCGACTGGACGCGACATGCCTTTCGGAATGGATCCATCCAAACAAAAGGAAATGGCATGACCCCGTTGGCGCTTGGCGGCGTAATTTTCGCCGTCGCATTGATTTTGCTGGCAACAGGCATGCCGATCGCGTTCGCGCTGGGCAGTACTGCGCTGATTTTTATGCTGTGGACGGATGGCTTTGACGCCGTCATGTACATGGCTGATACGGTGTTCGCAGGTCTTGACGATTTCACACTAGCGTCGATCCCGATGTTCATCATCATGGGAGCAGCGGTCGCATCCTCGCGGGCAGGCAGCGACCTTTATGAGGCACTCAACCGCTGGTTGTACAAGGTGCCCGGCTCCTTAGTGATTTCCAACATCGGCGCTTGCGCGTTGTTCTCCGCGCTCACGGGCTCATCGCCCGCCACGTGTGCGGCAATCGGCAAGATGGGCATTCCCGAGATGCGTCGCCGCGGCTATGCGGCAGACTTGGCAACGGGCTCGATCGCCGCAGGCGGTACCCTGGGTATCTTGATCCCACCGAGCGTGACCATGATCTTGTACGGCATTGCCAGCGAGACATCCATCGGGCGACTCTTCATCGCGGGGATTCTGCCCGGCTTGATGCTGACCGGCTTGTTCATTGCGTGGGCTTTATTTTTGAGCTGGCGGCGTGGCACGACCAAGGTCAGCGCCGATGTGTATTACTCATGGGCTCAGCGCTTCGAGCTGTTGCCCCGCTTGCTTCCATTGCTTGGGGTGATCATCGGCGTGATTTATGCGCTCTACGGCGGGATCGCAACCCCCTCCGAGGCGGCGGGCGTCGGCGCCGCGTTGTGTCTGATCATGGTCATCGTCATCTACCGCATGTGGCACTGGACCGCTATTTGGACCATCGTGCGCGATGCCATTCGCGAATCAGGCATGTTGCTACTCATTATCGGCATGTCGGTGTTGTTCAGCTATGCCATGTCCTCCAGCCTCGTCACCCAGAGCATCGCTGAAGCGATCGCCGAAATGGAGGTTAATCGCTGGATCCTGTTGGCGCTGATCAACGTCTTGTTACTGGTATTGGGTTGCTTCTTGCCCCCAGCCGCCATTATTTTGATGACCACGCCCATCATCTTGCCCGTGATCACAGCGGCAGGTTTTGATCCGATTTGGTTTGGCGTTGTGCTGACGATCAACATGGAATTGGGCCTGATCACGCCCCCCGTTGGACTGAACCTGTTTGTGATCAACGGCATCACGCCAGACGTGAGTCTGACCACCATCTTGCGCGGCGCGTTCCCGTTCATGATGTGCATGGTCATTTCGATTGTGTTGTTGTGCTTTTTCCCGGAAATCGCAACGTGGTTACCCACCGCGATGATGGGTTAAATCTGCAAAATGATTTCATGGAAACAGCTCACCTCACTCGGAAATAAGGCCAAGGCCGACGGTGGCTTTTCGCGGTTGGTTGATGCCTGCAACCAACTGGTCTCTGAACGTGGCCAAGCCAACCTCTACGCACTGGCGACCGCCGTAGTGGAGGGGTGGCAAGGTCTCAGCCGCGAACGCCACGACGCCTTTTTTGCGGTGCTGGCAACGGAATTTGATGCTGACGCCGACGCCGTCATGTCTGCCGCCAAGGCTTACACGCAGGCGCCTACACCCGCCGCATTAGCGGCACTGTCGACGGCCACAGAGTCGCGTCGTCAAGAACTATTCAGGCGGATCAACCGCACCCAAGGGGGTACCGCCACCTTGTTAGCGATGCGGGTCGCCCTGATGGGCTGCATGCGCAACCGAAAAGGGTTGGAGGCAGTTGATGCCGATTTTCTGCACCTTTTAAGCTCGTGGTTCAACCCGGGCTTTCTGCATTTCGAGCCAGTCAGTTGGAACTCCCCCGCGGTACTTCTTGAAAAAATCATCGCACACGAGGCCGTTCATGCCATTGCGAGTTGGACCCACTTGCGCCGGCGATTGGAGTCTGACAGGCGCTGCTACGCGTTTTTCCACCCACAGTTGCCCAATGAGCCCTTGATCTTCGTCGAAGTCGCGCTGACGCATGAGATACCGGGTGCCATTGCGCCATTGATCGCTCTGAAGTCAGACGATGCTGTGGAAGATGCGCAAAAGGCGGATCGCAAAACCAAACCACCAACGACGGCAGTTTTCTACTCCATCAGCAACTGTCAACCCGGTTTGCGCGGGGTCTCTTTGGGTAACTTTCTAATCAAGCGTGTGGCTGAACACCTGATTAAAGAGGTGCCCACTTTGGAGACTTTTTGCACGCTGTCGCCAGTGCCGACGCTTTGTCGTTGGCTCGACAAGGTGGACGCTGCGAGCCTGCCGCCCACAACCCAAGAAGCCTATAACCGTCTGCGCAGCTGGCAGGCGGTCTCCAAGCCGCTCACGGCGGCACAGATCAGCGCCATGCCAGTTGATGTACGGGAAAGTCTGCTACGGCTCACGACACACTTATTGGTGAAAGGTTCGCATCTGGATTTGCCCGATCCGGTCGCACGCTTCCATTTAGACAATGGTGCCAGACTGGAAGCGGTGCACGCCGCAGCCGACCTGTCCACGAAGGGCTTAAAAGAATCTTTGTCCGTGATGGTGAATTACCGTTACGACTTGGACGCCGTTGAGGCACGCCACGAGGCATTTGTTAACCACGATGTGGTGTATGCCAGTGGTCTAAAAAAATGGCTGAAGGCCTGAGTCTTCACTTTTACTTCTTAGCAATATGACTAAACAAGCCAACTTCTTTGTGGCCCTGCAGCAGGCCATGCCCCCCAACAAAAAAGCGCCTGCAATCTGGGCCGATGGCGACCTCACTTACAGCTGGCAAGACTTGGAAGAGGCCACCGCGATGCTGGCCAACCTGCTCGATGACCTTCAGTTACCCAAAGGGAGCCGGATAGCGGTTCAAGTCGACAAGTCGGTCGAGGCCGTGATGTTGTACCTCGCGACTTTACGGGCAGGCCATGTGTTTCTTCCGCTCAACACCGCCTACCAAAGCGGCGAGATTGGTTACTTCCTCGAAAATGCCACACCCGCAGTGGTGGTGTGTAGCCCGGCGAATTTCGGCTGGGTCAGCAAGTTGGCTTTTAAGAACGGCGTCGAGCGGGTCTTTACGCTCAGTGATGATCGACAGGGCACCCTGCTTGAGCGCGCAGCCGCCATGCCGCGAACGCACCAAGCCGCCGTTGTTGATGCCGACACGTTAGCGGTCATCATCTACACCAGCGGGACCACCGGTCGCAGCAAAGGTGCCATGCTGTCGCACGGCAATATCACCAGTAACGCCGAGACTTTAAAAGCCTATTGGGATTGGCAACCCAATGACGTCTTGATTCACGCGTTGCCGATATTCCACGTTCACGGGCTTTTCGTGGCGATTCATGGTGCCATGCTCAACGGGAGTCCGATGATTTGGATGAACAAGTTTGATCCGAAGCGCGCGATTGACCACATGAGCAAGGGTACGGTGTTCATGGGCGTTCCCACGCTCTACACGCGGATGTTGGCGGAACCCGGTTTGACCGAGGCCAGTACAAAAAACATGCGGCTATTCGTTTCTGGATCTGCACCCATGCTCGCCGAGACCCACGCGGACTGGCAAGCGGCGACGGGACATGCGATCCTCGAACGCTATGGCATGAGCGAGACCGTCATGTTGACGTCGAATCCGTGCCGTCCTGACGCCCGCTACAACAATCAAGCAGAGCGTCGCGGTGGCACCGTTGGTTTCCCACTACCGGGTGTGACCTTGCGCGTGGTTGATGACGACAATCAACCGCTGCCGGCAGATGAGATCGGGGGTATCCAGGTCAAAGGGCCCAATGTGTTTTTGGGCTATTGGCAAATGCCAGAGAAAACGGCGGAGGAATTCACCGCTGATGGCTTTTTCAAGACCGGCGACGTTGGTAAGCAGGGCAGTGACGGTTACGTCACCATTGTGGGGCGCAGCAAGGACTTGATCATCAGCGGCGGCTACAACGTATACCCGGCTGAGATTGAATCGTTCATCAACAACTTGCCTGGCGTCGCCGAGAGTGGGGTTGTAGGCGTGCCGCACCCGGATTTCGGCGAGGTTGGGGTCGCTGTGGTGGTTCCCAAAGCGGGGGCGACCGTTAGTGGGGCATCGGTCATTGCGGCGATCAAATCGGAAATGGCGAATTTCAAGGTTCCCAAGCACTGCGTGATCGTGGACGCCTTACCGCGCAACATCATGGGCAAGGTGCAAAAGAACCTCATTCGGGCCGAGTACGCGCAATTGTTCACTGGCTGACGCACCCGCGCTGTCGTACAAAAGTATCCACTCGTGTGGGCGTAAATTCGGTTCGCCAGCGCGGTATAGTTAGGAGTCACGGGCCCAGATAGGGTCCGTCATCGTTACATATCGGTTGATCGCGTGCGTCTAAATTCAATCAAGCTTTCAGGCTTCAAATCCTTCGTCGAACCTACCAATTTCATGCTCCCCGGGCAACTGGTGGGTGTGGTCGGCCCGAATGGTTGCGGCAAATCCAACATCATGGATGCCGTGCGTTGGGTGTTGGGTGAATCGAAGGCCTCGGAGTTACGTGGCGAATCCATGCAGGACGTCATTTTTAATGGCACCAACAACCGCAAGCCCGCCAGCCGGGCCTCCGTCGAACTGGTTTTTGATAATGCCGATCACCGTGCGGGGGGGCAATGGGGGCAGTTCGGTGAGATCGCTGTGCGCCGCGTACTGACGCGCGAGGGAAACAGCAGTTACTACATTAACAACCAGCTGGTCCGTCGTCGCGACGTACAAGATGTGTTTCTGGGCACCGGTTTGGGCCCGCGCGCCTACGCCATCATTGGTCAAGGTACGATCAGTCGGATCATCGAAAGCAAGCCTGAAGAGCTCCGCCTGTTCCTTGAGGAGGCTGCTGGCGTTTCCAAATACAAAGAGCGCCGTCGCGAGACAGCCAACCGCCTCAACGATACCCGCGAGAATCTGACCCGTGTCGAAGATATCCTGCGTGAACTCAACGCCAACCTTGAGAAATTAGAGCGACAAGCCGAGGTGGCTGCGCAGTACCAATCGCTGCAAAAAAGCGCCACACTCAAACAGCACCAGTTGTGGTTCTTGAAACAGGCAGAGGCCCAAGAAGCACAAGGGAAGGTCGCAGAACAAAGCCAAAAAGCCGCCACCGAACTCGAAGCGAATATGGCGGATTTGCGTCGTCTCGAGTCAGAAATCGAAACCGTTCGGCAAGCGCATTACGCAGCCGGTGACCAGGTTAACCAAGCGCAGGGGCACTTGTATGAGGCCTCCTCCGAAGTGGGCAAGCTAGAGGCAGAAATTCGCTTTGTCGTCGAAGCGCGTGCCCGCGCTGAACAGCGATTACAGCAATTAGGTGGCCAAAGTGCGCAATGGCTCGAACAGCGCATCGCCGCCCAAGCTGAGTTAGATAACTTACAAAATAATGCCGAATCCGCCGAAGCGGAAATGGCCGTGCTTGAAGCCCAAGTGGAAGAGCAATCCGCCGGTTTCCCGTCGTTTGAAGACGCCTTGCGGCAAGCTCAAGATAAGGCCAATCAGCAACGCGCGCGAGTGGGCGATATCCAGCAACAAATTCAAGTGCTGGCTGCCGAGCAGCGCGGCCTTGAAGAGCAATCGCGCCAGTTGAATGCCCGGCGAGATCGCCTGACTGCTGAACGTCACGCCGTCGAGGCGCCCGATACGGCACATTTGAATAACTTGCAAACCCAACTGGCGGTCGCCGAAGCTGCGAACGAAGAAGTGCAAGGGGTGTTGGAGTCATTGCAGCAACTGGTACCGCAACGTGACAACGAGCGCGCGCAAGCGCAGGTAATAGTCAACGCTGAAAGCAGCAAACTCACCGAGCTCTCTGCGCGTGGCGACGCCTTGCGCGCATTGCAAGAGAAGCTCCAAACCAACGACAAACTCCAGCCCTGGCTCAGTAAGCACGGTCTTGAACAGCTACAGCCGCTATGGCAAAAACTACACGTTCAAACCGGCTGGGAAACCGCACTTGAATCGGTTCTACGCGAGCGTATCGCTGCGTTGCCGGTGGGCCAGCTTGATATGCTCAAAGGGTTTGCTGGCGACGCACCCCCAGTGAAGCTGAGTTTTATCCAGGCTACGCCCCAAGCCATTGCGCCTACTCCACCGACTGGGGGGTTGAAGCCCCTGATCGATATGGTTCAAATCAGCGATGCGGGTTTGCGGGCCATCCTCAGTGACTGGTTACAAGGCGCTTTTGCAATAGATTCGCTGGCGGCGGCGCTCGCTGATCGCGACAAGCTCGGCGCAGGACAGTGCTTGGTCGCCAAAGATGGCCACGTCATCACCCGAGCCAGCGTGAGTTTTTACGCACCAGACAGTGAGCAGGCGGGCCTGCTCGCCCGCGCACAGGAAATTGAAAACCTCGACAAGCAGATCCGTGCACAGGCACTGATTGCTGACGAAGCCAAAGCTGCGTTGACACGTGCCGGCAGCGCCTACGCCAACGCGCAGCAGCAGTTAGCGCAAACACGGGCACAAGCGGCAGAGGCTCAATCCCGAGCGCATGACATGAAGGTCGATGTACTGCGGCTCACCCAAGCTGCCGAGCAGGCACTCACGCGTCGCAATCAGATTGAAGGCGACCTGACTGAAGTCGACACCAGCCTTGCCCAACTGCAGGAACAACAGGCGATGGCGGAAGCGCGATTCGAAGCGCTCGACATGCAGTTAGCGGATACACAAGAACGCCACGCCCAACTGGACGAGCAGGTGATCCAGGCCCAGCGACAACTGGATGCCGCACGCGAGCAGCTGCGCTCACTTGAGCGTCAATTGCAAGAGGCCCATTTCGCCCGGCGCACGCTGGGCGCCCGTCGCGACGAACTGAATCGAAATGTCGCAACAGCCACGACGCAACTTCAGAGTATTGATGAAGAGAACACGCGTGCCATCGATGAGCTAGGGCGCCTGAGTGATGCCGCAGCGCGCGGCGGACTTGAGGATGCCTTGGCCCGCAAGCTGGAGCGTGAGCAGGTACTGAGCGCCAAACGCAGCGAGTACGACGATCTCACCAACAAGTTACGCGCCAGCGATGAACGCCGTTTGCAACTGGAGCGGGCACTCGAACCTCTGCGTGCGCGGATCACGGAGTTGCAGTTGAAAGAGCAAGCCGCGACGTTGGGCGTGCAGCAATATGCGCAGCAGCTTGAGGAGGCGCAAGCCGACTTGGCATTGATCTCACAAAGCATCACTGAAGATAATGTGCGCCTTGCGGGACTGCAGTCTGAAATTGAGCGCTTGCACCGTGACATTGCTGCCTTGGGCGCAGTGAACTTGGCGGCTCTCGAAGAGCTGACCTCATCGCGAGAACGCAAGCAGTTTCTAGATGCCCAAATGGCCGACCTCAACGAGGCGATCAATACGTTGGAAGATGCAATCCAAAAAATTGACGCTGAAACACGCGAACTGTTGGGTAGCACCTTCGAAACCGTGAATATCCATTTTGGCAAGATGTTCCCAGAACTTTTTGGCGGTGGCAACGCGCGGTTAGTGATGACAGGCGACGAGATTTTGGATGCTGGTGTGCAGGTGATGGCGCAACCACCTGGCAAGAAAAACCAAACGATTCACTTGTTATCCGGTGGTGAAAAGGCGCTTACAGCCATCGCGCTGGTGTTTGCGATTTTCCAGCTCAACCCAGCGCCATTTTGTCTGTTAGACGAGGTCGATGCCCCGCTAGATGACGCGAACACCGAACGCTACGCCAAGCTGGTCAGCAGCATGAGTAAGAGCACGCAGTTCTTGTTCATCAGTCACAACAAGATCGCAATGGAAATGGCGAAGCAGCTAATTGGCGTGACCATGCAAGAGCAGGGCGTTTCCCGTATCGTGGCAGTGGATATGGAGTCTGCCGTCAATTTAGCTGACGCATAATTGGTTGAATAGCGCCACACGTGGTGGCCGCCAGCAGGTTGTTTTAAATGAGTCCTTTGCAGCTGAGTTTGATTGGGTTGGGTGTGTTCATCATGGTGGCAGTCGCCGCCTATAACACCTACATCACACGGTCGCGGTCGCCTCGGATTGCCGAAAAACCCACCGAGCCTAAGCTCTCACTCGACCCCCGGTTACAGGCAATTCTGAAAACCGAAACCCCACCAGAGCCCGACGAGGATGCACAAGAACTAGGCGATCGCTGGGATTTGCCGTCGGCAACCCTTTCCGTACCCAATGGTCCGGTGGAGTCAAAAGGCCACCTTGATCCACTCATTGATGTCATCACGCCCTTAAACCTAGATCACCCCATCAGCGGTGATTTTGTTTTGGCTGCGTTGCCACCCAGCCGCCGAGTGGGTACCAAGCCATTCGCCGTTGAAGGGCGCCGTCAGGATCAAACCGTGTGGGAACACATTCAGTTGTCACAGCAGTACGTGCAGCTGCAGGCGGGGCTTCAGTTGGCCAATCGCACCGGCCCAATCAATGACATTGAATTCTCTGAATACATTGTCAAAACCCAGGCATTTGCCGACATCATCAGTGCCCAGCCTGACTTCCCGGAGATGATGACGGAGGTCGCACGAGCCCGTGAACTCGACCAATTTGCCAGCGCGCATGATGCGCAGCTGAACTTCACCATTCGGGCCGATAAAGCGGTTTGGACGGTTGGGTACGTGCAGTCGCACGCTGCAAAAATGGGATTTGTACCCGGCTCGTTACCCGGCAAGATGGTGCTGCAGTCGACCAATGGGGGGGTTCCTATTTTGACGCTGCGCTTCGACTCACAGGCCGCCATGGCCGATGACACCGAGCAAGCCAGCGTCCATGAACTGCGCATGGAGCTGGATGTCACCCATGTAGCGAGTCAATTGAACGCCTACGACCGCATGCGCAATACCGCGATTGATTTGGCAGCGGCAATAGACGGCATTCTCACCGACGATTCAGGCGCTCGGCTGACGCCCGAGGCACTCAACCAAATCGGCCAGTCAGTTAAGAGCCTGTATGCCGAGCTTGCGGCGCGCGACTTCCCAGCCGGCTCGCCCTTAGCGAAACGTTTGTTCTCCTAGCCCTATGCAACCGACACCCGATGTCCTGGCGCGCGCGGCCGCGTTGCGCACCGAGTTACACGCGCACGCCCATCGCTACTACGTCCTTGACGACCCTTCCGTACCGGATGCGGTTTACGACCAGTTATTTCAAGAGTTGAGCGAACTCGAAGCAACGTATCCGTCGTTAAAGACCGCCGACTCACCAACGCAGCGCGTTGGCGCACCCGCATTGGATGCCTTCCAATCGGTCGTTCACGACATTCCGATGCTGAGCATTCGGACCGAGACCGACACCACCGCGCAGGGGGCTGTGTCTTTTGATACGCGCATTCGCAAGGAGCTGGAGTTGGACCCCGAGGCGCCGCCCGTGACCTATGCGGTTGAGCTGAAGTTCGATGGCCTCGCCATGAGCCTGCGCTATGAAGACCACGTCTTGGTGCGTGCCGCCACCCGCGGCGATGGCGCAGTGGGTGAGGATGTCACCCGTAACATCCGCACGGTCGGGCAAATACCGCTGCGTCTGCCGCCAAATGCACCAAGCACTCTCGAGGTACGGGGCGAGGTGTACATGGCGCGTGAAGACTTTGACAAGCTTAATGAGCGCCAAGCCGCTGCGGCACAGAAGTTATTTGCCAACCCCCGCAATGCAGCGGCCGGCACGGTTCGCCAATTGGACTCGGGAATCGCAGCATCCAGACCCTTGCGATTCTTCGCCTACAGCCTCGCACACCAATCAGGCGGTGGGGCTGATCGCCAACTACAAACCCACGCGGAAACACTGGATTGTTTGCGTGAATGGGGTTTCCCTGTGTCTGAGTGGACACAGGTGGTGTCTGGCGCGGACGGGCTTAGCGCCTTTCATGCGCGTGTGCAAGCCGCTCGCGACAGCCTTGGCTTCGATATCGATGGGGTTGTGTACAAGGTCAACAGCCTGGCCGCCCAGCGGCAATTGGGCTTTGTCAGCCGCGAGCCACGATGGGCTGTTGCGCACAAGTACCCCGCACAAGAAGCGCTGACGATGGTCAACGGCATCGATATTCAAGTCGGACGTACCGGAAAACTCACACCAGTGGCAAAACTGGCGCCCGTATTTGTTGGGGGCGTGACGGTGACGAATGCCACGCTACACAACGAGGACGAGGCGCGTCGCAAGGATGTGCGCGTGGGCGACACGGTGGTGGTTCGCCGAGCCGGTGATGTGATCCCCGAAGTGGTCTCCGTTGTGATGGAGCGCCGTCCTGACCACACGGAGCCTTTTACCATGCCCCACCAATGCCCCATATGCGGCAGTGTGGCGCTCCGTTTCGAGGAGGAGGCCGACTACCGGTGCACGGGCGGTTTGGTCTGTGGGGCCCAGCGCAAAGAAGCGTTGACGCATTACGCATCGCGTAAAGCCATGGACATCGATGGCTTGGGTGACAAGATCGTCGACGCATTAGTCGAGAGTGGTCGCGTCAAAGACATTGCCGACTTGTACCGTTTGTCACTCAGCGACATCGCGACGCTACCCCGCATGGCCGAAAAGTCTGCGCAAAATTTACTGGATGCCCTGGAGGCGTCCAAGAACGCCGATTTGGCGCGCTTCTTGTTCGGTTTAGGCATTCGCCATGTGGGGGAGGCCACAGCGAAGGCCTTGGTCCGGCATTTCGGTCGACTCGAGTCGATCATGAATGCACCGCTGGATTCTCTGTTAGCCGTGGCGGACGTGGGGCCTGTGGTGGCGCTCAGTATTCAAACTTTTTTTCAGCAGCCCGCACAGCGCGACATGGTCCACGCCATTCAGGCCCTTGGCGTGCGATGGGCGGAGCACGATGGTCTTGCCGACATGGCCGCGTTACCGCTTAGCGGCGTGACCGTTGTTTTGACCGGTACCTTGCCAACGTTGTCACGCGATGAAGCCAAAGCCTTGCTGGAGGCGAAAGGCGCGAAAGTCGCAGGCTCAGTGAGCAAAAAGACCCACTACGTGGTGGCGGGCGCGGAAGCTGGCAGCAAGCTCGAAAAGGCCCAGGCGTTGGGCGTACCCGTCATCGACGAGGCAGGTTTAATCCAGTTGCTCGCCGACACCAGTGGCCCCTAGTCTTTGTGACGGTAGTGGCTTTGATTCAAGACGGCCGCAATTGCTGTGACCTCTTCAGGGAAGAGCGACAGATTAAGCGTCGTATTGCACTGCTCGACCATGCCACGCAGTAGGCCCGCGTTGGTTAAACGTCCTTGCGGACGGTAAATAGCACTGCCATCGCCACCGAATTTTTTCGCATGACACGCGTTACAGTTGTTATCCGCAATGAGCTGCCGACCCAGCTCAAGATCAGCGTCTTTGAATATCGCGGGGGTTTGTGCCGTTGCGGTGTGGCTCGCTAACAATGCGCTGAGCGCGACGCTGACGGCGCAGGCGAATGAGGAGATAGTGGGCATGGCAATCAATCTTTTTAGAGCGGTATAGTCTTGTCCAAATGGTAATCGAAACCGATTGGAGCATGCAATGAGCATCAAAACCATCTTAAAAATGGGTGACCCCCGGCTGTTGAGAACCGCGATGCCGGTTACGGCGTTCAATACGCCCGAATTAGATCAACTGGTGCAAGATCTGCTCGATACGATGGCGGACGCTAACGGTGCCGGTCTCGCAGCGCCGCAGATTGGCGTCGACTTGCAAGTGGTCATTTTTGGCAGTGGCGCTGTGAACCCCCGCTACCCCGATGAGCCGCCGATTCCGCAAACAATCCTGATTAACCCAGTGATCACACCGTTATCTGACGAAGAGAACACCAGTTGGGAGGGCTGTTTGTCAGTGCCTGGCCTCCGCGCGCAAGTGCCCCGTTGGACCCACATTCGCTACACCGGTTTCGACCCACAGGGACGCCCCATTGATCGCACGGCCAGTGGTTTTCATGCCCGCGTCGCGCAGCATGAATGTGATCACCTGTTTGGCAAGCTTTATCCGATGCGGGTTCGCGATTTCAGCCAATTTGGCTTTATCGACGTGCTGTTCCCGGAACGCTCAGTCTTTGAGGGCCGCCAGTAATTCAGTCTCAAGCGCGATGCGTTCACGCTGATTATTCAGGCACTCGCCGCGCACCAAAAAGGTATCCTCAACACGTTCGCCCAGTGTGGTGATTTTTGACAGCTCCACGCTCACATGGTGCAGTGCAAGGGTGCGCGCAATACCGTACAACAACCCTGTGCGGTCACTGGCGGATATGGTGAGCAACCAGTTTTGTGCCTTCTCATCGGGGCGCAACGCCACACGCGGCGTGACTGGAAAACTCTTCACCCGGCGTGACAGGCGACCGAGTTGAGGCTCGGGCAGCGGCGTTTGCTGCGCGAGACGCTGGAAAAGGTCCGCCTCAATCATGCCGATCAACTCACGGTACTGGTCGGCAAGTTGGGTTGATGTCACCTCAAAGGTGTCCAGCGCTTGGCCTTGCTTGGTCGTGTGAATGCGCGCATCCAAGATACTGAATCCCGCACGATCAAAGTACCCACAAATTCTCGCGAACAAATCGGTCTGTTCAGGTGCAAACACCATCACCTGCAGCACATCGGCAAAGCCCGTCCGCCGCGCCCGCACCATGGGAACGGTCGGATCGGGGTTTTCATGGAGGAATCGGGAAACATGACGCGTGTGCCACGCGATGTCATCGCCATCATGGCGCATGAAATAACTGATATCCAAAAGGTTCCAAACCCTTTCGTGGGCCATATGGGGCAGGGCATTGAGCGCCAGAATCGCTAATGCATCGCGTTTACGTGCATCGACAATCGCATCCGATGCAACCGTTGCCCCGCCCAGAACCCGCTGCGCAGCGCGGAACAGGTCCTCAAGCAACTTGCCCTTCCAGGCATTCCACACCTTTGGGGAGGTACCGCGAATATCCGCAACCGTGAGCAAGTACAACGCGATCAAATAGCGCTCTGATCCGACGCGCATCGCAAAACGGCTGATGACTTCAGGATCGGTCAGGTCTTGCTTTTGAGCCACATGGCTCATCAGCAGATGGCTCTCTACCAAGAACTCAATGAGTTTCGTGTCTTCTGCGGGTAGACGGTGCTGTTTGCAAAAAACTCGGACGTCGCGCGCGCCCAGCACGGAATGGTCGCCACCACGCCCTTTGGCAATGTCGTGAAAAAGCGCTGCAATGTACAACACCCACGGCTTGTCCCAGCTGGCAGCCAGTTGCGAACAAAAAGGGTACTCATGTGAGTGGTCAGCGATGAAGAATCGCCGCACATTGCGCAAGACCATGAGCGTGTGTTGATCTACGGTATAAACATGAAACAAGTCGTGCTGCATTTGGCCGACGATGTTTCGAAACGCCCACAGATACCGGCCTAAAACCGATGTCTGGTTCATCAGCCGCATGGCATGGGTAATGCCTTCGGGGAACTTCAAAATAGACATGAAGGTTTCGCGGTTGACAGGGTCGTTGCGAAACTTGGCGTTCATGATGGGCCGAGCGCTGTACAACGCTCGAAGGGTTCTTGCTGAAAAACCGGTAATACCCACCGTCTTTTGGTACAGCAGGAAGGTCTCCAAAATGGCCTGTGGCTCACGCAAGTAAAGGTCATCATCGACCACCTCAATCAAGCCACTGCGATCAAAGAAGCGGTCGTTGATGGGAGTCATGGGTCGCTGCGCTTGGTGAGTTCGGGCGTAGAGCGCCTCCTCAATATTCAAGAGCACGATTTGATTCAGTTGCGTGACCGCCTTAGCGGCCCAGTAATAGCGCTTCATCAGCGCTTCACTGGCGCGCTGTGCACCACGCGCCTGACCACTCTCCGGGACAACCGCTTTGAATCCGAAAGCCTCTGCCAACGGGGTTTGAACGTCAAATATCAACCGGTCTTCGCGACGCTTGGTGATGATATGTAGCCGGGCTCGGATGAGGCATAACAGCGCCTCGTTGGATTTGATTTGGCCCAACTCCAGCGGAGTCAGCAAACCGTTCTCCGCCATCTCGTCCCAAGTTTGTCCAAAGCCAGCGGCACTGGCGACCCAGGCGATGATTTGAAGATCGCGCAGACCACCGGGTGACTCTTTGCAGTTGGGCTCGAGCGCATAGGGCGTATTCTCAAACCGCTGGTGGCGTTGCTGCATCTCTAGCGTTTTCGCGGTGAAGAAGGCATTTGCATCGAGGCCTGCCCGCACCTGCGCCATCAACTCGGGCAATGTCGCCTTGGCACCGCAAATCCAGCGAGATTCAATCAATGCCGTTTGAATCGTGACGTCACCCGCCGCCTCGGACACGCATTCAGCCACCTTGCGCACGCTTGAGCCAATCTCCAAACCGGCGTCCCAACACAATCCAATGAAACGTTCTAGCTGTGCGCGCAACAGGGGATCGTTTTCAGGGTCGGCAGACTCCGGCAAAAGCACCAGCACATCAACATCGGAGGCAGGAAACAATTCGCCGCGACCATAACCGCCCACGGCGACGAGGGTTAGCGCGCTGGGCATTTGTGCCATGCGCCATACCAAGCGCAACGTTTGATCGGTGTGTTTAGCGAGTTGGCGTAACACGCCTTTAACTCCCCGAGCCTGCAATGAAGGGCTCAAAAGGCTGTTTTGCAGCGCGACTTTACCGGCCCGATGCCCCTCACGCAGCGTCTGTATGTCGGGCGGGATAGCGCCCACGGGTGCCTGGCCAGCGACCGTTTCAGGTGCGAGTTGCATGAACAAAATCGGGTGGCGGTGGGCTACCGGCCGACAACGTGAGTACCTCATAGCCGGTGGAGGTCACCAAAATGGTGTGCTCCCATTGCGCGGACAAAGACCGATCTTTGGTCACGATGGTCCACCCGTCGTTCATCTCTTTGATGTCACGCTTACCGGCGTTGATCATGGGCTCAATGGTGAAGGTCATGCCTTCAACCAAGGTCTCGCCGGTACCGGGCGTTCCGTAATGCAAGATTTGAGGGTCCTCGTGAAACCCACGACCGATACCATGGCCGCAAAATTCGCGCACCACGCTGAACCCGTGGCCTTGCGCGAAGGTTTGAATGGCATGGCCGATATCACCCAGTCGAACGCCAGGCTTGACCATGACGATGCCTTTCCACATAGCGTCATAGGTGATGCTGCACAGGCGCTTGGCCGCAATCGAGCCCTCACCAACGACGAACATGCGACTGGTATCACCATGCCAACCATCCTTGATCACCGTGATATCGATGTTGATGATGTCACCTTTTTTCAGCGCCTTATCATTCGGAATGCCGTGGCAGATCGTGTGATTAACTGAGGTGCAAATCGATTTTGGGTAGGGGGTGTAGCCGCCTGGTGCGTAGTTAAGCGGTGCGGGAATCGCTTGTTGCACATCAACGATGTAATCGTGCGCGAGCTTATCCAAAGCTTCGGTCGTCACGCCCGCCTTCACATGGGGGGTGAGGTAGTCGAGCACCTCGGACGCGAGGCGACCAGCGACCCGCATACCAGCGGCGTCGGCTTCTGTTTTGTAGGTAATGGGCATGCCCCAATTATCGCATTGCGCTGGCGGCTGTACGAGGGGCTGTATACAGCGTTTAGCGATGCGGGTTCCCCCACTAAAATAACGGTTTTTGGCGCTTTGGCACCACCACCCGAGACCACCGTGACTCCTTCAACGCCTCCGATCCTGCACTTTTTCCCTGGCGCTGCGGCCCTAAGCTCCTTCAAACAAAAGCAACTGCTGGCTCAAATCCAAGCCATCGTCCCAACCGTTACCGAACTAGCGGCGCAAGCGGTGCATGTGGCGGTCTTTGCCTCCGAACCGAACCCGGCGCAACGCGCCGCACTCGCGGCGCTCTTGGAACCCGCACACGGCGTCGTCATTGACCTCAAAGCACCTGCCCACGGATGGGGATGGTGGGTCACACCCCGTGTGGGCACGGTATCCGCTTGGGCTTCGAAGGCCACCAACATTGCCCACAATTGCGGCATTCAAGTCACCCGGGTGGAACGCGTCACGCAATGGCAAATTAGCTTCAAAAAGAAAACCAACCTCAGCGCCGAACAGCAAGCCGCGATACTGGCGCTCGTGCACGACCGCATGACGGAATCAGTGCTGTTTGATCAAATGGATATCGCGCAGTTGGCCGTTGCGCAAGCGGCGCCGCCGATGGTACGGATTGATCTGCTTGCGGGCGGACTTGATGCGCTGGCGGTAGCGAACCAGCAGTTCGGCTTGGCCCTGGCCGCTGAGGAAATGACCTATCTGGTGGATGCCTTCAAAGCACTCGGACGCAACCCAACCGATGTTGAGCTGATGATGTTTGCCCAAGCCAACAGCGAACATTGCAGACACAAAATTTTTAACTCTCGCTTCATCATTGATGGCGAGTCACAGGACGAGAGCCTGTTTGGCATGATTCGCAACACCCATCGTTTGCAGCCTGCACACACGGTGGTCGCGTATGCCGACAACGCGGCGGTGATGACGGGGCACACCGTGCAAGCGTTCGCGCCTGCTGATCCAACCCAACCCAGCACCTATGCCGCCAAGGCCGCGCTGCGGCACGTGTTGATGAAGGTGGAGACCCACAACCATCCCACGGCGATCAGCCCTTATGAGGGTGCGGCGACGGGGGCAGGCGGCGAAATCCGGGATGAGGGTGCAACCGGTCGCGGTTCTGCGCCCAAAGCGGGACTGACGGGTTTCACAGTGTCTAGTTTGCACTGGCCTAAAGACGCGCAAGCGATCGTGGGGCCATCAGTCGATGCCTTGCCCACGGGGCCCACGCACATGGCAAGCCCGCTAGAGATCATGCGGGATGGCCCACTCGGTGGCGCTGCCTTTAACAATGAATTTGGGCGCCCCAATCTAACCGGCTACTTTCGCAGCTTTGAGCAAGTGATCGACTCCGATGTTGATCGCGTCCACTGGGGCTACCACAAACCCATCATGATCGCGGGTGGTCTGGGCGTCATCGACGACGCCCTCACGCACAAAATCGCTTTTCCCGCTGGCACGCTGCTGGTGCAGCTGGGTGGTCCCGGCATGCGCATTGGTATGGGTGGTGGCGCAGCCAGCTCGTTAGCCAGCGGCTCGAATGCGGCAGACCTTGACTTCGACTCCGTTCAACGCGGGAACCCCGAGATAGAACGCCGCGCGCAGGAAGTCATCAACCACTGCTGGCGTTTGGGCGAAGCCAATCCTATTTTGGCCATTCATGATGTCGGCGCTGGCGGCTTGTCAAACGCGTTTCCAGAGCTCACCAATGATGCGGGGCGGGGTGCCTTTTTTGATCTCTCGGCAATTCCGCTAGAGGCGTCAGGCTTGGCGCCCAAAGAGATCTGGTGTAACGAGAGCCAAGAGCGCTACGTGTTGGCCGTCTCCGCTGATGCCTGGCCGCAGTTGGCGGCGTTGGCAGCGCGCGAGCGCTGTCCCATCAGCGTGGTGGGGGTAGCTACCGAAGCCCCGCAACTGATCGTCGCTGACGAGCGTCTGCCGACCGCCACAGCCGCACCGGAGCCCACCGCTGGCGACAACCGCCCTGTGGATATGCCCATGGGCGTGTTGCTGGGTAAGATGCCGCCCCTAACGCGGGACGTCCAGCGCATCCACAGGCAATACAAGGCACTGGACCTCGATGGGGTGTCCCTCACGCAGGTGGTCACAGATGTATTGCGCAGTCCGACTGTCGCCTCTAAACGTTTTTTAGTCACGATTGGTGACCGAGCTGTAGGCGGCTTAACGCACCGCGATCAAATGGTGGGGCCATGGCAAGTGCCGGTGGCTGACTGTGCCGTCACGTTGGCGGACTATGTGGGGTTTGCAGGCGAGGGCATGGCAATGGGCGAACGTTCGCCATTGGCCGTTTTCAACGCGGCAGCGTCGGGGCGCATGGCCATCGCGGAAAGTCTGACCAACCTGTTGGCTTCGCCTTTCACGCTCGAAAAAGTCAAGCTATCGGCGAATTGGATGGCCGCCTGCGGTGAAGCGGGCGAAGACGCGGCGTTGTATGAGACCGTCAAGGCCGTGGGCATGGAGCTGTGTCCTGCACTCGGTGTATCGATCCCCGTGGGCAAGGACAGCTTGTCGATGCGCACGCAGTGGAAAACCGAGGCGGGATCGCAAAAGGTGGTTTCGCCCGTCAGTCTGGTGGCCACCGCGTTTGTGAGTCTGGACGATGTGCGTGGCACCCTGACGCCGCAGCTGGATGGAAAGGCGCCAGATACCACACTGATTTTGGTTGATTTGGGGCGAGGCAAGATGCGCATGGCGGGCAGCCAGTTAGCGCAGCAACTCAACCAGACTGACGTCCAGACGCCCGACTTAGACGACCCCAAGGATTTGGTTGCATTGATCGATGCCATCAACGAACTTCGCAGCGCTGGCTTGCTGTTGGCCTACCACGACCGCAGTGATGGCGGCCTGATGGCGACCGTTTGCGAAATGGCGTTTGCTGGCCACGTCGGCGTCGCACTGAACGTTGACATGCTTTTGCTTGAGGGCGACGGGATCAGTGACAGCCGAATGGACGTTGGCGACAGCAAAAACTGGGCGTCTCAGGTTGACGCACGGCGCCAAGAGCGGACGCTGAAAGCGCTTTTCAACGAAGAATTGGGTGCTGTTATTCAAGTGCAAACAGCGCAGCGTGACGAGACATTGGCCACCCTGCGGCGCCATGGATTGGGCGCTTGCAGCCATGTGATCGGTAAGACCCGTCCTGACTCTTCGACCATGCCGACAGGCAAAGGACGTATCCAGGTGTGGCGGGACACGCAGTCTATTTTCGATGCTGCGCTGGCCGACTTGCACGCCGTGTGGGACAGCGTTAGCTGGCAAATGTGCCGTCTGCGTGACAACCCAGAATGCGCCGATCAGGAGCACGCCCATCTCAGCAATCCCGACGATCCGGGAATGCAGTGGCATGTGCCATTCGCGGTGACGCCGTTTATCGGGAGCGCTAAAAGCGCAGCAACCGCGCGACCCCGCGTGGCTGTGCTCAGAGAGCAGGGCGTGAACTCTCACGTCGAAATGGCTGCCAGTGTTGACTTGGGCGGATTTGAAGCCGTCGACGTCCATATGAGTGACCTGCAGGCCGGCCGCGCTAATTTGGCAGACTTCAACGGTCTGGTGGCCTGCGGTGGCTTCAGTTACGGCGACACGCTCGGTGCGGGCATTGGATGGGCCCGAAGCATCTTGTTCAACGACGAGCTGTTGAGACAATTTGAGACGTTTTTTGCCCGCAGTGACAGCTTTGGTCTGGGCATTTGTAACGGTTGCCAAATGTTTGCGGAACTGGCACCGATCATCCCTGGCGCCCATGCCTGGCCGCGTTTCACGACCAATCAGAGCCAGCGTTTTGAAGCGCGCCTGAGTTTGGTTGAGGTTACAGAATCGCCGAGCATTTTCCTCCAGGGTATGGCCGGCGCGCGCCTCCCGATCGCGGTCGCACACGGCGAAGGTTTTGCCAATTTCAGTCAACGCGGTGATGCCACGTCGGTACTGACTGCATTGCGCTTTATCGACAACACCGGCCAACCCACCACGCAATACCCTGCCAACCCCAACGGCAGTGCCAATGGGTTGACGGGCGTGACAACACCCGATGGCCGTTTCACCGCCCTGATGCCACATCCTGAACGCGTCTTCCGTAATATCCAAATGAGTTGGATGGGCGGGGACATCAACGGGGCAAGTCCTTGGTCGCAGTTGTGGCATAACGCTAGGCAGTGGGTGGGCTGATCGCTGTTGGGGCGCCCCCTTTTTCGGCTCTTCAAAATCAGGAAAACCATGAGCGATATCACGCAAACATCACCCGTCTATGTGTTGGTCCACGGTGCATGGCACGGGGCTTGGTGCTGGTCCAGAACCATTCCCGCGCTGACAGCGATGGGGGTGTCGGCGCATGCCATCAACCTCACTGGTGTCGGTGAGCGCGCCCACCTGCTGAGTGCACAAATCAACCTATCAACGCATGCGGCCGATGTGATCGAAACCATCCGCAGCCACGAATGGTCGTCTGTTGTGCTGGTGGGTCACAGCTACGGCGGCATGGTCATCACGCAAGCCGCGCAGCGCTTGATGAACGAGCTGCCCGGCGTACTGCAGCGTTTGGTGTACATCGACGCCCACGTACCCATGGACGGCGAGAGTTGGGGCTTGGTGCAATCTGAGGAGACCCGCCAGCTGCGGTTGGCAGAGGGGGCCCGTAACGGCGGGGTGTATCTGTCACAACCCGATGCAAGCAAATTTGGCTTAGAGGGCGACGACCGTGATTGGGTCAATCGGCGCCAAACACCCCAGCCTTTCGGTGTTTACATCGACCCGGTGCGCGTCGACAACGCCGCGCTCGACCGCTGTCACCGAACGTATATCAACTGCACCGGCAACGTGCTGTCGGGCCTTGAAATCAGCCGCTCGCGCGTGAAAGGCAACCCGCTATGGCGTTACATGGAGATGGCAACGGGTCATGACCCCATGGTCAGTCACCCTGAGGCGCTGGCCGACTGTTTGGTCCACAGCGCGGAGATCGCACCGCAGGGCTGAAGCCCTGCCGTGTTTATTGCACCTTGGCTTTCTTCAACAAGTCGTCTTGTGCCTGTGTCAGCGCGTTCTCACGCAACTGCTTGGCAATAGCGTCTTTGACTTCCGCAAGCGGTGGCAATTCACGCTTGCGCTTGTCGGTCAACCGGATGATGTGCCATCCAAACTGGCTTTCGACTGGGGCTGCTGTCGTTTGTCCCACTTCCAAAGCGACCATGGCTTTTGAAAACTCTGGCACATAACTGTTAGCAGCGGCAAAGTTCAAGTCCCCGCCCTGGGCACCCGAGCCAGGATCTTTGGAGTGCTGCTTCGCGAACGCCGCAAAGTCAGCACCGGCAGCCAGTTTGGCAGTCAGGTCTTTGGCCTCGGCCTCAGTCGCCACCAGAATGTGGCTCGCGCGGTACTCGGTTGCTTCTGGGCTGTTGGCAATGCGATCGTACTCGGCCTTGATGGCGGCATCGTCGACAGGGGCCTTCGCTTCAATGTCTGCGAATAAGGCCCGAATCAGGATACTTTGACGAGCCATCTCCATTTGATCTGCATAGGTTTGGGTTTTGTTCAGACCACTCGCGGTGGCTGCTTGAATCAAAATTTCACGGTTGATGATTTCTTGTTTGATCTGTGCGCGTACGTTGTCATCAATCGCTTGTCCGGTCGCCGCGAGCTGACGCTCCATCGCGGCGGCGCGGCTCGTTGGAACCGGTTTGCCATTCACGATGGCCAAATTTTGTGCCGCTGCGGGGAGGGCGACCAGTCCGGTCAAGGCGACCGCGCAAACAGCAATCGCTGACTTTGCTTGCTTTGAGAATGCTTGCTTCATAGGGATTGAAAAGGTTAGGGAGGAAAGGGTGATGCGCTTAGGGCGCGGGCAAAATTTCGATGGCAAGCGCGTGCAGGCCAATCGCCATCAGCGGTTGCACGGCATCATACACAAGCCGGTGCTGCGCAACCCGGCTTCGGTTTTGAAACTGAGGGGAGGCGATGCGGACCCGGAAGTGGGTACCTGTACCAAGCCCATTGGAGCCTGCATGCCCAATGTGGTCGGCACTTTCGTCGATCACTTCAAGTGCGGAAGGGTGCAATGCCGCACGCAACAAACGATCGATCGTGGCTGCGTCTGAGTTGAGGTCTGAGGTGCTCACGACTGGTCCTCGTTGGCGGCGTGGCCGGGTCCATCGCCTTTAAGGTACTTGGCCAAATAGAAGCCCTGACCGACGATGAACACCACCGGAAACGCATAACCCCAAATCTTGAAATCAACCCATTGATCCAAGGTGTAGAAGACCGCAACGAAGGCGTTCAAGGCGCCCATGGCGAGGAAATACACGGCCCAAATGACACATAAACGCTGCCAAACCAAAGCAGGTAATTTGAGTTGCGCGCCGAGCATCATGTGCAATAAGTTCCGCTTGGCACCCCACAAGGCGCCCAGCAAAACCAAAGCCAGTGCGGTATACAAGACGGTCGGCTTCCATTGAATGAAGCGTTCATCATGCAGACTGAGGGTGAGCGCACCAAAAATCAGGATCAGGGCCAATGTGGCCTTCTGAACCGCCGCGACGCGCCGCTCGATCGCATACAGCAAACCGGTTTGCAGCACGGTCGCGGCCATGAGGACACCGGTTGCCGCGTAAATGTCTGCCATGCGGTACGCCACCACGAACAGGGCAATAGGGAAAAAGTCAATTAAAAGTCGCATAGCGAGCATTATCGCCGTTTGGGAACGGTCAATTTAGCTGGAGCAACTGATCTGAAGGGTTTTTGCCCAATCGGGCGGCATGCCGGCCCAATGGTCGTATGCAGGATGCTCGGCGAACGGTTGGTCTAAAACGGCTTTCAGTTGATTGACCATCGTAAAGTTACCGTCTGTGGCCTGCCTGATGGCATCTTGGGCCAGGTGATTTCGCAAAACGTACTTGGGGTTGCGTGCCAGCATCCGGGCCACCTGCGTGGCCTGTTCCGCCGGGGTTTGGCGTTGCAGACGCTCTGTGAAGCGCTGCCACCAAGCGCCTAATGCCGCTCTGTCGATGAACCAGCGCGCGAGTGTCTCGGGCGGTTGGTTAGGATCCATCATCGTGGGGTCGGCGGCATGACTCAGCGTACGCCAGGCGATGGTGTAGTCCACGCCATCTTTCGCCAACAAATCCTGCCAGTCGTTGATCAGTGCGCCATCACCTTCCAAAGGCACCACCAGCCCCATCTTGTCCCGCATAACCTGCGTGTAGGTGGTCGTGAACGCGTCGGGGTAGCATTGAATCGAGGCCGCTAAGGCCTCAACATCGGTGGTCAGTCCTGCCAGGGCTTGCGCCAACGCATGCACGTTCCAGTAACCCACTTGCGGTTGTTGGTTGTAGGCATACCGCCCGTTGTGATCTGAGTGATTGCAAATGTGGTCAGGCACGAACGCATCCACGAACTGGAATGGACCGTAATCGATCGTCAGGCCGATAACGCTCATGTTGTCTGTGTTCATGACACCGTGACAAAAACCCACGCACTGCCATTGGGCAATCAGGGCGGCCGTGTCACTGGCCACGCGCGCGGCAAATGCATTCACTTGCTCGTTGATGCTCAAATCCTTGAGATCGGGAAAATAGGCCTCTACCGTGGCGTCAAACAGCGTTCGCAACGCCTCAGGCTTGCCATGGTGGGCGAAGTGTTCAAAGTGCCCGAATCGCAAAAAGGTTGGCGCCGCACGGGTCACGATGGCGGCTGTCTCTATCGTCTCGCGTCGCACCGGCGTGTGGGCGGCGACCAATGCCAGTGCACGGCTTGTTGGGATACCCAGTCCATGCATCGCTTCGCTGCAAAGGTACTCGCGGATGCTGCTACGCAAGACGGCACGTCCATCTCCCATGCGTGAATAGGGCGTCGGGCCAGCCCCTTTCAGTTGCAGTTCCCAGTCTCCGCGCTGGGTTTGAAGTTTGCCTAAAAACAAGGCTCGTCCATCGCCCAATTGGCCTGCCCAAACGCCAAATTGATGCCCACTGTAAACCGTCGCTACCGATGGTGGCCCACCCGGCCAAGGCGCATTCCCGCCCAAAACGGTCAACCCATGCGCCTCAATTGCACCAACGGTCATTCCCAACTCGTCGGCAAACGCGTGGTTGATGGCGCCCCAATGCAGCCCAGCCATAGGGGTAGCCGGTGTTTCAGTCGCAAAGGTCGCCCCCAACCGGGCCAAGCCGATAGGACTGAGTGTGGGCAACGGTGTGTCAAGATCAAGTTTGGACATCCGCGTATTGTCCCCTAAGCGTGTGAATTGCACTGAATTCGCGTTAGCATCCCCCTGTGTAGACCACAACATTAATCACGGAGACCACCCATGCTTGGCATCATGCAAGACCGCCCCCTATTAATCAGCAGCATCATCACGCACGCAGAACGCTTTCACTCCGAAACAGCCATTGTTTCGCGCCGCGTTGAAGGGGACCTTCATCGAACTGACTGGGGAACCATTGCCAAGCGCGCGAAGCGCATGGCCGGCGCCTTGGATACCTTGGCCATTGCCCCTGGGAGCCGCGTGGCAACCCTCGCGTGGAACGGCTATCGTCACCTCGAAACCTACTTCGGCGTGAGCGGTAGCCAGCGGGTTCTACACACACTGAACCCGCGGCTGTCGCCGCAACAACTGACTTGGATCGTGAACCACGCTGGCGACGAAGTCGTTTGTTTTGACACCACGTTCCTACCGCTGGTGGAGGCCGTTTGCGATCAGTGTCCCACCGTCAAGCACTGGATTGCCTATGCGGCTGAAGACCAATTGCCAGCGACCACCAAAATCAAAAATCTGCTGTCTTACGAGGCCCTGTTGGAGGCATCATCAGAGGTCTACGAATGGCCCATTTTTGACGAGCAAAGCGCGTCGAGCATGTGCTACACGAGTGGCACAACCGGAAATCCGAAGGGCGTGCTTTACAGCCACCGGTCAACGATTATTCATGCGCTGGCCGCGGGTCTGCCAGACACTCTGAACCTCTCGGCAAGAGACAGCGTTTTACCCGTCGTTCCCATGTTTCACGTCAATGCGTGGGGTATTCCGTACACCGCCGCATTGGTCGGGTGCAAATTGGTCTTTCCCGGCCCAGCGATGGACGGCCAGTCCGTTTACGACCTCATTGAAGGCGAGGGCGTGACGATGGCCGCCGGCGTGCCGACGGTGTGGCAGATGCTGTTGGCACACATGGATAAAGAAGGCAAACGCTTCAGCACCTTGAAGCGCACCGTGATTGGTGGTTCAGCCTGCCCACCCGCCATGTACGACCGATTTGTCGATCAATTTGGCGTCCAGGTGTTGCATGCTTGGGGCATGACGGAGATGTCGCCTTTGGGTACCGTTGGCGTGCTGAAAAACCAGTCCGGTGACCCACAAACGCAGCGCACACAGCTGCTCAAGCAAGGGCGCCCAGTATTTGGTGTTGATATGAAAATCGTCGACGATGCGGGGCAAACTCAGGCTTGGGATGGCAAAGCCACCGGTAATTTGCTGGTCCGTGGCCCGTGGATTTTGTCTGACTACTATGAATCCGGACACGGCAGCCCGTTGGTCGACGGGTGGTTCCCAACGGGTGACGTGGCGACCATCGATCCGCAAGGCTTCATGCAGATCACTGATCGCTCCAAGGATGTCATCAAGTCGGGTGGTGAATGGATCAGTTCGATTGACATTGAAAACATCGCCATGGCATTCCCGGGGGTGATGATGGCTGCTTGTATCGGCGTGCCACACCCAAAGTGGGATGAACGTCCGATCATCGTCGTTGTTCGCAAGCCCGACACCGACGTTGATAAGGCGGCACTGCTTGCGTCCTACGAGGGCAAAGTCGCAAAGTGGCAAACACCAGATGACGTCGTATTTGTCGAGGCGATCCCATTGGGCGCTACGGGCAAAATGCAGAAGATGGTGTTGCGCGAACAGTTGAAAGACTACCAACTGCCCAACACCTGACCCGCTCCCAAGGCAGGATACGCCCATGGAATGGCTGGTCATCGCGCTTCTCAACGGCGTCAGTTTTGGCCTGCTTTTGTTTTTGCTGAGCGCGGGGCTCACGCTCACGCTCAGCCTCATGGGCATACTCAACTTCGCACACGCGAGTTTTTATATGCTGGGTGCTTACGCAGCGTTCAGCCTCAGCCAATGGGTTGGTTTCTTCCCCGCGATGATTGTGGCGCCGCTGCTGGTTGGGTTGTTCGGCGCATGGGTTGAAGCGTTTCTCCGCCACCGTGCCAAGAGCAAAGGCCATGTGCCTGAGCTGTTGCTCACGTTTGGCGTCGCCATGCTGGTGACCGAAGGCGTGCAGCTGGTGTGGGGCCGTGGCCCAGTGGACTACCGTATTCCCGACATTTTTGACGGCGTGTTCCTGTCTGTGTACGGTCACCATTTTTCAAACTACCGTGCCTTCATGATGGCCATCTCGCTCTCGGTGGCCGTGGCGATTTGGATCGCTCGATACCGAACGCGCATCGGTCTGCTCATTCAAGCGGCGCGAACCCACCCCGACATGCTGGCCTGTCTGGGTCACGATGTCCCGCGCTTGCTCAAATGGGTGTTCGCCGGTGGAGCTGCTCTGGCTGGACTCGCCGGGGTCATCGGCGGAAACGCCTTTGTGACTGAGCCGAACATGGCCATGGCCATGGGTAATTTGTTATTTGTCGTTGTGATTGTGGGGGGGTTGGGCTCCCTCATCGGCGCGTTTTGGTGCGCCTTGCTGATTGGGGTTTTGCAGACCATGGCCGTCACGGTCAATGTCTCAGCGCTGGACGTCTGGCAGCAGTTGCAGGCTGTATTGGGGCAACCCGCCGCTGTCTCCGTAAACGCCGCACGCTGGCTCACGCAACCCTTGAGCAACTATGCGCCCTTGGTGCCCTATGCATTGTTGGTGGCGGTGATCGCGTGGCGTCCCCATGGCTTGTGGGGCAGTGAGCGACAGCCATGACACGAGCCCAACGCCTAACTTTGATGGCCGGGCTGGTCTTGTTGGCGGTAATGCCACTGCTCTTTCCGAGCGCCTACAGCCTCAACCTACTAACGCAAACGGTGGTCGCGATTCTGATTTGCCTGAGCTATCAAGTCCTGCTGAGTCAGGGCGGACTGCTCAGTTTTGGACACGCGATTTTTACCGGCTTGGGTGCCTATGTGGTGGTTCACGGACTGAATGTGCGGTTCGGTGCAGGATTAGATCAATGGTGGTTCGTCATCCTTTTGCCGCTCATGGCTGGCGCGGTTGCAGCGGCCGTCGGTTTTATGCTGGGGTGGCTCGCAACTGGACGCCCGGGGACCGCGTTCGCCATGATCACATTGGGGCTCGGCGAGCTGGTATGGGCCGCGGCCTGGATGTTCCCCGAATGGTCGGGCGGTGAAGCAGGCCTATCAGCCAATCGCGTGGTCGGGGCCGCGCCTTTGGGTTTTACGTTGGCACAACCCTGGCACTTGTACACCCTAGCCAGCGCCTACCTGTGTGCCGCCGTTTGGTTGTTGCTGCGCTTTACCCAAACCCCGGTTGGCCTGATGTTGAAGGCCGCGCGCGATCAAGTCAACCGCATCGGTTTTTTGGGGTACGACGCGCGCGTGATCCGTCTGATCGCATTTACCCTCGCAAGCGGTCTAGCGGGCACTGCAGGGGGCCTGACAGCACTTAACTTTGAGTTTGTAAGCGTCGATAGCTTCAGCCTTCAACGCTCCGGCGCGGCCATGCTGTTCACTGTGGTTGGCGGGTCTGCGCTGATTGGTGGTGCGGTGGTCGGCGGCGTTTTGATGGTCGCTGCGATGGTGATTCTGTCAACCTACACGCCCGCTTGGTTGCTTTATGTGGGCCTGCTGTTTGTCTGGGTAGTGATGCGGGTGCCGGGTGGCCTGTCGGGTATGCAATGGTGGGCGGGCCTGCGATGGCGGTCGTTACCTGCCTTCGCTGGCTTGGTGTTGGGCGCCATTGTTTTGATTGAGATGACCTACCACTGGGTCACGGAAGTCGGCGCAGGCATGCCACCCGAGTTGGCCCTTCTGGGCCTGCGCGTTGACGTGAGTCAAGCCGCACACTGGTGGCTGGCAGCCTGCGTTACCGCGGTGAGCATCTGGGTTTTAAGCGCCCAGTCTCAAAGCCGGGAGGGGGTGAAAACATGACCCAGCCCTTGTTAAGTCTGCACCATGTGGGGCATCAATTCGGTGCAACAACGGTTTTGCATGATGTCTCACTGGCCGTGATGCCTGGCGAAATCATGGGGCTGATCGGGCCGAACGGTGCGGGCAAATCAACGCTGTTCAATCTCATCTCGGGCGAGTTCAAACCCACACACGGACACATCGAGTTGAGGGGTAAGCGTCTCAACGGCTTACCGCCACACACCATTGCGCGGTTGGGGGTGGGGCGCAGCTTTCAAATCAGTCGGGTATTCGGGTCGCTGACCGTGGCAGAGAGCTTGACTGCGGCCTGCCTCTGGCGCGGGGGCTTTGGCTACGGCTATTGGAACCCGATACGCCGACGCAACAGCCTCTTTCAGGCTGTCGATGCGCAGGTTGAGCGCTTGATGACCGGGCTAGCGCTGACGCACAAACGCGATACGCCAGTGGGCGAATTACCCTACGCCGACCAGCGGGCCGTTGACATCGCGCAAGCGGTGGGCAGTGGCGCTCAACTCCTGCTCCTAGATGAACCCACAGCGGGCATGAGCCAAGCGCAAACAGCCCAATTTCTCGAACGGATTGCTGACATTACGCACGACAAAACCATTCTCTTAATCGAACATGACATGGGTGTCGTTTTCGAACTCGCCCACCGTGTGGCCGTGTTAGTTGATGGCCGTTTGGTCGCCTGTGACGTCCCGGAGCAGGTTCGGAAAGACCCGGCGGTGCAACGTGCCTATTTGGGCGAATGGCGCGAGGAAGGGGAGTCATGGCCACGTTGACGTTAGAGCGATTGTGGGCCTTCTATGGCCTGGCCCCCGTGCTTCGTGGCATCAATTTGGCGATCAGCACAGGGGAAATCGTGACGGTTCTGGGCCGCAACGGCTCGGGACGCTCGACTTTAGCCAAGGCCATCATGGGCTTGGTCCGAACAGAGGGTGCTTTGACCTGGGCCGGGGTATCGCTGGCCAACCGACAGCCCTTCGAGGTGGCACAGGCGGGCATTGGATTCGTCCCCGAGACACGCGACGTCTTCCCCGATCTGACCGTCGAGCAAAATCTACAACTCGGTTTGCCACGTCACGCCATCGCGCGTAGGGCGCATCTGGCGTGGGGCATTGCCGATGTCTTGAGCCTGTTTCCACAGCTCGAGAAACGCCTCAAAACACCCGCAGGCGTGTTGTCTGGTGGCGAGCAGCAAATGCTCTCGCTGGCACGCAGCACCTTGGGGCAACCACAACTGCTCATCGTCGACGAACCCACGGAAGGGCTTGCGCCCCAATTGGTGATGCAAGTCGCACAATTTCTGACGGCCATCACGTCCCAAGGCGTGGGGGTGCTGTTGATGGAGCAAAAATTGCAAATGGCCTTGGCGATTTCTGATCGCGTGTCGGTGATGGGCGGCGGCACCATCGTGTTTGATGGCACGGTCGAAGCCTTTCAACGTGATCCGACGCTGCGCAGTCAGTGGCTGGAATGTTAGGAATGCGACCGGTATTACCACCCCCCGGAGTCACAAAGATGCCAGGCACCTCGATTAAGATCGTGTAAATTCGAACGCGTGTTCTTTTTTAATTGAAGCAACCGGGTCAGCAGGAGATCGCATGACAGCCCACTACACCGTCACCGACCGCATCGCGGTCATCACCATGGATAACCCACCCGTCAACGGCCTGGGGCTGTCCACTCGCCAAGCCATTACCCAAGGGGTCGCACAAGCCATGGCCGACGACCAAGTGGTCGCCATTGTGCTGACGGGCCACGGGAAGGCATTCAGTGGCGGCGCCGATATTCGGGAGTTTGGCACCCCAAAGGCAATGCAAGAGCCCAATTTACTCAGCGTCATCGCCGTCGTTGAGAACGCCGGGAAACCCGTGGTCGCCGCTGTCCACAGCGTGGCGATGGGTGGCGGGCTTGAGTTGGCGCTGGGGTGTCATTACCGTGTTGTCGCACCCGGATGCCAAATCGCGCTCCCCGAGGTGAAGCTGGGCCTCGTCCCCGGCGCGGGTGGCACGCAACGTTTGCCGCGCGCGTTGGGTGTAGAAACCGCGCTCAACATGATCGTCAAGGGAGACCCCGTGCCCAGTGAGGTCCTCGCGGCGTTGCCGGGACAGCGTCTGTTTGACGTTCTGGCGGGATCAGCCGATTCACTCATGGCCGAGGCCATGGCGCTAGCCAAAGAAAAAGCCGACGTGCGCCCTTTACCCAAAGTACGTGATCTGCCCTGTGCCCATCCGCAGGGGGATGCCTATTTCCAATTTGCTCGCAACATGGTGCGGGGCATTGCCAAATCACTACCGGCTCCCGAGAAATGCGTGGACTTGGTGGAGGTTGCAACCAAGCAAAAATTCGATGCGGGCATGTTGACTGAACGTCAAACTTTCCTGAATCTCATGTGGACACCTGAGAGCCGCGCCTTGCGTCACATTTTCATGGCCAGTCGCGCCGCCAGCAAAATTGAAGACGTGCCATCAGATACCCCCGTGCGGTCCATTCACAAAGTAGGGGTGATCGGTGCGGGCACCATGGGTGGCGGCATTGCCATGAACTTCCTCAACGCTGGCATCCCCGTCGTCATGCTGGAAACCGCGCAGGCTGCCCTCGATCGCGGTGTGGGCACCATGAAGCGCAATTACGAGGCACAGGTCAAGAAGGGCAAACTCACCGCTGAAAAACTCGATCAACGGATGGCGCTGCTGCAGACGACCTTGGCCTATGAGGACCTGGCCGATGTCGATCTGGTAATCGAGGCTGTGTTTGAAGAGATCGGTGTCAAGGAGACGGTTTTTAAGGCCCTCGACAAAGTCCTCAAGCCTGGCGCGATTCTGGCCTCGAACACCTCAACCCTTGACCTTAACCGAATCGCCAGTTTCACCCAGCGGCCAGCGGATGTGGTCGGGATGCACTTTTTCAGCCCCGCCAACGTGATGAAGCTACTGGAAGTGGTGCGTGGTGCTGAGACGTCAAAGTCCGTACTTGCCACCACGATGGCGGTCGCCAAGCGAATCAAGAAAACCGCCGTGGTGGCGGGGGTCTGCGATGGCTTTATTGGCAACCGCATGATCGAGCAGTACATCCGTCAAGCGACTTTCATGCTCGATGAAGGCGCTTCGCCCGAGCAAATTGACAAGGCCATAGAAAAGTTCGGATTTGCCATGGGTCCGTTCCGGATGAGTGACTTGGCCGGTAACGACATCGGCTGGGCGATTCGCAAACGCCGCGCGCAGGAAAATCCCAACATGCGTTACAGCAAGAGCGCCGACTTGCTTTGTGAATTAGGTCGCTTTGGTCAAAAAGCTGGTGCGGGCTGGTATGACTACCCCGCAGGCTCCCGAACCCCCGTGCCCAGTGCGGTGGTGTCCGAAATGCTCGCAAAGCACCGTGCGGACATCAAGCAGCCTCAGCGCCGCCTTTCGTCGGAAGAAATCGTCGACCGGTTGGTGCTCTCGCTGGTCAATGAGGGCGCGCACTTGCTCGCCGAAGGTATTGCAGCGAAGGCAGGTGACATCGATATGGTTTACCTGACGGGCTACGGCTTCCCGATGTTCCGTGGCGGACCGATGCGTTATGCAGATGAGGTGGGACTCATCAAGGTCATACAACGCATGCAAGCTTTTGCGCAAAACCCCGCAGACGATCAAGCCTTTTGGACCCCAGCGCCTTACATGCAGGCCCTGGCGGAAAAAGGCCAAAACTTTACAGGCTAAGCGAAGCGCTAACCCCAAGGATTACCACACCATGACATCAGCACTTATCGTCTCAACCGCCCGTACCCCGCTCGCGAAAAGCTGGAAGGGCGCTTTCAACATGACCCATGGCGCAACGCTCGGCGGGCACGCCGTTGCGGCTGCCATCAGCCGGGCCGGAATTGAGCCCAGCTTGGTCGAGGACGTCATTATGGGTTGCGCCAACCCCGAGGGCGCGACCGGTTTCAACATTGCGCGCCAAATCGCGCTGAAGGGCGGTTGCCCTGTTGAAACCGCCGGCATGACCGTCAACCGTTTTTGCTCTTCTGGCTTGCAAACCATTGCCATGGCCGCGCAACGCATCATCGCAGGGGAGGGGGATACCTACGTCGCGGGCGGCGTCGAGAGCATCTCCTGCGTCCAGCAAGAGATGAATCAACACATGGCCGCAGACCCGGCGTTGGCACAACAGGTCCCCGCGATTTATTGGTCCATGCTGCAGACTGCAGAACAGGTCGCACAACGGTACAACATTGACCGTGCAACCATGGATGCCTACGGTGCGCAGAGCCAACAGCGCGCCGCTGCTGCCCGCGCCGCTGGTTTGTTTGATGCGGAAATTGCCCCCATTACGGTGACAGCCGGTATCGCTGACAAACAGCGTGGCTTGATCACGAAATCGGTCACCGTATCCCAAGACGAAGGCATCCGCGAGAACACCACCCTAGAGGCAGTCGCCGGGATCCGTCCTGCGCTGCCCGGTGGCGTGGTCGCCGCGGGTAATGCGAGTCAATTCTCTGATGGCGCGGGTGCCTGCGTGGTTATGCACGAAGACCGCGTCGCCCAATTAGGACTGACGCCGATGGGTCGTTTCTTAGGCTTCGCAGTCGCTGGCTGCGAGCCCGATGAAATGGGTATTGGCCCCGTTTTTGCGGTGCCCAAATTACTCAAGCGCTTGGGACTGCAAGTAGCGGACATTGACTTGTGGGAGCTGAACGAAGCCTTTGCCGTACAGGTACTTTATTGCCGAGACAAGCTGGGGATCCCCGCCGATCGACTGAACGTGAACGGTGGTGCGATCGCACTGGGACACCCATACGGTATGAGCGGACAACGCCTAACCGGTCACGCCCTGATCGAAGGCAAGCGCCGGGGCGCCAAGCGGGTTTGCGTCACGATGTGCATCGGCGGCGGCATGGGCGCTGCAGGCATTTTTGAAGTGCTCTGAACATGATCCATCACATCGTGATGTGGCGCTTCAAGGAAGCGACTGAGAATGGTGCTCGAAAAGCAGACAACCTTGCCGAAGCGGTTCGTCTGTTGACGGGCTGTCGCGAACTCGTCCCCGGTATTGTCGGCTTTGAGGTGGTGCTGGGTGCAAACCATCCCGCATGCACCGCTGACCTCATGCTGGTCAGCCAATTCACCGACCAATCCGCGCTAGACGACTACCAAAATCACCCTCAACACAAAGCCCTCAAACCCTTCATGTCGAACGCGGTTGCCCACCGCGAGTGCATGGACTTTGAGACGCCTTAACACCACGCTTTTAGGAGTCCCCAATGGCACGCAATATCAAAACACTTTTCGATCTGACCGGCAAAACAGCACTCATTACGGGTGGCTCACGAGGCTTGGGTCTCCAAATGGCCGAGGCATTGGGCGAGGCGGGTGCGCGCATCCTGGTCACCGCCCGAAAAAAAGATGAGCTCACGGCGGCTGTCGCCCATCTGAAAGGGCTGGGCATTGACGCTGATTGGGTCGCAGCCGACTGCGCTGACCCGGCCAGTATCGAGATGCTGTGCGATACGGCTATGAAGCACCTGGGCCATATCGATATTTTGGTGAACAACGCCGGTGCCGCTTGGGGTGCGCCCGCTGAGGACCACCCATTGGAAGCGTGGGACAAAGTGATGAATCTGAACGTGCGGGGTTACTTTCTGCTCAGCCAATTGGTGGCAAAGCAGAGCATGATTCCCCGCCAATCAGGTCGCATCATTAACCTGGCGTCTATCGCGGGTTTGGGTGGTAACCCAGAAGACATGCAGACCATCGCCTACAACACCTCCAAGGGCGCGGTGTTGAACTTTACCCGTGCGCTGGCAGCGGAGTGGGGACGTTTGAACATCACAGTCAACGCCATTTGTCCGGGCTTTTTCCCGAGCAAAATGACCAAGGGCACCCTGGAGCATATGGGTGTTGAGCGCTTGAAAGCGGGCGCTCCGCTGAAGCGGTTGGGTGATGACGAGGACTTGAAAGGCATTTGCCTGCTGTTTGCCAGCGACGCCGGCAAACACATCACAGGCCAGTGGCTGGCGGTTGATGGCGGCGTCAGCGTCGTGGTCGCAGGCTGATGGATTTTCCAACCCCCATTCCGTTTGTAGACCTCTTGGGTTTCAAGCTGGTGTACATGCGTGACGGGACCAGTCGCTTGACCTACGACCCGGAAGCGGCACATCTCAACTCGTTTCAAGTCACCCACGGAGGCGCCAGCATGACCTTGCTGGATGTCACGATGGCGCACGCTGCTCGTAGCCTCAACGAGGCGATGGGCGTCGTGACCGTCGAGATGAAAACCGCCTTCATGCAACCCGCAAAAGGTTTGCTCACCGCTGAGGGCAAAGTGTTGCATCGCACCGCAACGCTCGCCTTCACAGAGGGCACGATACATGATGCAAATGGACGCCTCTGCGTACACGCAACGGGCACCTTCAAGTACCTGCCGCGTCTGGCCAATGCCGACCGCCAGGTGCACCCACTCAACACCACGAAAGGTGACTAAGCCATGCCCATGAACCAACAAATCATCCTCAAGTCTCGCCCTCAGGGCAAAGCGACCGTTGACAACTTTGAAATGCGCGAGGTTGCGGTGCCCGTGATCAAAGCGGGGCAGGTGCTGGTGCGTCACCAGTTTTTAAGCCTTGATCCCTACATGCGGGGTCGCATGAACGAGGGTAAGAGTTACGCCGCGGCGCAACCGTTGGACAGCGTGATGATCGGCGGGACGGTGGGCGTGGTGGAGGCCAGCGCCCATGAAAATTTCCAACCTGGCGATACGGTGGTTGGCATGGGCGGGTGGCAAACCTACAGCGTGGTCGACGCCAACGAGCCGGGTGCGATTCGCAAGGTCAGCACCAGCCATGTTCCCGCCAGTGCCTACTTGGGTCCAGTGGGCATGCCCGGCGTAACCGGATGGATGGGGCTGACGCAGATCTGCAAGCCTAAAGCCGGCGAGACGCTGGTGGTCAGCGCTGCCAGCGGCGCGGTCGGTTCCGTCGTCGGCCAACTGGGCAAGTCCATGGGGTGCCGCGTCGTGGGCATTGCCGGCGGTGCTGAAAAATGCCGTTACGTTACGCAAGACCTGGGCTTTGATGCCTGTATCGACTACAAAGCCCACGCGGATAGCAAGTCACTCTATGGTGCTCTGAAGGCCGCCACACCTGATGGCGTCGATGCCTATTTCGAAAACGTCGGCGGCATCATCATGGATACCGTTCTGGCACGTACCAACCCGTTTGCGCGGATCGCGGTGTGCGGCTTGATCGCTGGCTACGACGGCGCACCATTACCGATGAACAACGCGACCTTGATTCTGGTGAATCGACTGACCATTCAAGGCTTTATCGTGAGCGAGCGCATGGACCTGTGGCCAGAAGCGCTCAAAACGTTGGGCGAGCAGGTGGCCAAAGGGAAACTGGTCTACCGGGAGACGATTACCGAGGGCTTGGCCAATGCGCCTGAGGCGTTTCTGGGCTTGCTCAAAGGGCACAACTTTGGCAAACAATTGGTCCGTATCTCAGCTTAAGGGAAACCCATGCAATCCTTCCAAGGAAAAACAGCCGTCTTAACAGGCGCAGGCTCAGGCTTTGGCCTGGCCTGTGCGCACCGTGCGGCGGCGCTCGGCATGAACCTCGTTTTGATCGACGTCCAAGCCGATGCACTGTCAGCGGCTGCTGCAGCACTTTCACCAACGGGTGTAGCGGTCATGACTGCGGTCACTGATGTAGCCGATGCGGCGGCGATGGATGCCTTGGCCAATGACGTAATGGCGCGATTCGGTGCCCCGCACCTCGTGTTCAACAACGCCGGCGTGGGCACCAGCGGCCTGTTATGGGAGGCCACGACCGCCGAGTGGGACTGGGTGATGGGCGTGAATGTGTGGGGCGTGATCCATGGGGTGAGGGTATTCACACCACGGATGCTCGAGGCCGCCAAAGGCGACCCGACCTACCAAGGGCATATCGTCAACACCGCCAGCATGGCTGGGCTTTTGACGCCGCCTAACATGGGGGTCTACAACGTGTCCAAACACGCAGTTGTCGCCTTGACCGAGTCGCTTTACCAAGACCTGTGCTTGGTTACTGATCAGGTCAGTGCCAGTGTGCTGTGTCCGTATTTTGTGCCGACAGGCATCAGTCAAAGCGGGCGCAATCAACCCAAAGCGGTGGCAGATACCGAATTGACCGCCAGCAAAAAGATTGGGCAGGCCATGCTCGACAAGGCCGTGCAGTCCGGCAAGGTCAGTGCGCAAACCGTGGCCGAGTTGGTGTTCGACGCGGTACGCGATAACCAGTTCTATATTTACAGCCATCCGCAGGCTTTATCGGCGGTCGAGACCCGCTTAAAAGCCATTGTCAACCAGACGCAACCCCCAGACCCGTTTGCGGAGCGTCCGCAGATTGGCGAAAATCTGAAGCAGGCACTTCGAGGGGGCTGACGCGGTTAACATGGCGGGTTGCCTGTTAACCGTTTGTTATTGCCTCCGCTATGTCTGATATCGTCGCGCGCCTTGCGCAAGAACTGAAAATTCGTCCCGCACAAGCCAGTGCGGCTGTGGGCCTACTTGATGACGGCGCGACCGTCCCCTTCATTGCCCGCTATCGAAAAGAAGCGACGGACGGGTTAGACGACATTCAATTGCGTGAGTTAGAGGCCCGGCTGTTTTACCTGCGGGAATTGGCTGAGCGCCGTGAGACCATTCTCAAAAGTATCGACGAACAGGGTAAGTTGACCGACGTCCTGCGCGAGGCGATTTTTGCCGCAGAGACCAAGCAAGCCCTTGAGGATATCTACCTACCTTACAAACCACGGCGCCGGACGAAAGGGCAGATGGCTATCGAGGCTGGCCTGCTCCCACTGGCTACGCAACTCTTTGCTGACCCAACCCTCGATCCCCACGCCACAGCGACCGCCTACTTGGTGACCGAACGCGTGGAGGGCGACCCTGATTTCAGCACCACCGGTGCCGTTCTCGATGGTGTACGCGATATCCTGAGCGAGCAATGGGCAGAGGATGCCGTGTTGCTGAACGCCATGCGGGAATGGCTGTGGGATGCTGGCTACTTTCAGAGCAAGTTGGCGTCTGGACAAAATGAAACCAATCCAGACACGGCTAAGTTTCGAGATTATTTCGATTATCAAGAACCCATCAAACAAGTGCCGTCGCACCGCGCATTGGCCGTTTTTAGGGGCCGCAGCCTGAATCTGCTAGATGCGAAATTGGTGCTCGATGAAGTGCTCGAACCCGGTATCCCCAGTATTGCCGAGGGTTACATTGCCAAGCACGTCGGTTGGCGCCAGCAAGGTCGCCCGTCAGATGACTTGCTTCGCCGGACCGTGACATGGACCTGGAAGGTCAAGCTGAGCTTGTCCCTTGAACGCGATTTGTTCAACCGCCTGCGTGAGTCGGCAGAGCAGGTGGCGATCAAAGTATTTGGGGACAACTTGCGCGACCTGTTGTTGGCGGCACCTGCCGGTAACAAGGCCGTCATGGGCTTGGACCCTGGCATCCGCACCGGGGTGAAGGTTGCGGTGGTGGATGGTACGGGTAAGTTGGTTGCCACAGAAACCGTCTACCCGCATGAGCCCCGAAAAGATTGGGACGGCGCGCTCCACAAGCTCACAACACTCTGTACCACGTACGGTGTGGCACTGATTGCAATCGGAAATGGCACGGCAAGTCGTGAGACAGACAAGCTGGCAGCCGATGTGATCAAGCAACTAGAAAAGGCGTCAACGCCAGGCGTGGTGCAAAAGCTCGTGGTGAGCGAGGCGGGCGCCTCAATCTACAGCGCCAGTGCCTTCGCGAGCCAAGAGTTACCCGATGTCGATGTCAGCTTGCGCGGCGCTGTCAGCATTGCGCGGCGCGTGCAGGACCCATTGGCCGAACTGGTCAAGATTGACCCCAAGTCGATTGGCGTCGGGCAGTACCAACATGATGTCAATCAAACCGATCTGGCCAAGCAACTGGAGGCTGTGGTCGAGGACTGCGTGAACGCGGTGGGCGTTGACCTCAACACCGCCAGCGTGCCGCTACTCAGCCGTGTGTCGGGTTTGAGCCCAACCGTTGCCAAGTCGGTGGTGCGATGGCGCGATACGCATGGCGCGTTTGCATCGCGCGACCAGCTGATGCAAGTGAGTGGCCTAGGACCCAAAACGTATGAACAGAGCGCGGGCTTTCTGCGCATTCGGGATGGTCAAAACCCGCTCGATATGACGGGCGTGCATCCCGAGACCTATCCTGTCGTCGAGCGCCTGTTGAAAACCACGGGCCTGTCGATAGATGCCCTCATTGGGCAACAAAGCGTCTTGCGTCAGGTGAAACCAGAGACGCTCACCACCGACCAGTTCGGTGTGGTGACCGTTCAAGATATCTTGCTTGAGCTTGAAAAACCGGGGCGTGACCCCCGGCCCGATTTTCAGGTTGCCCGCTTCAATGATGGCGTTGAAGACATCAAAGACTTAGTGGCTGGCATGGTGCTTGAAGGAACGGTGAGTAATGTGGCTGCCTTCGGCGCGTTCATCGACATCGGTGTTCACCAAGACGGCTTGGTTCACGTGAGCCAACTGAGCAACCGCTTTGTCAGTCATGCACACGAGGTCGTGAAAGCCGGTGATATTGTGAGGGTGAAAGTGGTGGAGGTGGATGTCGCGCGCAAGCGTATCAGCCTGACCATGCGCCTTGATGCACCTGCACCGCAAAAAGGGGCGGCCTCGGCTGATAACCGATTCCAGCACGCGGACCGCAATCAACAGCGCCGCGCAGAAAAGTCATCGGATCGCTCAACGCAGGCGCCATCGGCCATGGCGAATGCATTTTCAAAACTACAGCAGCTTCAAACCAAGCGCTGATCTCGCACCTAACTCTTAAAGGAATTACCCATGTATCTCGCAAACGCCGATCGCTATGACGGCCGCATGCCTTACCGGACCTGTGGCAACAGCGGTTTACGCCTGCCCGCCATCACCCTGGGCTTATGGCACAACTTCGGTGACAGCACGCCGTTACAGACACAGCGTGAAATGCTGATTACCGCCTTTGACGCGGGGATCACGCACTTCGACCTGGCCAACAACTATGGTCCACCAGCCGGTAGTGCAGAGACCAATTTCGGGGCGCACTTGCGCCGCGATTTCAAACCCTACCGTGATGAGTTAATCATCTCCAGCAAAGCGGGTTGGGACATGTGGCCTGGCCCCTACGGCAGTGGTGGTGGCTCGCGCAAGTACCTGTTGGCCAGCCTCGACCAGAGCCTGCAGCGCATGGGTTTGGACTATGTCGATATTTTTTACTCGCATCGTTTCGATCCAGACACCCCCCTTGAAGAAACCATGGGTGCGCTTGCAACGGCCGTCCAGCAGGGCAAGGCCTTGTATGTGGGCATCTCAAGTTACTCAGCCAAAAAGACGGCTGAGGCGTCCAAACTGTTGCGTGACATGGGCATTCCCTGCCTGATTCACCAGCCGTCATACAGCCTGCTCAACCGCTGGATTGAAGCCGAGTTACTGGACACGCTACAAGCCGAAGGTATGGGCTGCATCGCATTCAGCCCGCTGGCGCAGGGCTTGTTGACCGACCGCTATTTGAACGGTGTCCCCGCCGACTCTCGAATGAATCGGCCAGGCGGTCAATCCCTGAAAGTCGATCACGTATCGCCTGAAAACGTGGCTCGGATCAAAGGCCTCAATGACATCGCCGCCCAACGGGGACAAACCCTGGCGCAAATGGCGGTGGCCTGGGTACTCCGCGATCCGCGCGTCACATCCGCCCTCATCGGCGCCAGCAAACCCGCGCAAATCTCAGAGCTGGTCGGTGCGGTGAAGAACCTGAATTTCGATGCCGCAACGTTATCTGCCATCGACGAATTGGCCGTTGACGGTGGTGTCAACCTCTGGCAGAAACCCTCAACGGACCAGCGACCGTGAGGGCACAGGCCTGATGCGCGCACTCACCATTTACGCGGGCACGGATGCCCTTCGGCGCATTCGCACGCGCGGCCTGAATGCCGCTGACGTCCACGCGGTGCCCGCGGCGGCGGGCGGTCCAAAAGGTCTCATCCTGACGCGCCTAGACCAATTTATTTTTGGCGAATGGCTACACGACGCGGCGCACCCGATCCATCTGATAGGCGCCTCTATCGGCGCGTGGCGCATGGCAACGGCTTGTATGGCGGACCCCGTCGCCGGCTTCAAGCGCTTGGAGCATGACTACATTCGCCAGCGTTTTGACCCGCCGCCGGGGCGAGCAAGACTGTCATCTACAGAAATAAGCGCATGTTTTACGAACAACCTGCAATCGATTTATGGCGACCATGTCGAGACGGTGCTGGATAACCCGCGATACCACCTGCACTTCATGACAAGCCGAGGTAGAGGCCTTCTGCGGCGCGATACGCCGTGGCGAACCCCCATCGGCTACGCCGGTGCTTACCTGTTCAATGCCGCTGCGCGTCGAGCATTGGGTGCTTGGCTGGAACGGGTGGTGTTCTCATCGCACCCGACATTACCGTTTGGTACCCAAGACATCAAAACCACCGCGTGCCGACTAACGACAAAGAACTTCCTCCCTGCGTTGCAAGCCAGTTGCGCGATCCCATTTGTTTTAGATGCCGTTCACGACATTGAAGGCGGGCCACGCGGTGCCTACTGGGATGGGGGTATCACCGACTATCACCTGCACTTGGATTACCAAGTACCCGTGGATGGCGTGGTGTTGTACCCGCACTTTCAACAGGCCGTCGTACCCGGCTGGCTGGACAAGGCATTGAAATGGCGCCACGGCTACACAGATGCCCTCAGCCAAATGGTGGTGCTTGCACCCAACCCCGAGTGGGTCAAGACTTTGCCCAACGGCAAGTTACCCGACCGACGGGACTTCAACCATTATGAGGACGACTTTGATGGTCGTGTGAGCGTCTGGCAACGGGCCGCCGATGAAAGCCAACGGCTGGCCGATGAATGGGCGCAATGGCTGGATTCTCCCGACCCCAGCCAAGTGCAACCCTTGTAATCACATCGCGGCGTTCAACATTGCCGTGTAGTCTTCTGGCGTGGCCAAGCGCGGGTTCATCGCGTGGCAATGGTCTGCCATGGCGCCCTTAATGATGGCCGGGAAATCAGCGGCGGTGACCCCCAAAGCGGCCAAACCTGTGGGCAAATTCAGGCGGGCGTTCATCGCCGTCACCGCGTTGGCAACGGCCTCTGCCGCGGCATTGCTGTCAGGGATATCGCCCAGCCCCATGGCATAGGCCATGCGTGACATGCGGTGCTCCGCCTGAATGCTGGCTGCACCCGCATTGAAACGAATCACCGCCGGCAAAAACAACGCATTCAAGGTCCCGTGATGCAGACGCGGGTTGACGCCACCCAAGCTGTGACTGAGGCTGTGCACACAACCGAGCCCTTTTTGGAACGCCATGGCGCCCTGTACCGATGCGCTCATCATGGCCAAACGGGCTGCGCGGTCGCTGCCATCGGCGGTAGCCGTCTCGATGTGCTTCCAGCCTCGCGCCAACCCATCGAGCGCGATACCGTCTGCTGGCGGATTGTATGGCGGCGCCATGAAGGTTTCCATGCAGTGTGCAATCGCATCCATACCCGTGGCGGCGGTGAGTGCGGGTGGTAGGTTAAGCGTCAACTCGGGGTCGCAGATGGCCACCTTAGGCACCAACGACCAGCTGTGGAAACCCAGCTTGCGACCGTCATCCACGATGATGATGGCGCCACGAGCGACCTCGCTACCGGTACCAGAGGTGGTGGGAACCGCAATCAGCGGCGCCACTGCCGGCGTGATTTTGGGAGACCCGCCCTCAATCGTCGCGTAAGTCTTCAGGGGACCATCGTGCGCGACGGCGATCGCGACGCCCTTACCGCAATCCATGCTGGAGCCGCCACCCAAAGCAATCAGACCATCACATTTCGCGTCCTTGTAAATCGCCGTTGCGGCTCGCACGGCCGCTTCAGTCGGATTACTGGGCGTTTCCGCGTAGACCGCATGCGGTAGATCACCCAGTGCACTGACCGCGTGCTGTAACAAGCCAGCAGCCTTGATACCGGCGTCCGTCACGATCAAGGGACGTTTAATCCCATGCGCACGACACGCATCTGGTAGTTTGGCGATGGCGCCAAATTCAATTTCAATGTCGGTGATGTACTTAATTAATGCCATGTCGATCTCTCCAGGACGTCTATGTTCGCGTGTTATTTAAGCACCATGCGCACGTTGTAGCATGCTTTTTTGAGTGTGCGCGTGGGCTCAGACCCCATCGTGACACCCAGCCAGCCGTTAAGCTATCGGTTGTATCTGAGGCTCACCCGAATGCTAACCCAACAAATCGCAACTCTCATTGAGCGCATCGCGCAGGCTGGCCAGCCTCCCATGCACACACTGACTGCACAAGCCGCGCGCGCGTTTTACGAAAAAGCGGGCACCATCTTGGCCGGCCCGACGCCAGCCCTTCTGGAGACTCGTCATCTGGAGATTCCCAACCGCGATGGCTATCGAATGCGCGCAACGTTGTGGGTTCCGAGCGTCGCTGCGCGCGGCGTGTTGCTGTATTTTCACGGCGGAGGCTTCACCATTGGCAGCCCCGCAACGCACGCTGGGCTTTGTCAACAGCTTGCCGTACAGGCCAATTGCGCAGTGCTGTCAGTCGATTACCGCTTAGCCCCAGAACACCCATTTCCTGCAGCAGTCCACGATGCCTTTGATGCCTTGGCTTGGCTTCAAGCCCATCACCACACGCTGGCGCCACAGTTGGGCCTCATCAGTCATTTGCATGCGGTTGGCGGCGACAGTGCTGGCGGCACATTAGCGGCTGCCAGTGCGATTCACGCGCGCGAACAGGGATGGCCATTGGCGTTGCAATTGCTGTTTTACCCCGGCACCGGTGCACACCAAGACACCACGTCACACGAGCGATTTGCAAACGGCTACGTGCTCACGCGCGCCGACATTGACTACTTCTTCAGCCACTACATACCCGACCGCTCGATGCGCACGGACTGGCGTTTTGCGCCGCTACTCGCTGACGACCATTCAGCATTGGCACGGACATGGATTGGTTTGGCCGAATGCGATCCTTTGGTTGATGAGGGCATTGCGTACGGTGATGCCCTGCGCTTGGCCGGCGTTGCGGTTGACCTTGAGATTTACAAGGGCGTGGTCCACGGCTTTATCAATTGGGACCGCGCGATTCCCGAGGCAAAAGCCGCCCACCGCGATGCCAGCGCCGCACTGCAGCGCGCTTTTGCTTGACTATACTCAGCGAAAACAAACGAATAAAAGGTAAGTAAAAAAATGCAACCCTCTGAGTTCCGCTGTCGCGAGCGCTTGCGTGTGCGCTGGTCCGAGGTCGATTTACAAAAGATCGTCTTCAATGCCCACTACCTGACTTACGTTGACACGGCAATGGCCGCCTATTGGCGACGCTTGGCCGTGCCCTACGAGGCAACCATGGCGGCACTCGACGGTGATGTCTTTTTAAAAACCACCACGCTGACCTACCACGGCCCAGCGGAATACGACGATGTATTGGATGTGGGCATGCGCTGCGCGAAAACAGGACGCTCGTCGATGCAGTTTGAAGCAGCGATTTGGCGCGGTGGCGAGTTACTGACAGAGGCGCAGTTGGTCTACGTCTACGCCCATCCCAAAACCAAAGTCAGCACCGCGATACCGGAAAAATTAGTGACCTTATTCCAAGACTTTGAGGCCGGGAAACCAGTCACACAACTCACGCTCGGCGATTGGACGCAGCAGTCGCCCCTCGCGAGCGCGGTGCGCACGGCGGTTTTTGTAGAAGAGCAGGGCATTGCCCGAGAGGACGAGTGGGATGCCATGGACGCCCATTGCACGCACGCCGTGGTGACGAACCGTTTTGACCAACCGCTGGCGACAGGTCGCCTGCTACCAGCGGTTGAGGGTGTTGGTACCATCGGCCGCATGGCAGTCGTGCGCGCTGTGAGAGGTAGCGAACTGGGCCAACAAGTGTTGGAGGCCCTTTGCGACGCCGCCGCAAAACGGGGCGACCACCGTGTCACCCTGCACGCACAACGCAGTGCTGAGGCTTTCTATGCGCGGCAGGGGTTTCAGGTGGTGGGCGAGCCTTATGAGGAGGTTGGAATTCCGCACGTCACCATGGTGCGAGACGTCGTCCGCTAACCCATGCGCAGATACTGAGGGCCCGCGGAGCTGGCCTGATCAATCGCGCCATTGACATAGGTCCATTCCTGCAGACCAACGGTGTCCGTTTGCGCCGAGCTGACCCACATCAGGGTGCTGCTGCGCGTGCCATAGTCTTTCTCTGCCCAGTCCACAAAACAAGCCGAGAGCGCATGCAGCGCTGAGCGGTCAAAGGCAGACGATGACTGCGCGCTGACGGGTGGCTCATACCGTTGGCGATCTCGCAGCGCCTCGAGTAATGCGACCTGCATGGCGCCTGACGGCACCTCTTTGGCTCGGGTATCAGGCGATGTAACGGTGGCTTCGAGGACCGCTTGACGCAGTGCGACCACCTTGGGCCAAGGTGTATCGAGGCTTGCATTCGACAACACATGAATACCACTCTCAAGCGGACATCCCCACCAACCGACGCCCATCGGTGCCAGCTGGTTGTCCACACAATCGGCCGCCGTTTCTGGTTGGTTCCGCAGAAAGTGCCAAGCGCCTGAGGTCAGTTCACCCAGTACCACGTTGCACCCGCCAAAATCACCGCCCACATGCTGCCCAAGCCACGTCGTTAAGGAAGCGCCCTCCAGCCAATCAGCACACAAGAGCCCACGGCTGAGGCGCGCCTTTTCGGTCAGCGCATCGGTGGGGCGAATATTTGTCAGCATCGCAACGCGACCATTGCGCGCACAGCCCATCCACGTTCCACCGTCGGTCAGATCGCGACCAGAGAGCACTTGAACGCCGTTATCGAGTTGCCAAGGCGCTGCCGCTTGCGTCGGTCTGCTGCGTCGTTCGTCTCGATTGGCCGCAACCAGGAGTGGGAATCCTGGCGCAGTTTGGAGACAAAACGCAATGATGCACATGCCTCAAATATCGTCGCGGATACGGTAGGGAAGGGGCTGCACCACCATCACCGGACCATCTGCTGCGCCGAGCGCCACAGCGTGGTCAGCGACGGCTGTTTGTAGGCTCACCGTGAGTGCCCATTGGCCGGCTAAAAAACCCGCTGCGGCCACAACGCCGCACTCATCACCATCGGGTCCGGCAGTGAACACCGGCATGCCTGGCTCGACGACCTGCTGCTGGCTGGGGTCCGAGAACGTGTAGACCGCGGCACGTCGTTTGATGGCGCCGCGAAATTGGCTGCGCGCAACGATTTCTTGGCCCGGGTAACAGCCCTTTTTGAAACTGACGCCATCAACCGACTCGTAATTGACCATCTGCGGCACGAAGTGCTCGGTAGTCGCCTGCGTAACCATCGCCACACCGCTGAGCGCGCGGTGAAAAGCCCAACCGTCGGCCGCCTCTGATGGCTGCGCAGGGCCCGCCGCTGCTACGGGCTGAATCCAAATGGCTTGTTTCACCTCGGCGCTTGGTAACCTAAGGATCCAGCCGTCATCCGCCGCTTGACAGGCCCAGTCCGGCATGTCCGCAAGTGTTTCGGCGCCGGTAATCCCGGTTAATCGCCACTGGTCGGACACATCTTGGAGCTGACACTTGGCGCGCATGACAAACATTTGCAGGCGCTTTTGGGTTGCCGCCAACAGGTCACGAGCCATCAGCAGGTGGTACGCGTTGGCCTCGCGTTTCAGTACGACAAAGCTGGCCAATAAACGGCCTTTGGCAGAGCAGTAGCCGCTGAGTCTGGCCTGACCGACGGGCATCAGGGCAACATCATTCGTCAATTGACCTTGCAAGAACGTGGTCGCGTCATCTCCTCGCACCTCTAGAACGCCCCAGTCAGTGAGGAGGATGCGTTGAGCGGTGGGTTCAAGTAGCGATGTCATGTTCAAAATAACCGGGTTGTTTTAGTTGGGACAGGCGTTAATTATCTTCCTTTGTTTATAGTTGAGGGCTATGGCACAGATGCTTAAGCGCTTAATCATTGTGGGTTTGCTCCTCTTGGGCACTGCCACGGCAGCGGCGGTGTGGTGGGTCAACCAGCCATTTCAATTGGTGATCCCGAAAGGCGAACAGGTCGTGGACGTGCAAGTCGCCGCGAACGAGACCCCGCGGCGTGTGGCCAGCAACCTGGTTGAGGCGGGCGTTCAGACCTCAGCGAAGCTATTGTTTGAGTGGTTCCGCTGGAGCGGAAAGGCCACTGCTATCCAGGCCGGCAGCTACGAGGTGTCCCCCGGCACGACCCCACGGCAGTTGCTCGACATGCTGACCTCGGGCAAACAGGCGACCCGGAAGGTCACCATTTTGGAAGGTTGGACGTTTAAACAAGTGCGGAAAGCCTTGCGCGATGCGCCGTATCTGCGTTCAAAAACCGGCGAAATGAGTGATGTGGCCATCATGAAAGCCATCGGTCGCGAGGGGGTTCACCCCGAGGGACGCTTCTTTCCTGATACCTACGTATACCCAAAAAACAGTGCTGACTTGACTGTC
>OBMK010000239.1_pt1 | contig 53907 bp, 69 predicted proteins | sample 1539081 | NCBI WGS metagenome assembly OBMK01 (sample SAMEA3355528, study PRJEB22509) | marine metagenome | biome: marine; feature: river plume; material: water | place: USA | collected 2010-08-07 | depth 0.5 m | reverse complement strand
TTAAGGAAAGTGCTGTATAGGTTGAAGTATTAGGGTATTCTGTGGTTTTAACGAACAAAAGAACACCCTAATGAATATAGATTATGATGAATTATACTGTAATGTCGATGATTTTTGCAAAGGCTTTGAGCCTTGGTACAGAGCAAGCCTGATATCATCTGGTACCAAAAAGAGAAATAGACAATGTAAGATGAGCTTATCTGAGATCATGACAATTTTAATTGCGTATCACAAATCTGGTATGTCTTGTTTTAAATATTTCTATCTTAATCTACTCAAAAATAAAGACAGATTATTTAGCTATTTAGTACATTATGACAGGTTTGTATCCCTGATCAAACATGCTTTTCCAGCCTTAGTTTGTTTTTTAAAAACTCTAGAAGGAACTATAACAGAATATATGTTTATAGATGCTACGCCAATGCCTGTATGTCATAACTTACGCGAAAGAAGACATAAAGTTTTTAAAGGTTTAGCTAAAAAAGGCAAGACATCTACTGGTTGGTTTTTCGGCTTTAAACTGCACTTTATCCTCAATACATTTGGAGAAATTGTAAGCATGAGTGTCACTGGTGGTAATGTAAATGATCGTTCCCCAGTTATGGATTTAGTGAAAGGTATTACTGGCAAACTTATTGGGGATAAAGGGTATATTTCCAAAACACTATCTACTGAATTATTTGAACAAAAAGTTACTTTGATTACCAAAATTAAAAAGAATATGAAAAATATTTTAATGGATATGACGGATAAAATGATGCTAATGAAACGTTGCTTTATTGAGACTGTTTTTTCATCTATAAAGTCTCTAAATATCTTGATTCATAGTAGACACAGATCTCCAATTAATGCCTTTACTCACTTGTTTGCTGGATTGATAAATTACCAGATTCGTGATGATAAACCTTCTTTGGATCAGCTAGTAAAATTGCATCCTTAAACACAGTTGGGGTTAATACATTATGTCCTCTAAAAATTCTTGTTCTTGATTAATATTTTCCTGCTTCTGTTTACTATCTTGATTTATTGGAGTTTTTGTCTCGTTAAATATCTCAATAGTGGGTGAAAGAAAGTCATTACAAGATATTAAAAAAGTAGTAATGCATAGAATGAGCAATACTACAGATAGAATAATTATATTTTTCATTTTAAATCTCGGTAATGTTAATAGGATAAGAAGCTTCCACCTGCTTCTTTTTTAAAATATACATGTCTGTTTTAAAGCCTTTTACGTCTTCAAAGGTTATTTCGCCGTTTGTCCAGAACACAAGATAGTCGCAAAGATATTTAACGCCACCTGTTAGGTGAAAAGGTGTTTGCCTTAGAAAAAAAATAACCTCGCCATTTTGTTGTAACTGCTTAAGTTCCATATATCTTTTATATTCCTTCTTTGAGGGAAATTTAATACCATCGGCCTCAACTGGTTTAGCTCTGAATTTATGTTTTAAGAATGCCATAATTCATCTTCTGCTTTTCTTCTATTGTAAAGTCCTTGAGAGAATTTACCGTTTACTTCAACTACGCCATGTTCTTTGCTAAAGAATTCGTGGGCAGTTCCTGCATAATCGCCGTCATTGAGTTTGCTAAGTCCATTACTTCTTTTAAAATTTTCACTACCAAAATTGAATATAAGGCTTGTTAGAGCGTCAAATTGATTTTGTGTAAGAAACCCTCACTAATGAATTAATTGCACTTTCTACGGCTTTTATATCGTTTTTTAGAAACTCTTCAGCTTTATCTTGCGAAAGATGAGGAGAAGAGTTCAACATTTCAATCAGCGCAATGTCTATTGATGGTATAACATGACCATAGCCAATAGTTGGTTTTTCGGCAGGACACGTATATACATAATCTTTAAAACCTTCAAATTGTTTAATAAGATCAATGCCTTTTTGAGATGCTTTCATTTCTTGTTCATTGTTATTTGGTGTTAAATTAATATTTATGCCTATTTCTTCTTTTATTATTTCTTCAGCGACTTCTTCAACCCAATTATTTGGATACCAAAAATAGCTAGAGGCAATCCCTACAACCAGAGCAATAAGAACTATAAAATATTTACTAAAAATAAAAATTCTGAGCAGTTTTTTCATAACGTGGATATTCTATCGTTCCTTTGTTTTATTGTACCAAAGAGGAGGGGAAATAAGCAAATCGATCTCAGTTTTTCAAAAAGAGGCTTAGGTGAAATTAGCTTTTAACAGATGAATTATTCTCATAATCGAGCATTATTAAATAGGCATTCCTTGCCCATTCTTCCCAGTTTTTAAAAGCAAATTCTTCGGTGTTTTGGCGATCGAATTTAAAGGGTCCAGGCACTCCTGCTTTTGTAAAAGGCTCTGTGCTTGAGACAGCGAGTGCCCATTTACTCCATTTTGTTTCATCGCGCAATATAGGAAGAGCAAAAGTCGAATAATCATCACAAACAGTAGCCGCCCAGTATTTAACAGAAATATATTTAGGATAGACTGTAATCATATTCTGTTATCCCCAATTTTTGCTACAACAAAATTTGTTCCCATTTGGTAACCTGAACCAAGACCATTTGATCTAAAGGTAAAATTAATATTTCCCCCTTGGTATTCCACGTCTATACGAGGTTTAACAATTCTTGTATCTTCCTTTACTTCGGTAATCAGAATAGCTTCGCTTGGAACGGCTTTGCTTGTTGGATATTCATAACTGTTAATAGTAATAGTCATATTTACTTGATCTGTAGGGACTAGATTAGGTTCAATTCTCATAATTTTCATAGTAGAATCAACCCCTACCGGTTGTTTAAATTTGTTGTACGTGGCATATGAAATTATAGGCGTAGTAAAGTAGGAAATTATAGGCTTCACTTGAGCGGTATCACTGCCAGCTTCTCCGTTATAATATAAATTAACCTGATCGTTTTCCACCTCATGTTGCCATATATAATGATTGCTATCATTTGGATAAGGCACTAAGTTTTTACCTACGCTGTACATGTTACCGCTAACATTATCAAAATAACCGGCTGACCTTTCTATAGCAGTATCATACCAACTATTATCTATAACATTGTAAATCACAGCTCTAGTGCATCCGACGTCATCAGCTTTACCTTTCTCGGGATAAAACCACCATATTTCGTCCCTTGATACATTTTTGATCCCAAAAACCTTTTGACGTTTTTTCATGTCAATAGTATCAAAAAAAGTTTGACGATTTAGATTGTTTTCAAGCGGTAGAACAACGCCGTTAAATACGAAAAATCTTTGTGTGCCTGGCCAGTAGAATATTCCATCATATTCAACTACGCTTCTTGAAGATAGAATAGAGCTATCTCTTGATATTACTTCTCTTCTAAAGGAAAGATCATCAGGATCAGTAATAGGTTGGCTACTGCTACCTGTAATATTGGTAATACGAATAACCGAGCTTAAGGTCCAGAAGATTATTGTCGGCGTGTTCACTCCTCCTCTCCATTCTGCTCCATAAATTACTTTATCGGTGCTAATATTTATGGAATACCGGTCTTCAAAAAATAGGAATGGAATTTTTAAACTTGTTTTTTTGTCTGATTTTTCCTGTGATGCTGAAGACCACCTAACAACTCCATTATTACCATAAATAAATAATCTATTTGAAACATAAAGCATTCCGCCTGTTGCTTCTCTAAAAACAAAATCAGGAAATTCTAAATTTCTAAAATTCATTCCTTCTATCACAATCCCACTTTCAATAGGAGATGAGGTTGTAATATCCAAATAGTTTTGCATATTCAAGCCAATAATTAAATTGGTTTGAATGTTGTTTATAGTGCTGATAATTGGGATATATTGTATTAATCGATCTAATCGGTTTTTATCTGCAAATTTATTGTAATTAACTTGTACTAGTAAGCCTTCTTTATAAAGAAGATGTATATTATTAGCGCGTTTATTACCTGGAAAACTAGTAGTACCCTGCGAGCAACCAATTAAAATATGCTGTCCGTCATTATCGTAATATACTAAACAGCTACAAGGAAAAGCAGAATTAGGCATTGTTATTTTTTGAGACAGGTCTTTTGATTTTATCTCTATCGTTTTCATTCCACCGATATTCTGAGGCTGACCTCTAAAAAATCTGACCCATTGTCCGTCTGGGCAATAATCTCCTTGAAAAAAAGCCCCGTCACGCAATATTCCGGCTTTATAAGTAATAGGAAAGACTTGCTCATCTGCCATAAATTACCCAACATCTCTTTTTATGCTTCGATCAATGTAACGATCCTGAGTAAGTTTGTTAGCAGAATCCAACGTTTCCTGATATAGCTTGCTATAGATAGGCATTCTTTGATCATCCTTTAAAAAAATAAGAGCCTCAAGAAAGCAGGCATAAAACAAAAGATCAGGATAGTGATCCGTAAGAACGTTGTTTTGCTTTTCCGTACTAATTAAATCAGGTCTTGTAGTATGAATTAGTTGGTAACTATATGTTTTATCAGGAGTTGGGCTGATCAAATGCCTATTATAAGGCTCAATATTTTGCTGGTAATAATCAGCATAAAATAGAGGTGGATTATTTGAATTTGCAATGTCTGGATTAGGCCAGTAATTTACGCAGAATTCATAACTTCTAGGAAGTAAAACAACGCTATTGGTAAAAGGCGAGTCAGGCGTTCCATAGATTATGGAAATAGTTTCTTGCCAGTCCTGAGGTTTGGGTATATAGGCTACGCCTACTTGAGCATTCCCTTGAACTGTTTTTTGAAAACCAAGAGTCCGTAGTTCTTTCCAGATTTTCTGTTGACCATTATCAATAAAATAAGGTACTGCTATTTTAAATTCAGTGCTGTTTGCTCTATTAGCATAAGCTATTATTTGACTTGTAAGAGTGGTGTAATTCATTGTTTTATCCTGCGCCAATAGGCATCCAATACCGATTGATATTTCCAACTAACCATACAAAATTATTTGTAGATAAAACGTAGGAGCTCTGATCAGGGGCTTGTATTGAATCAGGACTATTTGGTTTGATTGTAGTACTCCCAACACCTGCTTGTTTGATTATTATTAGTCTATTAACGTTTGAGCTAATACCTAAACTTGGTAGATTTACCGTCGTTCCGCCTGATGCGACATATATTACTACAAAAAAATCATTTTTTAATATATCATACGTAGATATAAACGAGGCTGTTGAAAAAGGTAAGTATTTACTAACTATTTGCGATGAATTTATACCGCTATCTTTTATTAAAGCACCGCTAGCTCCATCAAAAACAGGGATATTATTATTAACGGCTGATGAAGGACCTACTACATTGCCGTTTCCCCCACTTTTGATTTCAATCCAAGCACCATTCTGCCTTATATTAAGATTTTTAGTATCCGTATTGTATATCTCTAGACCGTCCTTAGGATCAAGAAGAATATCACGCTTGGCAGTGGTCATTCTTGCATGAAGAAAACCCCCTTCCGTTGAGTTTATCTCCAGTAAGGCTGATGGAGAGGAAGACCCAGCTCCTTCTTCACCATTAATGACGGTGCATACTCTACTATCTACCCCCGTTCCTTGCGTTTGGAAAGTCATGGGAGTTAAGCTATCGACAAGGATAGTACCCGTGTCAGCAACATTTGCGTTACTACCGAATTGTAATGCTCCTAGATTACTAAGTTGATATAGGGAAGTATTACTAGCACTCTTTTGATCTGTTTGTAACTCTTCTATCGTAACTCCTCCGTCTTTTATAGTTTTACCCGTGGTATCGGCAAAAACGGCGATATTATCGACTACTGATTCAGGTGGCCCTACTACATCGCCCGTTCCTTCGTCTGAATGAATCCAGCCCCCTTTATCTTTGCTATAATACTCTTGATAATTTGTAGTACTATTGAAAATAATAGTGCCGTCTTTAATAGGTTGGGCAGGATCGGAATTATTAATTAGTTTATCTCTTTCGATAGTTGTTACAATCGGAGGATTTAGACAACTGTTTGCATCTTGATAGTTAATTTGCAATCCGCTAAGCTGTGTAATTGGTAATGTAGTTCCTTTATCTATTGGCATATTTTTCTCGTTAATTTATATAGTTCATTTGCTTACAACATTTTAAGCCGAAGTAATTGTTTGCCACGCTCCATTTTTACAGGTACGCAATACATTGTTTGTCGTGTCATAATAAGTAAAACCATTAACTGCATTGCTAGCTACTTCAACTAATACTTGCGTACCTGATGGATATATCAGAGCAGTACCGTTAGTAAGCCCAACCCCAGTAGCGGTTGTGTTTATTGATACTTCATTTTCCCATCGTCCTTTCCGAAAGGTTTGTGACCAACCAAGATTAATGTTATAAATTCTTGTACCGTTTTTTATACGAACATTTTTATTAGTTCCAACCCTATAAGGAGCAACGTTTTCTAGTTTATTCCTTTGCGCGGTAGTAACGGACGCAACTGCAAAAGTAGCGTTTTGATTATTAGTTCCAGTGTATTGATCGCTGGTAATAGAAATACCGCTAAGTTGAGTAATATTTGATAAATCTGCCATAATAGTTTCCTCTTTATGTAAGTTAATTTATATTTTACCAAATTTAGTATTTGTAAGCAAATTGCTCCACTGATAAACCTCTTTTTTTGGTTAATTTTCAAAATTACATTTTTGTATAAATTGTTGAATTCTTGTGGCATCCTCTCCGTATTGAAGGTTTGCTTCAGATTTTAAATATGCTATAGCCTGAGGAGTGGGATTATCGAGTTTACTTAATTCTTGATCGCTAAGAAAACGCTGAAATCTATAATAAAATAAATTATTTGTCGCTCCCTTATACAATGACATAATCTTAAATTGCAATTCTACCGCATCGGTTGCCCCATTTAACGTTAAATTCAGACAATTAGCAAGTAACCCAAGTCCATTCTGAGGAGCTACTTTAAGATTATTTCCTGATGTAGTTATTTCAATGTCGGGATCAGAATATCCTGTACCGACTGAAAGAATACAAGTTTTAACATTTTGCGGGAATAGTATATTAGAAAATATATATCCAAGAGCAGTAGGATTGTTTTGATACAAACCACCATCGATAAAGAATGTATCGCTAGAAGCTCCTAGAATCGTAGTCGGGCGGAAAAATACTGGAGCTGAGCCGGTAGCAATAGCTACATCAACACAGTTATAATTTTGACCAGCAGTAAAATCTGGAATTAAGACATTAGAAAATTGATAATACCGACTACTAGTAATATCACCATATGGAAAATTAACATTATCCGTGCTAGGACCTGTGCCACCTTGAAATCCTAATGCAGTAATCAAAGTATTAGTTTTTAATTGAAACATTTTAGTAGTACCTAAAATAGGATTTAGAGCATCTCGCAGAGGTTGTTGATTATAGATATAAGGCTCAACACCGGGAGCAGCCAGTACCGTACCTAAAGTAGCAGATCCCGCTGGTCCAAGAGGTTGCAATGGATTAACTCCCGCTCTAATAGTAAAAATGTTGGTAGCATTAGTTTCTAATAAATTAATAAGTTCGGTAGGAGAAAGGCCGTGTGAGTAAGCTATTGCTTGGATACCACCTATACTTGTTCCGCAAATAATATCAAAATGCTTCCACAATTCATTCCCCTTCAATCCGGCATCATTACAAAACCTTTCTAAAAAGGTAGCAGAGAATAATCCTCTAATACCGCCTCCATCTAAAGATAAAATACGTATTACTTTCATAATGCTATTAAAGTATAAATTTTTTATGCGATGGATTACTCATTATTACTTGTTGATAGCATTTCTTCTAAAGAACTAATCATATTCTTTAGAAGATTAATATCATTCATTAACATAAGTTTACGTTCTTTGGTGGCTATGTTTTTTTCTCCGGAAAAATATAATGTGCCGTCACTATAAAGAGCTTGGACATATTTAGGTAAATTTTGGATTATTTCAATTGGATTCATAATATATCTCGTAAGTTTAAATATTGTTAATAATATAAGTGATAAACTTCTATTACTTATTAGGTGGAATATATTCCGCTAAGAATTCTCTAATTTTAACTACATCATCTTCTATTTCAGATAATGAATTTTCAGCAGCTGCTTTTAGTTCCATTAACCTTGGACTAGTTAAGTCAATATCACTACCAAACATTTGACTTGACCAATTACGCAAATTCTGCGCATCTGACATAAACCAACCAAGATATTCTACTGCCTTATAATTAATTGGCTTTATTACTGGCTCAGGTATCGGTTCAGCATTTACTATTTTTTCTTTATTCATTTATTATTCTCCTTTTTTTTTAATGTTTTCTTTAAATACGAAAGTTCTTCATTTGTTTTGCTAATATATTCCTGAAAAGCCATGATAAAGTAACATAGCAATGCGTTGTAATCTATACCACTATTAGATATATCCTTGATTTCTTCTTTTAGGTTTAAACTCTTTTTGGAGCTTTTATCTTGAAACAAAGAATTATAATAATCCGGAATACAGTTAGGAAAAACCTTAAATAATTCTTCTAATATAAGCCCTACCTGCATTTTATTAGTCTTTTTATTGATTCTACTAAGGGCTTTTTCAGAAATGTTTTCAGGAATAGAATATTTATAACCATAACTTTTTACAGATAGCTGCAAAAATCTATCTAATACATTGTTATTGGTTTTATCTTGGATAGAATGTTTGCGAGTTTTAGAACTAACCCGTATCCATGAACCAGAAGTATTTACATAAGCTTGCCTGCTATTACTCTTATCTTCATCTTGAATATTTAAATATGCTCCACTATCTCCAGGTGACCATATTGTACAACCATCACTATCTCCGTTTACAGCCAAACCAGCAGATTCACCTATTTGTTGTTCAAAAAGAAAGGAATTGCTATTTTGATTATATATAGTAGTACCACTTTTTGTTTGACCAGAACGTCTTAACCAATGATCAGAACCTCCACTTGTATTAACACTAATTTCATTGCTTGCAAGTGATGTTCCACCAGCTACGCTATCTACATAAGACTTAGTTGCAACATCTTGACTGGACACTGGGTCTAATGCATTAATTATTGTATTATTATCAACATCAACAGTAGTGCGTAAATATGTACGTAATGTAGAACCATAAGTGCCAATCTCAAAAGGGTATTGATGTCCGTTAACTGCATGGTAAAATTCTAATTGATAACTTCCAGTAGGCTGCGAACCAAATCCGGGCTTATATACAGTCAGCCATCTCCTATATGTACTACCGCTCCCTGATTGCACTCCATGTACAAAATGAGGTGGTGTAGTAGCATCTTCTAGAGTATGATACATACTATATTCTGCAAAAGAACCAGAATTAGACCAATCAAAACTTAAAGAGTTTGAATCCATTATTTGAGCGCCACTCAAAGTAGTATTAATAGAATTAGTACCACTACCTGTTACAGAACCAGTTAAATTAATTGTACTTAATCCTATTGTAGGATTTCCAGCAACTCCATTACCATTAGTAATATTTATTCCAGCACCAGCTGTTAAAGTTCTACCGGAATATGCTCCTACTCCGGTTCTTGCCATTAAGCCAGTTTGAGAAAAAGCAGATAATGCTTCTAATTCAGCTCCCAAGGTCATATTAACTGATCCTGCTGAAATCGTTAGAGAACCTGTTATAGGAATGATAGTACCTGGCGCATTTTGAGCCGTTAACTCTGCTCCCTCATCACAGCAACTTTGCCATTCTACCCCATCAAAGAATTCTGTTTTTGGCATAAATCTTCTCCTTATATAACCATCTCTCTTATAAATCTGTATTTAATCTAATCATTCCAATTACTGGATTTGCTGGCCTCTGGGCTGTTGTTCCAACTGGAATGATTAGATTACCATTGCTAACAGCTAAATCACCTGGACATTCAATGGTTGATGATAATGATATAGTTGCGCCATTCACGTCAACTTCATTAACCGTGCCGCTAATAGAAGTAATAGGTGGCGCACCACTCGTTGCTGATGTTAACCTACCTTGTTCATCTACGGTAATTGAAGCATAATCATAGTTACCAGGAGTAACGGCAGTATTTCCAAGTGAAATTGTTCCACTATCTGTAATAGTGCCGCCATCTAATCCAGCCCCAGCTGTAATAGATTTTACAGTACCATCAGTTTCTACAACCCATTCTACGCCATTATAATATTCTCGTTTTGCTACCATGTTAAATGCTCCTACTTGTTTTTATTAGATAATGTTATTTTAACATATTTTAAATATATATGGATAAGTTGTGAGTTTATAAATCTGTATTTAATCTAATCATTCCAATTACTGGATTTGCTGGCCTCTGGGCTGTTGTTCCAACTGGAATCGTCATGGATTGATGTCCTAAAAATATCGGATTCTCTTTGAAAATAAGAGTAATAGGATCTTTTAAAGGGCCGCTTCCTAAAACATCACCAGTGAGTGTTATTCCAGTGTTTAATAATTGGTTCAAATATTGTGATGACAAGCTAGCACTGCCAGCTGAACTTACCGCTGAATCATGAGCGCTTGATGCAGATGAAGATGCGCTGCTTGAAGATGATCCAGCACTAAGTGCAGATGCCGCTGCGGCCACTGCCGATACTCCAGCAGCGCCAGCTGCCCCAGTAGCTTCGGCCGCCGCCCCTGTAGCCTCGGCCGCAGATGCGGTAGCTTCCGTTGCTGACGCACTTGCCTCGGTTGCTGACGCGCTTGCCTCAGTGGCAGAAGTAGAAGCCTCTTCCGCCGAAGTTGCCGCTTGGTTTTTAAATTCTTCTGTTTCTGCCTTTATTTGCTCAAGCGTTTCTTTAGTTGCATAATCTTCATCCGGAATTGCAATAGCAAATGCACCTCCTGCAACTATTTTTGCCATACCTAACCCGAGATCACTTATTACTTGAGCATTGATTAAAGCATCACTTGCAGTCTTAATAACATATGTAGCATCATCAGGAGCTTTACCTCCCCCGTTATCCATAAATGAGAGAGAACCACTTCCGTTTGTTGATAGTATTTGACCATTCTTTCCGTCTTGTAAAGGTAATGTCCAAATTGTATTTTGAATTAAATTACCCGCTTGAAAACCAACAGAATAATTATTACCAGGATTATTCCACTTTAATTTCTGCGTAATAATATCGGCAGTATTAGTAATATTATCAGAAAAAATACCCTTGCTATAAAGAGTATAAAACTCAGCAGTTCCTCCTGTAATTAGGGAAGATAAAATACTGTCAAAACTAGCTTCTTTAGCATATAGATAGTTTATGGGAGTCAGACCATCGCCTCTATTAGCTAGCTCCAAAAAGGAAGCCTTTTCTCTGTCAAATCCAGGATTAAAGATATTGCTCATTTAACTACCTTCAAGTAACTTTAAACGCTGATCTGCGTTTATACTGCTTATATCCTCCCCTGCAAAACTAGGTAATTTAGGATTAGCTTCTACAGAAGTAAAATTTACGTTATTGAGAGCGGATGATAAGTTATTACCAGTTGCATCGGGCGGTTGCGGTGTAAACAACCCTTCAGGTCTTGGATTAGATACGGTTTTTGGATCACCTTTTATTTGCGGTGGTCTATTTTGCTCATTTGGTTCATCAGCAAAAGGACGTCCAACTATTGCGCCAGTCCAGACAAGATTATTTCCTCGCCATTCATACTGCTTTATAAGATCAGATTTACTAAAGAAAAAACCTGAATAATCACACACTCCAACAGCTTCTCTGACATTCTTTTTAACGTATTGACCACGTTGTTGATTAATTAAACGGGTTTTTAAATTAGTCACTATAAACCTCTAAACTTAGAGGAACTTCTGTAGTATTATTTATCACGGCATTTTGCATACTGTTTTGGTATTTTTCCATAAGCACTTGTGACTTTTCAGGAGCGTATTGCTCAGCTAGCATCTGGGCAACCCCATAAATAAGTGGCATATAAAAATATGAAGGAATATCAATGCTTTCAGTGTAAGTTGTTACCGTTTCTATACTGCTTTGACCGCTATACATTAATAAATTATACATAGAAGCAGGTGTTTGCCATACATAGAGACTAGGCGTAATTTGATAGTCAATATAGTAAATACTAGGTCTTCCTATTAACCCTTTATTTGGATAGGAAAAATACTCATATCTGGATACTTCTGACATAATAGTATCACGAATCTGGTTGTTAAAATAAATCTCGGTAATATCAAGCGTTGCTCCATCAGTTTCTTGTATTTTGTAATAAGGACATGAAGCCAAGTTATCCTCAAATAAAAACCATTGCGTAATATTTTTTTTATATAAGGTTTTAGGAATATCTTTATCAAAAAGAGTTTCAAATGTAGTAGTTTGTCCTGAAAATTTTAGTGTATATTCCCTATCTACATTTGACTTGACGCCTAGAACTTTTATTACTTGAGAATTGGAATAAGTATAGCCTATTAGTCCATTGGGCGCATTTTGCGCGCAGGCAGTCTCAGGGTTATCGTCAAAAGCATTGACCGCTATTCCTGAACTAGAACTGGGCGTGCCAGCGAAATTCTGTCTTATATTACTACGCAAGAACACTTGAAAGACTTTCTGAATATTAGAGGGGAGCAGATAAGACGCTTGCCCAGTAGTTAAGCTAATAGGACTTAGTTTAAGAGTCCATAAGTTAACATTAGCGTTAGTCCAATCACTTAAGATAAAATTGATAATTTTAAGAGCAGAATCATATTGTTCAGCGCTAACCATGCTAAGGGGCATATTAATTAACTCATAAGCCTTTCTGATAATCAACTCTCCTTTGATGCTATTAAAACTATAACTTCCACTAGTTGCTGGCATTCCACCCCTTTATAATTGCTATATTTAAACTTAAAGAAACGCAAACAAGGTTAATGCTTGTGTTTCTTTAAGTGGCAACAATATTTTATGCTACCGATCCTGTCGCGCCAATTACACCAAGAGGCGTAAACATACCAAAAGAATATCGACCAGACGCGAGTACTGACATAGTTTCAGTGACAGGATCAGTAGTAACGTTAATCTTAAGCGGTCGTCTGACAAAATGCTTACGTGTACCTTTTACATTGGTTAGTGCAAACCAGTTGCTAGGACTTGTTAAAAAATGACTTACTTCATAACCATTAGGAATAGCTTTCATGTTGTAAATTGCGTTTATATCATTGTTAGCTGTTCCTGTTCTAAACACTGATTCAAGTAATCTACACCCTGAGAACATTAAATCTTGTGGAAGTAATAATCTATCAATTTGGCCATTTATCAGTAATCCTGCTTGGTCTTTCATTTTTCCAGCTAAAATCACTGCCTGTTCAACGCCAGCTTCACTAAAGTCAACATTTACATTAACGCCGTTATATGCGCCAACACGATTAGAGTAAATACCTCCATCATAGGGCTGAGAACTAGAACAAAGAGTCTGGCCATTAGCCATTACAGCCGCGTTATTAAATGCTTGATTAAATGAATTCATTGCCAGTACTTCCCTTGTTTGTTCATAAGAAGTAGTAAGTGATTTTGTGCCGTTAAAAAATTGATCGGCATATAGATCATCTTCCATAGCAATATTGGTAATCTGAAAACCAAGGCCAAATTCACGATGAATAAACTCGTAAATGAATCTCTCACCCATGGTATCCATCTTAATAGGAGCGCCCTGCGTTTTCTCAAGCGCATATCCAGTACCCCTAATATCAACCATTCTTTCCGTATGTTTGACGGAATTTGCTTGTTCGTAAATTTTGTTATATTCCCCTTTGAATCTGGCGTACTGTGTTTTTACTTCTGCCAAACCAGGCCATAGTAAACTCGGAATATCACCAGTTGTTATAATAGACATGTTTAATTACCTTATTTTTTATTTTTCTTTATAGTTTTTGATTTCTTCTTTTTTGGTATATAAAGCCCAGGCTCTAAAAGCGATTTTACATTGCTCGTTGTAACTATAGACATAATCCTATGCTCCAGCTGTTGGACCAGCAACTCCACCTGAACCGTATATATGTTTGTTAAACTTAACTAAAAGATTAATAAACGGCATATTTACTCCCGGAACTAAACCTGTAGGATTAGGATTTGCATTGATTATTGGATCAATACCAATAATTTTTACATCCAAAGTAGCGGTTCTTTCCATACTTGCTCCATCTAAGTAGTAAACTGAATTATATACTCTGCTACCGGTACGTTGATTTTGACCACCTGCAATCGCAGTAGGATCTGTAAAAATTATGCCTGCTACCGATAAATTAGCATTGAGGCCACGTGTAGATAGTAGGAATTTTATACCTGTTGCGGCCGCTACCGAACTTGATACTTGCACTCTAAATACTGCCATTGGATCATCATTAACATACGCAATAATTTTCGTGCCTGCTTTTACCTGAGTACTACCTGGCCAATAATCGGAATTAACCTGATATCCTGTTGTAGCATTGACATACTGACATCCCATGAATACACCAATAAAAGCATCTGCGTCTGCTGTTGCAATAGCTTGTACTGCTGTTCCATCAGTTGTAGCTGATAATTTTTGCGGAGCTATTGTTCCAGCCATTGCGACTAGACCTGGATTTGATACATATTTTACAGGATCTCCTTTAAAAATACTGTTTGGCTGAGTAGTTAGCCCATCAGCAGAAGTGTGAATATAATATTGACCTAGTTTTTGTGTTCCGCCATTTCCTATTTGAGACTGAACTACTTCCAAACCATAAGGTCTATTAATGCCGTTAGACATAATTTCCTCGTATATTTTTTGATTATTAAATAAAATTAATTTCTTTAGTTAAGCTAATTCAAGCTTTGGAGACCTTTTAACGTCTAGTTATGACGATGATAGCTTTTTGAAAGTTTTAGCTACAAACTACAACCTTTTTACATCTAGTTATGATGGATAAGTTTTATAGCCTACCTATCACAAGGCTCAGACCTTTTTAAGTCTAGTCATGACTTATATTTTCGTAATAAATTAAATATACTACAAAACAAAAACTTACTCAAATTGCGCTCAAGATTGAAGGTGATTCCAAATAGGGTTCATCTAAACAAAGGTACACGAAGTACCACGGGAATTTATGAGTGACGAGTATCTCTAATACGCGTTTTATATTATAACAAAAGGCTCATCCTTTTTACAAATTGCACCTCTTTAACTACCAAATACCACCACAGATACACCGTCCAGTGCCGGTAATAAATTACCTAGCGTATCAACAGTGTAAATTATAACTTCCGTTGCTGTTTTAGACCTAAAAAATACCTGAAACGGGGCTATTACTTCCGTTCCTCTGCTAAGCGACAATAATACTGTGTAATTTGCATTAGCAAAGCTGTTGGCAAATGTTACAACATACGATCCATTACCTCCTGTAACTGATCCTATATTAAAACTATTTTCAATCTGAATATTACCAGGCGAAGCATTATTATCATAAAAAAAGCAATAAGCCTTTGGAACTGCAGAATTATTAATTTTACTCGGAATCGTGATATTACCACTAGCATCAATTGTTATTCCATTGAGCACGATCAAACCGTTATCAACAGTAGCTACATTAATGTCCTGATCCCCGCTAGCTGTCGTTATTGTATTTACAGAGATTAAAAGATTGCCAACATTAATACTGGATAACCCAACCAAAGCCTCAGTTAAATTAATCACTGCATCGTTTAAAGCGCCATCACCGCTTGATACATCTATATTAGATCCACCACCTATCTTTCTTGTAACAAATTCAAGCGGAGTATTTCCTGTGATTACTAAAAAACCATTCTGTGTTTGAGTAGTTAGATTATTTAAATTATTTAACGAATCGGCAATTTTAAAAATTATATCCCCGGTGGGAGGCGTAATCGTTGAGTTCGTAATTTGCATTGAATTATTCGTACTTGTCGTAGAAAAACTTACTATTCCACTACTACCTCCACCAAAAGGTATGACTCTCCATATTCCATTACTATTGCTATTATCGGTTAAATATAACTGATTAATCTCTCCGGGAATAATTACGTTTGTTAAAGGTGTTCCATCGTTATATAAAATAGTCACATCATGACTACCGACATTATTAAACAATAAGCTAGTCCCAGTTTCTGCCGTATTGGCAGGTGGCAAAGTTATTGTATAGCTATTATCTTCTGAAATAACATCGTTAATATCACTAACAATAACCCCTTCTGTTCTTGGATAAGGCCACGAAAGTTTTATATCACCTGTAAGCGTAAATTTAGAATAGGACATTTAAACCCTTTCTCCTTTAGATGAATATGCTTTATCAGAAAATGGTAAGATTGGATTATAAGCATCGGTATTTACTCTTTGCAGAGTATCTTTCATTATTGTTACCGCCTTTTTCTCATAATGCTCACGTTCTTTTATGCCGTATCGTTCGTCGCGTGCTAGTAAGATAGTATCACCTGTGGTAATACTATCTGCCTCTTCACGTAAATCTTTTCGATAAGCACGTTTGTTTTTAAGTCTGTCTGGAGATACGATATACCAGCCCTTTGCAAGTAACCTATTAATGCGCTCAGACGCATTTAAAGCAAAGTAATATTCTTCACCCGGTTGTTTTATCTCGTCAATCATTGCCTCAAAAGGACAGGTGGAATCGGTAAAGGATAAATCAAAGTTATGATCATTAAGTTTATGCTCCCTAATATCTCTATCTACAGATTTGAATTCATTGTTTTTGTCTTCTTTAAATTTTACTGCCATTATTTTAACCTCATTTCTTTAGGATAATTTGCTAATTCTTTTAAGTATCTCTCGTCTGTCATGCCAAAAGATAAAGCTGCTTTTTTTTCTTGAAGAGTTAACTCTCTTTGTTTTCTTTCAGGTGCTGATTCCATAGGACTACGACTACGCACCGCCCCAAAATGTTTGGCAGGACTTGGCGCTAGAGAAGAACCTTGCGCGGTTACATTATCGATATATTCATCAATCATACTGTAATAACCGCTTGAGCCAATTAACTGACCTTTATTATTTGTTTCATATTTTCTATCAAGCTTTCTAATAAAAGATAATACCTGACCTGCAATTTTTTCATCATATTCAGGAGCATTTCTGTCTACTTCAGGGTTATTCTCAAGCCACCTATATAATCTATTTTCGTACTCTTTTGTCCTTTCCTGATTAGCGTATTCCTCAGAATTTTTATTTTCAGGAAAATTAGTGATTTTATCAGCTTCACCTAAAGCATGAGTTGCCTTTGAAATATCAGCAGTTGCTTTTGCAACAGAAGCCCCGTCGCCACTTTCAAGAGCCATTTGTAACCGTGCTTGCGCCGATTCTAAGTCACGAGTCATAGTGTTTTTATAATGGGTAGAACCGCTATTTATCGCCTGATGAAGCATTTGCTCCATTTGTAGTTTTTCCTGACGTAATTGCTCTAAATGCTCAGCTAACTCTTTTTTCTCTGCTCGTTCTTTCTTAAGCTTAAGCCAATATTTATTGTTTTCTGGCTTTTCTTCCTTTTTTTCAGCTGGTTGCTCCCCTTCTTTGGCTTCTATTTCCTGATCATTATTATTCTCATCAGGAACTTGTTCAGAACTCAGCGTTTCATCTTTAACAACAGAATTGTTATCAATCACTTCTTCTTTTTGCGTATCTTCATTTAAGGCGTTGTCTTGCGCTAATATATCGCTTTGATTTGTATTCGTTACATCTTCAATATCTACTTTAAACATATTATTACCTTGATACTTTTGATGGATTATCGACTAGTAGCTTGATCTTAAAATCTTCTACCATAATTATCGGTTCACCTTCATATTTTGACTGCAATGATGAACCACGGGGGAATATGACCCAGTCACCCACTTTGACGTAAGCGCCATTTGGGAACTGATCACCTTGGTAGCTATCTGCTCCAAGTTTTAATACCATTCCTACCATCGAGTTATATTCTAGATCTTCCTTAACTGCGCTATCGGGCAAATATATGGAATTTATCTTTTTCTGAAGTGGAGGCTTATAGATAAGAATTAAAACATTAATTCCAGTTACCGATATATCTTTAAATCTCTCTATCATTGCCTCTTTATCAAAGCAGGAAAGGTCTATACCTTTTGTCTCAAAATCTTGCGTTGCATAATTAATCATTTCGTTCTCCGTCGATTAAAATTTCATTAAATATCTCAAGTGCCGTTTCCAAACCCTTGATTACTCCAACACAGTATTTATATTCCTCAAGCGTAGAAATACCTGTCGGATCGGTTAAAACAGAAGTTTGTGCATTAATTTCATCATTTATGGTTTTAACCAAATTACCTTTATTACCAAACATCCTATTTCTTCCTTATTGCTTTGCCGCCTTTGGTGCAGACTTCTTTTCTGACCTTGGCGCTACCGCCTGATGCGTATTTATCCTTGGTAGCGTTTACTCGCTCATTCATTTCCTTAAGCGCTAATTCTCTTGTGTGTTTATTCATAAATAATCTCTTCTTTTGGTATGGATAATAATTGTTCTCTTAAAGCTTCAATCTGAGATTTGAAATCAGATTCTCTAGCCTTGAATTCTAGCTTTAATAACTCAAGTTCGTTTTTATTAGTTATTTCTTGTTCTTTGGACATAGTATCTATTACTTTTTCTTTCTCTTTTAATTCCAGTTTTAAAAGTTCAATTTGGTATTTCTCCTCTGCAAGTCTTTGTTGTTCCTGCACTTTAAGCTCGGCTAGATATTTCTCCTGTTCTATCTTTTCTTGATCAAGCTCAATATTCATTTGAGTTTTATAACCATCTGCTTCAATGTTTAAATGAGCTATTCTCTCTCTTGATTCGACTTCTAATTTACGTTGTTCAATATCAGCAATTTGCACCTGTAGAGCAGGATCTATAGGCTGTTGTTCTTGTTCCTGCTCTTGCGATTCAGGTAGCAATATCCTGTCAATGTCACTAATACCAAGTGCGTGGTATACCTTTAAATACACTTCTCTCATATTATGAAGTTCAGGATTACCGCTTGCGAGTTTAAGCAAACTCTCAGCTTTAATAATTCTCTGGGTTGAAGACTCAATAGATGGGTCAGATGTTGGAGTAATGTTTAAAGGCTCTCCTTCAAAAGAAGGGTTTCCTAAATTAAACATCCTGTAAAAGAGTTGTAGCTCTTCACTAAAACTACTATGCACAGTTCTCATTATTGCCGATTGCATACGGTTTGAAACTTCCAATAAGGCAATAGTAGTACCAACCGGTGCATTTTGATTGTTCTCAGTAAGCCCCATTTCCGTTGCTGAAGCAAGTTCCTGTGTTTGCGCAGTAACTCTATTCATATATTCAAATAATGCAGGAGATGGACCGTTTGCAGGTATCGGCATAATAGCATCCCGCAAAGGTAAATTACTTGTCGTAACCGTTACAACCTGACCAGGCTTTATTGTTAAGTCGTTATTGGTAGTTTTAAGACCTTTTGATTTTAAAAATGCAGGACAGTTCTGGAAAATAGCTGCATCAATCGCCATTTGTTGCATAATAGTTAAACTTTCTGCGTTTGCTCCTATTATCTGCGCAAGTCCAAGACCGTAAATATCTAAACCTGGAAATAAATTATAGTGAATAAAGGCATTAATGCGTGTTTTTGTTGGGTCGTTTTCATGCCAATTAGGCACTATCGCTACAATCTTGTTAGTAGCTCCACAACGGGTAATAACATAAGGAGACGGTATAGAAATTTCCTCGCTCTTAGTGCTATCATTAAAAAATTCATTTAAATCAAGGTACTCATGTGTTTCGTAAAAAGCAAAACGTGAAGCAGTAGGTTCTGGTTGATTAATACCTAGTTTTTCGTCATCATTAGTAGTTTCATTAATCTCAACATTATGTTCTAGATATTCAAGTTCTGTCTTAGAAAATATCCCACTATTCATATTAGAAAGAATCTCCCTTTTTGAAAGATATCTAATATGAGTAAGTCGATTTGATTCGCTAATGCTTGAACAGTTATTATCAACTAAAAAATCCTCAGGAATAATAAATCTGCTCAGTGGTTTACTGGTAATAGGATCGTAATAAATCTTTCTAAACACACAACCATATACTATGAGATAAAGTAGAAATCGGTCATAATCAGGGTAAAAACCCTTATCTTCTACAGTTAAATATTCATTTAGACTATCTTTGACCATTTCGCCTTTTAATTCATAAGACTCATCAACACTAACATCTGTTTTAAATCCTACAGGCCCATTAGAGGGTAATAGCTCAGAACGAAGTGTAGCCCAGAGCCTCAGCACGCTAGTTGAGAAAGTAGTATCAATAGTATTTACTCGGGTATTATTACTAGTAGAACTTTTCTTTCTTGGAATCGAATCACCTGCGTCATCAATATTAAATCCAAGATAAGGTTTTGCTTTATTAATTACATCAAGCCATGGCTGGCGGTTAGCTTTATCTTTTTTTGTTACTTCTTCTAGGTAAGAGGCTATTTTCTCCTTGACGGATTCAGGTATTCCATCTGCTATGTTACTATTAAACTCAGTAGTTTCATTATTTGAGGAATCCTGATCGATCCTTGATAGCATCTCTTCTTCGAGGTTTGGTGTCTGTTCTTCTGACTCGTTAAAAGAATCTATATCCTCTCCTGATAATTCAGGATTAATAGCTTCTAGAGTGGAAATGTCAGTTTCAAAAGGATCGTTGTAATTAGGATTTACTTCAGACAATGGTAGTAAATCTTCAGTATCAACGATCTCCTTTCTATTTTTTCTTTTTACACTATTGATCTTCGATGTTTTTAAAGCTTTTTTATTTATTGCCATTATATTATTTTTTCTTCCTCATCTACTTCATCTGTTGTATGCATTAAGGATTCGTTATCTCTTAGGTAGGAAAGCGCTTGTGTCATGGTATCCACCAAATCTCTTGATTCACCAGTTGGAAACGTAATAACAGTTTCTAAAAACTCATCGGCAAAAGCAGTTAATTTTTCATTGTTTTGTTCCTCGGTTGGCAAATAGACTAGTCCACACTCAATCAAAGGAGATACCCTTTGAACTCTTGCTCCTTTATCGCCTTTTGGCGTATATCCTATTGCTGGGACGCCTGCTAGCCTTAAATCCCGAATTAATGGATCACCAGTTGCTTTTGCTTCTATCAGGCAAGTATCTACGCTTAATTGAGCAGGGTATGGGTTTTTATTCTCGCCAGTATCTTTATAATCTCTAGCGAGTCTTTGCGCTCTAGAGCGAAGTTCTGGGTATCCAACTCTTCCGCGCCACATAGACAGCAACATTACCTTAAATAATCCTTCTTCTGAATTCTGACCCCAAACACCCCAAGTCGTGCAAGCAGAATATGAGGAAGTCGGAGCATCTGAAAAGGCAGTATCCCAACTTTGAATAATGTGATCAAATCTTGGTTTAATAGGACTATTCCATTGTTTAAACCATTTCTTCTTAAGTATTCCACCACCAATTGGGGCAGGTCTTTGTTGACATTGCCCCGCATATCCATAAGAACCAAGTGATCTTTTTAATTCACTCACCTGTTTGCTACCAAATCGCAAGGGCGTAAGTAATTCACCTTCTTTAGTTCTTGGATCTTCCCAAATATCCTTATTCATTCCAAGCGGGACTGTAATACATTTACGACTCTTCTCAAATTCAAGTGGTAAAACTAGTTCTACCCAATCATCTTCCGTATCGTTTTTTCTAATATAACCAGTTAGATCATTCTCATGAGTTCTTTGTTGCACTACAATTCTGCAATCTCTGGCTGGATTATTTGAACGAGTTGACATTCTCTGTGTCCACCAGTTAATAACATTTTCTCGTTTGATATATGATAAATCTCCTGGGTCATTAGGATCGTCAATGATAATGATCGAACCTCCCTTACCGACTGTTTTCGATACTACGCTAGTTGATTGTCTATAACCGCTCTTTGAATTCTGAAAAAAACTTTTTACATTTTGATCCTTTAAAAGTGGAAACTTACTGCCCCAATAATCTTGATACCAGCTACTCTCAATTAAAGCTCGGCTACGAGTAGCATGCTCTAAACTAAGAGAGTTAACACAAGAAACTGTTAAAAACCTTTCACATGGATTGCGTAACCAAACCCATGCAGGAAATGCTATTGATATTAAATTAGTTTTGCCTGTTCGAGGTGGAACATTAATAATTAGTTTTTTAATTTGTCGCTCATACACAGCTTCTAAATGCTCGGCTATCGCTTGAATATACCAACTATCCGTATATGGCATATCACCTTCAATATAAGGCCACGATGCTTTAAAGAACTCATGCAGAGACGCTTCACAAAGCATTAAGCTTTTTTCTTGACGAACAGAGCTTAACTCCAAATCTATTACAGAAACTGGTGCTTCCGCGCTATGAGCGTTATTATGATTATATTCCTTGTTCATTAACCAATGATATTTTAAATATTTTACTACTTAAAAATAAGTATATCACACCTGCTTTTAATTCTGATTTTGTCGTGCTTTTTCAAGTTTGCAATAACCGCTTCTATGCTATATATTGGTGGTTCATCAGAGGATTTATAACATCTAAATTAAAAGTGAAATTATACAAATAGAAGATATTAAAAGATTAATGAAAAAAGAGAATTAAAATGAACAAAGGTGAATTTGTAAAACATATAGCAGAGCAACATCAATGTACTAAAGTAGAAGCTGAAAAAAACATAGACATGTTTACCTCATCAGTAATTGACGCCCTAGGAAAAGGGAACGAAATATCACTTATCGGTTTTGGTAATTTTGTTGTTAGTAAAGTAGAAGCCAGAACAGGTCGTAACCCTAGAACTGGTGAAGCACTTGAGATTAAAGCTTATAATCAACCAAAGTTTAAAGTTGGGCAGAAGTTAAAAGATGCTGTTAATCCTAAATAAATAATAAATTTAAATAAGATAAATAATTATGCAAAACGGCAAAGTAAAATGGTTTAAAGCGGCTAAGGGGTATGGCTTTATAGAACCAAGCGATAAATCAAAAGACGTCTTTCTTCATGTGTCAGCTCTACTGCAAGCAGGCATTAAAGATATTGAAGAGGGGCAAAAAATTAGTTTTACGACAGAAACTAAGAATGACAGAGTATCAGCAACTGATATTAAATTAATATAGAATTGTCATAATTATTTAATTCAATCATTAAAATAATTTACTTATGAGCGAAATTATAGTAATAAATCATCACACGCCACTCAAAGCATTTTTAAATTTGGAGGAGCTATGTTCCTGATGTTGGTAAAACTAGTATTTTTTAACTCATAAAACAAAAATAATATGACAGACAATCATGAAGACCAAGATGTCTACACAGTGGAACAATTTAAGAATGATCTGCGTAACGCACCAACACCTATTAATATAGGCAAAAAACTGAATACTTTGTTACAGGTAGATTTTGGAACTGGTGGGGCTACTGCAATTATTAACGATGAAGATATCTCATTGAGAATAAACTTATTACGTAATATTTTAATACACAACCCTAATCATAAAGTGGCTTTCTTTACTTGGAATAAATCAGCTTTCTTCGTTTATAATACGTTATTAAATAGTCATATAGTGGATAAAAATATAGAAATAATTACTCCTTCGTTATTTGAAAAGCTTAGAGACCAAGCTTCCCTTGTAAAAATAGCGTCATTAACTAAAACGCAAGAACAAGAAGAATACATACAACGAATTAAAAATAATCTAGACCTCTTTGATTGCCACCCACATTCTTTTGCCGAGATTAGTGATCTAATAACACAATACATAGAAAATAATAAAAATGAGACTTCAATAACTATATTTATCGATGATATTTTTATTATGATGGAATTAGATAATATAAGTAAGTGTAAAATGATTTTTAAAAGGTTCAATAAAGTTCATAATTGGTTTCTCAACAAAAACAATAAAGTACATATATTCTTAGGATTTGGCCACTGCGACACAGAAAAAAAAGAGGACATTATGAATGGAAATATGCGGAACGTTTTAGAATATAAGAGTAGAGCAATCTTCATTCATAAAAGTCGACATGGACCAACAGGTTTTTATTCTTGTTCTGAGTTTTCACAAGAAACAATATAGAGGATACCTTGGACAACATAATAAATCTAAACTATTCATACGCACTAATAATCAAACATATCGCAGAACACATAATCAAAAGTGATGTGTAAAAAAGTTGGATATATCCGTGTTAGTACAGAAAAACAAAACCCAGAGCGTCAATTACCAGATATTGATCTAGATATTACTTTTAACCCCAACTGTGTTTAAGGATGCAATTTTACTAGCTGATCCAAAGAAGGTTTATCATCACGAATCTGGTAATTTATCAATCCAGCAAACAAGTGAGTAAAGGCATTAATTGGAGATCTGTGTCTACTATGAATCAAGATATTTAGAGACTTTATAGATGAAAAAACAGTCTCGTCAATCATTATAAGGGGCATTCTGAGGGTCGTAATTTCCCGCTAACTCCATTTCCATTGCTTCAATTTGAATACCTATTTCGTTACCACCCATTTGAATACCCATATCAATAAAGGATAATTCTTGAATTTGATTATCTTTTTGGACTATGACCAAATCTTTATCACGAAGTTCAACCTCTTTCTGAACGCGTAATTGATCTAAGGCTAAGTCCTTATTGTGTAAATCCACATCTTTTTGAACACGTATCTGCTCTTTTTCCATTTCTTTTTGAACACGCAACTGTTCTAATGCTAAGTCCTTGTTGTGAATATCAACATCTTTTTGATCTAAGGCTAAGTTCTTATTTTGAATGTCGTTATCTTTTTGAACTCGTAACTCTTCTATAATTCTATTTTTTTCGGCGCTTTTATTTCGTACCTCTGCTTCTTTAGCCAATAGTAACTCTTCTTTTTCTATTTCCTTTTGAGCTAGTAATTCTCTTAATTGTTCTAATTCTTGATCCTTGTTATTTAGGAGATTATCTTTAGCAACAAGTTTTGTTGTTGATTCTTTTTTTAATAATTCTCTATAAACAACCAAATTGTTTTCAATTTTCTGAAGATTACCACTATCTAAAAGTTTTTTTGCTTTAGTATCTACAGGCCAATCCTCAAAGTTAGCAGAAAATACTTTAGGATTTAATTGATTTAAAACTTTAATATATTCTTCTTTTAATTGATTTTCTTCCCTTATGCTGATTTCAGATAATAATTGCTCTTTTTGAGCCAATAACTTTTCCTTGTTCTGGGCTTCAACAGTTTTATTTTTAAGTTCAACGGTTTTATTTTTAAGTTCAACGGTTTTAGTCGTAATAACTTGTTTTAAACTACCAATATCTTCGTTTTTTAATTTCACTTCTTCAGCATATTGATCAATACCAGTAATCAATTTATTGATATCACTTACTACGCCCTGCCTAATCCCATGATAAACACGTGGCTTTGATAAAAATTCTTTCATTCTTCCAGCAGCATGTTTTGGATTAATTTTCATAAAAACACCTTTTTTTCATAAAAACACCTTTAATTAATTAAAAAATATAATAATTTACACTAGACAGAAAACTCTATCATAACAACAATTAAGAAAAGATAAATGACACTATCTTCACTAAAGAAACAATCGTGATAGTTGCAAGATAGTCACATTGATATATTTAATCACTATTTTTTAGTTATAAATATTATCAACATCTAAAACTTATATCTAAAACCACCACTAATTGAAGAGGATAGTAAAGTTACATCGAATAATTTATTAGTACTAACTCTTGCGGTTTGATTTGAACATCTATCAGCCACATAAAACACTTTATATCGTCCTGTTTTCATTTTAAATCTTTTTGTCTCTAAATTAATTTTAAAGTCTAGGTTATCGCTATATTTATACAAGAAATCCATGTCAAACCCAAGACCAGTTCCTTTAGCGTTATGTTTAAAACTAGGATCTTGTTGTAAATCATCTCGGAGTAACCAATAACCTTTTCCAGTGTATTTAAAAGAGTACAATTTAATTGTAGGTGTAATTGATAATCTGTCATTTAACGAAGTCTTTAATGATAAGCCAATCCATGGAGCTTGAGTTTTAAAATCATATTTAGAGCCTAGGCGATTAAAAGGATGTAATATAAGGTGTTGGTTACAAATCTTTTGGCAAAAACCATATTGTTTATTTTTATAATCTGCATAATCAAAACCTACATATAAAGTTAAAAGATTATTTCTTGGCAGAGTTATAGAATATCCAACTGCTCCTGATAAGTCAAAAATATGCCCTTTAACTGCTGATATAGTGTTTGAAAATTGGTGCGTTTTTATATTCCCTGATTTGTGTTTATAAACATCCCAATCTAAATCTCGAGAAGTACTTGGATTTTTTAAAATATAACCATATTTAGCCTGTCCTAAAAAATTCAATTGATTGGGTATAGGATTAGTTTCTAACTTAATACCCGTTTGAACAATATGATTCTTCCAAATCAGTTCTGAAAGTTTTTTGTTTGGATAATGAGGATCTGGCACAGACCATTTAATTATATCATATCTATACCCTGTAAAAGGAGTTACAACAAAATTGGTAGCTTTATCATCTTCTAAGGGGCTCGCTGTTGTCATTGTAATAGCTGTAAGTAAAACAGTTATTACAATTAAAGCTTTCTTTATTACCATATTCTCAATCCTTTTGTTAATAATCATCATAAGTTTTTAGTAATAACCTATAACATAACTATTATTATCCTTGAAGCGAAAAAACTACGAGAGACCTAAACTCAGAAAGTAGTGTGTCATAATCAATAGACATTTGTTTAAAGTTTCATGTAGCTATAAAGAGTTTGCCTTATAATACCAAATTCCTTAGCAAGGAGTTTTAATATAGTGAATTTTAAGTTTAAGACTTATTGAAATTTGGTTCTAATTCAGATCTCTACTAGTGTCAAACAGGCTGTATCCTGCTTGACAGTAAAACCTCTTCCAACCCATTATGTAAAGCAAGGTACATTAATTGTTTAATTGACATTGTGTAGCGATAGTTTTGAACTTAAATTAACAACATTAAAACTCCTTGCTAAGGAATTTGGTATTATAAGGCAAACTCTTTATAGCTACATGAAACTTTAATCTTATTTTTAATTTTTTCCAATTACTTCAAAAATAGCTTTATGAACTTCTTCCATAAAGTCTTGATTACATAGCGTAAGAGGCTCTCCTACTAATCTTTGGTTATCAATTGCGCGGATTTGATCTATTATAAGATCAGATTCTTTCTGCAATCTATCCGTAGGCTTAATACGTATTCTCAAAGGCTTTGCATTATCTATTAAATTTGTTGTTAAAGGCACAATCAAAGTTGATGGATGTTCTGCATCTAAAAGCATTTGATCTTGAATAATCAAAACAGGTCTTAACTTTCCTAATTCAGTACCTACTTTTGGACTTAAATCAGCAAGCCAAATTTCACCAAAGTTAATCTTTTGGTTCATATTCTACCTTTGCAAATTCAGAATTTACAATCATACTTTCTTTTCTAACAAGGTTACTTGCTCTACAAAATCTATCTTTACGTTCTTGTTGTTGTAATTTTTTATTCATATTTTCAATAGACTTTCTAATATATTCACTACGGGTGATATGAAGTTTTTTAGCTCTATGATCCACCTCGTCAATTACTTGGATCGGAAGCCTAAAATTGATCGTGAATGCAGACATAAAATAACTCTAGAATAAGATTTGCAATGCAATTATGTAATAATATATGTATTGCAACTTAAAATCAATACTAAACTTATATTTTTTTTGCTTTTTCCAACGCTTCTTTTTCCTTCATTAGTTTTTGCTCAGCAATGGTATATAATTTAACACGCTCCCATAGTTCTTCCTTACTTTTACGCTCATGAATTATTTTCTCTTCTACGGAATAGTTATTTTCAATATTCATTTTAGTTGTGGCCAAATTGGCTAATTGATTCGCCTCTGAAAGGTTAATTTCCCCTTCCTCTAATGCAACTAAACTACTATTGATTATCGCTTCTGGAGCTTTTGCTTTAAAAGATAATTTTAGCTTCTTGCAAGCTTTGTTCTCAGTTGACCAGCCAGCTTGGGTTTTAAGGTAAAAAAGTATCGAGGTAGTATCTCCAGCCCTCATGTTAGTCCAGAGTAGGCCTGTTACTTCTTTAATTCCATTGGCTCTGCCTTTTTTATAAGCTGTAAAAACCTCTGGCTGTCTTTTCTTAATTTCATGAAACGTCTTCTCGGATATACTAAAATAGTCTGCTATTTGCTCAACAGTCATGTCTAGAGCAAGAACTTCAATTTGTTTTATCTGTTCTTCAGTTAGAACAATAGAAGGCCTTCCGCCTTTATTCTTTATTGTTTTGGTCATAATTCATTTTGTATATTATGGTGATTAATAACAGATTTCCCTAAAAACTCTGGGATGATAGGTACAACTGCATTACCGAGTGACATAAGACGTTGCTTACGACTTCCACTTTCTGTCCAACTACTTGGAAACCCCATAAGCCATTCTACCCAATCTGGATTTAGGCGTTCATCCTTTAGTCTTGGAATTGACTTAGGTTCTTTTCCCCATTGATCAATTCCTCGTGTGCTATAGTACAAGCTAATCTGCTCTTGTTTACATATTTTGCTAATTTCTTCAAGTTGCCAGTGTCCTTGTGATCTCTGGCCGTTGGTGTTGGGAAGAATCTCACATATCTTGCTAATCCCAGACTCCCTGATGTCCCATTCTTTGTGTGTTTCCGAACATTTCCATTGCGAGTTTTCTTGTATACATCGTCCTTGCCTATAACATTCCCTACAGTTGCATCGCTGGCAGTGGGCGTTGGTAGCATTTTTACAATTGTCTCTAAACAGGGACTGTCTCTCCTCCTTTCCGCTGGGCAATCTGTTTTTGCTGATGCAAGTGGGGTAGGCAATAATCCATATCCTGTCTCTCCTGTGAGGAGCGCCAAAGGCTGAAGCTGGTATGCAATGCCACTCTGCATCATACCCGATCTCCCATAAATCTTGCAAGACTGTGATAAGTCCATTACCGCGAAGGTTTGCCACGTTTTCGATAATTGCATATTTTGGTTTAAGCTCATTGATTAACCTCTTAAATTCTTTCCAAAGACCAGAACGTTTAGCATTAATTCCCAGTTGCTTTCCTGCGCAAGAAATGTCCTGACAAGGAAAACCTCCTGCAATTACATCAATTTTTGGCAAAGCTCTAAAATCATCTATTGTTAATGTGCTAACATCAGAAAATACAGCTATAGACTTCCAATGCTTTTTTAATATCTTCTGGCAAAATGGATTGTTTTCACAAAAAGCAACTGTTTGCATTCCTGCTTTTTCTAGCCCAATAGAAAAACCACCTATGCCTGAAAAAATATCTAAAACATTTAACATAATTACTTATCGTTCTAAATCTACATTTAAGTAATTATAACATAGCTTTTTATGATTCTATTTTTCTTGTGATTTCTCATTTCTTATAAATGTTATGATGATAGACTTCTGGATCTTTGGGATTAATCAGCTCTTTTCTTTTTCAAGCTTGTACCAACTCTTTGTATTTCTTAAATTTTTGCTTTATATCTTCATTAATCAAAACCCTTAATTCTTTATCACTAATACCTTCCGTAGGTAAGTATTTCTTAAAGTATTTCTTATCACTCATAACATTAATTATCATTTAACTTGAATAATATTTGTCATAATCCCTAGCAAATTGTTTATCTTTTCGTTTTTCTATTAATAATAAATTTTTACACTGATTAATAAAAATTTCTAAATCATCAACTAATTCTGATAACTGATTTAAATTTTTGGTAATCAGACCTCTTTGATGATGAATTTTGTATACAGGCTCTAGATAATTTTCGTTATTTCCAAGAGCGCTATGAGTAAGCCAGTAATTAATGTCTGTTAATCCTTGATGATTTGTAATGGAGCTATAAATATTTGTAATGTTCTCTTGTATAGTAGGTACTAATTTATTTTTTGATCGAGATAAAGTTTTACTCTTCTTAGGACGTTTTTCTTCCTGAATTTGAGTATAGACTTTCTTAATACTAGCTTCATGATTACGTATAGCTTCTTTCTGCTCCTTAGTCCCTTTACGCTGAATAGCATCATATTGCTCAGCTGTTGATCTGCTTACTCCTGCTTTTTGGGCAATAACTTCTAAGGTTTTTCCTTTGGTTGCTTCTTTGTCAACCTTAGCCCACTGGTGGGCTAAGGTATCGTCATTGTCTATTTGATCAATTTTAGCACCAGCTAACTGTCTTGCATTGGCCTTTTCCACTTCAAATTCCTTAAATCTATAAGCAAGATCCAGCCTAGTTTCAGTTGGTAAATTCCTACGGCTAAACTGGTTATTTATCATCCAGAGCTTTACGTCTATCTCGGTGTCTAGACCTTGAACTTCCTTAGTTTCAAATGGCATGTTATTGTTAGTACATATTGCATACCTATGGTGACCATCTACGATAGTATTATTCCATACTACAACAGGATCACGGCAACCTTCAGCTTTTATACTCCTCTCTAAGCTAGCTAATTCCTCAACTGACAAAGGCGGGATTAATTCTTGAAATTCTTTGTTTATTTGTAGTTTCATATCAACTTTTATTAATTTGTTATCTATTAGCTAAAGTTGTGGGATAGATAATGAGATGTATAGATTTTCAAAAGCTCAGAAGTCTTTGTTTAAAAGGGTTTTGAGTTGTGGGATAAACACATAATTCTTTCCCCTTAAAATGGTAATTCATCATTATCTAAAACAACATCTGGGCGTTCTGATTTGCCGTAATCAATTTTATATTTACCGCTAGACATTCCCTGTGGAAAAGTTCCTTTGTTCAAAGACTCACTGCTATACGTGGTTTTTTGTGGGTTGAGATCCATCTGCATATATTCTTTGTACTTGGGGTGATTAGGCGTGATAATCATTTTTATTTCGTTCTTAGGAGTTTGCCCTTTATCATTTATCAATATTTCAGCTATTACTTCAAGATCGTTAAGATCGCCAAAGTTTTTGATATTACGCATTTGCTCCGCTTGTGGTGATTTATCTCTAGGATCTAAATTGCGCGCAGAGTTTAAAATAGCCTTGATAGTACTCCTGCCAATATCAGCATATTTATCAGAGTTTTCGCTATATAAGCCGATGTTACTCCAAATTTTCCGACTAGAGTATTCACCACCTACAACAACAAATTCACAGGCAAGATATAAGCTATTACTACTGTTACTTTTTGTGACATAGCCATCATTCCACTCCTCCGTAACATAACCTCCTCGTTTTACCATTATCCTTACTTTTGCTATGGTTTTATGAGGTATAAGTTCGTATGACATTTGATCATCTGCGTCGCTAAAGTTTGTCCATTTTTGGTTAGTCATTTTTGTTACCTATTATTTTGAGTTGGTTAGTCATTTATTTTCCTTCTTTATTTGATATATCACAAAGCTGATGACCTAGGTTTAGCACTAATCCACCTACTTGATTAAAGTCTAAATTGTAAAGCGACAGGGTGTTATTACCGTTCTCTAATTTATTTGTGCCTAAAATTAACACTCCTGTAACACCCATTCTTTCCGCTATTTCATGAGCTAAGTTACTAAATTCTTTTTTCTCGGATCTTTTTAACTCAGTTAGCTTTGCTTTAACATCCTGATAATCCTGTAGATCTTTTCGTGTTATTTGCCAAAAATCTATATTTCTACTTTTACTTTTGCATTTAGTAGCCTTTAGTTTTTTAGAATATATCAATCTAAAGATGTGAGTCTGTGACATCCCTAAGATTCCAGCAACTTCTTTTATTTTCATCACATCTTTTCTTGCTTGTTTAAAAGATGTACTCGGAACAGCAATATTTCGCGCTTCATGTTCTTTGACTATTTGTTCAACGCAGTAACGCAATAATGCGCATATATTCGTGTTGAGTTTACAAGTTTTTTGATGAAGCTTTTTAAGCAACTTGTTCTCAACACGAAAAGCTATACTGTTACCTTTTTCTAAATTGAATCCTGCAACTTGATAATCACTTACCCAAGAATTAGGATATGGAATGTTGCACTCGTTTTGTTTAAACCAAGTGGCTAATAACGTATACTTATCGTCAGGTGTTTTATGTAATGTAGAAAACTTTTTGTGCAAATCTTGACTTACCACAGTTAATACACTGCTTCTTGATTCAAAATAATTTAGTTTCATAATAATTCCTTCTTGTTTAATTAAATTTATCTAATTCATTAATTCCATAAATTGAGTTAGCTCCCCGTTGTATTTCAAGTTAAATGAGCCAGCTTTTCCAGAGCGGTTTTTAGCAACTATTAACTTGACTGACTTCTCGAAATCGTTGTAATTCACATCTGCTATTGGCAACTTATGTAAAAACATAACGATATTCGAATCTTGTTCTATTGAGCCAGAATCTCTTAAGTCTGATAGAACTGGCGTCTTATCTTCTCTTCTTTGACACTCTCTCGATAATTGAGAAAGAATGATTATAGAGATACCCAGTTCACTAGCCATATTCTTAAAATTAGTTGTGATTTGTTCTATCTCAGCCACTCTATTCCATTTCGTTCCACCTGAAAGATGGATCAGTTGTAAGTAATCAATAATAATCACCTTTACAGAGTCTTGCATGCTGAGCTTACGACATTGCAAATAAAAATTACCAAGGTTGTTAATCCTATCCGTGAATATTTGAATATCATCATCGGTATTGGCGATGTATTTTCTAACCGCATTATATCGCTCTTCTTGCCTATCTTTTTTCATAGCTCCTATTCCAGATTTGATAGAGAATATTCTTTGATAAATTTCACTCTCATCCATTTCAAATGACCAAAGAGCCACCTTGTAACCTTGACCTGTAATATTCAGTGCTAAATTAACAGCAAATGCACTTTTCCCAACTCCAGTACTAGCTCCAATGGTAATTAGCTGACCTGCTTTAAAACCATCAATCAAATGATCTAATTGCTCATAACCAGTGCTAATAGTGTCTTGTCTCTTAGTATTTAATGCCTTTAATGCCATTGTTTTATAATCTTCATAAGTAGATCCGGTAATAATTCCATCAAGAATATTATTGGTTTTTTTAGATATATCGCTGACTACTGTTTGGATATCCGTAAGGTTGGTTGTGTCAACTAATTGAATTAAGGTTTTTTCATAATCTTCAAACATTATCCGTCTCAGATATTGCTCCTGAATTCTTTTAAAAATACCTTCTATTACGCAACTTATACTTAAAAATGGCGTAGCTCTTACGAGGCAATCAGTGATATACTCGAGTCTTGTCACTTTGGAGTTAATGTCAATATTAGACCAATCGCTCTCTGTAATTGAAGTAACTTTAAAGTTTACCGTTCCTAACGTGTCACCATTTTGAATAGCAGAGTTTATTAACTTAAAAATAAAAACATTATATGGCACTACGAAATAGTCACTTTTCAGTATCTTGGTAGCATGTATCATAGCTTTCTCGTCTTGTAACATATGACCTATCGCAACTTTTTCATTTTGCACATCAAGTGCAATAATTTCATTTAGCTTTTTTTGTAATTCTTCGTTCATGGCAAATATGTTATTATTCCGTGTTTAAAATCGTAGTCCCATTGTTCTAGTTCCTTTCTTTCCTTCTCTCTAACTGAGGTTTTGTCTTCTGGTTTGTCATAGTCTTTTTCTCCATTAACCACCTTGGTCATGTAACGAATAAAGCCTTGCCTCCCTCCAAAAACAGACTTATCTGGATATTCTGTTGATAGATAACTGATTAATCCTTCAATGCGACAATGAGTAAAATATGGCTTATTGCTAGCAACACGTATTTCCTCAAGCATTGATTTTGAATATTGGAATTCTGATAATAAAACTGAATTTGATTTGTTTGTAATTCCGTCGATTGTGGCAACAGCTTTTTCTTTAAAATGTTGGCTTTTTATTTCATCAAAATCTTCACTTTTACTGGAAATAAAATCTTGATTAATTGACTGATTATTCTGATCCTGATTTACCTTATCTTTATCATTTATTTTATCTTTCTTTTTAGATATATATGTAGTACATCGTTGTTGCTCCGAATTTTTTCGGACTCCGCTCCGAATTTTTTCGGACTTCGCTCCGATTTTTTTCGGACTACTCTTTGATTCTTCGCTCCGAATTTTTTCGGACTTCGCTCCGATTTTTTTGCTCCTATTATTAGAGAAATAGTTTTCAGGATTTTCTAAAATTTCATCTGTATTTTGTTTTTTCAGGAATTGATAAACATTCTGATATTTTTTGTTATTTTCAGTTAGTGATCTATGAAATTTAATATCTAATACAAAAGCTATTTGTTTTACTAAAATGCAATTTTGATCGATCTTTGCCTCAGTAATTTTCGTTAATTCATTATGAGTCAATATTGCCTGACCGTATTTTCTTATTTGAAACAACGCAGAACTTAATATAAATCGAGCTTTTGAGGAGATTCCTTTATTAGGATTATCAGATCTTTTTATATATTTCCAAGAATCTGGGATATTTTTCCATTGATCAAGTTTTTCCATTACACCCCCGCTTTTTTCCTTGTTAAACCTTGCAACCTATTACTAAGCTCTTCATCTATTGCCAGTCGCGCTTTAAGAAGGGCATTAGCTTTAACTTTTGTATCACTACTTCCTTGAGCCTCAACTAACTTAGTTAATATCTTCGCCGGACGTTCTGTTGAACCAATTAAAGTCTTAAATTCCTTACTTCCTTCTTTGTAATTCAGTTGAGCATTTTCAAGAATAGTTGCTATATTTTTTGATAAAGTGGTTATTAATTCTATTACCGTACACTCTGTATTCATTTTCACCCTCTTCTTTTTAATTGATCCGAAACACTAAGATTTTTTTCTTTTTTTGAAGTATCTATTATTTCAAAAACTCCACCTGAACGAATTGCCAACCACTTGGCAAATTGCAATAAATCCATTTCCGAGGGGGCAAAATCCAAATACTGCAAAATTTTTATTTTTTCTATTACATTTTTACCACTCACTCCTCACCTCCTTCTTTTAAAACTAAATCCATTAATGTTACTGCATCATTAAGAAAAGCCATTGCTTCAGCAGAGTTATTAGAGGTTTTACACAATTTTTTCATACGCTTTGCTACGGTTAATATTTTTTCTTTTGATTTAGGAGAATTAGCTACCTTACTCACCTTTTTCCTCTTCTAAAATTAAGTTTAGTAATGTATCTAGATCCTCCCAGAAATTATGGTACATAGGCATTCCTTCAGTCTCTTTCAAAATTCTATGTATGCGAGATGCTACTATCTTGATGTCTTGTGTTTTATTCATAAATTACCTTTATTATCTTGTGTTTTATTCATAAATTACCTTTATTATCTTGTGATATTGCCTGCCTCTTTGTATAACATTGCCAATGGTCTCTTATGGTCTGAATACGTTTGCATTCGGCTCTAGCGTTGAGATAATTACGGAGTTTGAGAGTGAGAAAATTGAGGAGGTGGGTCATAATAGCTCCTCTTGTAAACAATCAGCCCATTCAATTATCCAAATTATAACCCTTACTCTTTGATCATGATCGCACTGTTCAATCTGCAAAACCCTGTTGGTTAATCTTTTTAGTAGAGCGTACCGCGTGCTACGACTCATAAACTCCCAACATATTTCTAAATCCGAATCTCTCACTATTCCTGATTCAGACTGCATAAAAACCAATAATTCTCCTACCCCTGCGAGATCTTTATAACTAACTTCGTGTGCAGTTAAGATATTTAGTAACTTTTTTGGATTATAATTAATTTTACTCATTATTTTTTACATTTTAAGTATTTAAAAAAAAGACTAGTGCAAAAAAAGGTGATATAAAAGAACAACAAAGTCCGAATATAGGACATAATAGGGAGATGAACATGGCTTTATTGTTTGAGCAGACTTTACTCATAATCTTTTGTTGTTATTTGTTATACGCAAGTTTTTCGTCAGCGAGAGAATCAAAAAGTATTAATTCGTACGCTATAGGTAATCGTACTTTTTCTAGCTTTACCTTGTCTTCAACGATTATTGCGACTTGGATTAGTGGTAGCGGTTTAGTTCTCGATTTAATGGAATTTCAAGAATTTGGTATTCTGTACTTTATAGAATCTCTTGGAATGTGCGCAAATCTAGCTCTTTTTGCATGGATTTTTATACCCAAAATGCAATCTTTACTGGGGAAAACTTCTATAGCTTCTTATGTGAAGAAAGAGTACGGAGAATATGCTTCTAATTTAACTTGTATACTTGGGGCAGTGACCTCGGTAGGCGGTATAGCAATACAATTTAAAATTATGGGAGAGGTATTATGTTATTTTTTTGGACTTGATAAGGATACTTATTTTGTCTACGCTGTAATATGCACTAGTATACTTGTGATTATTTATACATATTCAGGTGGAATTAGAAATGTTGCTAGCACAGATGTTATACAAACTATATGTTTTTCAATTGCTTTGTTACTTGCTATTGGCAGCTTTGACTCCCAATGCTTTATTTCCTTAAACAATTCCGACTATGTAGAAACCACATTTTCTCAATTTCATCTATCGTATTTTAAAACATTAGATTTAAATCAAATATTTCAATTTATCTTTATTTCTGGATATTTTTTAATACCTGGGTTTAAACCTCATGTTATACAACGTGTATCTATGGCTAAAAATATAGAGCAAGCAAAGAGAAGTTATTATTATGCCTCAATTGCGCTTGTGATAATTCTTATGCTTTCTTGTTACTTATCTTACTTAATATACAAAACAAATGTTTCATTGTCTAGGGATGAGATGCTCAGCACTTTAATAAACTCTTATAGTATTCCAGGCACAAAAGCGATTTTAATTATTGGTATTTTATGTATGTGTATGTCCACCGCCGATTCTAATTTAAATATTAGCTCAGTATTATTGGCTAACGATTTGTTTTTAACAAAAAAGTTAAACTCTATGCAAAAAATATTTTTAGCTCGTGTGTTGACTATAGTCATAGGTTTGTTTTCTATTATTTTTGCTATAAAAGACATGAGTTTATTCTCTATAATATTACTATCTGCTAGTTTTTATTTGCCAATTGTTAGCGCTCCAGTTGCTTTACTTATACTCGGTTTTAAAACTACTAATAGAATCTGCGTATGGACAATGGTTTTATGTCTGCTCTTTGTTTTATTATGTAATTTTATTTTAAAAGTGGATTTTGATATAAATTTTATAGGGATAGTATTAAACATATTCATACTTATATCCTCTCACTACATTGTTGAAAAATGGGAGTTACTAAAATGCTTTGGAATAACTAGTCAATTGAAGGGGGAAAAATGATTGAGCAATTCTGGGTATTTGATTCTGTAACCTATCCATTTGTAGTGGCTTTAGCTACATCTGTAAGTATTAATATTGTATTTGCAGATAAATATTTTAGCTTTAAGGAAGGATACGATTTTTTGCGTTATGCTTGCTCTCATTTCCGTAGTGAAAACGCAAAACTTGAAGATGAAATTGAAAAATTAAAATCCAACGTTAAGGGAAAAGAAAAAAAATGAGAACACTTATTGTAGAAGACGATCATATAATGGCAAAAGCAGTTGAGTTATCACTAGCACAAGAAGGATTTGTTTGCAACATTGTCACTACTGGAAAAGTAGGTATAGAAAAGGGAAGGATCTACGACTATGACATGATTCTACTTAACTTAGACACTAATGGCTATAATGTTTTACAAAGCTTACGATCGGCTAAATTAAAAACACCTATTATAATTGTATCTACATTATCTTCTACAGAGCATAAAATTAAAGCACTTAATATGGGAGCAGATGATTTTATCGCCAAACCTTTTGACTCAGGAGAATTAATTGCAAGAATTAACTCAATAATAAAGCGTTCTCAAATATATTCTGAATCAGTAGCTCGTTTTGATAAAGTTGCAATAAATCTTGATACACGAACTGTTGATGTTGATGGAATGAAAGTTCATTTAACCAACCAAGAATTTGCTATTTTAGAATTGTTATTTAGAAAGAAGGGACAGGTCGTAGATCACGAAATTATATTTAATCACTTATACACTAATAGCAGTAAACCTCCCCCTGATACGAATGTAATCAAGGTTTATATCTGCTTGCTACAAAAAAAACTATCTGAAGCATCTGGGGGAGTTAAATATATTAAAACTATTCGGGGACGTGGGTATATGATCAAGTAACTTATTAGAGCCTATCTTTTAGATAAAAAAAGAAAGCCATTACATAATTGCAACGACCTTCTTTTTTAATTTAACCAATAATTACAAACGTGACATTTGTTTCATCATCATACTGAGATCACCCATTATGTCAAATCTAAAAATCTCAATGATCAATTAAATGAGACGTTTTATTTATCTTTTTCGGCTTTATAACTTATTAAATATCCCAGTTCCTCAATTTCATCTCTCATTAACTCAAATGACGTTCTAGTAGCTTTACACTGAGCTACTAGTAAATCCTGATAATTTGGAAAAGAAGGATTTGCCTCTTTAAATCTTAGAGTTTGGTCTTCTTGCCTTTTGAGGTAATCTTCTAGTTTATTCATTTTTTCAAGTACTCTGCCCAGAGCTTCTAGAGTGGTTAATATCATATATTTATTTGACCTCTTTCTGATTAATTTGAATATTCATTTGTTCTAATTTCTCAAACAATACTAATTTTAATAAATTGCTTAAACTTCGTTTTTCTTGTTTTGCAACATACCTTAATAATCCTATTTGATATTGGTTAAAAGTTAATCTCATATTATAGCTTGGAGCGCTATCTTTATAAGCATTACGCCACTCTTCGGAGTTGCTAATAACATTATGAATTTGAGCCCCTTGTGCAAATCTAGCTAAATCTTCTTTATTAATACTATCTTTTGTATCATTATCGTCTGTATCAAGAGTAAATTTAGAATTTCTCATTTTGAAACACCTCCCCCATTAATAAATTAATTTCAGTTGTAGCCTTTAGATTGTTATATTCTGTCACCCCTTTACCATCAGCTATTGCATCACGATAAACTTTTCGTTCATGAATAATGACATCAGAAACTTTTATACTCTTAGATGTTTCTAATAAATGAATAGCTTCTTGATCCTCGTTTAAATTATAGTGAGTAGAAGCCATAGATATTATAATATAAGCATCTAGTTTGTGGCTGAGGCTTTTTGCAAGCTTAATTAGTTGAGTCATGTGCTTAGTAGTATCAAGATCTGGTTGTGATGCTTTAAGTGGAATGTACATTTTCTCACAAGCTACCATTGCAGTTCTTAATTCTTCAGAGTCTCTACCACCAGCATCTATAATGACGTGTTGATATCTGGTAGATAAATCTTTAATTGTATCGTAAGTGTCTCCAGTTTTTTGCACAGAAAATACTTTTGGCAAATTAGAACAAAATTTGTTACGTCTTGTTAACCATGCTGTAGATGTTCCTTGCGGATCACAATCAACAATAATTATTTCACAGCCTCTATTAGCTAATGTTACAGCTATATTTGTTGATATAGTAGACTTTCCTGTTCCGCCTTTTTCACCACCTATTAATAATATCATATTATACCTTTTAAAATTATATTATATAACAGTGTGTTAGTAGTGTGTCAATAATGATCTATAATAGTGCTATTTATGTGGTATTATAACAGCTTTTAGACACTAAATATATGCTAATAGTGTGTTGTTTTAGTTGGAATTCAACATCTCATTCAACATTCCTATAGCCTCAACATGATTTTTAGGATCTTTGCCTTGTTTGACTACTTCCATTGCATTATCCGTTATTTTTTCCATCAAAGTCATCCATTTATCTCGAAGTGCTTTTTGTCTTAATTCGTTGCTTTTGTTTGCTAATGTCAATACTGGTTTATTTGTCATATACGAACGCCCCACTTGTTATAAATTTCAATTCTTGAGTATCTGCATATCCTCCAATACTTTGAGCCTGCCATAGTAGCCTTGTTTCCTCGGACAGTGTTAAACTACAGCGACTTGCTAGGTGTAACTCTAGACCTTCTTCGGTTTTACGGATAAAGCTTAGGTTTTTCAAGAAAATATAAGCAGTCTGCGGAGAAAAACTATTGGCAATTCTAGCCTTAAACTGGTTTTCATCGCTTCGGTTGGTTATTGAATCTTGCTCAACTTGGTTAAAACAACGATTCATTTCGGCTTGTTCCCTATGTTCTATCAGCTCTTCTGGTTTTTTATTTGCCTTGATGTAGAAATTATCGTTAGAAGTTTGGACTGCATCTCTTTTTTCATAAATCAAACATTTACCAAAATACGCTATGAACTGAGCTTTAGAGTTAAATACTCGATCTACTCTTTTTGACATGTCTAGAAGTATTTCGTTCATTACGTTCAAAGTAAAAGAACGACCTGATTTGTTTTGTAGTTTAGTGCAATCTTCTTGGTTTAATGGGTAATGGTAAGCCAAGTCTTGTGGTTCTTTGTACTGGTTAAAACGAATAACTTTAGCTTTAGTTTCAGAGTTAGTAGGCTTTTTCCTTTGATTTAATATTCTTGGTTTTTTTAACAAAGGCAGTTTGTGTATTTCAGCTGGTTCTGGAGTAGTAATGTTTTCTATTATTTTACTTTCAGAATTTTCAGAAAAATTAGATTCACGCGCTTGCGTGCTAGATCTATTCTTAATAATATTCTTTTCATACTTATATATAGAGATCGGACACTGATGTCCGACTTTAACACTTTTGTAATATTTTGTTTCTTTGAGCAAAAACACTGTATGTTCAGTAGGTCTTATTGCATATACATTGTTTAATATACCTCTATATGTTTTTGTTTTTTTTCTCCATTTGGTTTTGAATATATGAGAGGTATTTTTACGTATTCTACGTAATTGTCTGTCGCAAATATTGAGGCGTTGGCATAAATAATCTTTGCTAAGATACGCTACAGCTTCAGGCGAGTTTTTTAAAAAGCCGTTTATTAGACCTATATATTCTACTTCTTTATCAGTGAGCGGTTTATTTGAAGAGTTATTTTGTTTAATATTATGCCACGTAGCCTTTTCTGTGATAAAAAGACCCTCGTTTTGTTCTGAATATCTATCGTAATAATAGTCATATGCATTAGGTAGTGTAAGTATTGGAGCTTCCTGCTCCTGTATTTGTTTTAATGGTAATACCACATCAGTCTCTTAATTTATATTAATTATTGGTAAAATAAGATGTTGACTTTTTGACAAAACAATACTATTCTGAAGTTGTTATTTTGACTTCAGGGGTTGAGTTTTGTTTCGTCAAAACTCAATTCTTCTTAATTATAAAATAAAATTAGTTAGTGCGTCCAAGCTTAAGAACTAATTTTACTACTTCTAAATACATATCAAATCTCCACATTAGTTAAAATTCCATCACGAACTTATTAACCATAATAAGTTATTTTTATAAATCAACAAATTTTTAAGTTATTGAAAAGTTTTGATTAAGCAGTATATTACGTAAAATGATAATTTATTAAAAATACAGCAATGGATAAGAAAAACATGTACATAGAAGCTATACAAAATTGTGACTTATACACAAATAAACAACGTAGTATTTTGTCTACCTTGGTAAAAGTTGCTATAGATGATGTTGCAACAATTTCTCCACGCGATTTATCCGAAATATCAAGCGCAACAAAGCCTGTGGTATATAAAGCAATTAGACTATTCGAAGAGGAGAAGCTTATTAAATCTTTATACTCTACAAATAAAAAAAGAGGAATATTTAAACTATTAAAGCCAAAGCTTGACGAAATTGAAGAAATATACAAAAAAACACAAAAACTTAAAAATAAATAAAAAAATACTTTACAACTCTATTTTCCCCCTATATACTTAATCTCATAAGGAAGGCGTAAATTAACATAAAAGGTTTAATATGAAAAAAAGATATTTTGCGCAATTAGATAATTGCGATCCAAAAGTACACAAATCTAAGCATTTTGTTTTAGCAGAGGATGGGATTAATTGGCTTCTTGAAAATGGTGACGGTGTCTTAAAAAGAAAATCAAAAAAATTCGGCTATTTTGAAGACTCATTTGTTAAAAATGGTTCAATTACCAAAGCTAAAGATGTAACATTTCAATTAAGAGATAGCGCTGATGAGCTTTGTATGACACTAGATAATTACTTAAGTATCTTTAAGTAAGGAACAAAAAAACGCCCTAAGCTATAACTTAAGACGTTTTCCTTGTTTTATAAACAATTGAATAAAAGAGGAATCAAAAACTTTTATTCTTTTTAGTAGTAACCCCAATCAAAGGAGGAACAAGTGAATCATAACCTACTCACGCCTTTTTTCAAGGCAAAAAATCACGACAAAATAAATTTCTTCGCAAGCTATGGTAAAATAGATTCTAGTAATAACGAGTCAAAGCTAGAAGACATGAGCGTTGCCAAAGCACAAGACGTACTAATAAAAAATATTATTTCGCCTAAAGAGGCTATGCAAACTCTTGAAAACCTTGAGAAATTAAAGGAAGCTCATGCTATTTTTAAAGAAAGGAATGATGAGGAATTACCAGAAAATATAAAGGAAGTACCTAGTTTTTTTCAAGCTTCAATAGAAAGACCTGAATTATCAGCTAGCACAAAAGAAACCTTTGCAAGGATTGGTGCTAGAGCTAGACGTGAGTTTATAGAGGAGCAAACGGCTAGAGCCTTCCAATATAACATTCCATTTAATATTGAAAACGTGAATTTCCTTGAGCTTGAGCAAAAAATTGATGAGTATGAAGAGTTACTGGATAAAGCTAGAGAACAAGGTGTTAGCTGGGATATTTCCGAGTATGATCCAGTTGCTTTGAGCCAAGCAATTGATGAACAAGATTGTTACTATAGACAAGAGAGGAGTGATCTCTATGCCTACTTTGTTCAAACTCGTGGATTGGAGGCGTAATGATGGATAATTTTTATAAAATACAAGATCGTAGAATTAAACGAGAAGAAATATCTACTCTGCTTTTTAGTATGGACAACGATATTTCGACTCACAGCCTTTCTATGTGGATCAAGTCTAAAACCGATGATGAATGGGTGGTAGTGCCAAAGAAGTCTGTCCTAAGAGGTTTTGGGATGTTAAATTCCAAATATTTAAAACAAATTGAGGAATATTTATGAGCAAAAGAAGAGAAAATTTTACTGGTGAATTTGATGGATGTGATGCTAACAGACAATTTGAAGTCAGGGTGCGTTTTAAAAATATAAAAAATGAGAAAGGGATATTGTTTAAAAAACATATCTTGATTAGTGAAAAACAAGCGCGTGATACAAATCTAATAGGTAACCTTACTATGGATAAAATGTATGGTTTCACTGCGAAAATTGAAGAAGATCCAGAATATGAGGATGGTTTTCAATTAGTCGATATTATTTTTAACGAAAAATTTTGAGGTTGTCATGAATGATAGAACCAAATGGCTAGAAGCTAGAAAAACTTATATTGGGGGCAGTGATCTTGGGGCTATCGTAGGGGTTAACCGCTATAAAACGGCATTAGACGTATATTTAGAAAAAACCTCTGAGCATATTCATGAAGTGAATAATGATGCAACATACTGGGGAAACGTTTTAGAAGAGGTTGTGGCGCAAGAATACTCAAAACGTACTCATCTACCATTAAAGACAGAAACAACGCTCCTACGGCACAAAGAACATGAATTCTTAGGTGCTAATATAGATAGGTGGGTAGGAAACAAAGAATATGTTTTAGAATGCAAAACTGCCTCGTTTATGATGGCGCGTGATTGGGGAGAGGAGGGAACTGATCAAATACCAGAATCATATCTTGTCCAAGTAGCTTGGTATGCAAGCATTTGCGATGTGCCAAAAGTAGATATTGCAGTCCTAATAGGTGGCCAAGACTTTAGAATCTACACATACGAGAGAAACAGAGAGTTTGAAGAGAAGTTAATTAAGATAGCGCATCATTTTTGGCATAATCATATTGAAAAAAGAATACCACCAAAATGTAGTAATTTAGCCGATACTTCTAATTTGTTTCCAGTTGGTAATCATAAGGAACTAACAGCCAGTGAAAACATTACCAAGAAAATATATGAGTTAAAAACTCTCAAAGAACAAGAGAGTAACTTGCATAAGGAAATTGATGCATTGAAAGTCGATATTCAAGAATTCATGCAAGACTATGATATACTACTAGATAATAACGGCTCGGTAGTAGCTACTTGGAAGAATACAGTTCCTAGATCATTTTTTGATACAAAAAGATTAAAACAAGAATGTCAGGATATATATTCAAAATATATTGATTATACTCAAGGCTCAAGAATGTTTTTAATCAAATAGAGAAATTAATATGAACATAATCGAAGCAGTTAAATTAGCTTATGAGGGTAAAAAGATAAGACGCAAAAGTTGGTTTTTCATTGATGAAGAATCCTGTGTATATGTTTATGGCCATCGTGGTTTAAAAGGAGAGATAATTAATTTAATACAACATATAGAAGGGTCTAAGGAGCAGAAGTTAGTTACTTTTATGGCTGAAGATGTATTGGCCGAAGATTGGGAAGTATTGGATGGTTACGATGGGGAAAATTGATATAATCTTGCTGTTTATGTTTTTAACAGCTGTGCTTGTATGGGTATATACTTTTAATTAATTAATGAAATAAAGGAGGATAATATATTATGGGTAATATAGTTTTAAGTAATGATACATTCACAATGAATAAAATTGAGGTCATGAAGGAAGCATTAAGGTTTTCGGAAATAATGGCTCAATCAGATATTATTCCAACTCATTATAGAGGGAAGCCTGCCAATGTATTTATAGCTATGCAAACAGCTTTTAGAACAAATTTAGATCCGATGCAGGTGATGCAAAACACTTTTATAGTTAGCGGAAAACTAGGGATGTCTAGTACTTTTGCAATATCACTAGCTAATAGCAGCGGTTTGTTTGAGGGTGGAATACGTTATAGAATTGAAGGGGTGGATGATGATTTAAAAGTAACAGCTTATGCCAACTTAAAGAAGAGCGGCGCGGAAATATCATATACTATTAGCATGAGAGAAGCTCAAGCGGAAAACTGGACAAAGAACCCTAAATACAGGACTCTGCCTGAGTTAATGCTACGATACAGATCAGCTACTCTGCTTATTAGAACTCATGTGCCAGAGGTTATAAATGGCATGCATATGGTTGAGGAGATAGAGGATATTCAAATTGCTAAAAATATAACGCCAAAAACGGAAAGTTTAAACTCCAAATTAGACAGCTTAATTTCTGCACCTAACTTAGAATCTAATGACCATGTTGAAAAGCTTGAAGTACAATCTAGTGAAAAACTTGAAGAGCTTGGGGCGTTAGTGCTAAAGCATAACATTTCAGACAAAACTATTAGTAAATGGTGTGATAAAGCTGGTGTTTCTTCAATTAATGAATTAGATAATAAAAAAATTGAGTCTTGTATTAGTTATATTAATACCGAGTATTCGTATTCTGAAAAAATAGATGAATTGGTTACTTGAAAACAATAGCACGTAGTAGCGATGAGAAATAATTTTACACCAGAAGAAATTAAAGAAGTAGAAGAGTTAATAAAAGTCATGAACAAAGAGCAATTATCTTCTCATTTTAAGATAAGACCATATGTTCTTGACAAGTTTAGAGAAATTCAGCCAGAACTGGAAGAAGCGTTTCAAAGAGGTTTAGCGGGCAGGAAGGGTAAGAATAATTTTGAAAGAAAAAAAAGAAAGATTTTTGATGAGCCAATGCCAACTCCAATTCCAAAATTAAAATATACCCTTACATTATCTGAAAATGATGCTTGGGCTAAGTTTAAAAAGGAATTTGATGAGAAGAAAAAGAAAAGATCAATAAAAGAATTAAGCTATGATCGTTATGAGTTTTGACCTAAATTTTTAGACAAGAAAATCTAATATTGTATTCTTTCTGGTATAATAAAAATAAAATCTATTGTTTTATTAAAAAGACCACGAGGAAAGATGCAGATGCGCAGTCAAAACCCATACTTAAACACCTATAACTACAATTATCCGGTAGATCACTATCAAGACAATCAAATGCCAGATTCTCGTTATGCTACTGATAATTCTTATATGCCTTATGGGAATGATTATGATAACGCAGATATTCCTTATGGAAATAATTACGATGATGATGGACGTCAATATTCCTTTAGAGAAGGTGGAACGGTACAAGAAGAGCTACCACGTCTTGCAGAACTTATTCGTCAAAAAGGCCGGAATGGCGATACAGAGCTTGCCCATATTAACCCTATTGAAGCTCAAATACTCAAAAGTATAGGAGGAAGTGGCACGATTAATCCTAATACAGGACTTAGGGAATTTAGTTTTTTCAGTAACCCAGGTAAAGCATTAAAAAGCATACTTGGCGGAGGAGCGGGAGCAATTATCGGTAATATGATAGCTCCTGGAATAGGCGGTATTATAGGAGGGGCAATTGGACAAGGTGCTCAGAATGCATCTAGGGGAAAATCTGCGTTACAAGGAGCTCTTAAAGGAGCTGGTATGGGCACGGCTCTTCCAAGCGCATCATCTGCTCTTGGATGGGGAGCTAATCAAATTGGAGCTAATGGTCTTGGAGCTAGTCTTAGTAATTATGGTAATAGTAATGCGATATTGCCGGCGTTAGGTTTTGGAGGCTCGGGAGGTGGCGGTGGTGGTTTCTTTGCTAATCCATATATAAACGGAGGGCTAAGCGCCAGTACAGCACTTTCTTCTAATATGGGAGGAATGCAAGGACAGTATCCTGTTGATAATCGAAGTTTTATGGAAAAACTAGGAGCTAAGTCAAAAGATTATTTAACAGATCCCGGTAATTTATTACATCTTGGTACTGCGGCCGCCCAGTTTGCAGGACGTTCTAAACCTAAAAGCCCTGAACAGATTGGGGAAGAAGAAAGAAGATATCGCAATGCAAGTCGTAAGACTATTGCTGATATTGAAGCTGAGGAGTCTCTTGAAGGAGCTCGGAGTAATTTGAAAAAAAAGCGTAAAAGCAAGCAACTATCAGAAGACATAAAGAATATGGGGCGTGTTAATAGGCGAGTAGTATCTCCTGAAGAATATGCAAGAACAGGCCGTTGGATTGAATATAACGACGAGGAAGGAAATCCAGTTGCCATGAAACAAGGCGGTCACATGCATAGCCCATATAGCTATATGATGGAAGAAAGCCTTTATCCTGCAAGCTTGCAAGGTTACTTAGGAGGAGATACGGGTGGTCAGGACGATTTAATTGATGCAAAACTAAGTGATGGTGAATATGTGATTGATGCGTCCACAGTTTCTGATCTTGGAGATGGTAATAATTCTGCAGGAGCGCGAAGGCTTGATCAGTTTAGAAAGAATTTAAGAAAGCATAAAAGAGGTGGTAAAATTACATTACCGCCAAAAGCAAAATCTTTAACAAGTTACTTGATGGTTTAATATGAAAACTCTCGATGAATTACGTGAGCAAGCACTTGGTATTATCAATCGTGATGTAGGGCGAATGGTAGATAATCCTACTCCTGTTTACAGGGGAAACAAAACTGTGCCAATGTCTTTATTGACGCAGAGAAAACGTCAATTAGAAGAGCAGTTTAATAACGCCCCTGCTCCTTATTTGGCAGAAGCAAACAGCGTCTTTAACAGAAAGCCACAAGGTTTTAACAACGAGCAGAAACAATCATTGCTCAGCCTTCTTTCATCAGGTCAAAGGCGGGTTGGTGATACTGGATGGAATCAAATAAATAAGCAGTTTGGAGAACGTGTCAGCGATAGACAAGGTGGTTTTGATAATAGAATTAACGGTAATATCAATAAGACCCGTCCTTTATCTAGAGTTGGTATAGACGCTTTAAGCAATGATGCGCTGAACTTAGACAGTGAATTTAATCAAGGGCTTGGAAACAACTTAAACGCCCTTGGCAATGCTGAGAAAGCAAAAAGAGCTGGTTTAACTAATATGCTTGGTCAATTTGGTAATCAACAACATATATATTCACATTTAGAAAACCAAGCTAATAAAAATAAATTCCAACATGAATTAAATGCGCCAAAGCAAAAAATGAAGGCGCTATATAATATGGTAAATAGTGGTGGTCATCCTGATAATATGGGGCCATATGGTGAAGCATCTGGGGCGAAGTTATTAGAAAAAGGAATGAATCTGTATAACAGCCCTACTCCAAACTATAGCGGTAATCAGCTAGCTCCTGTGCCAAAAGATATAGCAGTATCACATCGTTTAATTGGAGATTTGAGTCATGATTATAATGATTCCGTAAGCGAGCAAAGAGGTCAGCTTAACAACTCATTAATGAACAGAGAAAATATTGGAACAAGAAGTGTGAATGATTTGCCTGAAATTTATGATCCACAAATAAGCAAACTTGACGAAGATACTAAACGCTTGATGAAACAGGAAAGAGCAAGAATTAGTATGGATCATGAGCAACGAGGTACATATGGATCACAATCACATTTATCTCAAACTGAGAATGGAATTAATAGAATTGCTAAAAGTCGTTTTGGTAATAGAAACAACCTGCTACAGGATGTGCTTCGAGGAAGAATGAACAATTTGAATAAAACTGATATGAATGATTTAAATCAGCTAAATAATTTAAATCAGCAAGGATTATCTGAATATCAGGATGTTCTTGGCAGGATTAGCCAAACGAACCAGTCAGGAGTTAATTCTTGGTTAAACAACCAAGATGAATTGAATCAAAAGCAGGAGCGTTTTGAGGAAGAAAGGAATCAGGAATGGCCACAAGGATCTGGTAGAGATATTGTCAAATACAATGTAAGTCCTGAAATTAGCGGGATATTTGCAAATCCCAATATGAGTAGCAATCCTTCTGTATATACGCCGTCTTTAAGACCTAATATTCATGCGCTAGCTCAATCTGCTGGGACAGTCCCAGTGAGTCATAGTGAGACTGAGCTTGAAAGTAATTTAAATCATGATATGGGTCAGATTAAGAGCTATGCTGACCTTGAAAATAGCACTCTTCGTAAGCGCCAAGAGGAAGAACAAAAACGCCGCGAAGATGAAAGGCAACGGGTATTACGAATAGCCGAAGAAAATAGGCTTGCCCAGCAAAAGAAACAAGCAAAAATAGCTCAAGGAAACAAGATTAAGTTACAACAAGCAAGGCTTGAAAAACAGAGGAATACAGTAAGAGGTCAGATCTCTAATAAGGAAAGAGAACGCGCAAATTTAGAAGAAAGAATAAAGCAAGCAGATCCTTGGCTTACAGGCGGATCAAGAAGTGTTCCCCATTTGAGAGGTTTGTTAAACGAAAGGAAAGCTAAACAAGATCGGCTAGAACAGATATTGAAAAGTCTAAAATAACCAGAAGAACTAATATGGAAGAAGAATTAAATCAGATATCACCACTCCCAGATAATAGAAACCCATTTGATAATGGTATAGCAAAAGCTATACAACAATCTAGGGCTAATTTAGAAATGACCCGTGACCAGGAGCATAAGGCTATCAACAATGCTGTCTTAAATTTTGGTAATGCTATTTCTCAAGAACCAGTGCAAAAAGGATTTTTAAATAATTTAGGAGTTTTTGGACGGTCAATGAATCCAGCTTTGCAAGCATATAATGCTAGTGAGGACAAAGCTCTTGTAGAAAATGAAAGACTATCTAATCAGCTATTAAAGAATCAAAAAGATCAGGAATTATTTGAATTAAAAAAAGAAGATCTAGGATGGAATCGTAATTTTAAGCAAAAACAACTGGAGGAAACTCAAAGATATCATAATTTACTAGATAATTTTAAAAGAACGCAAAATGGAAACAACAGTGATAATGCAGAGTTTGATCAGATAGCGCCACTTATTAGAACTAACTCAGCTTTTGACAAGGTAGGTACTAAAACAGACAAGGCCGCTGAGTTTTATGAGGAAGTAAGTAATTTAAATAATAAATATAATGATTTAAAAACTACGATGCAAAAAGCTGGTATTGATATTACTAATCCTTTTGTTTTTAATAAAGCACTCAGAGAAGCTGATAGTTGGCTTGGAAGTTTTACAAAAGATCCGACAAAGCTAGAGATATCAAGTAAATTTGCTGATGTAAAAGCATCAAACAAACGTGCAATGCAGGTAGCGGAAAAAGCTTTAAAAGATGGGGCATTAACTGATTTCACTGTCAGGTATGGTGATCAAAATAAATTATATCCAAGTTTTGGAGAAGAGCATTACACTGACTATGAACGAAAATTAAATGGTATGTTAGAAAATGCAAAGCATGGGTATGAGGCATCTAACCTATCACTTCAAACAGGACGTCATATTAATAAGGAAAATTACAAGTTAATAAAACAGTTACAGGAAAGGCAAAAAGGAGTTAGTGAAATTGACGATCCTGAAGAGGATAACAGATCCGTAGAACCTAATTTTGCTACAATGATTGATAACCAAGGTAATCAGTACATGATACCTGAAAATGAAGTAAATGATGCCTTAAATGATGGATTAACAATGCAATGAGTAAATGGGATAAATATAGAGTAGCACCTTCTGATAATCCGGGTGTTTCTAAATGGCAAAAATATATGGTATCGCCAATTATAGAATCAGGCGGAGAAGAAGATAATTGGCCAACCTATCTTGCCAAGAAATCTGCTAATGTAATCAGCGAACTACCAGACATACCTGCTAATCTTCTAAATTTAGGAGAAACAATTATTAAAGGAGGAGCTGGTTTAGTAGCAGAAAGACAAAAAAATAACCCCAGAGCAAAACGTTTAGATGAGATTAAGGCATTAGATACATGGTCAAAAGATCCTAATTATTTCAGAGAAGAGAATGTAGATCGTCCGTCAAAATGGATCAAACAAGGTTTGGATAAGGCTGGGATCGATATAGAACCAAGAACTACGGATGGTTTAAAGAATATTGCTGGTCATGGTTTAGAATGGGCCGCCCCTGGCGGATTTCTTGGAAAATTTAGCAAAGCGGCTAAGGGAGCAACTATTGGAGGAATGCTCGGCACTTTAAGCGGTAGTGCGCAAGAACTTGGTGTTGATCCACTAGTTGCAGATACAACTGCTCTTGCCTCTCAAATTGTTACTCCTAATCCCGCTATTTTATTAAATAAATTTTCTAAATCTGGAAAAATCGCGTCTCAAGAGGCAAAAGTTAGTAATTTGCTCAAAGATATTACAAAGGAGCAAAACCTAGAGAGGTTAAAAAACTTTAACCATAAGAATCTGGATGTTGTACCGGTCACTGCTGAAGTAGCTTTAAATAGAGACATATCGAATCTACATAATACTTATGCTCCAAATCTTACGGGAGTTCAAGGTAAGATGGCTTCTAATGATGAGATTTTAAGAAAAAGATTAAATAATATAGGTGATAATTTAAATCCAACTAGCGTAGAAGTCGGAGAAGCTGGGAGGGAGTTAATTAGCAAAAAAATAGACAAGCTAGAAAAAGCAAGAATGAAAGCTACTATCCCTTTATATACAAAACTAGAAGAATCAACTAATAAATATCCGGTTAAAAATTTAGAAAATTATAGTGAGCGATCAGTTAGCGCAGAACTTGGTGATATAGAAAAAGGTCTAAAAAAGCATACAAGTTTGTTGCCCGATAAATACAGAAGATTAGCGGAGAAATCAAAAAAAGAATTATCCAATCTTGAAAAGGAAGTAAATAACGCGCGCGCGCAATTAGAAAAGGAATATCCTAATTTAAATCCTCAAGCAAAAGCCCAAATACTAGATCAACTAGTTCCTGAATTTAATATAAAAGTTACAAAAATTAATGCCTTAAAAGAAGAAATATCCAACTTAGAGAGCGGATTGTATAATCCTAGTCATATTGATAAAGCAATTACGGAAATTGGTAATAATATAACTCAGTTAAAAAGGTCAGAAAAAGGAGGAAACAAATCGTTACTTAGACATTTTCAGAACCAGAAAAAATCTTTAGAGATAGATTTAAAGGCCACTCCAGAAGGGTTATCCCATAGACAAGTTTATCATGAACATTCACCGGAAATTAATGCTATTAATCGAGATAAACTACTTAAGAAGTTTGTAAGTAAGGATGAGTGGAATAGCTATAGAGTACCAACTGACGATTTACCTCGTAATATTATGCAAGCTCCTCGAGAAAATATCACTAATTATGCAAAGCAGGTAAAAAATAGTGATGCAGAAAAATTAACAAAAGCTTATGTAAGGGATATGTATCTTGGTAAGGCAAGTGAAAATAGTTTACCGACTTATGATAAATCAAACCAATTTTTAAGACAAAAAAGGGATAAATTGGATGCTATATATTCTCCTAAGGAATTAAATAGTTTTCAGGATATTAACAACTATTTAAAAAACAGAGCATTCGTTGCAAGAAGTAATTCTGCTTTTGGATCTGCTACTGCGCCAAAATTAGAGATGCAAAAAAAAGTTATCGACTATTTAGGATCTGAGACAATCAAGCCACTTAAAATGGCGCAATATGTCCCAGCTCTTCCCTTTAAACAAGCTGTATCTAATTTTTTAACGAAGCCAAATCCAAATTATGGCCTGTTAGAACAAGCATTAACCAATCCTGTCTACGCTAGGGATTTGATTACAAGACAAGCTATTCCGAGTGTTAAAGGCAATTATTTACCAAGTTTAGCAAGTATTTTAAATAATCACGAGAAATGATCCACAATTTTTCTTAATAACTCTGTGCATAGATATTCTCTTAACAGAGCACTTTCAAACTTGTGAGTAATGCCTAAGAAATAGGCAGTATTTATAAAAAACATTTTAATACAACTCCAGTTGCTCATAAGGTTTTTCACTGTTAACCTTATTTGTATAGGATTGGCTTCGTTTCTCATCATGCTCTGGTTGATTACTATAACTTGTAATCAAGTCTCTAATATCCTCAACCCTCCATAGATTGACGCGATCCGCCATTTTTATTGGCTTAGGAAAATATCCCTCCTTAACCCCTACTCTCCATGTCGTTTCACCAACAGGGATAAATTGTAGAATTTGCTTTAAGCGCAAAAAACCCAACTCTGGTAGTTGATTATTATCTTTCATAATATACCTCAGTTATTACATTAAATTGACGTAACGAGCTTGTTCCGCTTAGATCATATTAGAATAATTAAATTAGAGATGAAGGTGTTTAACTGCACGAACTAGTTCAAACTAGTTCAAACTAGTTCAAACTAGTTCAAACTAGTTCAAACTAGTTAAACTATTTACTAAGAACCACCCAAAAAATTTATCAGTTATCTAATTTTTATTTAGAAAATTCCAAATGCTTTATATATAACCCCAACTGTGTTTAAGGAAAGTGCTGTATAGGTTGAAGTATTAGGGTATTCTGTGGTTTTAACGAAGAAAAGAATACCCTAATGAATATAGATTATGATGAATTATACTGTAATGTCGATGATTTTTGTAAAGGTTTTGAGCCGTGGTACAGAGCAAGCCTGATATCATCTGGTACCAAAAAGCGGAATAGACAATGCAAAATGAGCTTATCTGAGATCATGACAATTTTAATTGCGTATCACAAATCTGGTACATCTTGTTTTAAATATTTTTATCTTAATCTACTCAAAAATAAGGACAAATTATTTAGCTATTTAGTACATTATGACAGATTTGTATCTCTGATTAAGCTTGCTTTTCCAGCCTTAGTTTGTTTTCTAAAAACTCTAGAAGGAACTATTACAGAATATATGTTTATAGATGCTACGCCAATGCCTGTATGTCATAATTTACGCGAAAGAGGGCATAAAGTTTTTAAAGGTTTGGCTAAAAAAGGCAAGACCTCTACTGGTTGGTTTTTCGGCTTTAAACTGCACTTTATACTCAATACATTTGGAGAAATTGTAAGCATGAGTGTCACTGGTGGCAATGTAAATGATCGCTCTCCAGTTATGGGTTTAGTGAAAGGTATTACTGGCAAACTTA
>OBMK010000237.1_pt1 | contig 53999 bp, 49 predicted proteins | sample 1539081 | NCBI WGS metagenome assembly OBMK01 (sample SAMEA3355528, study PRJEB22509) | marine metagenome | biome: marine; feature: river plume; material: water | place: USA | collected 2010-08-07 | depth 0.5 m | reverse complement strand
TATCAATAATTTAACGCATTTATTTTCTAAATTTTGGACTCAAACTCAGATAAAATAGAATTACTTTCTACTTTTGGCGAATTCAGGCGAAAAAATGGACTCAATAGATCGAAAAATCCTTCAAGCACTGCAGGAAGACGCTTCAGGCTCCATTTCGGAGATTGCCGATCGCGCAGGTGTTTCTCAAACACCGTGCTGGCGGCGCATCAAGAAACTCGAGGACGCCGGATTTATTGATAAGCGCGTGGCGCTTTTAAACCAAAAGGCATTAAACCTGAGGATGACTGCGTTCGTGATGATCAAAACGTCTCAGCATGACGAAGCATGGCTCAAACAATTTTCTGACGGCGTTCGCCAAATTCCTGAAATCGTAGAAATTCATCGCATGGCGGGCGATGTCGACTATTTGCTCAAGCTTGTTGCCGGAGATGTTTCTGAATACGACGACATCTATAAACGATTGATCAAGGTTGCTGAATTCGCAGATGTCAGTGCGGGATTTTCAATGGAATGCATTAAGTCCTCGACGCAACTCCCCCTCGATCGGCTGTAGCACACAGACTGTCGGCGCGCGCGATGACCCTAAAAATCACCGTATGCGACCCACCTGAGTCTGAGCGGAAATCGACCCACACTGCGACGCTTAAAATCACCGTGGACTGCCTGATTCGTCGTCGTTAACTTGTCCATCGATGCAGCGTTTGCTGCAGCACGCTGCGCACGACCGCTGGCGGAGAAAATTTAAGTTTGCTCGATTCGATAAGCTAGGGTTCAATGGGCCATCGCATAAAAAAAATAAGGGTCGATAATGCGTAATACAGGTTTCAAAAGATTGCTGTTCCTTTTGAGCGGTGTGGCCTTTTTAGGGATCTGCTTGCTGGCTAACGTCACGGTGCATGAAACACTTGCGGGCCAGCTTAGCCAATGGGCCGGTGCTGTGAGCACACAGTGTGATTCGACTCGCGGGCTGGGTCCCTGCTACTGAGCTCGACAAATCTGCTTTCCTTTATCGCGCCGGAAGTCATAACCCTGAATCTCGGGCAAAAAGAGTGGAAAGTCGATGCTGCAACATCGGCAGAATCACGTTACGGCCCACTTTTGACCACTTAATAACCCCACGCTGGAAAGACTCTCTGGCGATGAGGCTGTCCGCGTATGGCGTTATTCTTGACTCGCCTTTCCATAATAGAGGCTCAAGCCCCAACCAGCGAAGCCGATAAAGAACAACGCCCCATTGAATATCGGCCAAACTCAACGCGTCGCTTGCGAGCCATCCTCCAGAACCGAACGGTCCCTCGTTTAACTGTTGCTCAAGATCACGAAGTTCCGCTTTCGTAGATTCAACGATTGCAGCAAGTTGGCTGGGCGTGACAATTGCCCCACGGGTTGCCTCTGTCACCGCACGCTTCTTTTCGTAGGCAAGCTTGAGCGTCTCATCGTGTTGGTACTTCTCAGTGAGCCTGAAAAGCAGCTCGATTTTATCTTGATGGTATCGACCATGCTCGGAGACATTACCTAATGGAAATGGCTTCTTAACGCCCTCGATATTACCGTAGGTCAACGCTTCGATGAATAAAGACGCGGCCTTATCAATCCAATAATTGACGTCTTCTTTTTCATGATCAGGGGTATTGAAGCAGTTTTTTGCGACACCAAACCGATCGGCAAGGTGTGTCAGTATGTTAACCGTATCCGTCGTGACTCTTCCGTCGACAACAAGAGTGGGCACAACACACCGTGAATTTATGCGCGCGTAGTCGGGGGAGAATTGCTGCTGAGCGGGCAGTAAAATGACATGCGACTGCCAGACAAGACCGACCTCCTCTAGACCCTGCCTGACTTTTTGAGAGTCTAGCGACAGCGGGAAGTGGTAGAGGTGAATACCGTTCTTAGGCGCCCAGGGCGACGGGACGTCAGTCAATGGCTTATCCACCAACTCTGGGTCAGTCGCATAAACAGGCTTCAGTCGCATACGCCAATACCGTTATAAAGGTCGTGCGGTGACGGTAACACTATTTGAAGGACCCGCCCTACTCGACCGAGCCTAAGGTAGAGCAATCGCTGAGTAGACACGCGGTCAACTCAAACGCCGTCTGGGTTTTGGGTTGCACAGTGAACAACACGCAGGGCTGTCGCTTGACGATAAAAGGTGTGGCGGAGGGGGAGGGATTCGAACCCTCGATACGTTGCCGTATACACACTTTCCAGGCGTGCGCCTTCGACCACTCGGCCACCTCTCCGTGGCGCGTACTCTAACACACAGCTCATCCTTCTTGGGCGGATATTCTCCGCTCAGAGTCAAGTTAAGCCGCGTTTTGAACCGTCGTAAGCTCCACGACCGGACCGCCGCTTGCAAGGTATCGGCCTAACGGTTGTTGGCCCAGCGTGTCGGTGGCGCCCAAGAGGCCATCCCATGCGTGCTGGCCGGCCACATAAACGGCCTCTACGATACCCTCAGGGCGATTCACCATTTGCTGATGCTCGAAAATTTCTCGGTACTCCAAAACACGAGTCTGATCAGGTTCCCAGCCATCGAGCGCATCAGGATTAATAATCACCATGTCCGCCCGCGCACCAATTTCAAGCGTTCCAGCATCAATTCCAAAGACTTCAGCGGGGTCTTTGGTTAGGCGGCGTACCACCTGCGCAACCACACCCTCCCCTTGCTCTTTCGCAAGTTTTAGCGACATTAAGTTACTGTCGAAAAATGCCATATTGGTAATGTGCGCGCCTGAATCGTTGAATCCAGGCAGCGTATTTTCGTGCAAAAGAAATTCAAGTGTTGCGCTATTTTCAGCATTAGCAACGTCTGCATAAAACCGAAAGCCTTTGTCATAGGTACGCAGCATATGCAACGCGAAATCAGCGTCGTCGCGCAACTCAAGCGCTATCCGATCAAAACAGTCTCGCTCATCTTCAGACCGTGCAGCACAGGTATCGCCAGACTTAAATCGCTGCGCTCGCGTCATGACGTCTGCGAAGCTCTCTCCGTCCCACTCTGAACAGGGAGCCCCATCGAAGATCAGCTTCTCGGGCTCTCGAATAACAAGACTGTCAGGCAATCCACGCTTGGCCTTCCAACTGGCAAAATCTCCACCTGTGCGGCCGTGACGCCACTCCTTTCGGAAGCGCGCAACCCAATCTGCGTCGTTCATGAGGCGCTGTCGCCCTTCATAATCGTCGTACTCCAACGAGATGAGCTCAGCAGTCGAGCTCAACTCCTCGAACAACGGGCTCACAATTCCGTCGGACCACACCCGAAAATTTGTCCCCAGCGCCTGAAAATGAAGCCGCCCATCGAAGAACTTACTGTTCAGTAACTTCGCGACACCCAAGAACAGTTTTGAAGCATTGGGGGCAGCCGTCATTTGCATGGCTGACAACGCCGAGGTTTTTAGGGGCTTTCCAAACAGACGACCACTGGTCAGCGTGAAGTACAACAGTGCCTTTAATCGATTTTCGATAATCGGCGTCGTTTGCCAAACGCGATCGTGTTTACGAACGACTTTTAAAAGTCGACGAAGCTCTTTAAACGAAGCAAATTGGGTCGGTATCCGCTTTTCGGTATGCGGGTCGTTTGACAAATAGTGGAACGGCAGCCCATCCGTACTCAAGCCCAAGTACCCCAGCTGCATCGCCCCCTCAAGAATTTGCTCCATTTTTTTCAATTCAAGTTCAGTGGGCGCTCGACTGATACTCGCATCCAGACCCATAACCTCAATACGCAACATAGAGTGTGGGACAAAAGCGGCAATATTGGGCCCTAGGTTCAGACCTTCAAAGTGTGTGAGGTAGTCTTCTGGATTGTCCCAGGTCATGGCTTTTGCGCACTTACGAAGCACGGCCTTTGGAATATTTTCGACACGCGTAAAGCAATCAACGATGGGCTCTTGTCCCTCTGTTTCTTGAGGGCCAAAGCACGTTCCCAAACTGCAGTTACCGACCACCACCGTCGTTGTACCGTGCCTAACCACCTCGTCAAGTGCGGGCGCCACCTCGACTTCAAGGTCTAAGTGCGTGTGTATGTCGAGCATCCCCGGAAGCAGCCACCGACCTGTGGCATCAACACAGCGAACGGCCGCGTTCCTCGGGAGGTCAGCGCCTCTGGCCACAACCCGATCGCCCGCAATGGCGATGTCTTCGATGCGCCCTGGCACACCCTCACCATCGAAAACTTGTGCACCTGTAATAAGAAGATCCCACTGCGCCATGCGTTTACCTTAGTGTTGTTTTTGTTAATTAGGATACCGTGTTTTCGCTGAGCCTGACACGCGACGACGGCCTGCTTTACCCTACTGCTCGAACAGTCGCTCAAATCGTGGCTTGCAGGCCTGAGAAGACCGCCAAGGTGTTATGTCGATGCCCCCGCGTCGCTGAAAAAACCCCACCACGTGAAGCTCATCAGGTGTCAGGGCGCGCTCGAGTCTGGTAAATAAATCTTCAATGCATTGCTCGTGGAATCCTTGATGGTTTCGCAACGCATCTACCGACTCACCGATAAGCCCAGCATTGAAGTGTGGTGATGACACATCGACGACCAAACTGGCCCAATCAGGCTGGGCAGTCACCGGACACAATGACCTGAAGCCCGAGCACGAGAAGCGCGTTGTCGACCCGCTGCTCCGTCCCAAGTGGGCGATATCGTCAAGCAACCAAGAGGCTGACCGAAGATCTACGGAACTCATAATTTCGAGCATTACCGCAGAACCGGTGACCGCAGCTAAGTCGTTACAGATACAGCGTATAGCGGCATTGTCGTTTTCGAACACATGCGCATTGAGGGAGTTTAGGTAGAGCTTTAATGACTTGGACTCAACGGTGAACGGGCTCGACGCTGGAACGACGAGTACACCCGTGGCGTAGCGAACTTGCCCGCCCGGCAATAACCAGCTGAGCTCGTAGCAATGCCACACATCGTGCCCTTGATCGACGTGTAACGACGGACCCGTAATACCGCCGCGACCCAGGCTTCGGTCAATACGTTCCAACACTCCTGGCGCATAATATTGCGGCGCGGCAACCTTTTTTCCCAGAACCGCATCCACCGCCTAGGTCCTCAAGCGACTGCCCGCACGCAGCAGGTGCATGGCATAAGCAAACGACACCAGTGTCAAGCTAATCAGCATCGCGAAAGAGACGGCGATGTCTACGTCACTCACACCAAGCACCCCGAACCGAAATGCATTGACGACATAGACCAACGGATTAATCTGCGAAATGTTCGCCCAGAAATCGGGCAGTAAATCGAGCGAATAAAACACACCGCCCAAGTACGTCAATGGTGTCAATATGAACGTCGGGACAATATTTACGTCGTCGAACGTATTGGCAAACACTGCGTTGATCAGCCCACACAATGAAAAAGCAATCGACGTCAGCCCTACGACGCTGACCACCACAAACCAACTGTGAATATCCAGTTTGGTGAAAAACAGTGCCACTGACGTCACAATAATAGAGACCAAAATACCGCGCGAGACACCCCCTGCGGCGTAGCCCAGCACAATAACGTAATTGGGTGTGGGAGAAACAAGCAACTCTTCGATGCTGTTGTTGAATTTTGCACCAAAAAATGAGCCCACAACATTCGCATACGAGTTAGTAATGATGGCCATCATGATCAACCCAGGAACGACAAATTCCATGTAGCTCACGCCGCCCATGGTCCCTATTCGCTTTCCAATTAGCGTGCCGAAGATCAAGAAATAAAGCGACATGGTAATCGCCGAAGGCAATAACGTTTGAGTCCAGATACGAAGGTATCGCCGCACCTCTTTACGCATTATCGTCAAGAAGGCGATCCACTGTTCATAGGCACTCATGATGCACCCTCCAGGACGTTCACGAACATTCGTTCAAGTCGGTTTTCCTTATTACGCATACTCACAATAGTCACCCCCGCCTGGCTCAACGCCGCAAACACCGGCGCGAGATCCTGACCCTTGGCCAACTCGACTTCCAGACAGTGTGGCTCTACCTGACGAAGCGCATATCCTGAAATAGCAGTGCCCGCGGGTATTTCATCCTGCGTATCCAGTAAAAATGTTTCACTGTTGAGGTCCCGAAGTAAGTCTTTTATCGCACCTCGCGTCACAATTTTACCCTGGTTGATGATCGCCACATTACGACAGAGCAGTTCAGCCTCCTCAAGGTAGTGGGTCGTCATAATTATAGTGCGACCCTCAGCATTTGTTTCTCGCAGAAAGTCATACATGCTTCGACGCATTTCAATATCCACACCGGCCGTGGGTTCATCGAGAATAAGTACTCTGGGTTCGTGCACCAGGGCGCGGGCAATCATAAGTCGGCGCTTCATGCCCCCTGAAAGCATGCGCATTTGAACGTGCTGCTTGTCGAGTATCCCCAGCTTCTCAAGGTAATAGTTGGCCCGCTGGCGGGCAACGCTGATGGGAATGCCGTAGTAGCCGGCTTGATGGATTAGGACGTCCTCGACATTTTCGAAGACGTTAAAGTTAAATTCTTGCGGAACAATACCGATCTGCTTTTTTGCAAGCGAGAAGTCCTCGTCGATATCGATACCGCAAATTTTTACCGACCCCTCCGACTTAGACACCAGTGAACTCAAGATGCCGATCGTCGTCGACTTGCCTGCACCGTTGGGACCCAGGAGCGCAAAAAAATCACCCTCCTCGACTTTGAGATCAATGCCCTTAAGGGCTTCAAAGCCGTTTGCATAGGTTTTTTGCAGATTGAAAATTTCTAACGCGGCCGACATGGTGGCTCCAGAATAAAACGAGGCGCGAAGTTTAACTAAATTACGCCTGTTTTTCGAAACCTTTAACAGAACTCTTGACGCAGGTGAGTAGGATTACTAATATGCGGCACCTTGCGAAGAGCGCTAGCTGCAACACGTTCCGTCCCCTTCGTCTAGAGGCCTAGGACACCGCCCTTTCACGGCGGTAACAGGGGTTCGAACCCCCTAGGGGACGCCATTTTTTTTAGCGGGAATAGCTCAGTTGGTAGAGCGCAACCTTGCCAAGGTTGAGGTCGCGAGTTCGAATCTCGTTTCCCGCTCCATTTTTTTTCATCTCATTGCGTAAGCGCGTACAATACTGCGCTTTCCAGCGCTAAACAGCGCGCGACAATGAGCATAAAGCATGACCGATTACTCTCCGGCTGAACTCGACACCCTCGCTTTACACGCAGGCGGCAAGCCCGACCCCACGACCGGTGCGCGCGCTACCCCTATTTATCAAACGGCGGCCTATTGCTTCCCAGACTCCGATTACGCCGCGGCGTTGTTCAATATGGAGCGACCCGGTCACGTCTACTCTCGACTCAGCAACCCCACAACGGGCGTGTTAGAGGAGCGCATCGCCGCGCTTGAGGGCGGTGTAGGTGCCATCGCAACCGCTAGCGGACAAGCAGCATTGCAGCTGGCCATCATGACAATCATGGATACGGGATCCCATATTGTGGCGTCGAGCGCCCTTTACGGGGGCAGCCACAACTTACTTGCCTACACACTTCCTCGGTTTGGCATTACGACCACGTTCGTTGACACACGCGACGAACGAGCGCTACAAAAGGCTATACAGCCCAATACTCGACTCGTTTTTGGCGAGACTGTCGGCAACCCAGGCTTAGATGTTCTTAACATTCCTAACGTGGCTGAAATCGCTCATGCGCATGGCATACCACTACTCGTCGATTCCACGTTCACAACCCCATACCTGATTAAGCCCTTTGATCACGGCGCCGATTTAGTCATGCACTCAGCCACAAAGTTTTTAAGCGGTCACGGCATTGTTATCGGTGGCTTATTGGTTGATGGCGGCCGCTTTGACTGGGATGCATCCGGTAAGTTCCCACAACTCTCCGAGCCCTATGAAGGCTTTCATAACCTCGTATTTACTGAAGAATTTGGCCCTGCTGCATTTATTTCTAGAGCGCGAAAAGAGGGCTTACGCGATTTTGGAGCCTGTCAAAGCCCGACCAGCGCGTTTTACATCATGCAAGGTATCGAAACATTGGGGGTCCGCATGGAACGGCATATCGCCAATACGCGTGCGATTGTCGATTTTCTTAGTACCCACGATGCCGTGGCTTCAGTGACGCATCCTGATCTGCCGTCGCACCCTGATCATGCGCTTGCCAGCACACTACTCACCAAAGGCGCGAGCGCTGTTTTTACCTTTGAGATCAAGGGAGGACGCGACGCCGGTACTGCCTTTGTGAACGGACTGAGTCTCTTTTCACACCTTGCGAATGTCGGGGATGCAAAGTCCCTGGTGATTCACCCCGCAAGCACCACCCATTTCCGCATGGACGAAGCGGCTTTGTCGGCCGCGGGCATAGGTGAAGGAACAATACGCCTGTCCATCGGACTCGAGGACGTCAAGGACCTGATCGGCGATCTCAAAGCAGGCCTTCGCGCGGCATCAAAAGCGGCTGGAGGGTTACGCTGATGCACATTAACGTGGGTGGTGAACAGACCTATCTCTACACAAACAACAAAGACATCGACGCAACCAAAAAGACCATAGTGTTTATTCACGGAGCGGGATTCGACCACAGTGTGTGGACACTGTTCGCGCGTCACTTTTCACGTCATAACTGGAATGCGCTAGCGATCGATCTCCCAGGACACGGGCGCTCCGGGGGTGAAGCACTGCTCTCAATTGAGGACAATGCGGCTTGGATAATCGCGCTTCTCGACCAATTAGGCCTCACGAAAACTGCACTTGTGGGGCACAGTATGGGCAGTCTCGTGACCTTAGAGGCCGCCTCGCGGTTAGGGGAGCGCGCGTCACACGCTATTTTGATCGGCTCGATTGCACCCATGCCGGTTTCTGAACCTATTTTAGATGCGACGGCAGGACAACCTCGTCTTGCCCACTCCATGCTGACCTCATTCGCATTCAGCAAACGAAATCTCCTCGGCGGCAATCCCAACCCCGGCATGTGGATGGTCAGCGACAGCATGCGACGCTACGAGGATGAGGACACCCTGGCTCTTGATCGAGACATGAGGGCCTGTAACGACTATACGCGAGGCCTTGAAGCTGCATCGGAGATCACCGCACCAACACTCATGATTCACGGCGATGCTGATCGCTTGACGCCAATCAAAGCGACCAAGCCACTGCTTGCGGCATTGGCAAACGCGCGATTGAGCACGGTACCGGATGCTGGGCACACTTTGATGGTCGAAGATCCAAACCACGTCCTGGACCAATTAAAAATCCATCTTTTTTAAGGAATCAAAATGAGCCGGACAGTAACCCTTCTAGACGGTGGCCTGGGACAAGAGCTGATTAAACGCAGTTCAGCCCCACCCCACCCACTGTGGGCCACACAAGTCATGATCGACGAGCCACACTTGGTTTCAGAGATTCATCGTGATTTTTGCGACGCGGGTGCGCGAGTCATTTGTTTAAATACTTACGCGGTCAGCCGTCATCGATTAGCCACCTACGCACCGGAAAAATCGCTTCAAGAGGTCTTAGATACTGCTCTCGCTGCGGCGGATGCGGGTATCGCGTCGTCACAAAGTGCGTTTGAAGTGAGCACTGTTGCGTCGCTACCACCGCTCAACGCGTCTTACGATCACACCGTTGCGCCTGATTTTGAAAGCGCCTACGCGCAGTATTGCGAGCTCATTTCACTGCAAAAAACCACCGTCAGCGCATTTCTCTTAGAGACGATGAGTAATATTGCCGAGGCGACAGCTGGCGCGAAGGCGATCCGTGATGAAGGGGTTGTGGGCGCCATTGCCTTTACGCTCAGTGACCGAGATGCAACAAAATTACGCTCTGGGGAATCTCTAGACGTCGCCATTGACGCGGTACTACCGCATACGCCAGATGCTATTTTAATCAACTGCTCCACCCCCGAAATCGTCACCGAAGGGCTCAAAATTGTGGCCAAATCAGGCGTTAAATTTGGTGCTTACGCTAACGGCTTTGTCTCGGTTGATGCACTGGTGCCGGGCAGTACCGTCGATCGGCTCTCCGAGCGAAAGGATCTGGGACCTGACGAGTATTTAGAGTTTGTAAAATCATGGATTGAGCTTGGCGCAGAAATTGTCGGCGGATGCTGCGAGATCGGCCCTGCACACATCAAGGCAATCAGTACTTATTTAGCGCGCGAGGGGGTTACGATCACTCGCAATATTGGGCCCTAAGGCCCTACATTACTCCTCAGTCTTTAGGTCAATCGACAGACTGTTTATACAATATCGAAGCCCTGTCTGAGTGGGGCCATCTGGGAAAACGTGGCCCAAGTGCCCGCCACAGTTTTGACACAAGACCTCGGTCCGGAGCATCCCGTGACTGGTGTCTCGCTCTTCTTCAACAACACCTGCGACCGCCGGCTTATCAAAGCTTGGCCAACCGCAGCCGGCATCAAACTTACTCTCTGACTCGAACAGGACTTCCCCACACCCCCGACATACGTAGGATCCGGAGTCTGTTGTGTCCCAATATTCACCGGTGAACGCACGCTCAGTCCCTTTCTGGCGAAGCACGTGATACTCGTCCGAAGTTAACTTTTCACGCCAATACGCATCGTCTTTATCTGTCATCACCCGACTCCTTATCCTTTTGCCCACTTACCTATATGTGGACCGAAACGTAAATTTCAATGTCTCACTGACACCCCTAAGGCCGACAACATTGCCCTAAGCCCGCTTTTTTCTTCACTCAGCTGAACACTCAGGCCATTAAGTTGATCTCGTAAGACGTATTCTCGTCGCTGAGACTCGAAACATTCAGGCGTCGCCAACTCACTCCACCGGCGGCGGAAATTAAGATCATCGACACGCAGCCGACCGACGCCGGCCACCAACTCTGTGACGACCTGAGACACACTTAATGCGGATTCCAGTGCCAAAACCTGCTCCAAGCCCCCGCGACTCGGATCTCGCCGAGACGGCGGTAGACCGAGTGACGCAGCGAGCGCATCGATCAAAAAATCCGTGGCATTTATTTTTGACTGCTGGCTGTAACCGGCGATGTGCGGTGTGCCGAACCGCACACCCGCGAGTAACATCGGATCCACGTTCGGCTCATCAGGCCAGGTGTCCAGCACCACATCGACCCCGCGCAGCAATAACATTTCAGCCGCTGCAACGGTCAGCAGATTCCCCCTTCCCGCATTGATCAACAAGGCATCGGATGAGATCCAAGAGGACTCCGCGAGCCCAATCATGTGATAACTCGGATCAGGCTCATTTGAGTGCAAAGAGGCGTGTAATGACACGACCGAACATTGCAGTACTTTCTGCAAATCGGCGGACTCAATTCCGGCACCAAAGTCTGAAACGAATGGATCAAAGACACGCACTACCGCCCCTAAACCAACAAGCCGCGTGGCAAGCTGTCGTCCTACATTGCCATACCCAACCAAACCGACGGTCGCTCCCTCCATGACTCCTTCGAGGCGCCCACAAAGGCCAATGGCACTCAACACATAATCACCCACCGCGGTCGCGTTACAACCGGCAGCACTGGCAAAACAAATCCCATTTGCGTTCAAATAATCACGATCAACGTGATCGACCCCAGCGCTCGCGGTCCCCACAAAGGAGACACTAGTACCCTCGAGCAAAACCGCATTAACGCGGGTGACGGTTCGAGTCAGCAGACCTTGCGCATCGGATAGCACCTCTCGGTCAATGTCTCTCCCCGCAACTGCAACCAAGTCGACTGGGAGCTGGGCGAGTCGGGGCGTGATTGTTATGGCGCTGTCTAAGACTATTTTAGGGCGCATGATTGCCTTGGACGACTTCACGTCGATGACGGAGGGCGTCTCGAAACACCGCTGCGCGTTGCGGTAGCCCATTCAGCGTAAACGCCGCGGCTTGCGCAGAAACAGCGTCTGCGAAACGAGTCACTAAGGGGTCATCCAGCGCCACACTGAGGTTATCCACACTCACCTTAAACGGGAGGTCGAGCGCCTCACAAAACAACTGCTCAATAGCCTGGGGATGCGTCTCGACCGCGTAAAAAGCAGCCTGTCGGGAACAATCCCTTCCATCGGCGCGATACCAGTACCCATAATCCGGCAGTTGACGTCGATACCTACCCGCGACACACCAATGCGCCACCTCATGCAGCGCACTTCGCTCAAAATCTTCTCGAAAATAAATAGTGGCTGGATGACCCGGTTCGTAAAATGGTTCGGCCGCGCCACCGCTGAGTACGGCACCCTCCGAGACACTAAACACATTGTTAAAAACATGAATTATTTCGTTACTGAGCTGCGCATTGATCATACCTCAGCCCGCCTTTCTGACCCGGTATACAAATTGATCGGCGACCGCTTTGTGATCGAGCAAGTGGTGCCCCAGAAACTCACAAAACTTGACGACATCGCGCTGTGTAGAGGGGTCGGTGGCCGTCAAACGGACAATATCGCCAGGCGCTACACGCCGCATTGCGGCATGGAGCATCATGACGGGCTCCGGACACTTCAGCCCCACTGCATCGACTTCATGATCCATGACGACAGCAACTACAACCAAGAACTGCCAACTGCAGCCAACTAAAGCGGCTTTTTAAAGCGCAGTGTCATGCGATCGCTTTCGCCAATCGCAGCATATTTCTCACGATCGACATCACCCTCACGAAAGTTAGGCGGGAGCGTCCAAACGCCACCCGAGTAATCTTTTGTATCGCGAGCATTCGCGTTGATCTCGCTCCGCCCATCCAATACAAAACCGGCAGCTGTTGCCAAAGCGATAACTTTGCTTTCGGGCACGTAGGCGGTACGAGTCATCTGATCAAGCGTTATACCTTCATCACCGCGATGCTGAACAATCCCTAAGGTGCCGCCTGGTGCGAGGACATCATAAAGATTCTCAAGCGATGCTTCTGCCGTTCCTGCGCGAAGCCAGGAGTGGACATTGCGAAAAACCAACGCCATATCGATTGCCCCCCCCTCTGCTCTCATCGGCTGTCCCGGGGGCTGCATCACACGGACATCGACGTTGGCATAGACGTCGTTGTCACGCCCCAGCTTCTGAAGGTATCCCCCCAGAGAGCGTCGACCATACGCACTGCCGTTTGGCGAGCCGTGTCCGGCCACCAATTTTCCGTGCGGCGCTAACAGTGGCGCAAGGACTTCGGTGTACCAGCCACCGCCCGGTGACACTTCAAGGACGGTCATTTCGCCTTCCAAGCCGAAAAACGCCAATGTTTCTCGAGGATGTCTCTCTGTATTGCGCGCTATATTTGCTTCAGTGCGATGCGCGCCGCTCAACGCCGTGTCCCAGTCGAGCGTCTTGTGTCCATCGGCAAGAGCCAGCGGCGCTAAAATTACCAGTAAAACCAACGAAAATCGTTTCATAGTCAACTCCTATCAAGAAATTTGCGTATATACCCTCAATACGCGGCCCAATACTCCGATAATACCCGCAAGTCGCGTTCAAGGGGATCCATGCAGCAACAATACGTCATTACATTTGCAGGCGCCGATAGAACAGGCCTCGTTGAAACCCTTGCTGACCTGGTCAAAGCCCACGGCGGCGATTGGCAGCAAAGCGAGCTTACTCGACTCGGGGGTGCGTTCGCAGGTGCCATCTTAGTGTCTGTCACCAGCGAGGGCTTTAACGCCCTCGATCAAGCGATTCAAACCGGCGCCCATACGAACCTTGCGATTCACCTGACCAGAGCAACCGCCGAACCTGACATTGAACCGAACCTACGCTTGACATTAACCGGGCCTGATCGACCCGGGATCGTGTATGAAATTACACACGAGCTTGCGGAATTACAGATCAACATTCTCCATTTCAGCTCCCGCGTCGAGAGTGGTGCTTGGTCTGGTGAAGCTCTTTTTATCGCAGACCTAGAGACACGTGCTCCCGCTGACTTAGACCTTGATGAGCTGCGCGACCGACTGGATGCGATCGAAGAAAAAATGACCCTCGAAATCGATATTGACGCTGCTTCAGATTAGGACCTGCGCCGCAACCATCTCAGTAAAAACCCCGAAGGCACCGCAATTAACGCGAGTAAAAAAACGCCCTGAAGACTAAGCCATGCGTAATCGAGAAGCTTGTCGGCGGATACACCCACAATATCGACGGCTCCCCAGAACAATGCCAGCGTGGCTAGCACGCCTAAAACTGCGGTCCGGAGCGCCCGAATCTGCCGTCTACTAATCACTCAACGTATCCCATTAGATGATCGGAGTCGGTGACGTTACGTCTGCGTTTTGACCTCGGTGGCGCAAGGCATGGTCAATCAAAACAAGCGCAAGCATCGCTTCTGCGATGGGCACGGCCCTGAGGCCCACGCATGGATCATGCCGACCCGTGGTAATGACATCCGCGGGCTCACCATTAACATCAATGGACTGACCGGGCACTTGTATGGACGAGGTTGGCTTCAGAGCGAGACCCACAGTAATAGGTTGGCCACTGGAGATGCCACCCAACACACCGCCAGACTGATTGCTTAAGAAACCGTCACTGCTGAGCTCGTCACGATGCTCACTGCCGCGCTGGTTGACCACATCAAACCCTGCACCAATTTCGACACCTTTAACGGCGTTAATCCCCATCATTGCTGAAGCAATGTCGGCATCAAGACGATCGAAAATCGGCTCCCCCCAGCCAGGGGGAAGCCCTTCTGCGTGGACCTCAAGCTTTGCCCCAATGGAATCGCCATCACGACGAATTTGGGTCATAAAATCCTCAATCTTCGGAACAAGGTCTCGATCACCGCAAAAAAATGGATTAGTTTCAACGAGATCCCAATCTGTTTTAGTGACCGCCAAGGGCCCGAGAGCACTCAAGCAGCCTCGAATACTCACCCCATAACGCTCGCTTAACCATTTCTTTGCGATCGCTCCCGCCGCCACTCGCATGGCGGTCTCACGCGCGGAGGATCGCCCTCCCCCTCTGTAGTCGCGAAAGCCATACTTTTGCTGGTAGGTGTAATCGGCATGTGCAGGCCGAAATACATCTTTAATTTTGCTGTAATCCTTGGACTTCTGATCAGCGTTCATGATCAGTAAGCCAATCGGTGTGCCCGTGGTCTTGCCCTCAAAAACACCCGAAAGAATTTGCACCTCGTCAGGCTCTTTACGCTGCGTCGTAAAACGAGACGTGCCCGGCTTTCTTCGATCAAGATCTGGCTGCAGATCTGCGGCAGAGAGCTCAAGTCCTGGCGGGCAGCCATCGATAATGCAACCCAAACCGATCCCGTGGCTTTCACCGAAGGTCGTCACCGTAAATAGACGGCCAAACGTATTACCTGACATTGCTTCTTCCTAACTGATTACGCATTTCAAAGCCCTCACGACAGGCCTTGCTTTGCCGCCCATTGTGCCAGATCTTGAGCCATAAAAATCGCCACGCCTTCGCCACCGTGCTCTAGATCCACCCACAGCGGCACCAAGTCCTCAGAGAGATTTTCCAGCGCCGCGACGCTATACCCGACCTCTAAAACCAATAATCCCTCAGGTTTAAGTATCCGCGCCGCATCGTGCAACAGCACTTTAACAAGGTCGAGTCCGTCGTCGCCGCCATCGAGCGCAAGTCCCGGCTCGTGGAGATACTCAAGCGGCAAATCCTGCATGTGTTCGGCGTCCACATACGGCGGATTCGCTAAAATAATGTCAACTGAGCCGCCGGCACACCACGACAGTAAATCGGCTTGCACAACGCCATCAACCGGATGTGCCTCCCGATTCTCTTGTGTCAGCGACAACGCTCCTGCATCAAGATCGCTGAGCACCACAAGTGCGTCTGGAAAAACACTCTTGGCCAGCATGCCTAAGCTTCCTCCGCCGCAACATACATCAACAACAACCTCGGGGGCGGGTCCTGCGTACCACGGTGCAAAGACGGACATAATCAATGATGCGACAGGTGAGCGCGGAACCAACGCACGCGCATCGCTCTTAAAGCAAAGAGGGCCCAGCCAGGCAACATGAGTGATGTACGCCAAGGGCAATCGCTCGACGCAGCGCTTGCTGACAAAGGCCTTTAGGCGCCGCCGTGCATGCTCGGGATATTCAACCTCTAGAATCTCCGTGCCAGTATCGGTTGGCGAGCGATCAGCCGCGGTTAACACCAGCGCCACTGCTTCGTCGTGCGCGCAGTCATACCCGTGGCCAAAAAAAACATCCGCACTGATGAGCGCGTCTTCGGTATCGATCAGCATGTCACGAAATGTTGGCACAAGTAGAGAGGCCCTAGGCAAAGTCACAGCATAACAGCTGTCCTGCACCAATGCCGCGGCACACTGACACAAACTCAGGTCAGGACGCGCTAATTAAGGCGCTCTATTGGGCGAGCGCAGAACTGAGATGAGCCTTCAAAATTTCTCCAAGCGCGACGACATCACCCTCGAGATGAAAGTGGTGAGGACCCGGCACCATTAAACGTCTAAATTGAGCGGCGTATTGGGCAATCCCGTCAACACGCTGCTTGGCATCCGCACTCGCAAAAAAACCATCCTCACCCAAGACAACGAGCACAGGGCACTGCAAAGACTGATAGAAGGAATTTGTTGTGGCCTCTGACAGTTTCACGTAGCTGCCACCAAACAGTCGAGGATCACTAAGCAAGAGCCATCCTTCATCAAGCTGTCTCAGGGCTCGCGGAATCAGGGTCTGCGCGTTTTCCCGTGTGAATCCATACCGTGTTCGCGCTGTAATAAAATCCTCTAGGGTGTTGAAAATACGGGGCGATCTGCTCGTGTACCTATCCTTCTCAGATAGCGATGAGCGAAACAACTCCGCCCCGTCATCATTTTCAAACGAGCGAGAGATCATGCCATCGAGCATGGTTACTGTGGTGCAACGCTCGCCCAAGGCCACCGCAAGCACACCCGCAATGCCAGCACCACGACTGTGCCCAACAACATGGACCGTTTCGAGGTCGAGTTGATCGACAATCCCTACGAGCTGAGGAACGTCATCCCAAACGTGATACGACGAATCGGGCGAGCGATGACTACTCAACCCATGACCTGACAAGTCCAGTGCTATAACGCGATAGCCGGTCAGGCGCGGCGCCAATTTGGCGAAACTCAGTGCATTATCCAACCACCCGTGGATGGCGATAACCGTCGGTAACGACGATGAGCCCCAGCTCAATCCACGATACGTCAGACCGTCGACAACAAACTCAACGTTGGAGGGCTCAGCGCTCACTGATGATACCCAACGGGCTCACAGTGCAGAAGCTCGGCGCCGCCACGAGACGCCAGGGTGACCTGCATGGTCGCAAAGCCACTGGGGTGAAGGCTTGCGTGCGCCACCGAGTCACACCACACATTGATCAGGTGAGAAAGGTAGGGCTGATGACCGACAACCAACTGGTGGTCACAGTTCGACTCGAGAAAAAGCCCCTGAACGTAATCTGCGTGACCAGGGGCCAGCTTCTCGCACTCGTTCGTTATCGAAAATGAGAGCGCGTCATGAAGCAAAGCCGCTGTTTGCCGGGTTCGAACCAAGGGACTGTGCGTGCATATGCTCGGAGCGATGACGCCACTCCGGTGACACCAGTTCTTGAACAGTTCAGCGGTCGCCGTTACGTGAGACACACCATGCTCCGTGAGCGTCCTATCCACATCGCGAGCCGCACTGCCTGCCTCACCGTGACGCCAAACCGTGACTAACACATCATGCACTCATCTCAACCAAGAGCTTGTTCATTCGAGAGACATAACTTGCCGGGTCCTCTAACTGAGAGCCTTGTGCGAGTGTGGCCTGATCCAAGAGAATGAGGGCCAGATCGGCGAATCGGTCTTCATCTGACTCACTGTCCATGCGCTTTACCAATCCGTGATCGGTGTTCACCTCTAGGATCGGTTGACTGTCCGGTAGCTCCTGACCCGCAGCTTCTAAAATACTGCGCATTTGCGCTCCAAGTTCGTGCTCGCCGACCACTAGACAGGCTGGAGAATCGGTCAACCGAAGCGTTGGTCTCACCTCGCTGATTCGAGCACCCAAGGCCTCTTTAAGTCGCTCAAGGAGTCCTTCATTGTCTGTCTTAGCCGCCTCAAGTTCAGCCTTCTCCTCATCAGTGCTCTCACCAAGATCCAATTCACCCTTGGCGATGTCCTTAAGTGCCTTGCCGTCAAACTCGTTAAGGTGACCCATGAGCCAGTCATCAATTCGATCTGACAGCAGGAGCACTTCTATTCCCTTCTTTCTGAACACTTCAATATGTGGGCTATTTTTCGCCGTGACATGGTTGTCAGCAACCACGAAGTAAATGGCATTCTGCCCTTCTTGCATCCGAGACACATAACTCGGCAATGACACGTTCTGAGTATCGTCGTCGCTGTCTGTCGACGCGAAGCGCAGTAACTCGGCAATCTTCTCACGATTTGCAAAGTCCTCTCCCGGACCTTCTTTGAGCACATTGCCAAAGACGTTCCAAAACGTTTGGTACTTGTCAGGGTCGGATTTCCCCATTTTACCGAGCATGTCCAAAACCCGTTTCGTCACTGCGCTTCTGAGCGAATCAACCTGAGGGCTCTGCTGGAGTATTTCTCGTGAAATATTGAGCGGTAAATCTTGAGAGTCTAAAACGCCCTTTACGAAACGAAGATACAGCGGCAGAAACTGCTCAGCGTCATCCATAATGAAGGTCCGCTGGATGTAGAGCTTCAGCCCACGCGCACCATCACGATTCCAGAGATCAAAGGGCGCCTGACTGGGCAAGTAGAGTAGTGACGTGTAATCGAGTTTCCCTTCTACGCGATTGTGGCCCCAGCTCAGCGGCTCCTGATAGTCGCTGGACACGTGCCGGTAAAACTCTTTGTACTCCTCGTCGCTCACCTCTGAGCGACTGCGCGTCCAAAGTGCCTTTGCCTCGTTAACGCGCTCCCAAGCGGGGCTCGCCGGTACCGCGTCTTCGTCGTCATTATCAATCGGTGGTGCTTGTTCGAGCATCAAAACAGGCACGGAGATGTGGTCTGAATATTTTTTTATGACACTTCTGACACGAAACGGCGACGCAAACTCCTCTGCCTCACCATCCAAATGAAGTATCACTGTCGTCCCCGCGTCATCCCGAGTGGCTGCGTCGATACTGAACTCGTCCTCTCCTGTGGACTCCCAGCGGGTAGCCTCATCACTTCCCGCTTTTCGCGAGATAACTTCAACGCGGTCGGCAACAATGAATGAGGAGTAGAAGCCTACACCGAATTGCCCAATGAGCTGGCTATCCTTTTGCTGATCGCCGCTAAGCTTTTCCATAAAGGCAGCCGTACCCGATTTTGCAATGGTGCCAAGGTTCTCAATGATGTCTTCACGAGACATACCAATCCCATTGTCACTGATGGTCAGCGTCTTCGTCTCTTCATCAACATCGACGCGCACTTGGTAACCCTCACCACCCACATCAAGACTGCTGTCTTCGATGGCCTGAAATCGGCGTTTATCGATCGCGTCTGAGGCATTTGAAATCAGTTCGCGAAGGAAGATTTCTCGGTTTGAGTAGAGTGAGTGAATCATCAGCTGAAGCAATCGCTTCGCTTCTGTCTGAAAACCCATGGTTTGCTTAGAGGACATGTCGTACACCTGTATTAATAACCTGCACATCAGATGGGGTAATCGACCAAACTTTTCAAGCCCTAAATCGCAAAAAATAGCATTTGGTTGGATAAAAAAAAGCCCGCTCAAGGCGGGCTTTAGGTCAGAGTCGAGCGTAATCTACCAGCCTGTGATCTCAGCCATGGCGCTGCCAATGTCGGCAAGTGATCGGACCGTCTTTACACCCGCGTCTTCAAGCGCTGCAAATTTCTCGTCCGCCGTCCCCTTGCCCCCGGAAATAATGGCTCCCGCATGTCCCATGCGCTTGCCTGCGGGGGCAGTTACACCCGCAATGTACGACACCACGGGCTTGGTCACGTTGTCTTTAATAAACGCCGCAGCTTCCTCTTCGGCTGACCCACCGATCTCGCCAATCATGACGATAGACTGCGTTGCATCATCCTCTTGGAACAATCCCAATATGTCGATGAAGTTAGAGCCCGGAATGGGGTCACCACCAATACCGACACAGGTTGACTGACCAAAGCCCGCATCCGTCGTTTGCTTCACCGCCTCGTAGGTTAGGGTACCGGAGCGCGAAACAATGCCGACTTTCCCAGGAAGATGAATGTGCCCTGGCATGATGCCAATTTTACTCTCTCCAGGCGTAATAACGCCTGGGCAGTTTGGACCAATAAGACGCACACCAAGCTCGTCACAGCGCACCTTTGCATCCAGCATATCGAGTGTCGGAATGCCCTCAGTAATACAAACAATCAGCTCTACACCCGAGTTTGCCGCCTCTAAAATTGAATCCTTACAAAATGGCGCAGGAACATAAATAACCGACGCATTAGCGCCTGTTTGGCTGACCGCGTCAGAAACGGTATCAAAAACCGGTAGGCCCAAGTGCGCTTGCCCACCCTTACCCGGGGTTACACCACCGACCATCTTTGTGCCATAGGCAATGGCTTGCTCTGAGTGAAAAGTACCCTGAGAGCCGGTGAAACCCTGGCAAATAACGCGCGTGTTGGAATCGATCAAAATACTCATGCAGCACCTCCTGCAGCAGCGACAACCTGTTGAGCGGCATCGGTCAAACTTGTTGCGGCAATGATATTTAAACCACTCTTGGCCAGTACATCACGACCCAGCTCAGCATTATTACCCTCCAAACGAACCACAACCGGAATCTCAACACCCACTTCATTGACGGCACCAATAACGCCTTCTGCAATGAGGTCACAGCGGACGATGCCGCCGAATATGTTGATCAGCACGGCTTGCACGTTCTCATCGCTTAAAATGATCTTAAACGCCTCGGTCACACGCTCTTTCGTCGCGCCGCCCCCAACGTCTAAAAAGTTCGCAGGTTGACCGCCGTGAAGTTTCACGATGTCCATTGTTCCCATGGCCAGACCCGCACCATTCACCATGCAACCAATGTTGCCTTCCAATGCAACATAGTTGAGTTCCCACTCGGCCGCCTTGGCTTCGCGCTCGTCTTCCTGCGAAGGGTCATGCATAGTCTGCAGGTCTTTGTGGCGATACATTGCATTGGAGTCGACGACAACCTTCGCATCCAAGCAGTGCAAGTTACCCTCGTCGGTAATGACGAGCGGGTTAACCTCAATGAGGGCCAAATCTTTTTCTTTAAAAAGCCGCGCTAAACCATTGAATATATTGACAAACTGCTTAACCTGCTGACCTTTTAGACCCAGCTTGAATGCAAGCTCACGACCTTGGTAGGGCTGTGGCCCCGCCAACGGATCAATGGCTGCCTTCAGAATTTTCTCAGGAGTTTCCTCCGCAACTTTCTCAATTTCCACACCGCCCTCAGTAGACGCCATGAACACGATGCGCCGTGATGAGCGATCCACAACGGCACCGAGATACAGCTCATCCGCAATGTCGGTGCACGTCTCAACCAGAATTTTAGTCACTGGCTGACCGTTTGCGTCAGTCTGATAAGTGACCAAGTTCTTACCCAGCCAAGCTTCTGCGAACGCGGCTGCTTCAGCTGGAGAATCCACTAACTTTACACCACCCGCTTTTCCGCGACCGCCCGCGTGGACCTGAGCTTTGACCACCCACTTGTCCCCACCAATCGCTTTAGCAGCCTCCAGTGCCGCCTCAGGTGACTCGACAGCTTTTCCGTCAGAAACGGGCAAGCCGTATTCCGCGAAGAGTGCCTTGCCTTGATATTCGTGCAAGTTCATACATCCCCCTTTATGAGTTTACGCAAGCGTTGCGCGCGCAACGCTTGGACCTTGACCGTATGAGCCTAGGATTTTAAAAAATAGTTTACCGACGCTTCTTGTTGGGCATGTGAATGGCCATGCCGTCTACCGCCAGAGCCGCTTCGTGAACAGCTTCTGACATTGTGGGATGCCCAAAAACCATGAGCTGCAGGTCTTCCGTACTCCCACCGAACTCCATGGTAATAACCATCTGTTGCACTAAATCAGCGGCCGATGGCCCAATGGCGTGGGCCCCCAAAATTCGATCTGTCTTCGCGTCAGCCAAGAGCTTTACGAATCCATCGGTCTCGCCGCTCGCCTGCGCACGACCGATCGCAGCGAACGGAAATGACCCCGCCTTATAGTCGACGCCCTCTGCCTTGAGCTCTTGCTCAGTTTTACCCACCGCTGCTATTTCTGGGTGCGTGTAAATAATCGATGGCACACATTCATAATTCAGCTGAACGGGCTTACCGTGAATTCGCTCTGCGACCATAACACCTTCCTCAGAGCCCTTGTGCGCAAGCATCGGACCTCTCACGATGTCCCCCACCGCCCAGACGCCCGGTGCTTCTGTGGCGCAACTGTCGTTAACGAAAACAAAACCGCGTTCGTCCATGGTCACACCCGAGTCCGATGTGAAGAGATTCTTGGTACGGGGTCTTCTCCCCACGGCTACAATCAGTCGGTCAAAGGTTTCTGTCTTACTTTCGCCCTTCTCGGTGTAACTGACCGTGACGGCATCATTTTTCACTTCTGTCCCGGTCACGAGAGAACTCAGACGAATATCAAGACCCTGCTTTTTGAATACTTTGGCAGCTTCTTTACTGACTTGTGCGTCCATCATGGGTAAGAAATTATCAAGGGCCTCGAATAAAACCACCTCAGACCCTAAACGACCCCAGACACTGCCCAGCTCGAGACCAATAACACCGGCACCAATCACACCCAGTCGCTTAGGGACCGCGTCAAGAGTTAACGCGCCAGTACTGTCGACAATGACTGCTTCATCGGTGGGTGCGGGAGGGATAGCGACGGGCTCAGACCCGGCAGCCAACACCACGTGATCACCCGACAAAACCGATTTTGTTCCGTCAGCGTGCGTGACCTCAACCTTTCGTCCAGCGAGCAGTTTGCCGCTACCTTGCACGACGGTGACGCCATTGTGCTGAAGGAGGGACGACACACCGCCCGTCAGCTGTGTCACTACCTTATTTTTGCGCTTCATCATGCTGGCAACATTAATCGCCGGACTACCAACATCGATACCGTGAACGGCAAAGTCATCGCGCGCTTCGGCAAATTTGTGAGAGCTGTCGAGCAGGGCCTTTGAGGGAATGCAGCCGACATTGAGGCAAGTACCACCAAAGACTGGCTTACCTTTATCGTCGCTCCAAGCCTCTACAACCGTCGTATTGAGACCCAGCTGCGCACACTTAATCGCACAAACGTAACCCGCAGGCCCAGAACCAATCACTATTACAGTATGAGCGTCACTCATGAGTTAACCTTACTCCCTAAAGTTGAAGCAGAATGCGTGACGGATCCTCAATGAGGTCCTTCACCGTGACTAAAAACTGAACCGCAGTCTTACCGTCGATCAAGCGATGATCGTAGGACAGCGCCAAGTACATCATCGGACGAATCACCACTGCGCCATCGACGGCGACAGGACGATCTTTGATCGTGTGCATACCCAGTATTGCTGTCTGTGGAGGGTTCAAAATGGGGGTCGATAACAGAGAACCAAAGACACCACCGTTAGACACCGTGAACGTTCCACCCGTCATTTCATCGATGGTCAGTTTCTTGTCTCGTGCTTTCAGACCCAAGTCTCTAATTGCGGCTTCAACATCGGCGATACTCATAAAGTCGGCATCGCGCAAAACAGGAACCACCAACCCGTCGTTCGTGGAGACGGCCACTCCGATGTCCTGGTAACCGTGATAAACCACATCATTCCCGTCGACCGAGGCGTTCACCTCAGGGAATCGCTTTAACGCCTCGCAGCACGCGCGAACGAAGAACCCCATAAAACCGAGTCGAGTCCCATTATGAGTTTTCTCAAATTGATCTTTGTACTGCGAGCGAAGCTTCATTAGCGGCGCCATATCCACTTCGTTAAAAGTGGTCAGCATCGCCGTTTCCTGCGTTGCGGACAGCAGACGTTCGGCAATCTTTGCACGCATACGCGTCATAGGAACTCGCCGCTCTACTCGCTCGCTAGTCGGACCTTGTGGCTCGGCAACATCGGCTGCCACACCCGCCCGCACAGGCAATGAAGACGGTGCTGCAGATTTGGCCGCAGGCGTCGACTCAGCTTGAGCCGTGGCCATAAAATTGACCACGTCTTCTTTATTAATGCGACCGTCTTTACCGGAACCTGAAATTGCCCGCGGATCCAACCTATGCTCATCGATAAGTTGTCGAGCAGCCGGTCCCATCGGGACAGCGGGACTCGCTGAGGCGCTAACTGACACAGCCGCTTCGGAAGAGGATTCAACTGACTCAGAACCCTCACCCGGTGTGAGCTCAGCGAGAAGCGCTTCGCTTTCGATCGTATTTCCCACCTCGACAAGTATGCGGTCCAAACGGCCAGCCTCAGGGGCCACCACCTCCATGACCACCTTGTCAGTCTCAATTTCAACTAACAACTCGTCTCGCTGAACAAAGTCCCCTTCCTTCTTGTGCCACAACGACACCTCACCATCGGCTACTGATTCAGGAAATGCCGGCGCTTTGATTTCTATTTTCATGATAATCGTCCGTTTTACTCACGTTTTAACAACCCTTCACCCCAGGGCTGCCGATATAAATGCCTCTTGCTCTTGCACATGCAACGCGGTGTAGCCCGCGGAAACTGATGCTGAGGGCGTTCGCCCCACATACCGTAGCTGAGCACCAAACATGGCCAGTGAAACCATCCGGCGCATTGAATCTTGAATCGAGTACCAAGCGCCCTGATTCATCGGCTCCTCTTGGCACCAAACAACGCTAGCCTCCCGTGGGAATGCGCCAAGAATGCGTTTTAACGCGTCCTCAGGCAGCGGATAGAGCTGTTCAACTCTGATGAGGGCGACATGGTTTGCACCCCGATCGGCGCGGGCCGCATCGAGATCGTAGAAAACCTTACCCGAACACAGAACCACCCGAGTCACTTGCTGTTTATCGGCCACCTTCTCATCGTCGATGACGGGTTGGAAGTGGCCGTTGGCCAGCTCATCCAGCGTTGAAACTGCACTCTTGTGGCGCAGGAGACTTTTAGGGGACATGACGATGAGTGGCTTTCGCAGCGGTCTGACACCCTGTCGACGAAGCATATGAAACACTTGAGCCGGCGTTGTGGGCACACAAACCTGAATGTTTTCTTGCGCCGACAATTGAAGGTAGCGTTCAAGCCTTGCAGACGAGTGCTCTGGTCCTTGTCCCTCGTACCCGTGGGGGAGCAACATGGTCAGCCCACAAAGCCTTGCCCACTTGTATTCACCACTGGTGATAAATTGATCGATCACAACCTGCGCACCATTGGCAAAATCACCAAACTGCGCCTCCCATATCACCATCCCACGGGGAGACGTTGTGGCATAGCCGTACTCAAAGGCAAGAACAGCTTCCTCAGAAAGCAAAGAGTCATAAATCTCGAATTTGGCTTGCGACTCAGACAAATGTTGAAGGGGAATATGGACTTCCGGTTTATTCTGCGCATGCAGAACCGCATGTCTGTGCGAGAACGTTCCCCGACCGATGTCTTGCCCCGTCATTCGCACCGGATACCCCTCTGCCAAAAGAGACGCATACGCCATGTTCTCAGCAAAACCCCAGTTAATTTCGAGCGCGCCAGCCGCCATTCTCCCTCGATCCTCAAGGAGTTTCTTAACCTGCCGCTGAAGCACAAAGCCTTCCGGAACTCGCCCCATGATCTCGGCAAGCTCTCGCAACCGTGTGGCATTCACAGACGTGTCGCAGTCCATATCCCAGTTATGACCGAGGTACGGTTTCCAATCAACGAATAACTCGGTGTTCGGCTCCATGACTAGCTGCGTCACCAGCGGTTCGCCTCGATCCAGGGACTCCCGATAGCGCTCCATGAGAGCCGCGTCTTCATCGGCCGTTAATACGTCCTCGGCAATCAGTCGCTTTGCATAGAGATCTCGCGTTGACGCATGCTGCTTAATAGTGGCGTACATCAGAGGCTGCGTCACCGAGGGCTCGTCCGCCTCGTTGTGCCCTCGACGGCGGTAACACACCAAATCGATAACAACGTCTTTGTTGAACTGATTTCTAAAATCAACCGCCAGCTGCGTCGCAAACACCACCGCTTCAGGATCGTCACCATTGACGTGGAAGATCGGCGCCTGAACCATCTTCGCAACATCCGTGCAGTACTCCGCGGAGCGCGCGTCCTCTTGACGACTCGTCGTAAAACCGACTTGATTGTTAATCACGATGTGCAGCGTTCCACCCGTTTTGTAGCCGCGGGTTTGAGACATCTGAAACGTCTCCATGACCACGCCCTGGCCAGCAAATGCGGCATCCCCATGGATTACCAGTGGAACAACCGTGTCACCAACCGTATCTTTGCGGCGGTCTTGACGCGCACGCACCGAACCCTCAACGACCGGTGAGACGATTTCCAAATGTGAGGGGTTGAACGCCAATGCCAAGTGAACTTCACCGCCCGGCGTCATAATATTCGATGAAAATCCTTGATGGTACTTAACATCACCCGAACCGAAGTAAGACGCTCTCCCCTCGAATTCGTCAAACAACTCGCTGGGGTTTTTCCCTAAAATATTGATCAATACATTGAGGCGACCCCGGTGAGCCATGCCGATGACCACTTCTTTCGCGCCGTAGCCACCGCTGCGCTGAATCGCTTCAGACATCATAGGGATGAGACTCTCGCCGCCTTCCAGACCAAACCGCTTAGTTCCTGGGTACTTCGACGCCAAGGACTTTTCTAAACCTTCGGCCTTGATCAGTCTGCGTAAAATTTGAATTCGGGCCTCACGATCCAACGCAGGCGCGCTCCGCACCGACTCCATGCGACTCATGATCCAATGGCGCTCGTCGGTATTGACGATGTGCATGAACTCCGCGCCAATCGTGTGGCAATACGTCCGCTCAAGTGCTGCTCGAATTTCAGCTAACGTCGCATCGGCCTTACCGATGTAGAGGCTTCCCACCTGAAATACCGTATCGAGGTCGGCCTCTGAGAGCTCGTGGAACTCCAGTTCAAGGTCAGCGACCGGCGCCCGCTCTGCGAGGGCCAATGGGTCTAGCTTGGCTTTTTGGTGTCCACGCTGCCGATAAGCCGAAATCAGCTGCACCACACGAACCTGTTTTCGCTCGTATTCAGTGGCTTGTGAGTCCTGACTGCGCGTTGCCTCCGTTCGAACTCGCATTTTGCTGATGCGAGCGAACTGCGCGCGTAGCACCGAGTGCGGCAGATCGCGCAAATTATTTGCACTGGTCTGAACCTTGGGTAGGCGGTCAAAGTAGTCCCGCCACTCTGGCGGAATGTCGTTCGGATCTTTTAAATACGTTTCGTACAACGCCTCAACGTAAGCTGCATTGCCCCCTGAGAGGTGCGACGTGCTTCGCTGCTGCTCCATGCTGGGTAGGTCTATCGACTTTGCCATGCACACTTCCCCCGAAGTCATTTGCGGTGCCTTATTGTTTGGTATGTGTTACCGCATCACGAGGAATATTTTACGCTGTCCGATAGCGAATTCCCATGTGTCAGCAGAGTCCTAATAGCAAAAACGCCACAAAAGTGGCGTTAATATTACCTATTATAACTCTAGGTTATGCGATTAATAACCAAAATGCCTAGGCGGCTCTACTAAGCAACATAGAGCGAATGTGGCCAATGGCGCGCGTGGGGTTCAAACCCTTGGGACACACGTTGACGCAGTTCTGAATGCCGTGACACCGAAAAACACTGAAGGGATCATCGAGCTTTGACAGCCGCTCGTCAGTCGCCTGGTCGCGACTGTCGGCAAGAAATCTGTAGGCCTGTAGCAACCCTGCTGGCCCGATAAATCGATCAGGATTCCACCAAAAGGACGGACAACTGGTCGAACAGCACGCGCAGAGAATGCACTCGTACAGGCCGTCAAGCTTCGCGCGGTCCTCTGGCGTTTGTAATCGCTCAATTGCCGGCGCCGGAGTGCTATTTTGAAGATAAGGCTCGATCTTTTCGTACTGAGCATAAAACAAGCTCATATCAACCACTAAGTCACGCACCACGGGCAAACCCGGTAATGGCCGAATCACCAGCTTGTTCTTCTTCACCGCTTCCGAAAGCGGCGTGATACAGGCCAGACCGTTTCTTCCATTAATATTCAGCCCATCGGAGCCACAAACGCCCTCTCGACAGCTGCGGCGGTACGTCACAGTGGCGTCGTGATCGGCCTTGATCATCTCAAGCACGTCAAGAACCATTAGGTCTTTCCCTGCCGTATCGACACGGTACTCCTGCATCTGTGGCGACGCATCGGTTTCGGGGTTAAAGCGATAAACACTGACCTGCAACATCTATTATCTCCTCGCAGATTAGTAGGTGCGTATTTTGGGCTGGAAGGTATCGACAGTCTTGGGCGTGAAGTTGACCGACCGCTTCGTCACCGCCTTACTTTCTCTGTGGTAGATGGAGTGGCACAGCCACTCGTCATCGTCTCTTTCGGTGAAGTCTTCTCGCGCATGTGCGCCGCGACTCTCCTTCCTGGCTTCGGCAACGATAGCGGTCGCCTCCGCCGTTTCAAACAAATTTTGCAACTCCAGACATTCGATACGTGCCGTGTTAAACGCGTTACTCTTGTCCTCGAGCTTAACGTTATCGATACGCCCTTTTAAGTCGGCCAACTTCTTAATGCCTTCTTGCATAAACTCGCCCTTGCGGAAGACGCCAAAGTAGTTCTGCATGACGCCCTGGAGTTCTTTTCGCAGCGCAGACACGTTTTCACCACTGTCGTTCGCATTCAACGACACCAAACGCTCATTGGCCTGGGAAATGTCACCCGGTGATGCGTCGCGCATTTCAATGCCTTGGCGCAGCGCATCTTCAATAAACAAACCTGAGGCTCTACCGAACACCACCAGATCAAGGAGCGAGTTACCCCCTAAGCGATTCGCACCGTGTACCGACACACACGCGACCTCACCACAAGCATAGAGACCGGGAATAACGTGGTCATTGCCCTGTGCGTCAACCGTCAAGGCCTGCCCGTGAATATTAGTAGGAATACCGCCCATCATGTAATGGCACGTCGGCACTACAGGGATCGGCTCTTTTACCGGGTCCACATGAGCAAATGTACGGGACAGTTCACAAATACCCGGGAGACGGGACTCTAGGACCTCTTCACCCAGGTGATCGAGTTTTAACTTCACATGATCTTTGTCTGGACCACATCCGCGGCCTTCAAGAATCTCCAGAACCATAGAGCGCGCAACAACATCTCTGCCCGCAAGATCTTTAGCATTGGGCGCGTAACGCTCCATAAAGCGCTCGCCATCCGCGTTCACTAGATATCCGCCCTCACCCCGGCAGCCTTCGGTGACGAGCGTGCCTGCGCCATAGATGCCTGTTGGGTGAAACTGCCACATCTCAATATCTTGAACCGGAACACCGGCCCTCAGTGCCATACCCACACCGTCGCCGGTGTTAATGTGCGCATTGGTTGTTGATGCGTAGATCCGTCCGGCACCGCCCGTTGCGAAGACAGTCGCCTTTGATTTGACGTACACGGTCTCACCGGTCTCAATGCAAATCGCGATGACACCCACAACTGCGCCGTCCTGATTCTTTACCAGGTCGGTTGCAAACCATTCGTTAAAAAAGACGGTCTCGTTTTTGACGTTATTTTGATAAAGCGTGTGCAACAACGCATGGCCGGTGCGATCCGCTGCTGCACAAGTTCTGGCGGCCTGACCACCTTCGCCAAAGTTCTTGGACTGCCCTCCAAATGGGCGCTGATAGATACGTCCCTCTTCGGTGCGTGAAAATGGAAGCCCCATGTGCTCGAGCTCGAAGATAGCCTCGGGGCCCACTGAGCACATGTATTCGATGGCGTCTTGGTCACCAATGTAATCACTGCCTTTTACAGTGTCATACATGTGCCAACGCCAGTCATCGTCAGGGTCAGAGCTCGCAATCGCACACGTAATGCCACCCTGTGCACTCACCGTGTGTGACCGAGTGGGAAACACTTTAGAAATAACTGCGGTTTTGTAGCCTGACTGCGCCAGTTGAAGCGCCGCACGCATACCCGCGCCACCGCCACCAACAATTACGCCATCGAACGAGATAGTTCGCATCCCTTTACTTCTCCCAACCGGTCCTCGCTAGAGCGAGGGTTAACCCCAAATAACTTGAATGACCCAAATCGCATAGACCGCGAGCAGCAAAACAACCCCAATCTGCACGACAGGTCGCACAACATTACCCATTTTCCCTAGCATGTATTCGGTCAAATAGTCTGTGAATACTGTCCACAAGCCGATCCACGCGTGAGAGACGTAAGCACCTATCGCAAGCAAAGTAAAAACCTTCATCGCGGTCGTGTCGTGCAATGCTCGCCACGAAGTGTAGTCAATCCCAAACGCAATCTGGAAACCAATGAATAAAAAATATGCGAGCAGTATGAGCGAGCTGACACGCTGGATAAGCCAGTCAGACAATCCGTTTCGGCTAAAGCTTGTGACTTGAGTTACCACAATGCGACCCCCCATGCGACCGCCGCGAGCGCTGCCGCCACGAATAAAATTTGAGCACCCAAGGCACCGCTCTTAAAGTCTTCACCGATACCCATGTCCATGATGAGGTGACGAATACCCGCTAGCGCGTGGTAACTGAACATCACCAAAAACAACCAAAGTAAGCCTTTGGCGGTATTGCCCGAAAGGACCACCGACAACTGATCGAAACTTTCTTGCGAGGCAAGACTGGCGTCTAGCGCCCACACCATCAATACACTGGACGCAAACAACACGACACCCGACACCCGATGCGAAATCGAGGCCAAGGCGGTAACCGGAAGCTTAATCGTGCTCAGATCAAGATTGACAGGACGACTGTCCTTACTGCCGCGTGGTTTCACTTATTGGCCCCCAGAGCGTTCAAGTGGTTAGATTTGAGGCGAGAGTATAGGTAGTCCCTCAGCAACTGACAAATTCATCTGACAAAACATCATCATCAGCCGTATTTAGTGAGGACAATATTGTTGTAAAATTGACACACACCAGTCGTGCGGCTAGTTTGGCGCGACATAAAATCAGGTCGGGGGACTTAAGATGGCAGAAAAGACGGCAACGCTCTCCATACATCAGGGCGATAACACTTCATTAGACATCGATTTACCTGTCTATCAAGGGTCACTCGGGCCCGACGTGGTCGATGTCGGCAAGTTAACGGCGCAAGGACACTTTACGTTTGATCCCGGATTCACCTCGACCGCCTCATGCGAGTCAAAGATCACCTACATTGATGGTGAGAAAGGCGTCTTGCTCCATCGGGGATACCCTATCGAGCAACTGGCAGAGCATTCTGACTATCTTGAAACTTGTTACTTACTTCTGAATGGCGAACTGCCAAGCGCCGAGCAGAAAGAAGCCTTTGTCGACATGGTCACGAACCACACGATGGTTCACGAGCAGATTCGAACGTTTTTTAATGGTTTTCGCCGGGACGCACACCCGATGGCTATTATGTGTGGCGTCGTCGGTGCCTTATCCGCGTTTTATCACGACTCGACCGACATTTCCGACCCACACCACCGCGATGTCGCTGCCTTTCGATTGATCGCAAAAATGCCCACCATCGCGGCGATGAGCTACAAGTTCTCGATTGGCCAACCCTTTATGTATCCGCGTAATGACCTCGACTACTCTGCAAATTTCCTCCACATGATGTTTGGAAATCCCTGTGAACCCAGTGTCATTTCTCCGACTATTGCGCGGGCGATGGATCGAATTTTCCTCCTTCATGCCGATCATGAGCAAAACGCATCGACCTCAACCGTCCGCCTTGCGGGCTCATCACAGGCCAACCCATTTGCCTGCATAGCAGCCGGTATCGCAGCACTTTGGGGCCCCTCGCATGGGGGTGCTAATGAAGCCGTTGTTAAAATGCTTGACGAAATTGGCGATGTGTCGCGGATCGATGAATTTGTGGCGCGCGCAAAAGATAAGAACGACCCCTTCCGCCTCATGGGCTTTGGCCACCGCGTTTATAAAAACTTTGACCCCCGCGCCAAAGTAATGAAGGAAGCCGCAGACGAGGTCCTCGCTGAGCTTGGTATTCAAGACGAAAATCTTGAAATCGCTAAGCGGCTGGAAGAAATTGCACTCAGTGACGAGTACTTTATTGAAAAGAAGCTCTACCCCAATGTGGACTTTTACTCGGGTATTATCTTGAAAGCACTGGGCATACCCACGTCCATGTTTACTGTGATTTTTGCTGTGGGTCGCACGGTTGGATGGGTGGCACACTGGAACGAAATGATCGGGGGTAGCTACCGAATTGGGCGTCCGAGACAGCTTTACACCGGATACCAATCGCGCGACTACCTGTCAGTCGAGGAGCGATAATGGCAAGGACTGTGCAAAGAGTGGTTATATCGGGGGTGGGCTTGTACACCCCCACCGAGAGCGTCAGCAACCACGAACTTGTAGAGTCTTTTAACGCGTGGGTCGAAAAATACAACCGCGAGAACGCGGATGCGATTGCTGCGGGCGAGCTTGAGGCCAAAGGCCCCTCGAATGTTGAATTCATTGAGAAAGCTTCGGGTATTAACTCTCGATTCGTCATGGACAAGGCGGGCATTATTGACCCCGATCGCATGGCTCCGCGTTTGTCGCCACGGTCAAATGATGAACCATCGGTAATGTGTGAAATTGCTGTCGTCGCTGCCAAGCAAGCGATTGAACAGGCGGGCATCAGCACAGACGACATTGATGTGGTTTTAGTGGCCGCTTCAAATATGGAGCGGGCCTACCCTGCGATGGCAATCGAAGTGCAAGCCGCGCTGGGTATAAAGGGGTTTGCTTTCGACATGAACGTCGCCTGCTCCTCGGCGACGTTTGGTATCCAGCAAGCTCACGACATGGTGGTAGCCGGTAGCGCAAGACGCGTGTTAATGGTCAACCCGGAAATCTGTACGGGCCATCTCAATTTCCGAGATCGCGATTCACACTTTATTTTTGGCGACGTGGCGACCGGCGTGATTGTTGAAGCCGCCGAGGGATGCCGGTCTGACAATGCGTTTGAGATTCTTGACACTAAGTTACAAACGATTTTCTCCAATAATATTCGGAATAATTTCGGGTTCCTCAATCGCGCCACCGAAGAAGGTATAGGACAGGTCGACAAGCTTTTCGTTCAAGAGGGACGCAAAGTCTTCCGAGAGGTCTGTCCCGCCGTTGCCGAGCAGATTACAACGCAGTTGGCAGAGATGAATATCGCCCCCGATTCGCTTAAGCGCATCTGGCTTCATCAGGCCAATAAGAACATGAACGAACTTATTGCCAAGAAAATTCTGGGCCGAGAGCCGAGCGACGAGGAGTCGCCAACCATTCTTGACGAATACGCGAACACGTCGTCAGCGGGCTCCATCATTGCGTTTAAAAAATACAATGAAGACTTCGAGCCCGGTGAACTTGGCGTTCTGTCGTCCTTTGGCGCGGGCTACAGCATAGGCTCGATCGTACTCAAGCGCGTTTAGTCTGCTGACAGCACCTCGGACAGTGTGGCTAACACAGTGAGCTGCTGATCATGTGTCCCCACCGTAATGCGAACCCACGGCAATAACGCCTCGCTTGACCAGCTTCGCACCAAAATATTATGCCGCTTCAACATGTTAGTGAGCGCCTCACCGCTATACCGCGGATGCGCTGCTAGGACAAAATTAGCGAGTGAGGGCAGCACATCAAAGCCTAGCGATTGAAGACCATTGGTTAGCGCCTCCCTATTGTGTTCAATAGTTGACGACGCTTGAGTAAACCAAGCGATATCGTTAATCGCTGCACCCGCAACGGCTTGAGCATGAGCGTCAATCGGATAGGAATTAAACGAATCCTTCACACGACGCAGACCCTCTATGAGCGACGCGTTGCCGAGCGCATAACCGACCCGGAGCCCCGCAAGCGCATGACTTTTCGAGAAACTTCGGGTGACCAATAGATTGTCATACTCCTTGATGAGTGGAGCAGCAGTCTCTGCACCGAAACCAAAATAGGCCTCATCGACAACCACGAGTCGCTCCAGATTCGATTCCAGCAAGTCCTTCACCGCAGCACGCGACAACGCGCGACCTGTTGGTGCATTTGGATTAGGAAATACTAAGGGCCCTTCCCAGGCCGCCATAGACGCAATATCAATCTCAAGACCTGAAGTCATTGGAATACGTTCGACACCGTGACCAAGCAGTTGCCCCCACACCGGGTAAAACGTATACGTCATCTCAGGAATTGCGGGCACGCTGTCGTCATCAGCAAGGAAGGCTGTCCACGCGAATGCGAGCACTTCGTCGGAGCCGTTACCGACAAACACTTGATCCACGTCAAGACCTTCAGAGGCCGCTATTGCGGCCCTCAGAACACGCGAGTTCGGATCGGGATATCGGCGAAGCGCCTCGATACTCAACGCTCGTCCAGCCGAGGCGGCTTTTTCCGAAGGCGCCAGGGCATGCTCATTGGTGTTGAGCTTAATAATGTCAAGTCGCTGGGCTTGCTCCCCCGGGGTGTAGGGCGCGAGGCGCTTGAGCGTGTCAGACCAATGCCGATTCATGAAATCACCCAAAAGCTGACAGTGTATTGGTCTAGCCGACGCATGTCAGCTTACGAGGTCACGAACCTTGGCACTGTCCAGGTGGCGCACATCCAGACCTCGCGTCAAGTAGATGACTTGCTCCGCGATATTGGCGGCGTGATCACCCACTCGCTCTAAGCTTTTCAGAATCCATAGGTATGCCATGGAGGCTCTCAACGTCTCAGGCTGATCCTCGACGAACTCTACCAGCCACTCCCTTGCGTCAAGATAAGCCTCATCAATATCGTCGTCGGTCAAAATCACAGAGAGCGCACCCTCCGTATGAAGTCTTGCAAAGCTGTCTAATGCGGCCTTCAACATTGTGTTGACCCGCATGGCGATGCTCCGAACTTTAATCCCCGTTTCGTCATGAGCCCCTCCCTCTGACAACAAAATGGCTTGCCTGCCTATTTTTACCGCCTCGTCACCAATACGCTCCAGGTCAGTCGTCACCTTAATCACGGCCAAAACGAGCCTGAGGTCGCCTGCTGCTGGCTGACGAAGCGCAAGGATACGTGCACACTGCTCATCGATAGAACGCTCCAACGCATTCACTTCAGTGTCGAGATCAATCGCCTCTTCGGCAAGAAGTGAATCCCCTTCAAGCGTTGCATCAACCGCTTTTTCGATTTGAGATTGAACGAGCCCGCCCATGTTCAACAGTTCGCTCTGGACGCCCTCGAGCTCCCGAGAAAATTGCGCAGAAATATGTCCACGTTGATTACTGTAGTCATTCATTTTTGATATTTCGAGCCTTAACCGTAACGGCCCGTAATGTAGTCCTCCGTCTCACGTTTTGCCGGAAACGTGAAAATCGTTTCTGTTTGACCAAACTCCACTAACTGGCCACCGTGCATAAACGCAGTGCAATCGGAAACTCGAGCTGCCTGCTGCATATTGTGCGTCACGATTATTATGGTGTGCGATTGTTTCAATTCGTAGATCAGTTCTTCAATACGAAAGGTAGATGTCGGATCCAGCGACGACGCAGGCTCATCCAGCAACAGCACCTGCGGCTCTAACGCCAAGGCTCTGGCAATGACAAGGCGCTGCTGTTGGCCCTGCGACAGCTTCAGTGCGGAGTCGTCAAGTCGATCTTTTACTTCGTCCCACAATGCTGCCGCTCGAAGTGCTTGCTCAACCTGTTCTTCTAGCTCGCGGGTGCTCGCCACACCACTGAGTTTTAGTCCATAAGCCACATTTTCAAATACCGTTTTCGGAAAGGGATTAGGTCTTTGAAACACCATACCAACGCGTCTGCGAAGCGCCGTGACATTAGTATCGGGGTTTAATATGTTCAATCCATCCAGTATCACTTCGCCACTGTACTGCACACCGTCAATCAAATCGTTCATCCGGTTCATGCAACGAAGCAGTGTCGATTTGCCACAGCCGCTTGCACCAATAATGGCCGTGACGGCCCGCTCAGGAATATCGACCGATATATCTTTTAAGGCTTTCGGATTATCACGATACCCCAGTGACAGCTGCCGCACCGAGACTGCCACCAGTGAATCCCCCTCTGGAAGGCGGGGCCTTACCTCAATTTCGTTCAACTGTTCAAACATGATTACATCGCTCAAAAGGGGTTTTCAAAGGTTTTGCGTTTAAGAATGGCGGTCCTTAAGCTCACCGCGATTAAGTTTAAAACACCAATTAACAGTACGAGGATCAATGCGATGCATGCCACCCAGCCAAGGCCTCCCGGTGGAAGGCGCGCAAACAAAGCGGCGTCAAATAGCTGGAAACCTAGATGCATAAATTTCTGCTCAAACTCAATAAATGGCGCGCGACTCGCCAGGGGTAGTGACGGCGAGAACTTGACCGCCCCCACGAGCAGCAGTGGCGACACCTCGCCGGCCGCGCGTGCGGTTGCAAGAATCAGCCCCGAAAAAACACTGGGTAAGGCCGCGGGCATCACGGCATTGAAGACCGTTTCACTCTTTGTGGCGCCCAAAGCAATGCTGGCCTCGCGAAGGTCATTCGGCAGTGCATCAAGACCCTCTGTCACCGCCACGATCACAACGGGCAAGTTGACTAAAGCGAGCGTGAGAGCGGCCCAAAGCAGACCCGGCGTCCCGAATGTCGGGCTAGGCAATCTTTTCGCATAAAAAAGCGCATCAACCTGTCCGCCAAGTCCGTAGACAAAAAATCCAAGTCCGAAGACGCCATAGATAATGGCGGGGACGCCTGCAAGATTGGTGATACTGATACGAATAAGTTTGGTGTACCAGGTATCTCTCGCGTACTCAGTTAAGTAAATGGCGGTTGCGACGCCCAGGGGCGCTACGAATAGCGTCATAACCATCACGAGTGAGAATGTCCCCACGATGGCCGGGAACAACCCTGTCAAACCATTCTCTAAATTTGGCTTGGCGAAGAAAACATCGTTTAATCGATCAAGAACGCCTTCGTCAAGACGCCCAGAAGACAAGAATAGCCAATCGCCAGCGCTGGCTACCAGTAATACAAATAAGCCACTTCCGATGAGCAAAACGGTAGACACCATGCTCGCGGATAGGCCGATCATGGCGAGAGATCTTATTCGCTCGTATCGAGAGCTTGAAAGTCGACGCCGTCTGATCGTCGCATTCGATCCCATTACAGTCCCCTGACGCGCATTCTTACTCGCGCGCGAATAATCTCGGCCACTGTATTCACGATAAAGGTGAGACCAAAAAGCAGCAAACCCATCGCAAATAGCACTTGGTAATGCGAGGATGTTTTAGGTGCTTCCGGCAACTCTAGCGCCAGTGATGCACTAACAGAGCGAAGCCCTTCAAAGATACTGAGATCCATAATTCCAGTGTTGCCCGACAACATGATGAGAATCATCGTCTCACCCGCCGCCCTTCCAAATCCGACCATGATCGCTGCAATCATTCCGGGTAATGCGAGAGGCTGCACAACGTCGCGATAACTCTGCCAAGGTGTGGATCCAAGGGCCAGAGCCCCAGCGGCCATGTTACGTGGCACGGCATGGATCGCCTCCTCGGCAATAGAAAATATCGTTGGGGTAATCGCTAAGCCCAAAACAATCCCAACCAGCAGTGAATTAAAGTACGAAATCGACAGGCCAGTTGACAATAAGTAAGCCTCAAGCGACCCCCCGGGAAGTCGTGCCGCGCCACTCAACCCTGCAGTAGCCCCGAGTGCGATAACAAGCAAAACCAGGGGCAACAGTCTCAGTGGCCAGTCATCTAAGGCGTCATGTCTCACCCAACGCCACCCCAGCCCTCTGACAACAAAGACCCCTAAACCCGCCAGAATCGGGAATAAAGCGATAATGCCAATCAGTGCAGACAAAAACTCACCAAAGCGAGGTGCAAGCCAAAACAAACCAATAGCGCCCAGCACGACTGTTGGAAACGCGGTCAGCATATCGATCGCGGGTCGCACTCGCTGCCGCTGAGCCTCTGACACAAAGCAACCCACGTAAATTGCACAACCCAAACTCAAGGGTACGGAGAACAGTAAGGCCAGCAACGCCGCCTTAAGCGTTCCAAAAACCAGAGGAACCGCCGAAAACTTTGGCTCAGCCGCCTGCGCTGAAGGAAGGGGTAACCACAGATACTCCTCAGACGGATAACCTTCATACTGAATCGGGCTCAAGAGACGACGCCAGTCACCACCAATGTCAGTCGCTCGGAACGCAAACAGCAAGGGGTCGCCAGAGGATGTCAGTGCGCGAATGAGCGACGGCGACTCCCAAACAATCCTATCGATCGCGACATCCACTTGAATACGCAGGTTGGTATCAGGGTTTCGAAAATCAACAACCTGTATTTCGGACAAAGACGTTGCAAGGGCAACCACGGCAAGTCGCGGATGCCCGGCTAAAGCAACAATGTCGCTGCCCATTACAACGGTTTTCACGCGCTCTACGGCAGGCACATCATTGATTGATATCGGTTGCGAAAAGTGAAAGTGCTCTAGCGTATTGCCCACCAGGACTGCAAGCCCTCTCTGATGACCAACGAGTTGCGCAATCGAGAAGTCTGAGGGTAATTCGCTGACGTTTAGTCGAACAGCGGTTTGATCATGCACCCATAGCCAAGGGTTGCCTGGGGTGCCTTTGAGTTGCCACCCTCCTTTTGAGACCCAGTAGGTTCGTCGCGTGAGGTCTGCGTCTCGCGACTCAGTTCGCGACACAGGAGTGTCCCTACCCTCGTCAGGCGCATCGATGCGCTCTAGAGTGCTAGCGGCAAAAATAGGAGCCGCCACCACCATCATTTGCACAACCATTCCCAACAACGCAAAGATCACTGTAAAACTCGCGACTCTAATCAGCAGTCCCAGACTTACAGACTTGACATGGCGCCAATTAGTCACAGGCATCAGCGACGTCCTGTGCTGACTGAGCATCAGGTACTTGCGAAATACTAAAGCCTGCATCTCTCAAGAGATCGCGACCCTTCTCACCCGCAACGTAGGCTACAAATTCACACTCAATCGACCGCGATTCTGAGGTTAAGTCGGTCATCACGTACAGGTAAAGCGTTCGCTTTAGCGGATACTCGGCGTCATCGGGGTACAAAATGCGCCCATCCGGCTGTTCAATCCCTAATATTTTGACGTCGTTGGAGGTATAGCTCGTCGCCGCGTAGCCAATGCCACCCGGAACCCTTGCTACTGTGTTGACGACGCCCGCTCCGCCCGGCAATTCATTGACAAAAATACCGGGGTCTCCGTCGCACAGGGCGACACGTCGAAAATATTGATACGTACCGCTCGTCGCGGTTCTGCCAAAGACCTGCAGTTTCCAATTCGCCAGTGTGCTGTCTTCTCGCAGATCTCGCCAAAAGACGGGACGCATGGAGCTCCCACAGGTGCCCGGCATACCAAAAATCTGCCCGACCTCTGCCATCGACACGCTTTCTAACGAATTTTGCTGATGCACGATCAATACCACAGCATCTTGTGCCAGCGAAATTTCAATCGGGGGTCTCTGCTGTCTTCCGGCAAAAGCGCCGCGCTCGTCGGCATTCATTCGACGGCTCATCGTCCCGATCGTTGCCGTCCCCAGTAGCAGTGCCGGGGGCGTCGCAGCTGAGCCCACAGCCTGAACCTCAATCAAGATTGTCGGATTAAGAACGTAAAATTGTTCGGCCCAAGCGGTGACAAGTTTAGCCAGTGTGTCTGAACCCACGATGATCAAACTACGATCACGCTCATCATCAGGCTGCGCCCACACAAACGATGAGCTAACGAGCACCGAAACGGCAAAAAACCGTTTAAAGAGTCGCTTCATTGGCGCTGAATAGTATTGAAAAAACGGAGCCCTCTCCTGGAACACTCTCTATGGTGAGTTCCGCGTTGTGTGACAGCGCCACGTGTTTCACGATTGCAAGCCCCAAGCCCGTGCCGCCTGTGCTCTGACTTCGGCTCTTATCAATACGGTAAAAACGCTCGGTCAGGCGTGGAATGTGATGCTCCTCAATCCCCTCTCCTCGATCAACAACCCTAAGAACGGGTCTGTGGTTACGCACAGACCACTCTACTGTGACCTCCGATTCTGAGTCACTGTACTTCAAGGCGTTAACGATGAGATTGCTGACCGCACTGTGCAACTCGATCACGTCGCCAAAAATGAGGTCCTCATGACTCAAGCTTAGACTAATGAGCCGGTCGGGCCATGCGGCCCTTAAGCCGTCTGCAATTTCCACGATCAAATTACCCACGTGGACGGGCGAGGTTTTATCTGTGTTTTCTATGGATTCAATTCGGGACAACCATAATAAATCCTTAAGCAGCACCTCCATACGACCGACTTGCATGTCCATTTGGGACAGTGGTCGTTCTATTTGCGTGACCACGTCATCACCCAATAATCCAAGATTTTCCACGTAACCTTTTAATACCGTCAAAGGTGTTCTTAGCTCGTGCGAGACGTTCCCTACAAAATCCCGGCGCATCATCTCGAGCTTGTATTGCTCAGTGATGTCTTTGATAAAGATCAATCGGTCGCCCGAACCAAAAATCGACACCTCAACCTGCAGACACTTATCCTGCTCAGGGGTTGGGGGCATTCGCAGTGGTGACGTGTACTCTCCACGGGTGAGGTATTCACTCAGCTCTGGTGCGCGCATAAGATTCAACAGTGGGCGGCCAACGTCGTGCACCAAGGTAATGCTCAATAGCGACTCCGCGGAGTCGTTAACCCAGACTATATTGCCTCTAGGGTCCGTAATCAGTGCAGCGTCTCGCAGCGATTTCAGCGACGCTTGGAGGTATTCCAGTGAGGATGCTAGGCGACCCTGCGCCTCTTTACTCTGGCGTTGCAGGCGGTAGACGTGGTCGAAAAGTCGCCCCCAAACCCCTTTAGCCTCGGGAGGGTCACTCTTGGAATTAGACAACCACCGTTCCATCCGAAAAAGCTGGATGCTCCAAAACAGCAGGATGAGCGCCAACACAACGCTGACCCCAACCGCGATATTTCCAAGAAAGATTCCGAACAACGCGCCCAGACAACTAATAACAACAAGTCTTGTTAGGGCACGCCACCAGTGGCGCGAGAGACTCACTCCGCGACCATGCCCTTTGCCGAGAACCTGTACCCCGTTCCCCTAACCGTCTGCACCAAGTCGCTGTAATCTACTACCCCGCCCTCTAGAGCCTTTCGCAAACGACGGATATGAACATCGACCGTGCGCTCTTCCACGTAAACATTAGCGCCCCAAACATGATCTAAAAGCTGATTTCGGGTGTAGGCGCGCTCTGGATGGGACATAAAAAACTGTAATAAATTGAATTCGGTGGGGCCCATTTCAATGGGCGCGTTCGCAACAAAAATTCGTCGACTATCCACATCAAGAACCAGCTGGTCGACTTCAAGCCGACCTCGTTGATCCCCAGCCTCGCTCCGACGCAGTAGGGCCTTAATGCGAGCGATAAGCTCTCGAGGTGCAAAGGGCTTGATGACGTAGTCATCTGCTCCCACATCCAAGCCTTGGACAATATTTTCTTCAGCCGCCTTCGCGGTGAGCATAATGACCGGAATCTCTGCGGTCGTGTCGCTGCGCTTTAACCGCCTTAGCAGCTCAAGGCCACTCCCTCCGGGGAGCATCCAATCCAGCAGCACAATCGATGGGCGCTCATCGACAATAATCCGGTGGGCGTCCTGAATGTTTTCAGCTTCTAAACACTCAAAATCAGAGATCTCCAGCGCCATACGGAGCATGTCGCGAATCGAAAACTCGTCATCAACAATCAGTACCTTCTGTGCCGCCATTACGTGCCACCCTCTCCGTCTCGCCCATTAAATAAGAATAAAGTGACAAGGATATGACGCCCTTACCACCAATCGAGCCAGCCTTTGCGTTCAAACTCAGTTTGGCAGGAGGCCAACTGATTGTTGTAGCGTGTTGCCCTGCGATCCACTTTTTTAGCAACCTCAACCAGCCACGGTTTTGAGCGATAACTCGCACGTTTATAACCGCCATGGCCCTCGTGATATGCAAGATACAGCCGGAAAGCGTCGTCTTTCGAAATACCATTCACCTGATGCGTCGTGTGATTATACCAACCCACAAAATCAATCGCGTCGTCAAAGTCATCTCTATCAGCACCATGATTTCCGGACTTACGTTTGTACCAGTCCCAGGTGCTGGTTTTGGCCTGCGAGTACCCGTAAGCGTCACTGGCTCTCGGCCCGGGAATAAACCCCCAAATCTGTTTACGTGGTGGCTTAGCGCCTGCAACAAAACGCGATTCCTGATGCATAAACGCCATCATGATCGAAACCGGAACCCCCCACCGCTTACGTGAGTCGACAGCATCGTCATACCATCCTCCTTTTTCACGGAAAATATCGCAGACATTGTCCAGTTTATCGGGCGGCGCGCTGGCGCAACCCGTCACGGTGATAATGGCGAAAAGTAATTGCACATATCGAAGTCTGATCAGCTTCACACACCTGCCTCCGACACTATTTCAACAAACTCCATCTCATCAATAATCTTCAACCCGAGTGACCGCGCCTTGCTGAGCTTAGAGCCCGCACCGGGACCTGCGAGCAACACGTCGGTATTCTTACTCACCGATCCCGCCGTCTGTCCCCCTAAACGCCTGACCAAAGCGCCAGCGGCGTCGCGCGACATAGACTCCAACTTGCCCGTGACCACCCACGTTTGGCCCGCCAGGACGGTCTTAGCATTAGTCGGCTGTTGCGTATCTACCCAGTCCATACCAACGCGCAACAATCGATCAATGAGTCGTCGATTCGATTCAATAGAAAAATAGCGCCGAATATGGGCTGCAACCACTGGACCCACATCGGATACATCTTCCAGCGCGTTCTGCGACGCGGATGCAATCGCATCGAGCGATCCAAAATGCGTCGCCAGACCACGCGCCGTCGCCTCTCCCACTTCTCGAATGCCCAGCGCGTAAAGGAACCGGTGCAAGTCTGTGACCTTACTCTTGTCAATCGCATCAATGGCTTTTTGCGCGGATTTGACGCCCATTCGATCCAATGCCGCCACCTGCTCCACGGTCAGCTCGTAAAGGTCAGCGACCGATTTCACCAAACCTGTATCGAACAATTGATGGAGTAGCTTCTCCCCCACACCATCAATATCTAAGGCCTTTCGAGAAACAAAGTGCTCAAGCGCTGCTTTTTGCTGAGCCGGGCAGCCCGTTCGGTTATCGCAGCGGATCGCCGCTTCGTCAAGATCGCGCACAAGCGGCGTAGAGCAATCCGGGCACCGACTTGGAAAGATGACTATTTCAGGGTTTCCGACACGTCTGTCGACTAAGGAACGAACAATTTGAGGGATCACATCGCCCGCGCGACGGACAATGACCTCATCACCCAGTCGAATGTCGAGGCGAGCCATTTCGTCAACATTGTGCAGCGTGGCATTACTGACCGTAACGCCCCCTACAAACACGGGCTTGAGACGAGCAACGGGTGTAATCGTACCGGTCCTTCCTACTTGATAGTCGATGCCCAAGAGCGTCGTCACCTCCTCTTGCGCTGGAAATTTTCGAGCAATCGCCCATCGCGGTGCACGCGCAACAAACCCCAAACGTTGCTGTTGCGAGAAGTCATCGACCTTCACAACGACACCGTCAATATCGACATCCATCGCATCGCGCTGAGCTAAAATGCGTTCAACGTAGTCCTCGGCTGCAGCCCATCCCTCGACGCGTTCAATAAGCCCCGAGGTTTTAAACCCCGCATCACACAGATATGCCAACGTGTGGCTGTGGGTGGCCGGAAGCTCAGCCTCCTCGACGTAACCCACTGAATAAGCCATAAAAACCAGTGGTCGAGTGGCGGTCACTCTGGAGTCAAGTTGCCGCAAACTGCCTGCCGCCGCATTTCTCGGATTCTGAAATACGGTGTCTCCTCGTTGGGCTTGCTGGGCATTTAAGGTGGTGAATGCGTCGCGTGGAATCACTACTTCGCCACGAACCTCAAGGACCTTTGGATATGACGAACTGCGTAAGCGCAAGGGAACCGTGTCAATCGTGCGCGCATTGTGCGTAATGTCCTCGCCCGATGACCCATCGCCCCGTGTGGCAGCGCGCACGAGAATGCCGTCTTCGTACAAAAGGCTCATGGCAACACCATCAAGCTTTGGCTCACAGCAAAACGTCAACGATTGAACCCCAAGCTTTGCCGCGTTCCGCTCCTCAAACGCGGCCAAATCTCCGCCGCTAAAGGCGTTGTCTAAGCTAAGCATTGGTAACTTATGGCGCACGCTAACAAACTCGCCCAAGGGCGTATCGCCCACGCGCTGGGTCGGCGACGAGGCTGAAAAAAACTCAGGGTGCAGTGCCTCGAGGTCACGCAGTCGCCGCAGCGCAACATCATATTCCGCGTCACTGGCCAACGGATCATCGTCGCGATGATACGCCAATGACCACACATCGAGCCGCTCTCTCAGCTCCATGATCTCCATCTCAGCGGTGCTCACCTCAGCTTCTCAGCTCGTGATTTATTTTCGTATTCTCTAATCGATTGACGGAGACTTTCGACATATTGCTTGGTCATTACGCTACGTGTTTCATCATAAACATCGCCACCCAAACTGTGCGCAACGGTGTGAGCTGTTTCCAGCATCAAGTCAAATGCCCTCACCATCTCCTCAGGACCTGGCAGCGTCAGAAAAAACATCAAGCCTTTTGTGTGCAGTGTGGTCATCCCCTCAAGATCAAAGACACCCGGCTGCATCATATTTGCCACGCTGAATTGAATCGTGGGTTTGCCGCCTTGTGCTTGACTCAAGTGAAAAAAGTCCATGTCTCCGAAGCGAAGACCGCAGCCTAGAAGCACCCTGAGCACGTCATCACCCGCAAAGCCTTGCTCAGCGCGAGCCATCACGTTAAGCGAATACACGGTCGTGTCTTCGTGGCGCGGCAGTGCTGCTGGCTGACCTTGAGCCGCTGGAATTGCCTCAATTTCGTCGAGCCAATCTAGGGTGCCCGGGTCGACAAGGGTGTCGGCTTTATTCTCTTTTGTTTCGTCCAGCGATTCATCAATGCGAGGGAGCCTGTCAGCCGTGAGCTTTGCCTTCTCAGCGACCGCCCAGGGACTCTCGGGGCTGACGGGCGCCGACACGCCTGTGCTCGATGACGCCTCGTCCACATACTCGCCGAACGTCGGTTCCTGTCGCCCCACCGGCCGAGCACCGCCATTGGGAAGCTCTCTCGAGCTTCTGTCATGATAGTCCGGCACAGGCGATTCCTCTCTGACAACCCGCGCATTCATCTTATAGCCGTTGCGCTGTTTGCGCCGAAAGCTCACAACGAGCGCCGCGCATAAGGCAAGAATAATAAATACAGCGACGAACGCTTCTGTGGTCAACGCTTGGAAGATATCAGGCATCACCTCTTTCCTTAGCTCGCGGCGAGTCGTGCAGCTTCCTCGATGTCAACAGTGACTAATCTCGAGACACCAGGCTCATGCATGGTAACGCCCATCAATTGCTCAGCTGCTTCCATAGTGATTTTGTTGTGCGTGATGAAGACAAACTGCACCTTCTTCGACATTTCTGACACGAGACGCGCGTAACGCCCAACGTTTGCGTCATCTAACGGTGCATCCACCTCATCAAGCATACAAAACGGCGCCGGATTAAGCTGGAAAATAGAGAAGACGAGGGCGATGGCTGTCATCGCTTTTTCGCCGCCAGACAGCAGATGAATGGTGCTATTTTTCTTGCCCGGTGGTCGGGCCATAATAGAAACGCCTGTGTCCAAGAGGTCATCACCCGTCATCTCAAGAAAGGCTGTCCCGCCACCAAACACTTTGGGGAACAGCTCACTAAAGCCTGCATTGACGGTGTCGAAAGTATCCTTGAAGCGGCTACGCGTTTCCTTATCAATCTTTTTAATGGCATTTTGCAGTGTCTCGAGCGCCGTCCGCAGGTCGTTATCTTGCGCGTCCAGGTATTCTTTTCGCTCTTTTGCGCGCGTTGTTTCATCAATCGCTGCGAGGTTTATCGGCCCAAGCCGATGAATTTTGGCGCCAATGCGTTCGACACGGACCAACCATTCTGTCTCGTCAGCATCCTCCGGCAAGTGTACTTCAACAGCGGCCACATCTGCCTCAAGCTCAGCCAGTGCCATATCAATCTGCTCAAGACGAACGCCAGTCTCAGCAAGTTTGAGACGAACGCCCTCACTGCGCGTCTGCACGCCCGCAACAGACTGCTCCGCCGTCATTCGGGCCTGTTCTTTGTTGCGCAAGGTCGTTTCGAGCTCCGACAACCCCTGTCGAGCCTGAGTCAGCTGCACCTCAACACCCAAGCGCTTTTCAAGAAGCTGACTCAATAATTGCTGTGCTTCAAGGTCGGGGTTTTCGTCAGTGGGCATCTCGCCACGAATTGCGGCCTCTCGCTCCTCGTAGCTTAGAACTTGTTGTCTGGCACGCTCAATGGACTGACGCAACGCCTCTTGCTGCGTGAGTAACTCGCGATTTCTAACCTCGCTACGATTGAGCGTAACGTCAGCCTGCTGTTTCGCCTGACGACTCTGCCGTACGTGCTCGCGCGCAGTTTCTCGCGCCGACTCCAGCTCGCTTCTGACCGACTCATCAGACTCCACTTGCATTTTTGCGCGACCGAGCATTTGGGTCGCTTGTGTAATCACCACCTGCTCTTCTGCGCCGCGCACTTCTAAATCTGCCAGATCTTGGCGCAACTGCGCCTCTCGAGCTTGCCGTTGTTCCCGTTGTGCTAAGAGTGCGCGCTTTTGAGCGTCCAAACGACTCGCGTCGTGCTGCGCTACTTGCATTGATTCCTGCGCTGCATCAATTGACTGCTCAATTTCAGAACGCAATGCTTGGTGCTCTGAAATCGCCACATCCGTGCTACTGAGCTCCGCGGTCACACGCTCAAACGCCTCAACAACGCCACTTAAACGTGCTTGCCTCGCAATAATGCCCTGCTCTGCATCGGCCTCGGATCGAGTGCGAATCCAATACTTGGACACCCACAGTCCGTCCTTTGACACAATTGACGCGCCATCAGACAAAGTCGGACGCTGCGCGAGAGCGATACGCCAATCCTCAACGACTTGCACCTCAGCGAGCACGTGTTGGACGGCCTCTGGAACGTCTACATAATGCGCCAGCATGGACGACTCAGTTGAGCGACTCGCGTTTGAAAGATCAACCAACCGCAGGCCGGGCGACGGCTCAGCATCCAGTGCATCAAACGAGGCCAGCTCCGCGCGAAACGCCGAGAGCCAATCGCCCAGAACGAGATCAGCCGCTGCCTCGTAGCCCGCATCGACAGAAATAACATCCAATACAACGCCGTGTTTTTCAACGCCTTGCACCTGAAGCCAATCGGTCACTGACTGACCACCGTTCTCTTCGCGTGCGTCAGACTGCAACGCCTCCAGCGATGCGCGCTGCCCGCTCAGCGTCTGTACTTGTCGGCGCAGTTCGTCCTGCTGCTGACGCAGCGCCTCGAGCTTGGTGCGAGATTCGCTCAACGCATTTTTTAATTCGTCTAAATTTTCTCTGACACGGGTGACGCTCACTTGCGCGGCCTGCAGCGCGTCACTCATTGAGTCCACATCCTGGTCGTCGTCAGCCCGACTCAGCTGCTCAAGCTCAGCCTCAATACGCGACAAGCGCTCAGTTAACGTCACTAAATTACGTTCCGCGTTAGCCTGGCGCCCCTGCTGAACCTCCACCTGCTGACGAGGCACTGCGGCACGTTGCGTGAAACTCTCCCAGTCGCCGTCCGCAGTGGCCGCAATTTTTTCAGCTTCTTGAAGCGAGATGTCTACGCGCGCTACTTCCTCACGCTCGCGCGCCAGTGTCGGCTCAATGGCCGTCAGCGCTTCGGAAAGTTCCCTCAGGCGCTGAGTGTCAGAGTCCATCAGTCCGAGTTCGCGCTGTTTTCCTTGCAAGGTTTGTTCGAGGTCCTTGGCCAACGTCTCCCGACGCTGCTTCGCAAAGTTAATCGACTGCTCTATCTGGCTGACTTCGCTGCCGAGCGAATAAAAACTCCCTTGAAGCTCGCCCGTTGAGGTGTTCGCTTCGGTGATGCTTTGCCTCAGCAACTCGATGTCAGCCACAGACGCCGACACCTCGGATTGATAGCGCTCTTTTTCAGTCGCAAATTCGTCAATCTCACGCTGCGCACGACTTTCAACACCCGCTTGAACCTGGCGTTGCAGCACCAGCAACTGCGCCTTCAGCTCTCGCTCTTCCGTTTTATATGCGGCATAACGCTCGGCCGCCTGTGCCTGACGCTTCAAGTGTCCTAAATTACGCTCAAGCTCTTCTCGTAAGTCTGTGAGACGATCAAGATTATCCAGCGTCCGCTGCATGCGGTTTTCCGTTTCGCGCCGACGCTCTTTGTATTTTGAAATGCCTGCGGCTTCTTCAATGTAAACGCGAAGGTCCTCTGGGCGGGACTCTATGAGACGAGAAATCATCCCCTGTTCAATAATCGCGTAGCTGCGAGGTCCGAGGCCTGTGCCTAAAAACAGATCGGTGATATCACGTCGGCGGCACTTGTTACCGTTCAGGAAGTAGTCTGAAGTACCCTCGCGTGTAACCAATCGTCGCACCGAAATTTCACTGTACGCCGCATACTCGCCGCCGACCTTGCCGGTCGAATTATCGAACAAAAGCTCAATGGAGGCCTGTCCGACGGGCTGCCTATGTGTGGTTCCGTTAAAAATAACGTCGGACATGGACTCGCCGCGAAGCGTCTTGGCTGAGCTTTCACCCATGACCCAGCGGACGGCGTCGATAATATTAGATTTTCCACAGCCATTGGGCCCCACCACCGCACACATGTTGCTCGGCAGTGTGACTTTGGTCGGGTCTACAAACGATTTGAACCCGGCAAGCGAAATAGACTTTAAGCGCATCAGCCCTCAAATTACGGCGCAGAAATCGCGGCCGTCTTCCCATCAAAAACACTAGATGTAGTGTACCTAGAAAGATCTTCCAACACTATATACAAATAGGAGTTATTGCGCGTTATCTCGTAAAGTCATGACAACGCTCGAAGTATCCATCAGAGAAATGTCCCTGACTGCGGCTGTGAGTAGAGCGTTTGAAAGACCAGGCTGCCCAGTTTTAGACAACTGAACTTCCAGGTCCACACGCTGCAGTGACGATAGCGCCTGTCCTGCCATACTGTTTGCGTCAGACAGACTCACGGATACCGGCCAGTTCACGACCTCTTGCTTGGACACCGCTGTTGGCATTCGCACCTGACTACCTGCGGGCCGCGCGATCACGAACAGCGTCAGCCCCCGGTAAGCCTCGGGCGCCAAGCCCTCTTCCAACTCGACCGTGACACCCAGTTTCACTGAGCTTGCGGCGAATTCTGAAGATTGCGGTGCCCCACTGGCTTGCACCGATTCAGCTGAGCGGCGTTCGGCTTCTACAATTGCCGATCGCATTAGCTCAAACGCCTCTGATCCCGGAGCTTCGAGATCACGCAGCACCCTCATGTATCCAACGGCTTCAAGGTATTGGCCCGCGCCAAAAGAGCCCATAGCCAGGGTTGCCAAGGCCGATTTTTGTCTTGGATCTGAAGCAAGAGCCTGTTCCGCCCGCTGTTGCGCCCTCGGCGTCAGGACTTGCCCGTTAGCAACAAACTCTGCCTGAGCCGCGCGCCCTAGTACGTCTGGGGCATTGGGCGCCTCTGCTAAAATAGCCTCAAAATTTTCCAGCGCGTCTTCCGCATTACCGGTTGCGATGTAGTATTCGCCAAGTAACGAGTGGTAATCCAAATTTTTCGGACGCTGTGAAGATCGAGCCTCGATACGCGTAATAAGCGTCGTCACCTCATCCGGTGCGGCTGATTCCAAGTTGGCGATAGCCCGCGCAATTTGCACGTCTTCATAGGCACCCAGTCGGTCATACAAGGGCACCGTAAAAGCGACAAGCAGGCAGGCAAGTGCGACTTGATAACCCCAACGATGACTCGCGCCACGAACCACGAGAGTGTCTACTTTTTGATCTTTATCATCCCAAGCTCTCAGTTGAGCATCGTTTAACAGCGAGGCGTCATCGGTTTCCGCCTGGCGCACAGACAACCAATCATCCACTGACTCCCCTTCGACACGTCGCGTCCAAAACCGAGGAAGAACCAGTAAGAACAGGACTGCAAGCCCACAAAGCCCTACTGTAATCAGCATTAAGTCACTCACTGCTGTCCCTCGTCGTGAAACTTTTGGCGCAGTGCCTCGGCACGTGCCGTCTGAACAGGCGACATCGCACTGGCGCGATCCCTCCGAATCTGTAACAGCACGACCGCCACCGCCATTAACAATAAAATCAGTGGGGCCGACCACAACCACAGGGTATTGCGGTCTAGTCCGGGACGGTATCGAACAAACTCGCCATAGCGATCAACCAGAAAATCGATAATTTCGCTATCGGTAGCCCCGGTTTCGAGCTTTTCGTGGACGATCGCCCGCAAATCTCGAGAAATCGGCGCATTAGAATCGGCGATATTTTGGTTTTGACACTTAGGGCATCGAAGTTCCTGACTCAAGGCTTTGTAACGCGCCTCAAGCGCAGGCGAACTAAACTCATACGTCTCAATAACACCCCATGCTGCCGCTGAGCAGAGAGCAACGGTCAGTAATAACCAGCGAAATAATGTCATGAGCCACCCTCGAAGAAGGGTGCCAGCTGTTCGGTCCAAACTCGCTCATCGACCACACCCACGTGCCGATGTTGCACGGTTCCTGCAGCATCAATAACATAGGTTTCCGGCGCACCGTACACACCTAAATCAAAACCAAAATCACCGTTAATATCCACAACTGTTTCAGTGTAGGGATTACCCAACTCCTCAAGCCATGTGAGCGCTTTCGTCGGATCATCTTTGTAGTTTAGGCCGTAGATCGTCACCCCACTCGCCGCTAAATCGAGGAGGTAGGGGTGCTCCACGCGGCAAGAGAAACACCATGTTGCCCAAACATTAAGCAGCGCAGGCTGACCTCGCCATTGACCGGCGCTTCGACGGTACGCACCTCCCAACACCTGCAGATCAAAATCGGGCAAGGGTTGGCCCACACGAGCCGAGGGCAAAGCCGTAGGATCGAGAGCTAAGCCGCGCACGAGCAAGAGCACCAAGGCGGCGAAGGCAGCTAACGGTAGAAAACGTTTAAGTAGCAAGTCCGAGGGTCTCCTGCGGCACCGTTCTGGAGCGACCGCGACGGTAACGACGGTCCAAGGCAGTGGTCAGACCTCCCAGCCCAATCAGTAAGGCACCAAACCAAATCCAGCGAATCATCGGCTTGTGTTGCACACGAACCGACCAAGCACCATCCCCCAAAGGCTCACCCAGCGCGAGGTACAAATCGCGCATCACGCCCGCATCAATGGCCGCTTCGGTCATAATTTGACCGCTGGCCACGTAACGCCGCTTTTCGGGCATCATTGTTGTGAACCTTTCCCCGTCAAGATAGACGGAAAAAACACCTCGGTCGGCGCTGTAATTGGGGCCCTCGATCACGGTTACTTCTTCAAGAGTAAACCGATAGTTATTCAGCGAGACACTGTCCCCCGCTTCCATTCGCAAATCTCGTTCGGCACTGAACTGCGTGACAAAAACGGCGCCGGTTAGGGTAAGAGCAAACCCGAAATGCGCGGTAAACATGCCAACATAAGAGGGTGTAAGACGCGTCATAAAAGTTCGCACACTCGTCACACCCCGTGTCCTTTGTTGAAGATCACGAATAAGTCCCGAGATGACCCAGCCTGACAGCAGCACAGCCAAGCACGCCCAGACGTTGAGTCGCCCGATACCCAAGTAAGGCACCACCATCGCGACAATCACACAGACCAACGCCGGAAAACCAAGCTCGCTGATCCAACGCGTCGACGCGTCACGCTTCCATCGCGATATCGGTCCCACGGCCATAAAGGGCGCAACTAAGGCCATGGCTGGCACGAAAACCGCGTTGAAGTACGGGGGGCCAACGGAGTACTTGCCCTGCCCCAGCGCGTCCATTAATAGTGGGAACAACGTTCCGAGTAAAACAACAATCGCCGAGACCGCGAAAATGAGGTTGTTGACCAACAGTAGGGACTCGCGGGACTCAAGCTCATAGCTAATCGGGCTCGCCACCGTGGGCGCTCTGAATGCAAACAGCGTCAGCGACCCCCCCACCACCAAGACTAAAAACACCAAGATGAAGAGTCCCCGTTCGGGGTCTGCGGCAAACGCGTGAACGGAAGTCAGCACGCCTGAACGCACCAAAAACGTACCGAGTAGAGACAGCGAAAAGGCGGAGATCGCCAAAAGAACGGTCCACGACCTAAACAGCCCACGTTTTTCGGTCACCGCCAAACTGTGGATAAGCGCTGTCCCCACCAGCCAAGGCATGAAGGATGCATTTTCAACCGGATCCCAAAACCACCAGCCACCCCAACCTAATTCGTAATACGCCCACCAACTGCCCAGCATGATCCCCAGCGTTAGAAACGCCCAAGCAACATTGGTCCAGGGACGTGACCACCGTGCCCAAGATGCGTCCAAACGCCCACCGAGTAGTGCCGCCACGGCAAACGCAAACGGAACCGCCAAACCCACGTAACCCATGTAGAGCAGTGGTGGATGAATAATGAGCCCTGGATCCTGTAGCAATGGGTTTAGATCATTGCCCTCGGCAGCGACGCCTGGAAGTAATCGTTCAAAAGGATTCGATGTAAAGAGGGAAAACGCGATAAAACCAACACCGATCACTCCAAGGATGCTGAGCACGCGCGCCAGCACCACCAGCGGCAGTCCGCGACTGGCAAGCGATACTGCCAACGCCCAAGCACCTAGGATCCAGACCCAGAGCAAGAGTGAGCCCTCGTGGTTACCCCACACCGCAGAAAACTTATAGATCTGGGGTAGCAACGAGTTCGAGTTGCTCGCCACGACCTTGACCGAAAAATCATCTTGTAAAAAAACCACCACCAGACACACAAAAGCGATCGTCAAAAACACAAACAGACCGGCTGCAAGACTGGGCGCCATGTTCATCGCCCACCGCTGACCCTGCCATGCGCCGACCATGGGTACGACGGCAAGGAGTGACGCAAGGCAAAGCGCAATAATTAGTGCCAGTTGTCCGGCTTCAGGTATCACGGTTGCACCTCCGTAGCGCGAGCATTCTCAAGCGCCTCAGCAACTTCAGGGGGCATGTAGTTTTCATCGTGCTTTGCAAGCACTTCCGTCGCTGTCACGGTCCCATCTGGGCCCAAAAATCCGGTGGCAACAACCCCCTCACCCTCAGCGAATAAGTCAGGGAGAATGCCGTCGTACGATACCGTGATCACGTGGGCATAGTCCGTCACCGCAAAGCGGGTTTCCAAACGGGCGCTCGCCCGTTTGACACTGCCCTCGACCACCATCCCGCCTACACGAATCTGACGATCCATCGGCGCCTCACCCGCCGCAAGCTGTGACGGGGAGTAGAATAGATTAATGTTGCCGCTCAGTGCATAGGCGATGAGACCAATCGTGGCGCTGGATAACACCACGACGACCAAAGCCAAAATAAGTCGCTGTTTTCGCTTGGGGTGCATGGCTAGGAAGCATCCTTTTCATGAGCCTGTTTACGATCGAACTCTCGCTGAATCGTTTGCTGCATGGATCGGGTACTCAGCACTGGGCGCGCGATCATCACGAGAATCACGACGGACGTAATGGCGTAAGCCGCCCAAACAAAACCGCCGTGCCCTCCCATTGTTACTGCTGCGGCAAACGAATCAAACTGCATGGCTAGGTCGTTATCCTTTTGATCAACCAATTGGACTGCGCATACTCCGACGTCAGTGACTGTTTGAGATTAAGCATCATGAGCAGTGCAAACAACGCATAGAACGCCACGATCATTCCGAGTAAGGGATACAGCATCGACGCATCGATGGCCGAGCTGCCCGTGAACTTAATCGACGCCGGCTGATGCAGCGAATACCACCAATCAACAGACTTGTAGATAATGGGGATGTTAACGGTTCCAACCAAACTCAATATCGCGCAGGCGCGCGCTGCGAT
>OBMK010000236.1_pt1 | contig 54145 bp, 53 predicted proteins | sample 1539081 | NCBI WGS metagenome assembly OBMK01 (sample SAMEA3355528, study PRJEB22509) | marine metagenome | biome: marine; feature: river plume; material: water | place: USA | collected 2010-08-07 | depth 0.5 m | reverse complement strand
GCCAACAGATTTACAGTCTGCCCCCTTTAGCCACTCGGGCACCCCTCCGCAACGAACCTAGGATTATGCCACTGTTTTTGCAATTTTGACCAGCCCCCACGGTTTTTTGCAAAAAGAGCCCCGTCACCAATTAACCGGCGTTTGCCCCCAGCTGGCAAGCGCCAAATTGGCTGCCTTGAAGTGCCCGTTACCGACGAATGGTTCGGGTGGCCGGGTAGCGGCTAGCGGGGACGGGTGGTTAGACGTCAGGATGCAGTGCGGGCACGCGGCATCCGCGGTCGCCTCGATCAATGCACGCTTGGCCTGAGCGTGGGCGCCCCACAGCATGAACACCGTGGGTTTGTGGCGCCTTGCCACCGCCGCGATCAGGGCGTCCGTTAGGTCGGACCAGCCCCAACGGGCGTGGCTGGCTGGCGCGCCGTCGGCCACGGTGAGGGTGGTATTGAGCAACAAAACACCCTGACTAGCCCAGTCGTCCAGCACCCCATCAGAATGCTCACGCCCGCCGCCGGCGCGAACCTCTTTGAAAATATTGCGCAGCGAGGGTGGGATGCGCACCCCTGGTGCCACGGAGAATGCCAAGCCATTTGCTTGCCCCGGTCCGTGATAGGGGTCTTGCCCCAGCACGACCACCTTGACCTCAGGCAACGGCGTGAGCGCGAGGGCGCGCAACGGCTGCGGGGGGTACACCACCGCGCCTTGGGTCATCGCTAGCTGCAAACGACTGCGCAGTTGCCGCCCGGCCTCCGAGGCGGCGAAGGCATCAACCACTGGGCGCCAAGTGATGTCGCAATGCCACGCGGAAAAGTCAGCAGTGTTGAGGGCGTCTGCAGCGCCCACCGACTTGCCACGTGAATCGAATAAGTCGTCCTGCACGCGCGCGGAACTGTGGCTCGGGTCGCGGATTAGTCGGCGGCGACGGGGGCGAACAGATCCGCCAGCGCCTCGCCAGGCTCGTCTGCACGCATGAAGGCCTCACCCACCAAGAAGGCGTTGACGCCACCCGCTTGGATGCGCGCCACGTCATCACGGGTCGCGATCCCCGATTCGCAAATGATGAATTTGTCGGCTGGGCAGTGCGCTTTGAGCGTGAGCGTGGTGTTGAGGTCGACCTCAAAGGTGCGCAGATTGCGGTTGTTGACCCCCAGCAAGGCGGTCTTTAGCGCGAGGGCGCGGTCCATTTCGGCGCGGTCATGAACCTCGACCAAGACCGACATATCCAAGGCGATGGCGGCGGCTTCGAAATCGCGCATCTGCGCATCGTCCAAGCAAGCCGCTATCAGCAAAATGGCATCGGCCCCCATGGCTCGGGCTTCGTATATTTGGTACACGTCAACCATGAAGTCTTTGCGCAGCACGGGCAGATTACAGGACGCACGCGCTTGCTTCAGGTAGTCGGGGCTGCCTTGGAAGAAGTCACGATCCGTGAGGACCGACAGGCAAGCCGCGCCGTAGGCCGCATAGCTCTGCGCGATGTCTGCGGGCTCAAAGTTGGCGCGCAACAAACCCTTTGAAGGACTGGCTTTTTTCACCTCCGCTATGACCGCAGCCTCACCCGCTGCCATCTTGGCGCGCAACGCCCCCTCAAAGTCACGCACGAGCACTCGGGAGAAGGCCTCCGCCTCCATCGCGGCCATAGGTTTGCGCTTTTTAGCCGCTGCCACCTCTTGGTGCTTGACCTCAACTATTTTTTGCAGGATGTCCATAAACGTGATCTCGGTTAAGCCGCTTTCAGGCTGCTGCAGAAGGTGCGCCATTCGTTCAGCTTCTGCAACGCCGCGCCGCTGTTGATGGTTTTATCTGCCAAAGCAATGCCGTCAGCCATGCTGGGCGAGACATTGGCCGCGTACAAAGCAATACCGGCATTGAAGACGACAATGTCACGCGCCGGCCCCGCTTGGTTTTCCAGCACGCTCATGAGCATCGCGCGGGAGGCCTCGGGGGTTTCCACCCGCAACGCCCGTGTACTCGTCATGGCAAAACCAAAATCTTCGGGGTGGATGTCGTACTCCGTCACTTGGCCATCTTTGAGCTCGCCCACCAATGTTGCCGCACCGAGCGACACCTCATCCAGTCCGTCGCGGCCATACACCACCAGCGCATGTGACGCGCCCAAACGCTGCAGCGCGCGGGTTTGGATGCCCACCAAGTCGGGGTGGAAGACCCCCATCAAGATGTTCGGCGCATCGGCGGGGTTGGTCAGCGGACCCAAGATGTTGAAGAGCGTCCGCACCCCCAACTCTTTGCGCACCGGCGCGACGTTTTTCATGGCGGGGTGGTGGTTCGGCGCAAACATGAAGCCAATGCCCACCTCAGCCACCGAGGCCGCGATTTGCTCGGGGGTGAGGTCGATGGCGATCCCCAACTGCTCCAAGACATCGGCGCTGCCCGACTTACTCGACACGCTACGCCCGCCGTGCTTACTGACTTTGGCGCCTGCTGCCGCGGCAACCAACATGGCGCACGAGCTGATGTTGAAGGTGTGAGAGCCGTCGCCCCCAGTGCCAACAATGTCCACCAGATGCGTGCGGTCAGCGATGACCACCTTCTTTGAAAACTCGCGCATCACCTGCGCTGCCGCTGTGATCTCGCCAATCGTTTCCTTCTTCACGCGTAACGCAGCGGTGATCGCGGCCATCATGACGGGCGACATCTCGCCACTCATGATGAGCCGCATGATGTGCAGCATCTCATCGTGAAAAATCTCACGGCCTTCAATGACGCGTTGCAGCGCATCTTGCGGGGTGATCGAGATAACCTTTTGAACCATATTCATATCCTCATTCAACAGCTGGCACTTGCGCTAAGAAATTCGCCAACAGCGCATGGCCGTGTGCGCTCAACACCGATTCGGGGTGAAATTGCACCCCCTCAATGGGCAGGTGTCGATGGCGCAGGCCCATTATTTCACCATCGTCGGTCCATGCCGTGACGATCAAATCAGCTGGCAGATCTGCTTTCTGGACCGCGAGGGAATGGTAGCGGTTGACTTCGAACGCCTCGGGCAAGCCTGCGAAGACGCCCTCGCAAAGCGTGCGTATCACGCTGGTTTTGCCATGCATGAGTTGCTGTGAGCGCACGATGGTCCCGCCAAAGGCCGCACCGATGGATTGGTGTCCCAAACACACCCCGAGGATGGGTAACTTGCCGGCGAAATGCTGAATCGTTGGTACCGAAATACCGGCCTCTTTGGGCGAGCACGGCCCGGGTGAAATAACGACACAGTCGGGTTTCAAAGCCTCAATGCCGGCCAGATCAATTTCGTCGTTGCGATAGACCCAAACGTCAGCGCCGAGCTCACCGAAGTACTGCACCAAATTGAACGTAAAGCTGTCGTAGTTGTCGAGCATGAACAGCGTGATGGCACGGCCACCGCGCTTGGCAACAGCGACTGGGTCAGCGGGAAAGAAATGAGGTAATGCCTGGCTCATGGTGTTCACTCCAATCCCTGCTCAACCAGCTCGGCCGCGCGCAGAATGGCACGCGCCTTGTGCTCGGTTTCTGCCCACTCAAGGGCAGGCACCGAATCAGCCACCACGCCAGCAGCCGCTTGGACATACAAGGTTTTATCTTTCACCACCGCGGTGCGAATCGCAATCGCAACGTCCATGTCGCCCGCATAACTGAGGTACCCACAGGCACCGCCGTAAATACCGCGTTTGGTGGGTTCGAGTTGATCGATCACCTCCATGGCCTGAATTTTGGGTGCCCCACTCAACGTACCGGCAGGGAAGCAGGCACGCAACACATCCATGCTGGATAAGCCGTCTCGCAAAATGCCTTCGACGTTGCTGACGATGTGCATGACGTGGCTGTAGCGTTCCACCGCGAACGACTCGGTCACCTTGACGCTGCCAATTTGCGCGATTCGACCAATGTCATTGCGCGCCAAATCAATCAGCATGACGTGCTCGGCACGCTCTTTGGGGTCTGCGAGTAAGTCCTGCTCGGCGGCTAGATCCGCCTCGGGGGTTGCCCCACGCGGACGGGTGCCCGCCAGCGGTCGGATCGTGATTTTTTGCCCGGTGGGCACCTGTTCTTGACGGACCAAAATCTCGGGCGATGCCCCCACCACGTGGTGATCGCCTAGGTCGTAGTAATACATGTAAGGACTGGGGTTCATGGACCGCAGTGCGCGGTACAGGCTCAAGGGCGGCGCATCAAACGGCTTGCGCAAACGCTGCCCAATGACCACTTGCATGAAATCACCCGCCTCGATCATCCCCTGGGCCCGCTTTACGGCCGCTTCAAAGTCCGCCTGTTGGCGATCGTGGATGACCGTGGTTTGGGTGTGCCCCTTCATGGCTGGCAGGTCAACGGGCACGCGCAAACGCGCTTTCAAAACGTTCAAACGGTCAACGGCCGTCGCGTAGGCGTTGGTCTGTTCAGGGTCGCCGTACACGATGAGGTAGAGCTTGCCCGACAAGTTATCAATGACGGCCACTTCCTCGGTTTGCATCAGCAAAATGTCGGGACACCCCAAGGTGTCTGGCGGACAAGAATGGGCTAGCTTTTTCTCAATGTGGCGGACCGTGTCGTAACCAAAATAACCCGCAAGCCCCCCACAGAAACGAGGCATATCGGGCTGGATCGCCACTTTGAAGCGCTTTTGGTAAGCCGCCACGAAATCAAGCGGGTTACCGTGATCGATTTCGACAACCTGTCCCTCGGTGACGACTTCGGTTTTTGCGTCAGGGCCAAATCCTGTGGATCGCAGCATGGTGCGGGCGGGCAGACCAATGAAGCTGTAGCGCCCGAATCGCTCACCCCCGACGACTGACTCCAACAAAAAGCTGTAACGTCCACCGTCCTGTACGTGGGCCAACTTGAGGTAGAGCGAGAGCGGGGTTTCCAAGTCCGCAAAGGCTTGGGCGATCAGGGGAATGCGGTTGTAGCCTTGGCGGACCAAATCATCAAATTCTGCTTGCGTCAACATGGTTGTTTCACCTGTATAGAAACCGGGCCTGGCCAACACGCTTGCTGTGCTGGGGTGAAGGCCGGGGGATCACTTTGCGGGGCGCCGCGCTCGGTGCGCCCTTGAGTCCAATATGCGGCGTTCAGCCGCGCAGCACTCGGCTACGCCAAGACCAGGCTCCCCGGTCGTTGCAACCTGAGGTGATGGATCGGTGAAAAAACATAGGGGTGAGTTTAGCGCAAGGCCCGTCAGGCGCGGGCACCGGACTGCGCTTTTTCCCAAAAACTGACCAAGGTTTCAAAATCATCGGCGTGCAACACCGCCGGCAAGTCATGGATGGGCGCGCCGTGGTTGTACCCCCACGACAGCAAAGCCGCGTCCATCCCCGCCGCCAGCGCCGCATGCGCATCGGTGTGACTGTCACCCACCATCAAGGACTGCGCAGCGGGCACCCCCAGTGCAGCGCAGGCTGTTTGCAACGGCAGGGCGTGGGGCTTGCGCTCGGCGAGCGAATCACCGCCCCAAACAAAGTCACCAAAATAGGCGTCGAGACCTTTGAGCTTCAGCAGTGCCCGGGCATGCGCCTCGGGCTTGTTGGTGACGCACGCCAGTCGAACGCCCCGGTCCTGCCAATAGGCCAGCCCCGCATCCACACCCGGAAACGTCTCGCTGTGCTGGCCGTTGATCGCGCCATAGTGGGCATAAAACCCCGCACGCAGCACCTCTAAGTCTGATTCTGGCAGGCCAGCGTGCAGACGGGCCTCGTTGATCAAATGGGGGCCGCCCCGACCAACCCAGGTTCGAACGATCTCACCCGGCACACCGTCGCAACCGACAGCCTGCAAGGTGTTGTTCATGGCGACGACAAAGTCACCGATGGTGTCAACCATGGTGCCATCGAGGTCCAGCAACACCGCTTGATAACGGACGGTCGCGCTCATGCGGCTAGCGCGGTGCGCATGTCACGGATCACGCTGGCGTAATCGGGCTTACCAAAAATAGCGCTGCCCGCCACAAAGGTATCTGCCCCGGCAGCGGCGACTTGGGCGATGTTGTCGGTTTTGATGCCACCATCGACCTCTAAACGAATATCTTTGCCGCAGGCGTCAATGCGCTTTCGCACGTTTTCAATTTTCCGGAGCGCGCTGTCAATGAAGCTTTGGCCACCAAAACCCGGGTTGACGCTCATGATCAAGACCAAGTCGATGTCGTCGATGACCCAATCAAGCACATCCAATGGCTCGGCGGGGTTAAAGGTGAGCCCGACTTTGACGCCATGACCCTTGAGGGCCTGAATGCTGCGGTGCACGTGGGTCGATGCATCAGGGTGAAAGCTCACCAAATCGGCGCCGGCTTGCGCAAATGCCGCAGCCAAGGGGTCGACTGGACTCACCATCAGGTGGACATCGATGGGTACCGCCACGCCGGCTGGCGTTTTGGCATGCGGTTTGAGGGCTTGGCACACCATCGGGCCAAACGTCAGGTTGGGCACATAGTGGTTGTCCATCACGTCAAAGTGAATCCAATCGGCACCCGCCGCGATGACGTCGCGGACCTCTTGACCTAAGTTGGCAAAGTCAGCTGACAGGATGGAGGGGGCAATGCGGTAGGTCTTATTTGTCATGTTGCACAGATAAAAATTTGCAGCCGCTATTGTCGCAGTCTTCCGAAGGCTACGGATCGCGGCTAATATTCACCCATGTCTTCTTCCTATTCCGTCCGAATTTCAGCGGTACCGCACTTCATTGAGGCGCAGTCAAAGCCTGCCCAGGGGCTTTTTACGTTTGCCTACACCATCACCGTGGCGAATGAGGGCACGGTTGGTGTGCAGCTGATCGCCCGCCATTGGGACATTGAGGATGCGACCGGTCAAATCGAGACGGTTGACGGCTTGGGCGTGGTTGGCAAGCAACCGCTGCTGCAGCCGGGAGAGTCCTTTGAGTACACCAGTGGCGCCCAATTGCGGACCTCTGCGGGCATGATGAGCGGCTTCTTTTTCTTTGTAGCCGTTGATGGCACCCGATTTGAAACCACCGTGCCGCCATTCGTCTTGCAGGCGGCGGGCACGGCCCCAGGCCTTCTTCACTAACCCCAACGCGCGGGGTCCATCATTTTTGTAGCGCCCGCGCGCTGCATCTTCAACCGCGTTTCACAACCCGTTTTATCGGTTTTCCATGGAATTTCTTCCGGCATTTCCGCTGCAGGTCAGCACCCTCTTTTTCTTTGGCTTCTTGCTGTTTTGTGGGGCGCTTGGGGGTTATTTGGCGCACCGCGTCCCGTGGATCCCCAGTATTACCGGCTTCATGTTGGTGGGACTGATCGCGGGCCCCAATGGTCTGCACCTGTTTGGTTTCGAAACCCTTGAACGTACCAAAATTGTGATCGATATCGCCCTGGCGTTGATCCTGTACCGCTTGGGCTTGTCGATTGACCTGCGCGCGGTGATCAAAGACAAAGGGCTGTTGTTGGTTTCGCTGGTCGAGAGCACGCTGACATTTGCGGCGGTGTACTTCGCATTGACGTGGTTCGGCATCCCCAAATTGCCCGGAGCCGTCATTGCGGCCATTGCCATTTCTTCATCACCTGCCGTTCTAATTCACGTGGCGCACGAGCTGGGAGCGAAAGGTGTCACCACCGACCGGTCAGAGGCTTTGGTCGCACTGAACAATGTGTTTGCATTCATGGTTTTTGCGGCACTCTTACCCTTGCTGTACCACCAAAATAACGCCCCACTGAGCACGATGGTCGGCGGGCCTGCCTATCAGTTACTCGGGTCCACCTTGCTGGGCGGTTTGATGGGGTATGCCTTACACCGTGTCGCTGGCATCACCAAAGGCGCCTCCCAGTACAGCCTGGCGTTGGTGGTTGGCGCGGTCAGTATGACGCTGGGTTTGGCATTGACTTTTGAGTTGTCGGTGCTGTTTGCGCCGCTGGTATTGGGCACGGTTGTCAGCAGCTTGGAACGGGAAGATCTGTTGGCAGACATGGAATTTGGACCCGCATTCGAGCTGTTTTTTGTCGCCTTGTTTGTGTATGCCGGCGCCAATTTACACCTCAAAGAAATGCTGGCATTTGCGCCCGCCGCGCTGGTTTTTGTGGCGGCACGCAGCTTGGCAAAGTGGGTCGGCGTCTCGGCTACCGGCGCGCTGGTGGGGTGGTCACGCGCCACGAATTTGAACGCTGGCCTGATCTTGCTGCCCATGGCAGGGATGGCCATTGGCTTAGCAAACACCACCACCGCTCAGTTCCCTTACTCTGGCTCGGTCGTCGCATCAGTCGTGTTTGCAGCCGTTGCCATTTTGGAGACAGTGGGACCCCCGATGGTGGCTCGCGCGTTATTTTGGTCGGGTGACGCTGACGACCACAAGCCCACGAATGAGCCTGAAAATGTAACGGATGATGCGCAGCAGGCGCCAACCGCCACCCCTTAAGGTACCTACATACGGGCGTAATGGCTATGAACGAATTTACTTTGATCAAACGCTACTTCGTGACACCCAACGTGCAGGGCGCAGGTGCGGGCAGGCTGCCGCACGTGGCGCTGGGCCCGGGCGACGATTGTGCGCTGACCCACAGCACGCCACAAATGGTGCAAGCCATCTCAGCCGACATGTTGGTTGCTGGGCGACATTTTTTCGAAGACACCGACCCCCAGCAACTGGGCCACAAGGCACTGGCCGTCAATCTCAGTGACCTGGCGGCCATGGGTGCCACACCGCGCAGCTTCACACTCGCATTGGCATTACCAACCCTTGATGAACCCTGGGTCGCTGCGTTCTCGAAGGGCCTCTTGGCGCTGGCCAGCGCACATGACTGTGCCCTGATTGGTGGCGACATCACGCGCGGGCCACTGACCATCGCCATCACGGTGATCGGCGAGGTGCCGCCCACGCAAGCATTGCGGCGCGACGGCGCACAGAGTGGCGATGACCTGTATGTATCAGGCACTTTGGGTGACGCGGCGTTGGCGCTGCGCTGGGCGCTACAAGACCCCAAAACCACCGCGGTGCAAACCAGCATGACGGCACAAGCGCGACAAACCGTTGAAAGCCGCATGACCATGCCCACACCCCGTGTCGCACTGGGTCACGCACTCCGGGGCGTAGCCACTGCCGCGATGGATATCAGCGACGGCCTCGCGGGCGACTTACACCACCTGCTAGCGGCCAGCCAGTGTGGCGCGGAAGTGGCGATCGACACGCTACCTGTCAGCTCCACGGTCGCGACCTTACCGGTCGACCTGCGACGTGCACTGGCGTTCGCGGGTGGCGATGACTATGAGTTGCTATTTGCTGCGCCGCCTAATCAGGCCGCGCGGTTGGCACACCTGGCGGCACAAGTTGGTGTCAAAATAACCCGAATCGGTCGCATCACCGACGGCACTGCGCTGGTCCTGCGCGACGCCAAAGGGGTAGCGATCGCCAACGACTACCGCGGGTTTGACCACTTTTCTGCATGAGCACCTCAACCGCCGATACCGCTGAAGCCACACCGCAAGCGACTGCTACCCCCCCGCTGCGGCCGACTTGGCGCTTCATGCTGGGGCATCCCGCGCATTGGATTGCCCTCGGTTTTGGCTCGGGGCTCACGCGGTTTGCGCCGGGAACTGTCGGCACCCTGTGGGCCTGGGTTGGTTTTTTGGCGCTGTATCCTTTTTTATCCGACCGCCAGTGGCTGACGCTCATCGCCATCGGTTTTGTGGTCGGTTGTTGGGCCAGTAAGACCTGTGCGATCAATTTACGCATCGCCGATTCAGGGCATATGGTCTGGGATGAGGTGATTGCATTTTGGCTGGTACTTTGGCTGGTGATGCCCATCGGCTTCACCGGGCAGTTGTTGGCCTTTGGCTTGTTTCGCTTCTTTGATGCGGTGAAGTTCGGGCCCACACGCTGGGCCGATCAAACCTTCAAAGGCTTCGGCTGGCGGGGCGGCTTTGGCGTCATGTTTGACGACCTGATTGCTGCCGCACTCACGCTGTTGGTGTGGGCGCTGGGTGTCCGCTTCCTCCCCACCCTTTGGCCACACTGATCGCCCCACCATGAACCCATTAACGCCTTCCCTTGCAGATACGGTCCAGCAATTAGCAGCGCAACTCATGCAACGCCAACAGCAAATGGCAACGGCAGAGAGCTGCACAGGCGGTGGCATCGCCGCGGCCTGCACGGACTTGTCGGGCTCAAGCGCTTGGTTCGAGCGCGGCTGGGTGACTTATGCCAACGCGGCAAAGACCACCGAGCTGGGAGTGCCGGATGACTTGATTCGCGCGCATGGCGCGGTGAGCGAGCCAGTTGCCGCAGCGATGGCAAGAGGCGCACAACAACGAGCCGGGGTTCACGCGAGTGTGGCCACCACAGGCGTTGCCGGCCCGACCGGTGGCAGCCTCGAAAAGCCGGTGGGGTTGGTGTGGTTTGGTTGGTGTGTGGGCACACAGCTTTGGACCGAGTCACAACACTTTGCAGGCGATCGCGCCGCCGTGCGTGCGGCCGCTGTCGCCCATGCCCTGGCGCGCTTGCACACCTATCTGACGCAATCACCTGAACCCGAAGCAACCACCGATCAGTAACCGTTTAAAGGATGTCACATGGCATGGTTTGACCCGTTTGAGTCCCAGTTTGTCGAAGTCGATGGGTTGCGTCTTTTTGTACGCCACTCCCCGCTCAGTGACCGACACAAACCCGCCCTGCTGCTGTTGCACGGCTTCCCACAAACCCACGCCATGTGGCACCGTGTGGCGCAGGGTTTAAGGGCTGATTTTTTCATTGTGATGCCCGACTTGCGCGGCTATGGACACAGCATGGCACCGGCCGCGCAGCCCGATCACAGCAACATGTCCAAGCGCGCGATGGCACAGGATGTGGCGGCGGTGATGGATCACTTCGGTATTAACGAGTTCCATTTGTGTGGGCACGACCGCGGCGCGCGTGTCGCACACCGCATGGCGCTAGATCATTCAGCGCGCATCAAACGCCTGTGTCTCATGGACATCGCGCCAACTCTGGACATGTACAACGCCACAGACATGGCGTTTGCCCGCGCCTACTACCACTGGTTTCATCTGATTCAACCCGCGCCCATCCCTGAACAGATGATTGGCGGCAACCCCATCAGCTACCTGCACAGCAAGTTGGGCGGGTGGGGCACCAACGGATTAAGCCACCTTGAGCCTGAGGCGCTACAGGCCTACGAACAGGCTTTCACGCCCGAAGTAATTACCCGCATGTGCGACGATTACCGAGCCAGTGCCGGGATCGACCTCGACCACGATCGCGACAGCCGCGCACAGGGTGATCAGATCGCCTGTGACACCCTGGTGCTATGGGGAAGTAAAGGCGTCGTGCATCGCTTGTTCGATCCCATGGCCTTGTGGCAGGCTCAGTGCGCGGCACGTGTGGTAGGCGAGACCTTGCCCTGCGGGCACTTTCTGCCAGAAGATCAGCCTGAAGCCTGTGTGCGCGCGCTACGCCAGTTTTTACAAAACGCCTGACTCAGGCGCCGCAGCACTTTTTAAACTTCTTACCGCTGCCACAGGTGCACGGGTCGTTGCGACCAATGGCACCTGAAGCACGTACCGGCGCGACCTTGGGGCCAAGGGCATGCCACGCCTGGTAGAGGTCATACACTGCCCACAACCCTTCACCATAGGCGTTGGCACGCTCTTGACTCACGCTGGGCTCACCATCATCGTCCAGCATCGAAATCGTGGGCGGGTGGGTGTCGTCCTCGGTCAGGGCGACGATACGCTCGAGGGCGTCGTCAATGAATTCAGCGGCCTCTTTGTCGCGTGGCAACGCCCACTCATCCGGCCAAGCCTCGACGGCGTACATAAAGCCCAAAGCCCAAACCTGTGCAAACGACGGGATATCACCATCCACCACACCGGCGCGCTCTTCCTCGGGCAGGCTGGCAATGGCACCGCGCACATCCATGACTTCTGGTGAAAAAGCACCGTCTTCATCAAGTGCCTGAACTGTGGTTGTCAGTTGCGCTTCAAGCTCTGCAGCCCGTTGTCGCCACAGCGTCTCAAAGGTTTCGCGCTGGGCCGCGTCGGCAAAAGCGAGGACGGCGTCATCATCGCCATTGCCCAGCAAAACACCCAATACTTCTTGCAAGGGTAAAGGCCGTCGGCTACAGAGCGCCGCAGCCATGAAGCCTTCACAAAACTCCCACTGTGGAATTTCATCGTCGCGCGTGCGCATGTCATCCAGGATTTGATCGAGGGCATCGAATGACTCGCTGGGGAACGCCGGCATGGCCGCGGATTGGTTCTCGGGGTTGGAGGGCTGACTCAAAAAAGGCTCCCGTGCGCTTGGTAGAAAAAAATCAGGATACCGTGTATTGTGCACGACTGAACGTGGGCGCTTGTCCGCTGCTTGTTATGGAGAAGTTTGCATGCTCGAACGATTGAATCAACATTACCCAATTCGATATACCGCGGTTTTATTCGCGGTTTTTTTCAGCATCATCTTTGCGGTGGTCTGGCTGGCGACCGGTAGTGGTGGGTTCCTGTTCTTGCTATTTGGCGGACTGGCCGCATTGGGTGTGCATGACATGCGCCAGACGCGCCACGCGATTCTGCGCAACTACCCACTGATTGGTCGTTTTCGCTTCATGCTCGAAGCCATCCGCCCCGAACTGCGGCAGTACTTTCTAGAGAGCGATACCGAGGCGGCGCCTTTTTCTCGCGCACAGCGAACGCTGGTCTATGCCCGCGCCAAGGGTCAAGCCGATAAGCGGCCGTTTGGTACCCAATTGAATGTCAACCAACCGGGCTATGAGTGGCTGCACCACGCCATGGTCCCCAAACACCTGACCTCCTCTGACTTCCGCATCACGGTCGGTGGCTCACAATGCACGCAGCCGTATGAAATGAGTTTGTTCAATATCTCCGCCATGAGTTTTGGCGCATTGAGTGCCAACGCAATTCAAGCCCTCAACCGAGGCGCAGCGATCGGCCGTTTCGCCCATGACACAGGCGAAGGCTCCATCTCGGTGCATCACGAGAAACATGGCGGCGATTTGATTTGGGAAATTGGTTCGGGCTACTTTGGTTGCCGGAACGAGCAAGGGCAGTTCGACCCCGAGCGATTCAAAGCCACTGCGGCCCACGCGCAGGTGAAGATGATTGAGATCAAACTCAGTCAAGGTGCCAAACCCGGTCATGGCGGTGTCCTACCAGGCGCCAAAGTTAGTCCCGAAATCGCGCGCGCGCGCGGGGTACCCGTCGGCGTTGATTGCGTCTCACCGGCGAGTCACAGCGCATTTTCCACCCCGACAGAGTTGGTGCAATTCATCACGCAACTGCGTGAACTGAGCAGTGGCAAACCCGTTGGTTTCAAACTCTGCGTGGGCCATGCGTGGGAATGGTTTGCCATCGCCAAAGCGATGCACGCCAGCGGCATCTACCCGGACTTCATTGTGGTTGATGGGTCGGAAGGCGGCACCGGCGCAGCCCCGTTGGAATTTTCTGACCACATGGGCATGCCTCTGCAAGATGGCCTGCGCTTGATCCACAACACGTTGGTGGGATTGGGCGTTCGTGACCAGATTCGCATTGGTGCCAGCGGAAAAATCGTCAGCGCATTTGACATGGCGCGTGTGATCGCCATGGGCGCTGACTGGTGCAACAGCGCGCGCGGCTTCATGTTTGCGCTCGGCTGTATTCAGGCGCAGGCGTGCCACACCGGTCATTGCCCCACGGGCGTAACCACTCAAGACCCCGTCCGTCAACAGGCACTGGTAGTCCCTGACAAAGCCCAAAGGGTCGCTAACTTCCACCGGGAAACGCTGGTGTCTTTGATGGACATGGTCGGTGCGGCGGGCTTGACGCATCCCAAAGACATCACCGCTGATCACATCTTGCGGCGCATCGACGCCAATAACATTGCACCGTTGTCGGCGTTATTGCCGTCAATCAGCGAAGGGGCGCTGCTCCGTGCGACGGCAGACCCAACCGATTGGCCACCAGTTTTTCGCAATTTTTGGCACCGCGCGACACCCGAGAGTTTCAGCCTGCAGGCTTGATCACGGAGACATCCAATTTGGCCAAGCGACTGCGCATGGCAAGCACGGCGTGGTCTTTGCTGTACAGCGTCGCACGGTGCGCGACCGCAAGATCGATAAACACCTGATCGTCTGGGTCTTTACAGGTGTAGGGCGCCTTGGCGGCAGGCGCTACAAGGGTTGTCAGGGTGTCAAAGCGCTGCATCACCTGCTCGACCTCCAAGCCGCGTGCCACCCGGCGCTTGGCAACCAGGGGGTAATCCAATACCCGGCGCAGTTCGTCGCGCATGCGAGAGCAGGCTAACCACTGCGCAGCGCCAGAAACGACCGCATCGCTCAACGTCGCGACCCCGGGGTCGGCGAAAACCAAGAAATCGAGAGCCGTATTGGTGTCGATCACCACACGCAAACGCTCAAGCGTCTGCATCACCGTGGCGCTGACCGAGGGCGGTCAAATCAAATCGGAACAGACGACATTCGATCGGGCCGTTCCACATGGGGACGCGCCGGGCCGCTTTCATGCGCAACTTACCGGGCAACTTCAAGTCGGGTGTTAACAACCATGCCGACCACCCACCGAAGTGGTGTTTCCAATGTGTGCCCAATCGGCTGAAAAAGGCATCGCCTTCACCCGCGTCGGCAAAGCCATCGACGTCCGCCGCTTCCCGCCACACCCGGTCGCGTTGACCACGCTGCGCAGCCACCGCCTCCGCACGCTGCCCCGCCACACCGGCGGCCGCAATGCGCTCGCCGTAAGGCGGGTTCATCAACAAAACACCCGGTTGGGCACTGGGCGGTAAGCGTTGCAAGGCGTCACCGCCACGGAACTCCAGCGCCTGCGCCACACCGGCGCGCTGGGCATTGCGTTGTGCGAAGTCGACCATCCGGAACGACACATCGCTGCCAAAGACCAGTGGTGCAGTGCCCGCTGGCGGCATGACCACACGCGACTTGGCCTCACTCAACAACCGTTGCCACTCAACGGGCTGAAACTCAACCAGATTTGAAAATGCAAATCGACGTAATAAACCGGGCGGAATATGACAAGCGATTTGCGCGGCCTCGATTGCAATCGTGCCACTGCCACAGCAAGGGTCGTACAGTGGCACATCGGGCGTCCACCCGGTCGCTGCCAACATGGCCGCAGCCAGGGTTTCTTTGAGAGGCGCATCCCCTTTGTCCTCGCGCCAACCCCGCTTGAACAGGGGCTCACCACTGGTGTCCATGTACAGCGTGAGGTGTGTGGCGTCAAAGTGCGCATGGACCCGCACGTGGGGGTTGTGCGTGTCGACATCGGGGCGTGCGCCGAAGACCTCACGAAGTCGATCGACCACACCATCCTTCACTCTTAAAGCGGCAAAGTTCAAACTCTTTAGGGGGCAGTGCTGCGCCGTGACATCTACACGGAATCGCTGCTTGGGCGTAAACCAGTCGCCCCAAGGTACATCGAACGCGGCGGCGTACACATCATCCTCGGTTCGATAGGGCTGGTCGGCCAGTTGAATCAAAACCCGCTGCGCCAACCGCACCTGCAAATTGAGCTGCATCATTTCGGTCCAGTCTGCTTCAACGCGCACACCACCGCGCACCACGCCAACCGCCTCAGGAACCTCGTTCAGGATCTGCGCCACCTCGACTGCCAAAAAGGGCTCGACGCCAGCGGCGCAGGGTAAAAATAGTTGGAAGGAATTCAAAGTTCTTTTCTCAAATTAGCGGGGGCGATGCGCATGGCCTCGCGGTATTTGGCAACGGTCCGACGGGCACACTCAATACCGTTCTCACGCAGCAACTCGGAAAGCTGGTTGTCCGACAGTGGTTTTTTTGGAGTCTCGGCAGCGATGAATTGTTTGATCAGGGCACGCACCGCGGTACTGGACGCGTTGTTGCCCGACTCGGTTCCCAACCCTGAACCAAAGAAATACTTGAGCTCAAAGGTGCCGTGTGGCGTGGCCATGTACTTGGCGGTCGTGACGCGGCTGATGGTTGACTCGTGCAATCCCAACACCTCCGCAATCTCACGCAAAACAAGCGGCTTCATGGCCAACTCGCCGTGCATAAAAAACTGGTTCTGACGCTCGACGATTGATGACGAGACCCGCAAAATCGTATCGAAACGTTGCTGAATGTTTTTGATGAACCATCGCGCCTCTTGCAGACGCTGTTGTAAGCCAGTACCTGTGTCGCCTTTGACTCCCTTTACCGCGCCTGCATAAATTTCATGAACCTGTAAACGGGGCATGACGGCAGGGTTCAGTGCGACTTTGAAGCCTTCACCGGCTTTCGAAACGATGACGTCTGGAATGACCACGTTGCGATCGGTCTCGATAAATCGCCGTCCGGGTTTGGGCTCCAAACGCTGGATGAGGGCAATGGCCTCGCGAGCTAAAGCGTCATCGAGGTCGCAGTTTTGCGACAACCGTTTGACGTCGCGTTTGGCAAGAAGCTCGAGGGGTTGTTCACAAATACGCAGCGCCGCCTGAGCGACGGGCGTGTTGCGCATGGCTTCAATTTGTAACCGCAAACATTCCGACAAATCCGCTGCGCCGACCCCAATCGGGTCCATCGATTGCAAGTGCTCCAGCGCATCTTGAAACACCACCATCAGGTCGTCGTACGCCGCCCAATCATCGCCCGCCAAGCCACGCGCCAAATCCGCCAAACTGTCTGCGAGATAGCCATCTTCATCGAGTGACTCGATGAGCATTTCCAGCGCGGCTTTCTCGACTTCACTCAACCGCAGACCCAGCGCTTGCTGATGCAAGTGATCGGTCAAACTGACTGGCGCACTGGCCAAGTCTTGGGCACTCGACTCACCATCACCTGAGCCTGCGGGTGCCTTGCTGGGCGGCGCGTCGCTACCCCACTCGGAGTCATTGGGGGCGATCTCGACGGTGCCGTCCCCCTCCCAATCGGTGTCAGGCGCACTGTCAGCCACGTCGGAAACGGTACCGTCAGCAATATCCGCGGTTGCAGTGGCGTCTGCCTGCTCCAGCAAGGTGTCCCCCGCACTGACGGGCGTATCGGCTTGCTCAAGACCGAAGGCCTCGCGCTCGGCTAGGTCGTCAGCACGCTCGAGAAAGGGGTTTTCATCCAGCATCTCCTCGACCTCTGCCGACAGTTCGAGGGTCGAAAGCTGAAGCAGTCGAATCGATTGCTGTAGCGCCGGCGTCAGCGTGAGTTGCTGCGAAACGCGAAGGGATAAGCCTTGCTTCATGGCCCTTACATGCGGAAATGCTCACCGAGGTAAACCCGGCGAACATCGGCGTTGTCAATGATCTGTGCGGGGGTGCCCTCTGCCAGCACCGAGCCGTCGCTGATGATGTAGGCGTGGTCACAAATACCCAGCGTTTCACGCACGTTGTGATCAGTGATCAGAACGCCAATGCCACGCGACTTCAAAAACTGGATGATGCGTTGAATCTCAATCACCGCAATCGGGTCGATACCGGCGAAAGGCTCGTCCAGCAATATGAATTGTGGGTCGGTGGCGAGTGCGCGGGCAATTTCAACCCGCCGCCGCTCACCCCCAGATAAAGCCGTCGCCGGCGATAGCCGCAAGTGGTCAACCCGTAGATCTTTGAGCAACGCATCCAGGCGCGCATCAATATGGGCTCGCGTCAGCGGTTTCCCGTTGCCATCGCGCTGCAACTCCAAAACCGCGCGCACGTTGTCTTCCACATTCAGACGCCTGAAGATGGATGCCTCCTGCGGCAGATAACCCAAGCCACGCTCGGCTCGACGGTGCATCGGCAATTTGTGAATCGCGTCACCATCTAGATGAATCTCGCCACCGTCGGCCCGCACCAAACCCACAATCATGTAGAAGGACGTGGTTTTGCCAGCGCCGTTCGGTCCTAACAGGCCAACGACTTGTCCGGCTTCCACCGACAAGCCAACGTCTTTGACCACTTGTCGGCCGCCATAACTTTTACGCAGATGCTGCGCCACCAAACGGCGCTGGGGCGTGGACTCAGTGGTGCTCAAGCTCACTTCTCCACGGGAATGGGTTTGGCGCGTGGCGCAATGACCGCGCGCACGCGACCATCACCACCATCCTTCGCTCCCGCTTTGCCGACCACGGCAAACTTGCCGTCGTCACTGTTGTAACGAATGGTGTGACCCATGGTTTCATCCGCAATTTGGCCATCCCGCAAACGGCGCATCTGCGCGTCACCCGTCAATTCCAGCGATTGCGTGGCGCTGTAGTAATCGATGCGCTTGGCCTGTCCTTTGACCATCTCGCCTGGGATATCGCGTTCTTGTGAGAACGTCGCGTTCCGGGTACCCGTGACCGTGGCAATACCGATTTGATTCCCTTGCGCATCCTCTCGCACCTCAAATCGATCAGCGCGAATTTCAATCGTGCCTTTGGTGATCACCACATTCCCAGTGAACACGCTGACCCGCGTTTTATCGTCAGAGGTCAATTGGTCCGCTGTGGCATAGAGCGGTTCGTCACGGTCGGATTTTTTCGCCCATGCGTAAGGGGCGGTGGCCACCAGAAATAGGCCCAGTGAGAGGGCGACAGATCGGTGTATGAATGAGAGGTGTTTCATGGGCATAGATATTGCTTTTCCCCATTGTAGCGGTTCAAATCTGTCCGTTGCAATGCAGCTCTAGGACATAAAAAATGGCGCCCACTGTGACAGCGGGCGCCATACGCGATACGAGAGACCTGAGCGATCAGGTGCGTAAGCCGCGCATTAACTCTTCGGCCACATCCAGTGTTTTAGGTCCTTGTCCGGGAATGTAAAACTGCCCCGCCAAGCCCAATGCCGGTGTTCCCTCCAGACCATAGGCATCCGCTAATTGGCTGGCACGACGCGCACGCCCAGCCGCAGAGAAGCCCTTGAATGCGGCGTTGAATGCCGTCATATCGACCCCTTGTTTACCCACCCAGGCGGTAATGCTGGTGTCGTCCAACAAACGCAACTTCTCTTGATGGAAGGCGGCGAACACCTTGCTGTGCAATTGCTCAACCAGGTTCATGGTCTCGAGTGCAAAGTAGAGACGTTGCAGGGGTTCCATGCTCGCGTTGAATGCCACCGGCATGCGGCGCACGACCACATTTTTGGGTTGGGCTTTAGCCCAACGGTCAAAGTCGGGCTCGAACCGGTAGCAATGGATACAGGTATAGGCGAAGAATTCCAACACCTCTATTTGCCCAGCTGCCGCGTCAACTGCCACAGGCTTTTCGAGCCGCATGTAGTTCACGCCCGCTTTGAATTGGCCCGCCGCCTGGCTGTTGACGGACCACAGGCCTGTTGCACCGGCGACACCCGCGGTGGCCAACGTTGTAAATTGACGGCGATTCATTTCTAACTGCATACAAATCCTTTATTGACTGAGCGCACGGGTCGCAACACCCATACTGACACGGGATAGAGCTTTACCCCACAAGAAAAGTTCCAAACCGAAGGACCTTCAGCGCTTGATGGTCATGACAGTATTGTCAACACCTGCTTGCGTCAGGCGTTTAGACGTGGCTTGCGCGGACGCCTTATCTCGGAAGGGGCCTGAGCGGACGCGGAAATATTTCACACCGTCCTTCTCGGTCACACTGACACGCACGTCGACACCCATGATCGCCAGCTTGGCGCGCTGCGCCTCGGCGTCATTGACATCGGTAAACGCACCGGCTTGAATGATGTAAGCCGTTACGCCTTTGCTTTCACTTGACTGCACGGGGGTAGGCGTGGGCGTGGGCGCGGGCGCCCGCACAACCGCGGCAGGCTCTGTACTGGGCGCACCACCACCCGCGTCGCCACTTTGGTTCGCACCGGTGTTGGCACTGGCCTCTGCTGCATCCGAGCTTTGGCCATCTAACTTAGCCAGCGCCAAGGTACCCAGCGGATCAGCCATCACAGCGGGCGCCGGAATATCCGCGTCGCTGGAGACGGCATCTGATGGGATGGGTGGCGGGTCCACCCCTTCAGGTAACGTGACACCAGCTAAATTTTTCGGTGGCTCAACGGTGATGACGGCCGCGTTGGGGTTCCAATTCTTGTTACGCGCCATCTCAGCTTTGTCCGCTTCAGCGCTCCCCGCAACGCCCCGATCCACAAACGGAATCGGGACTTTGGTGACGTACACCGCGACGGCCAAGGAAATACCCAGCCCCAACAAAACCCCAATCACGAGCCCTAAAAAGGTGCCACCCTGCTGTGCCTGCGGTTTGAGATTGTTCACGGGATTCTCTCTTTGGGTCGTTGTCAGTTACTACATGCGGTCCGGGGCATCAACACCCAAGATCTTCAGACCATTCCGCAAAACCTGCGCCGTAGCGGCAATCAAGGCCAACCGAGCTGCTTTGACGCTTTCATCATCCACCAAAATGCGCTCGGCATCGTAGTAGCTATGGTAACTGGCGGCCAAGTCACGCAGATAAAACGCGACATCGTGGGGTGCCATGTCCTCAGCCGCATCCCGCAACATATCCGGATATTTCGCGATTTGCATGAGCAAGCTTTGGGCTTGCGCGCCTGCTAAGGCTGATAAATCGACATCGCCTAAGTGCGCGACATCGCCCCCCCAAGTTGCCAGCACTGAGCAAATACGGGCATGGGCATACTGCACGTAATAAACCGGGTTGTCATTGTTCTTGGCAACGGCCAAATCGACATCGAAAACGTATTCGGTGTCGGGTTTGCGGCTCAGCAAGAAGAAGCGAACCGCGTCTTTGCTGGTCCATGTAATCAGATCACGCAGCGTCACATAACTGCCAGCACGCTTAGAAATCTTGACCTCTTCGCCGCCCCGCATGACACGCACCATGGTGTGCAAAACATAGTCAGGGTAACCGGCCGGGATTCCGACATTGGCTGCCTGTAACCCAGCGCGGACGCGCGCGATGGTCCCATGGTGATCCATGCCCTGAATGTTGATCACCTTCTCGAAGCCGCGCTCCCACTTGGCCATGTGATAGGCCACATCGGGGACGAAGTAGGTGTATGACCCGTCTGTCTTGCGCATGACACGGTCTTTGTCATCGCCGTAGTCGGTGCTGCGCAACCACAGGGCACCATCCGCCTCGAAGGTCTTACCCGCTGCCTGAAGCTTGGCAACCGCATCGTCGACACGGCCGTCGGTGTACAAGCTGGACTCGAGGTAGTAGTGATCGAACTTGACGTGGAAGGCCTGTAAGTCAAGGTCTTGTTCACGACGCAAGTAGGCGACAGCGAATTGGCGGATGCTGTCGAGATCATCGACATCACCGCTGGCGGTGTAACTGCGGTCATCGGCGCTGACTGTCTTCTTGGCCAAGAAATCCTTCGCGATGTCATCGATGTAGTCGCCGTTGTACGCCGACTCAGGCCACCCCACATCACCGGGCTTGAGGCCACGCGCACGCGCCTGCGTTGAGTTGGCCAGCGTCTGGATTTGCACACCCGCGTCGTTGTAATAGAACTCCCGCCAAACGTCCCAACCCTGGGATGCAAACAAATTACAAATGGCATCACCCAATGCGGCCTGCCGCCCATGTCCCACGTGCAGCGGGCCAGTGGGATTGGCAGAGACAAACTCAACCAACAGTTTCTTGTTGGGCACTGAACCGTCGATGGGACGGGCACCAAACCGAGGACCAGCCGCCAAAACTTCACGCACCACTTGCTGCTTGGCTTCCGGCGTGAGGCGAATGTTGATGAAGCCGGGCCCGGCCAACTCCGTCCCCGCAACCCACTGCTGAAATACAGCTTGCTGCGACAGCACCTCGACCAAGGCATTCGCCACGTCGCGGGGGTTCTTTTTGAGTGGCTTGGCCAACTGCATGGCAGCGGTCAACGCGAAGTCACCATGTGACGCGACCTTGGGCACTTCCAAGTTTGCCACCACGGATGATTCGGGGGCCACCGTTTGAAGCGCGGTTTGGACGGCCGCCAAGAGTTGTTCTTTGATTGCGATCATGGCGTGATTTTAAAGTGCCCCAGCGCCGTCCTCCACGAACGGCTGAGTCAAGGCGCAAATAAAGGCCGGCGTAAATGGGTTGCCGCGGCCTTTTGAATAATCTTGGTCAGTGCATTGGTGGGATTGGACGCCTTCGTCCAGTGTTGCCACACCAAGGGCACGTCAACCCAGAGGGTGGGGAAGATCACCTCGCACTGGTCAGGATTCAGGCGCGTCTGTAGCGCGATCTCGGGCACCATCCCCCACCCCAAGCCCTCAGTGATGGCACATTCGAAGCCATCGACTGCGGGCACGAAGTGGCGTGGATAGGGGGCATGGGTGATATGAAAATGGTTTTTTAAAAACAAGTCCTGCAACCCATCCTTACGGTTAAAAATCACCGCAGGGCTTCGCAACATGCGGTGCACCGACACGCCCCCAGAGGGCAGCCGCCATTTATCGATCAAGCTGGGCGCTGCGATGCAGTGGTAGCGCATCACCCCCAGCGGCACGGTGGTACACCCGGCCATCGGCGCTTGTTGCGAGGTCACGCAACCAACCACCTCCCCCTGCTTCAGGGCCTCAAGGGTGTAATCTTGGTCATCGATAACCAAATCTAACAACAGGCGTTGGCGCTTCAAAGCGTCACGTACGCCGGGTAAAAACCATGTGGCCAGTGAGTCGGCATTCACCGCCACACGTAGGGTGTGCATCGGACGGCTTTTGCCTGTATCGGTCGTGCCTTGAAAGCTGGACAAGAAATCAGCCTCCAATGCCCGCACGCCACGCACATGGACCAACAACTGTTGGCCACTGGGTGTCGGCGTGGTGCGCTTACCACGTACCAATAAGCGCTGCCCCAAAGCCGCCTCAAGCGCCCCCACCCGCAGGGATACGGCAGCCAGTGTTAACCGCAGCGCAGCGGCTGCCTTAGAGAAGCTACCGTGTTCAACCACCGCCAACAGGGCGTCGAGTTGCTTGGGGTCTAAATGGAGCGACACAGTTAAATTAATTTAAATCTACTTAACTCAAATTTTAAAGTATTTAATATTTATCCAAAGACCTCGATGATGACTGCCACTGAATAAACCTGCCACCTCACACACCATGACGCTCTCTGCCGCCCTTTTTGACTCGACCCTTTGGCAAGCCTTGTTTGCGGGTATGGCCTTGAGCTTGGTCACCATCATGGCGTTGGGGCCGCAAAACGTGCATCTGATCCGCATGGGCTTGATGCGTCAACAGGTGGGGCTCACGGCACTCACCTGCACATTTGGCGACATCATCCTCATCAGCTTCAGCGTGTTTGGTCTGTCGCAGTTGGGCGGTATGAACGACAAGATCATGGGCGCCATGCTGGGCGCTGGTGCCCTGTTTTTATTCGCTTACGGCGCGCAGGCCGGCAAACGCTTTATCGATGGCATGCGCTCGTTACCCATCCACACCGATGGGCCTGATACCCGCCTGTCTGGCGTCAACAAGGGGCCTGCGCTGCCTGCGATCAGTCGCCAGCGGGCGGTTGTCATGGCCCTCGGCTTCTCTCTTCTTAACCCGCATGCGTGGATCGACACCACCGTGATCATCGGCTCTGCGTCACTGGCCTACGGCGAGACCGGGGGCCAGATCTTTGGTGCCGGCGCCATCGTGGGCTCAGCGATCTGGTTCATGGCATTGGCACTCGCCGTTGGCATGCTGGGCAAGCGCATTCAATCAGCCCGTGTATGGCACTGGTTGGACGGCGCGGTCGCAGTCATGATGTGGGTGACGGCGGTTTTGTTGCTGCGCGGCCTGTTTTGACGGCGTCTTGCCCCTCCCAGAAGTCGGATTGGGCATAGTGATGCTTCAAAAAATCAATCCACAAGCGCACGCGTAAAGCCAGGTGTTTGCGCTGCGGGAACACCGCATAAATGCCATTCGCGGGCGCAGCAAACGCTTCCAGAATCGGCACCAGACGACCACTCTCAACATCGGCAGCAACCTCCCAGGTGCTGCGCCAAGCGATGCCGTAGCCCGCCAAACACCAGGCGTGTAGCACTTGTCCATCTGAGCAGTCCAATGGTCCACCGGGCTTGAGGTGAATCATTTCTGGCAATGGTTTCTCGGGCGTGGGTGGCATTTGAAATGCCCACCCCCGTGTTTGCGAGGCATCAGAAGACAAGGTCAAACAATCAAAACGCGACAAGTCCTGCGGCGTTCGAGGTGTACCGTGGACCTTCAGATACTGTGGTGTGGCGACACACAAGCGGCGGTTGTCAGCCAACCGCACGCTGACCAGCGATGAGTCAGGCAAGTCCCCCACGCGGACGGCGCAATCCACGCCCTCGCCGGCGATATCCACAATGCGGTCACTGAGGTTCAGGCTGATGCTCACATCCGGGTGCAAAGCACGAAACCGTGGCACCAGAGGGGCCACATAGGCTCGGCCAAAACCAGCAGGGGCGGTGATGCGCAGATGCCCGCTGGCCTTCACGCCCCCGGCACTCACACTGGCTTCCGCGTTGGCCAAATCGGCAAGCAAGCGCTGGCAGTCTTCTAAAAAGGCGCTGCCCTCGTGCGTCAACGTGATCCGACGGGTCGTTCGCGTCATCAGCTTGACCCCCAAGCGCGCCTCTAACGCGTCCAATCGCCTTCCGATCACGGCTGGCGCAACCCCCTCGGTCTGTGCGGCTGCGGTCAGGCTGCCGCGCTGGGTCACCGCGACAAAGGTTTCCAATTGCTTGAGCTTGTCCATCGTGCATTAGGCGTGTTTAGGTCACTAATTATTCACATTTTTGCTGGTTAATGCACTTGCGTGTTTGTAATACAGTGGGGTATGAGTTTTCAACATACGCCCCTCACACCGCTGCGCCCAAGAGCGGTCTTGTTCGATGCCTACGGCACACTGTTTGACGTTTACAGCGTCTCGATGATGGCGGAGCAACTGTTCCCAGGGCATGGCCAGTCAATCAGCGTCATATGGCGCGACAAGCAAATTGAATACACCCGCTTGATCAACAGCTCAACGACGGCTGGCGGTCAATCGAATGCGCCTTTCTACAAGCCCTTTTGGGACATCACGCGCGACGCGTTACGCTACGCCTGCGCGAAGGTGGGCGTCACGCTGGCCACAGATGCTGAAGCCCGCTTGATGAATCAATATCGTGCACTGTCTGCATTTCCAGAAAACAAAGTGGTCTTGGAGACGCTCAAATCATTGGGAGTTCCGACCGGTATTCTGAGCAACGGCGACCCCGGTATGCTGGACGTCGCGATTAAAAGCGCCGGTCTTGACGGTCTGCTGGACCACGTTTTAAGCGCCGACAGTGTGAAGCGTTTCAAAACGGACCCGGCCGTTTACGCGCTCGGCCCCCAGGCGCTGAATGTGCCAGTGAGTGACATCTTGTTCGTCAGCAGCAATGGCTGGGATGCCTTGGGCGCCACGTGGTACGGCTACACCACTTTGTGGCTCAACCGGCAACAACTGCCCTTCGAGACTTTGGGCGATAAGCCCGCGTACATCGCGACCAGCTTGAACGACGTACAAACCATTTTTCAACATTAAGGAAGGCGACACACCATGCAAACCAATCGAATCAACAAAGACGGTCTTCAAGTAGCAAGCGAACTCCAGGCATTTATCGACGACGAACTGTTACCCGCAATCGGCGTCTCTTCGAGCACCTTTTGGCCAGGCTTTGCCAGCATCGTTCACGACTTGGCGCCGAAAAACGCTGCGCTGCTTGCCAAACGAGATGCCATCCAATTAAAGATGGACGCTTGGCATGCAGCCAACCCCGGCCCCATCCAAGACATGGCGGCCTACCAAAGCTTTTTGACCGAAATCGGTTACTTGGTGCCCAACCCCGGCCAAGTCCAAGCCACCACCGCCAACGTAGACGACGAGCTGGCGACGCAAGCAGGCCCACAACTCGTGGTGCCGATTTTGAACGCCCGCTATGCGCTGAACGCCGCTAACGCCCGCTGGGGCTCCCTCTATGACGCCTTGTACGGCACCGATGCAATCTCGGAGGCGGACGGCGCGGCGAAAGGGCCAGGCTACAACGAGGTACGGGGTGCCAAAGTCATTGCATTTGCGCGCCAAGTGCTGGATGCATCAACGCCGCTCGCCGCAGGCTCACACGCCGATAGCACGGGCTACGCCGTCGTCGACGGCGCGTTAGTGGTCACACTTAAAGACGGCAGCCGCACTGGCTTGGCCCAACCCGATGCGTTTGTGGGCTACCAAGGCGATGCGGCAAATCCGAGCAGCGTCCTGTTCAAACACAATGGCAATCACTTGGATTTGCGCATCGACCGCAGCACACCGATTGGCCAATCCGACGCTGCTGGCGTCGCCGACTTGGTACTCGAATCGGCGCTGTCCACGATCTTGGATTTGGAGGACTCTGTCGCCGCCGTTGATGCCGAAGATAAGGTTCTCGCCTACCGCAACTGGTTGGGTATTTTGCGTGGCACCCTGACAGAAGCGGTGACCAAAGGTGGGAAAACCTTCACACGTGGCTTGAACCCCGATCGGACTTACACCGCGCCCAATGGTGGCACGCTGGTGTTGCATGGCCGCTCTTTGCTGTTTGTGCGTAACGTGGGTCACCTGATGACTAACCCCGCTATCTTGTGGGGCGCCGACAGCGCCGAAATCCCCGAGGGCATCATGGACGCCATGATCACCGTCGCAGCCGCTGTGGTCGATATCAACGGCAAGGGCACCGCAGGTATCCGTAACTCGCGCAAAGGCTCGGTTTATATCGTGAAGCCCAAGATGCACGGCCCCGAAGAGGTGGCATTCGCCTGCGAACTGTTCGCGCGCGTTGAAGGCGTTTTGGGCCTGCCCACCGCGACCGTCAAGCTGGGCATCATGGACGAAGAGCGTCGCACGAGCGTGAACTTGAAAGCCTGTATCGCTGCTGCTGCAGATCGCGTGGCCTTTATCAACACCGGCTTCCTGGATCGCACTGGCGATGAGATGCACACCGCCATGCAAGCTGGCGCAATGATGCGCAAGGGTGACATGAAGAGCAGCGCCTGGATTGGCGCTTATGAGCGTAACAATGTGTTGGTGGGTCTAAGTTGTGGCCTGCGCGGCCGCGCACAAATTGGCAAGGGCATGTGGGCCATGCCCGACCTGATGGCCGATATGCTGACCCAGAAAGTTGGCCATCCAAAAGCGGGGGCCAACACCGCTTGGGTGCCCAGCCCCACAGCGGCCACCCTGCACGCACTGCACTACCAGCAGGTGAACGTCGCCGAAATCCAAAAGGACATGGAGCGAATCGACGCCGAGGCCGAGCGTGCTGGCATCCTCAACGGTTTGTTGCAAATCCCTGTGGTGGCCAACCCCCAGTGGTCTGATGCGGAAAAACAGCAAGAGCTCGATAACAACGCACAGGGCATTTTGGGTTACGTGGTGCGCTGGGTGGATCAAGGCGTCGGTTGCTCCAAAGTGCCCGATATCCACAACGTGGGCTTGATGGAAGACCGCGCAACCCTGCGTATCTCCAGCCAGCACATTGCCAACTGGTTACACCATGGCGTGGTGAGTGAGGCTCAGGTTCGCGAAACGATGGCGCGTATGGCAGGTGTGGTTGACCAGCAAAACGCGGGCGACGCTTTGTACAAGCCCATGGTCGGCAACTTCGAGACCAGCGCGGCATACCAAGCGGCTTGCGATCTCGTTTTCAAAGGCTTGGCACAACCAGCGGGCTACACCGAGCCGTTGCTGCATGCCTGGCGTTTGCGTGTGAAGGCAGCCTAAACCATTCAAGCGTTAAGGCACTGTCTCGCCGAAAAAGCGGCACCGACTTGCGCGGTGGCCGCTTTTTTTGTCTACTTGACCTATGAAAACCGTTGACCCAGCTTGCTGCCCCTTATGCGGCGCAGCCAACGCGTGCCAGATGGCGTCTCCGCCAACTGACACCGATACACCCGGCCCGTGCTGGTGCGTGACAGCCACTTTCCCTCCCGAGCTGCTCGCAAAGGTACCACCCGACGCCGCCAACCGAGCCTGTATTTGCTACCAATGCGTAAGCGCTTTTAATGCACGAGACCCATCTGATACCGTGACAAAATAGACCTTCATTAGCTTGCCAACGATGGACGGCTCAGAGGAACCCCATGTGCCAACTGCTAGCGCTTAATTGCAAGACACCGACAGACGCGACATTCAGCTTCACGGGCTTCTGCCAACGTGGCGGCATGACCGACGAGCACGCCGATGGGTGGGGTATTGCGTTTTTCGAGGGCAAGGGGCTGCGCCATTTTGTTGACCATCAAAGTGCGGCTGTGTCACCTGTTGCCGAGTTGATCCGCAGTTATCCCATCAAAAGCAAAAATATCATCGCCCACGTGCGCAAGGCGACTCAGGGTGCCGTGAGCTTAGAAAACGCCCACCCCTTTGTGCGCGAATTGTGGGGGCGTAATTGGGCATTCGCGCACAACGGTGATTTGAAAGCGTTTGAGCCCTACCTTCATGGCCAATTCCGCCCGATCGGTAACACCGACAGCGAGCAGGCATTTTGTTGGTTACTGCAAGAGATTTCCAAGTCACACGCCGGCGTCCCGTCTGTCGAGGAACTCACACTGACCTTGCGCGAGTTGGTGCCGCAATTGAGTCATAAGGGCACGTTCAACTTCGTCCTCAGCAACGGCGACGCCATGTGGGCGCACTGCTCCACGCATCTGCATTATTTGGTGCGCGCCTATCCCTTTAATCGTGCCCGCTTGATGGATCAAAACGTGTCGGTTGACTTCGCGGAACTCAACGGACCCGAAGACCGTGCGGCCGTGATTGTGACCCTCCCCTTAACGGCCGATGAAACATGGGCTCGCTTCGAAGCCAATGAACTCATTACCTTCGTCGATGGGACGCCCGTGGCTCGCCACGATTTAACCCCTGCACATGATCGCTTGCGCGCCGATTTGAGCGCCGACGTCGTGGATGCGATCAGGCGGGCGCAGCAAGAAGCTGAGACCGCGATGCAGCGTTACCGCGCCAACTTGGGACTCGCACCCGTTTAGCGCAGCGCGACCACCGTGGTCAGCGCTTCAGCGCGTCACCGAGCGCGTCTGCAAATCGCTCTGCCACATTGAAGCCCATTTGGTCGGTGATTTCTTGGAAGCAGGTGGGACTGGTCACGTTGACCTCCGTCACCTTGTCTCCGATGACATCTAAACCCACCAATAGCAAACCTCTCGCCGCCAGTTGCGGCGCAAATGCACGGGCAATGGCCCAGTCACTGTCAGTGAGTGGCCGCGCTTCGCCACGCCCGCCCGCTGCCAGGTTGCCGCGAATCTCCGTGCCCTGCGGAATACGCGCCAAACAATAAGGAACGGGTTCGCCGCCAATCAGTAATATGCGCTTGTCACCATCCTTGATGGCTGGCTGATAGGCCTGCACCATGACGGTTTGAGCCCCATCTTGGTTGAGAGTCTCAATGATGCTGCCCAGATTCATACCATCAGGCGTCACTCGGAAAATACCCATACCACCCATACCATCCAAGGGCTTCAAAATCACATCTTTGTGCTTGGCATGGAAGGCTTTGATAGCGGTCGAATCCCGCGTCACCAAGGTCGGTGGCGCAAAGGTGGGGAACTCGAGCAGGGCCAGCTTTTCAGGGTGTTCGCGCAAGGCTTGCGGACGATTGAATACGCGCGCGCCCTCACGTTCAGCCTGCGATAAAAGGTGTGTGCTGTAGATATATTCCGCGTCGAATGGCGGATCTTTACGCATCAACACAGCCGTGAAATCTTTCAACGCCAGCACGGCAGGCGTGCCCGCTTCGTACCACGGCGTACCCTTGGGTGCATCGTTAGCGGGGCGAGGCTTTAGGGTAATCGGCAGCACACGGGCCCGGACGACCTGACCGCTTTCCCACTCGATGTCTTTGGGGTGGCAGTGGTGGACACGCGCGCCCCGCGCCTGCAGGGCCAACATCATGACGTAGGTGCTGTCCTTCTGAATTTTGAAGGTCTCGAGCGGATCAGCGACGAACAAGAAGTCGCCATTAAGCTTGGTGGTTTGCGTCATGGTGTAAGCGGCAAAGGAACGACGAATGCCTTATTGTCGCCCTTTTCCGAGCGGACACGCGACCACGTGGATTACAGGGCCACCTTGCTACCCAACTCCACCACTGCGTTATTCGGCAGGTTTAAAAAGTCAGCGGCGCCACTCGCATTACGGTGCATCTGTGCAAACAGTTTTTCGCGCCAATAGGCCATGCCGCCGTTCATCGACGGGATCACGGTATCGCGGGATAAGAAGTAAGACGTTGTCATGGTTTCGAGCGGATAACCGAGACCGGTGATCACGCTCAACGCTTTCGGAACATCCGGTTCATTTTTGAAACCGAAATTCAACTCGACCTGCCAGCAATCATGGCCCAATGCTTCCAGACGCAGGCGATCGGCCATACCCACCCACGGTATTTCATGGTGATGCACCGAAACAAAAATATTCTGCGCATGCAAAACTTTGTTGTGCTTGAGGTTGTGCAGCAGTGCGGTTGGCACCGTACCTACCTGGGGTGTCATGAATACCGCCGTTCCCTCAACCCGTTGGGGTGGGCTGACAAAAACGGCGTTTAAAAAGCTCGGCAAGTCCATACCTTCTTCAACCTGCCTTGCGGTCAACAGCTCACGTCCACGCGCCCAAGTAACCATCAGTGTGAAGATGGCGGTACCGATGAGCAGCGGGAACCAGCCACCCTCGAAAAACTTCAATGCATTGGACGCAAAGAACAAAACATCGATCACGAAAAAGCCAGCGGTTGCGCCAACACACAGCCACAGTGGATAGCGCCAGCCAAAACGAATCACAAAGAACGTGAGGACGGTGGTAATCAACATGTCCAAAGTCACTGCAATGCCATAGGCCGACGCCAAATTAGCCGAGGACTGGAACAACACAACGGCCAGCACAATCGCGACAAACAGCCCCCAATTGACCATGGGGATATAGATCTGTCCCAAATCTTTGGCACTGGTGTGGAGGATATTCAGGCGCGGCAAATACCCCAGCTGCACCACTTGTTTGGTGACACTGAACGCGCCTGAAATCAAGGCTTGTGAAGCGATGACCGTGGCCAACGTCGCGAGCCCAATCAATGGCAGCACGGCCCATGTCGGCGCCATTAAAAAGAATGGATTTTCGAGCGCGGCAGGATCACCAAGTAACAGCGCGCCTTGTCCTAAATAGTTGCAGGTGAGGGCGGGCATGACCATCGCGAACCACGCCAATCGGATGGGCTTCTTGCCAAAATGACCCAAGTCAGCATACAGCGCCTCAGCGCCTGTGACACACAGTACGAGCGCGCCCAAGATGAGGAAACTAACGCCCGGATTTTCCGACAGAAAGCGCCACGCGTGATGAGGCGATAAGGCCCACAGCACAGCTGGGTTCAGCCAGATATTCATGATGCCCAAGACTGCGATCACAATAAACCAAATGGCTGTTAATGGTCCGAAAAAGCGACCGATTCCGCTGGTGCCATACCGTTGAACCCAGAACAGCACAAACAAAATAAGGAGCGTTAAAGGGATGACCCAATGCGAGAGCGCTGGGGAGAAAACGCGCAGCCCCTCCACCGCTGACAGGACAGAAATCGCTGGGGTGATCACGCCATCGCCGTAAAACAAGGCGGTGCCAAAAATACCAATGAGCAGCAGAACCCGGCGTAACTGCGGCTTGTCTTTCACCGCCTGCGATGCCAAGGCCAACATGGCGACCAGACCACCCTCGCCGTGGTTATCTGCACGCAGCACCAACGTGACATATTTGAAGGACACGATCGAAGTCAGCGTCCAGACAAACAGAGAGAGGATACCCAGAACGTTATCGGGCGTGAACGCGATCAAGCCTGTCGCGAAGACTTCTTTAAGGGCGTATAAAACACTGGTCCCGATATCGCCGTAGACAACACCCAGCGCACCCAGCGTAAGGGCAGCCAGTGAGGACTGATGAACCGACTTAGATGCCGTAGCGGTAGCAGAAGAGGTAACGGACAAATGAGAGACTGCGGCAACGTGGCGTTCGCGACGCACCGCATGCAGTTAGACAAGGGATGCAAATTTTGCGCCCCTCGTCTCCTGTTGCCAAGCCAGAATCTAAGTCAAATCTGATTTTGTTGCACTGCAGCAACTGTTCAACTCAAGCAGCCGAATTAATCGTACTGTTCCGCATTGGGATCGGTCGCTTCCATTTCGTAACTGGCAGCCAACATGGCCAAACGGGCGACCACGCCGTACATGTAGAAGCGGTTTGGCGCGCTGACGCCCGGCTTCGCGCCTGGCTCGGGCAAATGAGCCGACTGCTCGAATGCCAGGGGGACAAAACTCGCACCTGGGGCGTTCAGGTTCTCGTCTACACCGCGCTCCGCATGGACACGGTAAAAGCCGCCCACCACATAGCGGTCGAGCATGTACACCACGGGTTCAGCCACCGTTTCGTTAATACGCTCATGCGTGAGCACACCCTCTTGAATGATGACGTCACTGACGGTCTGCCCATCTTTGATCACGTTCATCTTGTTCCGTGATTTGCGGTTCAAGGCGTCAAGATCGGACACATCACGCACCGTCATGATGCCCATGCCGTAGGTGCCGTTGTCAGCTTTCACGACAACGAATGGCTTTTCATTGATGCCGTAATCCTTGTACTTGCGCTTGATGCGGTTCAAGAGGGATTCGGTATGCGTGCGCAGGCAATCCATCCCTGTGCCATCGGCAAAATTAACCTCGCCGCAACGTTCAAACATGGGGTTGATGAGCCAATGGTCCATGCCGAGCATCTTTGCAAAGCGCTTGGCCACTTCCTCGTACGCTTCAAAGTGCGTTGACTTACGCCGAATCGACCAACCCGCATGCAGCGGTGGCAAGAGGAATTGCTCATTCAGATTCTTGAGAACCTCTGGTGTGCCTGCACTGAGGTCGTTGTTGACCAAAATCGTACAAGGGTCAAAGTTTTTCAAACCCAAGCGGTGCTTTGTACGGACCAAGGGCTCCAACAGGACTGACTCTCCATTGGGTAATTGAACCTCTGTGGGTTCGGTGATCTCAGGGTTTAACGTCCCCAGACGAACGTTCAAACCGGCTTGACCAAAGATGCGCTGCAGCTGCACCACATTACTCAGATAGAAGGTATTTCGGGTGTGGTTCTCGGGGATGAGCAGCAGGTTTTTAGCCTCGGGGCAAATCTTTTCGATTGCCGCCATGCCCGCCTGCACCGCCAAGGGCAACATCTCAGTGGTCAGATTGTTCCAGCCACCTGGGTACAGGTTGGTGTCTACTGGCGCCAATTTGAAGCCAGCGTTGCGCAGATCAACTGACGTGTAGATGGGCGGGGTGTGCTCCATCCACTCGAGGCGAAACCACCGCTCAATAGCCGGCATGGACTCGAGAATGCGCTGCTCTAGCTCGTTAATGGGGCCGGTAAGGGCTGTGACTAGGTGGGGGACCATTGCTGTCCTTTTTGGTTGAGACGTGTGACTCACGCCTAGATGGAGACGATTTTTGACGAAACAAGGGGTTAGAAGAACAATCCCCTGACGTCGGACTTAGCTTCGGATTTCGCCCTGCCCGAGTACCACGTACTTGAGCGAGGTCAGACCCAACACGCCAACGGGCCCTCGGGCATGAAACTTGTCTGTTGAGATACCGATTTCGGCGCCCAACCCATACTCAAATCCATCGGCGAATCGGGTGCTGGCATTCACCATCACGCTGGCCGAATCGACTTCACGCAAAAACCGCTGCGCATGGCTGTGGTTATCGGTCACGATGGCGTCGGTGTGATGGCTGGAATAGGTGTTGATGTGCGCGATGGCCTCATCAACATCGGCGACCACCTTGATGCTGATGATGGGCGCCAGGTACTCAGCAGACCAATCCGCCTCCGTCGCTGGCACCACGGACACCCCAGTTTGTCCCCCCAAAATAGCCTGCGTCTGGGGGCAGCCGCGCATTTCGACACCTTTTTGTGCGTAAACCGCCGCAATGGCAGGTAGAAATTGAGGCGCCATCGCCGTCGTCACCAGGAGGCTCTCGGTCGCGTTGCAGGGACTGTATTTCTGTGTTTTGGCGTTATCTGCCAAGCGCACGGCCATCGCAAGGTCAGCGGTATCGTCAATAAACGTGTGGCAATTGCCGTCCAAGTGTTTGATGACGGGCACTTTAGCCGAGGCGCTGATACGCTCAATCAAGCCCTTGCCCCCGCGCGGAATAATGACGTCGACGAATGCGGGCATGGCGATCAGCTCGCCGACCGCTGCACGGTCCGTTACAGGCACCAATTGCACCGCCTCTGCAGGCAAATCAGCGGCGACCAAGGCCCGCTGTACCAAAGCAGCCAATGCCCGGTTGCTGTCGATCGCCTCAGAACCGCCACGCAAAATGCAGGCGTTGCCACTTTTGATGGCGAGCGATGCGGCCTCTATGGTTACATTGGGCCGACTTTCATAAATCATGCCAAACACCCCCAAGGGGACGCGCATCTGCCCAACGCGAATACCACTGGGGCGTTGTGTCAGGCCACTGATTTCACCGATCACATCGGGCATGGCCGCCAGTTGCTCGCAGCCCTGTGCGCACGTTTCAAGTGTTTTGGGATCGAGGCGCAAGCGGTCGACCATGGGGGGTGCCAAACCGGCTGCAACGGCTCGAGACAGGTCGCGCTCGTTTTCGGGCTGGAGTGCCTCGGTTTCTTCGCGCAATAACTGCGCCAAAGTCTGCAAGGCGTGCTGCTTTTTAGCTGCCGATGCCTTTGCCATGGCCGCGCTCGCCGCACGCGCGTTGGCACCAAGCTGTGCCATCAGGGCAGCCACATCCGAGAGGTGGTTTGCGGTGTTCATAGCATCCATTGTCGCATCACGCGGTGGTTTTTTAAAACTCAACTGGCTTTCATGCAAGCCCGGCAAAGGGTCCCCGCCAGGACCGACAGCGCCCCCCATGGGTCTTGAGGTAACTCGGACGCTTTGAGACCTTTGACCACGCCGTCGACGGTATGTGCCAACTGCACCCACTGGGCCAGCTGTTTGCGCTGCATGCTGGGCAACACCCGCTCAATCAAGCGCTCACGCGGCCCCCAAACGCGGTTCTCACGCAGCGCAATCGGGATGGGAGTCCCCGCGTCTGTGCGCTGCTTGACTCGATAGAGGGTACGGACCTCCTCGCCCAGCGCCCAGTGCACCACGACCGGCGATACCCCCTCAGCCTGCAAGCCATCAAGCATGCGCTGTACGCGTTGTAATTTGCCAGCCAAAACCGCTTCGGTCAGCTTGAACGGGTCATAGCGGGCCACATTCACAACCGCCTGCTCGATTTGCTCAAAGCTCAACTCACCCGGCGGATATAAAAGGCCCAATTTTTGGATTTCTTGGTGTGCCGCCAGCAAGTTACCCTCAACGCGATCGGCAAAAAACGCCAAGCTACGCTGGCCCGCCTCACCCGCCAGAACGCGCTGATTTTGAAGGGCTAAGCGCTGGGCGATCCAGTTGGGTAACGCGCCGCGCTCCACACTGTCGACTTTGATCAAAATACCACATTGATCGAGGGCGCCGACCCACGCGCTCTTAGCGGTTGCGCTGTCCAGTCGAGGCAGTGTGACCAAGGTCAACGTGTCCTGCGCGTGGTGCGCCGATTCGGCGATGGCCTGCAACGCCTGCGACCCCTCTTTGCCTGGCTTACCCGTCGGGATGCGAATATCAATGAGCTGTTTGTCAGCAAACAAGCTCATCTCGGCGCCACTGGCAACCACCGCACTCCAGTCAAAATGAGCCCCTGTGGCGGTGTGCACAACACGCTCGGTAAACCCACCGTCTCGCGCCGCTTGGCGGATCGCATCCGCCGCCTCCTGCACCAGTAACGGCTCATCACCGGCAATGGTGTAAAGCCCGCGCAACCCTTTGGCCAGGTGCGCCGCTAACTGGGCAGGGCCAACCTGCATGCCTTACTGCACGCCCTCGTCGACCGAGAGGCCTGACAGCCGGCGCATGACTTGCGAAACCAGACGACTTTGCAAGGTGTCATAAATGGCATCTTGCTCGAGCGCTTTGGACAAAGCGGCTGACTCTTGGTAGCTCAGGTCTTGTGACAGCACCATATCGATCACTGGCGTGATTGGGCGACCCTGCCGGTTGAATGCTTGCCAATTGAAACGGACGCGCAAATCCAGCTCTCGTACCTGCCCCGCAATGGTAGACGCCACCACTTGACGTTCGCGCTGGTCGACATTGACCTCGATGATCAAGTCGATATCAGCTGGGGCATCGCCCTCCGCGTTGGTACCCGACTGATTGATCTGCTTGACCGAGGCATTCACTTCGGCGCCCTGACTGACGAGCGCCTGCGACAACGCTGCCGAAACGGGGCCGGTGGCGCCACGCCACGCCACCTGCTTGAATGGCAACGGCGCCTGCGCACCACGCAGCTTGAAGCCACACCCCGCCATCGCAAGGCTGATGACCACCACAGCGAGGCTGCTAAACAGACGATTAAATCGGGAAGAGTGGAACCGCGTATTCATATCTTTACACCACAATATTGACCAAACGACCCGGCACCACGATCACCTTCTTAGGCGTCGCACCATTTGCTTGACGCACAAATGCGTCGCAGGCCACGGCTGCCGCCTCGATCTCGGCCTTGCTGGCTGTCGCGGAAACGCGCACGGCGCCACGCAACTTGCCATTGACCTGCAAAACGAGTTCGACCTCGTCTTGTACCAAAGCCGCCTCATCGACCTCCGGCCAAGGTGCATCAAGCAGCGCTGTGCCATTTGCGTGCGCGGTATAACCCAAACTATCCCAGAGGGCACAGGTTATGTGTGGGCAAGCGGGGTACAGCACGCGCAACATGACCGAGAAACAATCAGCCAGCGCCTGTTGATCCGCTGCTGTCGGGGTTAGCGTCGCGGCTTCCAGCGTGTTGAGCATTTTCATCACCGCAGAAACCACGGTGTTGTATTGCATCCGCTCGTAGTCGAAATTCGCCTGTCGCAAAACCGTGTGAATGTCGAAGCGCAAAGCTTTTGCGGCATCGCTATAGGCGGTATCTGCTGCTCCTAGCGAACCGGCGCGAATCGCTGCTTCATGTTTGACCGCGAAATTCCAGACCCGCCGTAAAAACCGGAAGCTGCCCTCAACGGCCGAATCATTCCACTCCAATGTTGCCTCTGGTGGCGCGGTGAACATGGTGTACAGCCGTGCGGTATCCGCACCAAACGTATCGATCAGCGATTGTGGGTCAACGCCATTATTTTTTGACTTCGACATGGTGCCCACGCCCTCGTAGTCAATCGGCGTTCCCACCGGCAAATCACCGACCGAATTTTTCAACTGGGCACCAACCACTTTGCCACTGGCATCGGTCACGTTTTCAACATCATGTGGCCAGAAATACTCTTTACCGCCTTGCGCCGTGCGACGCGAGTAAATGTGGTTAAGCACCATGCCCTGCGTGAGCAGTTTTGCAAATGGCTCATCCACGTTAACCAGCCCCAAGTCACGCATCACCTTGGTCCAGAACCGGGCGTACAAGAGGTGCAAAATGGCATGCTCGATGCCACCGATGTACTGATCCATGCCCTGGCTGTTGGGCTTACCGGGTACGTTGCTGGCATTCATCCAATAGGCGGCGCCCGCGCCCACCATGCCATCGGTTTTTTGCGGATCGCAGTACCGCATGAAATACCAAGATGAATCGACAAACGTATCCATCGTGTCGGTCTCGCGCTGAGAGGGCTTGCCGCATTTAGGGCAGGACACGTTCAAAAACTGAGCTGACTTATTGAGTGGGTTACCACTGCCATCGGGCACCAAGTCGGGCGGCAACACCACCGGCAAATCTTTCTCTGGGACCGGTACCGCGCCACAATCGTCACAGTGAATCATGGGGATTGGCGTCCCCCAATACCGTTGACGACTGATGCCCCAATCACGCAAGCGCCACGTCGTCTTTTTCTCGCCCAATCGCTTGACCTGTAAGTCGGCGGCCACGGCATCCACGCAGTCTTGGAAAATCAAGCCATCATATTTACCGGAATTGATGGCAACGCCAGCGCCTTTTTCGGCGTACCACTCTTGCCACGCAGCGGTGTCGTATGCACCTTTGCCCGCCACACTGACGACGGGCTTGATCGGCAAGGCGTATTTCTTTGCAAATTCGAAATCGCGCTCGTCGTGCGCAGGTACACCCATGACGGCGCCATCGCCATAAGTCATCAGGACGTAGTTACCCACCCATACGGCAATGGACTCACCGGTCAGCGGATGCGTCACGTGCAGGCCGGTTGGCATGCCGACTTTTTCTTTCAATGCCAACTCGGCCTCGGTGGTGCCGCCTTGCTGGCAAGACGCGATGAACGCCTGCAAATCAGGGTTGTCTTGTGCCGCATGCGCAGCCAATGGGTGCTCTGGCGCCACGGCACAGAACGTGACACCCATGATGGTGTCTGGGCGCGTGGTGAACACGAACATGCGACCATCGTCGATCAATTGCCCACTGCTATCGGTGATCTCATGCGTGAACGCGAAGCGAACCCCTTCGCTTTTACCGATCCAGTTCTCCTGCATCAAACGGACGCGCTCAGGCCAACCAGCCAAGCCGTCTTTAACGTGGGTCAGCAACTCGGGCGCGTAATCGGTGATCGCTAGGTAGTAGCCGGGGATCTCACGCCGCTCAACGGTGGCGCCCGTGCGCCAGCCTTTGCCGTCAATCACCTGCTCGTTGGCCAGCACGGTCTGATCAACGGGGTCCCAGTTAACGACCTGTGTTTTGCGGTAAGCAATGCCTTTTTCAAGCATCTTGAGGAACAACCACTGGTTCCATTTGTAATAGTCCGGGTCGCAGGTGGCGACCTCGCGCGACCAGTCAATTGCCAAACCCATCGCCATCATTTGCTGCTTCATGTAGGCAATGTTGTCGTAGGTCCATTGCGCAGGTGGCACGCGATTTTTAAGCGCGGCGTTCTCAGCTGGCAAACCGAACGCGTCCCACCCCATCGGCATCAACACGTTGTAGCCCTTCATGCGCAGATGGCGCGTGAGCATGTCGTTGATGGTGTAGTTGCGTACGTGTCCCATGTGCAACTTACCGCTGGGATAAGGCAACATGGAGCAGGCATAAAACTTAGGCTTGCTTTGGTCTTCCGTGACGCGGTAAACGTCCGCTGCCGCCCACTGTGATCGAATGGCCTGCTCGATGACCTGGGGCTCAAACTTCTCTTGCATGATTTGGCTGTTTAGTTTTTATGGATTCAGATTCAAGACATCAAACATGTCATAGAGACCATTGGATTTATCGGCGAGAAAATGCGCTGCTCGCAAGCTGCCTTGCGCATAGGTTGCGCGACTGGATGACTTATGCGTGATTTCAATCCGCTCACCGGTACCTGCAAACAACACGGTGTGGTCACCAACGATGTCACCACCGCGAATGGTTGCAAAACCAATGCTGGATGGGTCGCGCTCACCCGTCACGCCTTCGCGGGCGTAGACGGCGCAGTCTTTTAGGTCACGCCCCAACGCACCTGCAATCACCTCGCCCATTTTCAGAGCGGTGCCCGACGGCGCGTCGACTTTGTGGCGATGGTGGGCCTCAATGACCTCGATGTCATAGCCTACCGGCATGGCTTTCGCCGCCATCTCCAAGAGCTTGAGTGTGACGTTCACACCCACACTCATGTTGGGCGCCATGACGATGGGGATTACAGCGCTCGCCGCCTGCAACGCTTGCTTTTGCGTATCAGAAAAACCCGTTGTGCCGATGACCACTGCCACGCCGTGCTGCTGCGCGGCACTGACATGGGCCATCGTGCCCTCGGGCCGCGTGAAGTCAATGAGCACGTGGGCGCCCTTCAACGCGGTGTCCAAGTCGGCGGTGATGGTCACCCCTGTCGTAACGCCGGCGAAACTACCAGCATCTTGTCCCAATGCAGGGCTGCCCGCGATATCTAGGGCACCTGCCAGCTGTGTGTCGGGGTCAGCAAGGACCGCCTCAATCAACATGCGACCCATGCGCCCGCTGGCACCCGCAATCACAATACCGAGTGGTTTCTTTTGACTCATTTGTTCACCTCGGGCGTCAACGGGGGATAGGTTTTCGGGGTCGAAGCGGGTGCAGGCGCTGTCGTACCCGTTGGTGATGCATCACCAGACGAGCCAGCCTTGGCCTTGAAGGCCTCTAACTCGGCGGGGTCAGCTTGCAGTTTGACGGGCTCGCTGACATCGATCGGCTTGGCGATGGAGTCGACAAATTTGGCTTCTGTGGGCATGTCATCGCCCTCAAATTTAGCCAACAAGTCGCCCTCAAACCACAGGCTCAAACGGCGCTTTTGCGGTGTGGCATCCACACTCAAACGAGAGAAAACGTAATCCCAGCGGTTCGCGTGAAAGGCGCTCTTGAGCAGCGGTGTGCCCAACAAACGGGTGACTTGCGCGCGGGTCATGCCCGTTTTAAGCACGGCCACTTGCTCGGCCGTCACCACGTTGCCTTGCAACACGTCGGGACGATAAATCCCTAAAGCAGAACTGTAGTCGTCGTCGCCCGCTGTGGCACAGGCCAGCAACGCTGCTGTCAACGACACAACGAGCAACCCTCGGGTCGCGCGCCGAATGGAATCAAAATAATTTGGCATCAGACAATGGCACCTTTGAGGGCAGGCAAGCCCCGATTGAAGTCGCCCCTCACACAGGGTAAAAAGGAGGCAACTATGATGTAAAGATTGTAGTTCAGGGGGGTCCCCCTTGAGCCATCCACTGAAATAACGCCCCAGCCCTGATTTTTCATCCGACCGCATGAACACCCTCGACGAACTAAAGAACACGGGCCTCAAAGCCACGGGGCCGCGCCTGAAAATATTGGAGGCCTTCCAAAATGCTGAGCAGCGCCACCTGAGCGCGGAAGATGTCTACCGGATTTTGCTCGAGGAAAGGGCCGACATCGGTCTCGCAACCGTCTACCGCGTGCTCATGCAGTTCGAGCAAGCCGGTCTGCTGCTGCGCAGTAACTTCGAGTCTGGAAAGGCGGTTTATGAGCTTGACGCGGGCCAGCACCACGACCACTTGGTCTGCCTCGACTGCGGCCGCGTCGAGGAGTTCATGGATGCCGAGATTGAACGCCGCCAGCACGATATTGCCAAATCGCGGGGGTTCCAGCTTCAAGAGCATGCCTTGTCGCTATATGCCCACTGCACGCGGAAAGACTGCGCGCACCGTGCAAAGCAATAAGCGGGCTATCGATAGCCGAAACAACCGCTAATCGAGCCCACTTTCCATCGCCAAGCGCTGTCGTTCGACGAAATCCGAATAGGTATCGATACCGCGTAATTGCAAAATGGTGTTGCGCACAGCGGCCTCCACCAAAACGGCAATGTTGCGTCCAGCCACCACTTGGATGATCACCTTGCGAACCGGCACACCCAGCACGTCCTGAGACAACGCTTCATGGGGCATACGCTCATACTTGCGCTCCATGGTCTCTTTACGCACCAAGTGCACGATGAGCTTGAGGCGGAGCTTTCGGCGGACCGCGGTCTCACCGAAGATGGCCTTGATGTCCAACAAGCCGATCCCGCGCACCTCTAGGAGGTTACGCAACAGCTCAGGACAGCGGCCCTCAATGGTGGCTTGGTTGATGCGAAACAAATCGACCGCGTCGTCGGCGACCAACCCGTGGCCCCGCGAGATCAACTCAAGGCCCAACTCACTTTTACCCAGACCGGACTCACCCGTGATCAACACCCCCATCCCCAAAATATCCATGAACACACCGTGCATGGTCGAGCGCTCTGCGAAGTGTTTGGAGAGGTAAGCCCGCAAGACATCGACGACGAAAGCGGAAGACTCGTGAGTCGTAAACAGAGGAATTTGGGCCCGCTCGCACATCGAGAGCAATTCCGGCGGTGCCACCTGGCCATCGGCTAAAAAAAGCGCGGGCGGCTCTAAAGTGACGATTCGTGAGACGCGCCGCGCGCAGTCCATGGCGTCGCCCTTGCCCAAATAGGCCACCTCGCGCTCACCCAAAACTTGAACGCGGTAGGGATGGATGTAATTCAGGTAGCCAACCAGATCAGCGCCCGAACGAGCCGCCCGGATGGCCAGCTCATCAAAGCGACGCTCCGAGGCGCCGCGACCGCCCAGCCAATCTAGTTTGAGTCGCTTGCGATGGTCTTCAAACAACACATCCGCACTGATGACCGTGGGGCGCATGTGTGGTTACCGGGGTTTAAGCGGGTGCGTGGGCGGATTGCCAATTCGCGACCAGTTGGTGGAGGGCTTCTGCGGAGGTCGCGGTCTTCATGCGCTCACGCAATTCGGCATCGCTGAGGATTTCAGCAATCTCACTCAGGATTTCAAGATGCTTTTGGGTGGCCGCCTCTGGCACCAGCAAGCAAATTAACAGGTTGACAGGCAACTCATCAGGGGCATCAAAGGCAATGGGCGCGTTCAGTTGAAACACCGCAGCCATCGGCTGCTTCAGGCCTTTGATCCGGCCATGGGGAATCGCGACCCCATGCCCTAAACCAGTGGAGCCCAAGCGCTCTCGGGCGAACAAACTGTCAGTCACTAATGAACGATTCAAGTCGTGGCGGGCTTCGAACAGCAAGCCGACTTCTTCAAATGCACGCTTTTTGCTGGAGGCATCGAGGCCCACCGCGACCTGTTCAAGCGGCAATATTGCAGACAAACGATTCATGAAATTCCTCTGATGCAACGCAACGACCGCACAGTGTGCCGCATTGCGCCCGACCGATCAAGAAAAAGCCACCTAAACTTAGGTGGCTTGTTGCAGTGCGCCATTTTTACCACTTTTTTGCCGGATTGCCCAAAAAGTGGCGCGAAGACTACATCATTCGCTTGGCGGGCTGGTGGTTGTGGTCCTGCGCTTTGTCCTTATGGCGCAGCACTTGGCGATCCATTTTGTCGGCTAAATCGTCTAAAGCAGCATACAAATCAGCATGGGCACTTTCTGCGAATAAGTCTTTCCCCTTGACGTGAATATTGCACTCTGCACGCTGGCGCAGGTCTTTCTCCTTCAGGTTGTCAATCGTCAACAGCACTCTGACATCAACAACTTGGTCGAAGTGGCGCGTAATCCGGTCGAGTTTGGTGGTGACATAAGCCCGCAAAGCAGGGGTCACATCAAGATGGTGTCCGCTGATTGTCAAGTTCATAATTAAGCCTCCTCAGCTCAGGGTGACGAAACAATGGGCGGGGTGAGCGGTCCCGCCCAAAGCGAGTTTGACCGACTCAACCCCACTATGCACGTACCCCCTGTCTTTGGCAATCTTGCAGCGCAGCAATCAGCCGGGTGTAACTCTTTTCAATTACTTTTAGGCAACTCTCGTGGGCCAGTACCCTCGGGCAATCGGATGCGCCGGACCAGCCATACCGACGCAAAACTAGCCAATGTCCCCAGCAACGCCGTGATCCAGTAGCCTGTGACCAGACCATCAGGCGATCGACCGATGATCAGTCCACCCACCAGCGCAGCCAGCCCCATCGAAAACGACTGCAGGGCCCCAGAAATGGCCATGAAAGTCCCCCGGCGTCTGGGATTGGCAGCGGCGGATATGATCGCCATGCTGGGGATCATGCGACCAGTCACGATCACAAAAAATAACACGTAAACCAGCGTCAACACCCAGAATGGCGCCGGCGGCATAAGGGTGAGCGTAAATAAAGGCAGGCCTACCAGCACTGCGAGGCGCTCGAAAACCAAGCGTTTACCCAGCCGATCCGATGTCACACCGATCCAGCGTGCGCTGATCAGGGTCGCAGCGCCCCCAGCAAGGTAGAGCAACGGGATCTGGCGGTTCGAGACCCCTAAATTGGTTTCAAGATAGATCGTGATGTAGGGAATCACCATGAAGCTCGTGAGGATGCTGACCATCGTGAAGGCGAACGACCACTGGTGGTTGCGCTCGCTCACGGTCGCCACGATCTCGCCCCAAACTGAATGTCGGTCAGGGTGGTCAAGATGACCTCTCAATTGGGGGACCGCAAAGTACGCCATCACGCCAAACAACGCGGACAAACCGACCACCAACCAGAATGGTGCGTGCCACGAAAAGGCGGCCGCCAGATACAGCCCCAACGGCACACCCGCAACCGTCGACACAGAAAATGAAGACATCACGACACCCATTGCACGACCGCGGCGTTCGAACGGGACGACGTCGGCCAAGATGGTTTGAATCAGTGCCGACAATACCCCGCCAAACACGCCCGCACCGACGCGGGCGGCAAAGAACTGGCCATAAGACCCCGCCAACGCGCAACCCATGGTCGATAGCGCGAACAAGGTGTACAACACCAGTAGCAAGCGTTTACGGTCGAAGCGGTCCAAGTAAGCCGACGCGGCCAAGCCTGACGCGCCGGCAGAAAATGTGTAGGCAGAGACCAATGCACCAAACTGCGCATCGCTGATCGCAAATAAACGGGTGAATTGCGGCCCCAACGGCATCATCACCATGAAATCAAGGATATAGGTGAACTGAATCCCCGCCAGCGTGAGCAGCAACCAGCGCTCTCGCTGGGGTGGCAAGGAGGTATGGGACATAGGCGCCTGTTGGCTATCCGCCATCAGAAAATTAGCAGTGGGTCGAGGTGCCAATGTACTGCATCCCGCTCACACCGCTTTGACACGTTCGCCACAACCGCCGCTTGTCTGCTTGGATGGCCCGCGAGTCGGTGCGATAATATTGCCACCTTTAATAACGGAGATTCTCCTTGGAAGCCAGTCCCAGTTGCTTGCTTTCAGTCCAAATTCACCTGGCAGGCGCCAAGCGCTAATTCGCCAGTGCATGTTCGGGCTGAAAGCGCACATTACCCCTTTCAGCCTGTCTGACGAGTCTCGTCAGCGGCCACCGACACCCCCACCGGAAGTGCCCCATGCTCAACGTGTTCACTTTGGCCAACGGCCGTTTGTTTCAAGAAGAGATCGAATCGCTTGATGACTTGAAGCGGTTCAAACCCATTTGGGTTGACTTGGACGAGCCGACGTCAGAAGAAAAGATGTGGGTCAAACAGACCTACAACCTCAGCATTCCCGATGATGCGATGGCCGATGACATCGAGGAATCTGCGCGCTTCTACGAAGAAGACAACGGCGAGATGCACATCCGCAGTGACTTTTTGATTTATGACGATGAAAACCCCCGTTCGGTCCGGGTCGCGTTTATCTTGAACCAACAAGCCACCAACGCCGGTAGCGGGATCTTGTTCTCAATACACGACCAAGACGTGCCGGTCTTCCGGTTGTTGCGCATGCGTGCCCGGCGCCTACCCGGCTTGATCACGGATGCAAAAGATGTGTTGTTGGCGCTGTTCGATGCCGATGCCGAATACTCCGCGGACACCCTTGAAGAGATCTATGACCAACTCGACACGGTCAGCCGCAGCGTGCTGTCGGGCGATGTGACAGACGAAACTGCAGGCAAGGTTCTCTCAGCCATCGCGCGTGACGAGGACATGTCTGGGCGCATTCGCCGCAACGTAATGGATACCCGGCGCGCAGTCAGCTTCATGATGCGGGCCCGAATGCTGAACGCCGATCAATTCGAGGATGCCCGCCAAATTTTGCGCGACTTGGATTCTTTGGACTCCCACACGGCGTTCTTGTTTGACAAGATCAACTTCTTGATGGACGCCACCGTTGGTTTCATCAACATCAACCAAAACAAGATCATCAAGATCTTCTCAGTGGCCAGCGTCGCGCTGTTACCACCCACACTGATTGCGAGCTTGTACGGTATGAACTTCCGTTTCATGCCCGAAACGGAATGGGCCTACGGTTATCCGATGGCACTGGCGATGATGGCCTGCTCGGCCATCATTCCTATGCTGTACTTCCGCAAGCGCGGCTGGCTGGGCTAGGGCGGGCGGGCCCGACCAGCCACCGCGGCATGCGGTATCTCAGCCGCGCAGTTCGCGGCGCAAGACCTTGCCGACCGGCGTTTTGGGCAATTCGGTTCGGAACTCGATGGTTTTGGGCAGCTTGTACGCGGTGAGGTTCTCGCGGCAGTGCTCGCGAATGGCCTGCTCGGTGAGGCTTTCGGCCTTTTTGACTACCACCAGTTTCACCGCTTCGCCCGTTTTGTCGTCAGGCTCGCCAACACAGGCACACTCCATCACATCGGCCATTTGTGACACCACGTCCTCCACCTCATTGGGGTAGACGTTAAAGCCGGACACCAAGATCATGTCCTTTTTACGGTCAACGATTTTGAACTCACCGAACTCATCCTGCACGCCAATGTCGCCGGTTTTGAAGTACCCATCCGCCGTCATGACCTTGGCGGTCTCGTCGGGTCGCTGCCAGTAACCCGCCATCACCTGGGGCCCCTTGATAGCGATTTCACCCGGCTGACCAACAGGTACCTCGTTCCCATCGTCGTCCAAACATTTCATGTAGGTCCCTGGGATGGGTACGCCGATAGTGCCCGTGAAGTTACGACTGATCGTGGGATTACAGCAGGCAGATGGGGACGTCTCTGACAGGCCATACCCCTCGCAAATGGGGCAGCCCGTTTTTTCGAGCCACAGCTTGGCAACACCGCTTTGAACGGCGGTGCCGCCACCCAAGGACACCCGCAGATGCGACCAGTCCACGGTGTTGAAATCAGGGTGATTCGCCAAACCATTGAACAACGTGCTCACGGCTGGAAACAGGTGGAAGCGATGCTTGGATAACTCTTTGAGTACAGCGGGCAAATCGCGTGGGTTGGGAATCAGCACGGTTTTGCCGCCCATGTGCATGGTCAGCATCATGTTTACGGTAAACGCGAAGATGTGATACAGCGGCAACGCGCAAATGGCACACAACTGTTCGTCGGCAGGTAGGCCGCGCATGGCGGGCGCGTTCCATTGCTCGGATTGGATAACGTTGGCAACCAGGTTACGGTGCAGCAGAACCGCCCCCTTAGAAACCCCGGTGGTGCCGCCCGTGTACTGCAAGACGGCGACGTCTTCGCCCGAGACATCGGTGGTTTGCAGGCGACCCCGTTTACCCCTCGCAACCGCGTCATTGAAGCGCACCGCGCCGGGCAAGTCGAACCCCGGCACCATTTTCTTGACGTTTCGCACCACGTAATTCACGAGTGCACCTTTGAGTGTGCCGAGCATGTCCCCCATTGAGGTCAGGACCACATGCTTGATCCCCGTATTGGCAATACAGGCCTCCAAAGTGGCGGCGAAGTTCTCGATGATGACAATCGCTTTGGCACCAGAGTCCTTGAGTTGGAATTCGAGTTCGCGGGCGGTGTACAGGGGGTTAACGTTAACAACCACCATGCCTGCACGCATCAATGCAGCGACTGCCACAGGGTATTGAGGCGTATTGGGCATCATCAACGCCACGCGGTCACCCTTGACCAACCCCAAACCCTGAAAGTAAGTCGCCAAGGCAATCGATGCGTGGTCGATGGTTTGATAGCTGATTGCCTTACCCAAAAAACTCACGCAGGTGCGATCACTGTATTTTTGGAAATTGCTGTCAAGCAAATCGACCAATGAATGGTAGGCACTGGTATCAACATCGGCGGGGACGCCTTCAGGGTATTTTGACAACCACGGCCGGGCGCTGGTATCTGACAGCATTTGCTTCTCCAAGATTTTTAGTTTTAAAAACGCGGGGTCAGGCGTCAGACTTGCTGAGAAGCTGACGCAAAACTGACGTTACTATACCGAACGCCAAAGCCTTTTGCACCGCAGGGAAACCCTCGGTCTTTGGTCGCGATCGGTCGACATCGCGGCATAAAAAAAGGCGCCTGAGGCGCCTTTTTCGTGAGACCGATAACGCGGTCACTCCATGGCTTTGGTCATGTCCTCGATAACCTTCTTGGCATCGCCGAACACCATCATGGTTTTGTCCATGTAGAACAGTTCGTTATCCAAACCTGCATAACCTGCGGCCATCGAACGCTTGTTCACAATAACCGTTTTGGCTTTGTAGGCTTCCAAAATGGGCATGCCATAAATGGGACTCCCCTTGGTGTGCGCGGCCGGGTTCACCACATCGTTTGCACCCAAAATGATGGCCACGTCGGCTTGACCGAACTCGCTGTTGATGTCTTCCATCTCGAACACTTGGTCGTAGGGCACTTCGGCCTCGGCCAACAGAACGTTCATGTGACCCGGCATGCGGCCAGCGACCGGATGGATCGCGTATTTGACAGTCACGCCCATCTCGGTCAACTTGTGGGCCAACTCTTTCACTGCGTGCTGCGCGCGGGCAACCGCCAGACCATAGCCGGGCACGATCACCACGGTTTCCGCGTTACCCAAGATGAAGGCGGCATCATCTGCGCTGCCGCTCTTGACATTGCGCTGGACCGCACTGCCCGCCGCAGCGTCACTCGCCTCGCCGCCAAACCCACCCAGAATCACGCTGAAGAAAGACCGGTTCATGGCCTTGCACATGATGTAGCTGAGAATCGCACCGGAGCTACCCACCAAGCTGCCGGCAATGATCAACATGCTGTTGTTTAGGGAGAAGCCGATCCCCGCCGCTGCCCAGCCCGAATAACTGTTGAGCATGGAAACAACCACGGGCATGTCAGCGCCGCCAATCGGGATGATCAGCAAGACGCCCAAGATGAAGCCGAGCAAGGTGACGAATGCGAAGTCAGCGCCACTCTCTGTCGCCCAAAAGCCCACGCAGAAGAACAAGGCCAACAAGCCCAAGGCCGCATTCAATTGGTGTTGCCCCTTGAACGTCACCGGCGAACCTTGGAACAAGCGGAACTTGTATTTGCCAGATAACTTGCCAAACGCAATGACCGAACCTGAGAAGGTGACCGCGCCGATGAATGACCCCAAGGCCAGCTCAATGCGGTTGCCACCCGGAATCGGCAACCCGGGACCCGCGATACCAAACGCAGATGGCTCGAGCGCGGCGGCCGCAGCGATACATACAGCGGCCAGACCGATCATGCTGTGCATGAATGCAACCAGCTCAGGCATTTTGGTCATCTCAACGCGTTGCGCCATGATGCCGCCTGCGGCGCCACCGATAACCAGCGCCACGAGCACGTAGCTCAGACCGACCAGCGAACCACCCGACACCTCATAGATCAGAGCTGCGGTAGTGAACACCGCGATGGTCATACCGACCATACCGAAGATGTTGCCTCGGATCGAAGTGGTGGGATGGGACAGGCCCTTTAGCGCCTGAATAAAGCAAACACTCGCTACCAAATACAGGAGCGTGACAACGTTCATGCTCATGCTTTTTCTCCTGATTTAGCGGGGCGCTCTTTCTTTTTAAACATCTCCAGCATGCGGCGCGTCACCATGAACCCGCCAAAAACGTTGACGGCCGCCAGGGCAACAGCCACGACACCGAGCGTCTTACCCAAACCAGTCTCGGTTTGTGCGGCAGCCAGCATGGCGCCGACGATCACGATGGCAGAAATCGCATTCGTCACCGCCATCAAAGGCGTGTGCAAAGCGGGCGTAACAGTCCACACCACGTGGTAACCCACGTAGATGGCCAACACAAAAATAATGAGGTTGGTGATGGTTGGGTCAATGAGTGCCATAGGGTCCTACTGATCTCTGTTGGTTGGTATGGGTAACTTCAGGCACGCAGCACTTGGCCGTCACGTGTCATGAGGCAGGCGGCCACGATGTCATCGTCCATGTCGATGTGGAAGCCTTTGTCCTTGTCGACAACGAGCTTCAAGAAGTCCAGCACGTTGCGCGCATACAGCGCCGATGCGTCTGCACCGACCATCGCCGCCAAGTTGGTGTGGCCAACGATGCGAACGCCGTTGTCAGTGGTGATTACCTGGTCGGCTTGCGTCAACGGGCAATTACCGCCGGGCGCACCGTGCGGTCCAGCCGCACCACGACCAGCAGCAATATCAACGATCACTGCGCCGGGCTTCATGCTGGCGACCATTTCGGCTGAAATCAACTCTGGCGCTGGTCGACCTGGGATCAGCGCGGTGCTGATAACCACATCCGCCAGAGCGATGCGCTTGGCGACCTCCGCACGCTGGCGTGCCAGCCAGCTGGGTGGCATCGGCTTGGCGTAACCACCCACGCCTTCAGCGGCTTCGCGCTCTTCGTCGGTTTCAAAGGGGACGTCGATGAACTTGCCACCCAAAGATTCGATCTGCTCTTTAACGCTGGGGCGTACATCGCTGGCCTCAATCACGGCCCCCAGGCGCTTGGCGGTTGCAATGGCTTGCAGGCCCGCAACGCCGACGCCCAAAATCACGACTCGCGCAGCCTTGACCGTGCCGGCTGCTGTCATCAGCATCGGGAAAAACCGCTGGTACTCGTTTGCCGCCAGCATCACGGCCTTGTAACCCGCAATGTTGGCCTGTGATGACAACACGTCCATGCTTTGGGCGCGTGTGGTGCGTGGCGCAGCTTCCAGCGCGAAACTGGTGAGACCGGCTTGCGCCAAGCGCGCCAGACCCTCTGCATCAAAGGGATTCAACATACCAATAACCGTTGCACCTTTGCTCATCAGCGCGACCTGCGTGGTATCGGGTGCACGCACCACCAAGACCAACTCGCAGCCGAGCGCACCCGCGGCGTCAACGATGCTCGCACCGACGGCCTCATATGCACTGTCAGGGCAGCTGGCCGCCACGCCTGCGCCAGTTTGAACGCAGACCGTGTGGCCTTGAGCGATCAGTTTCTTGATCGTTTCGGGTGTTGCCGCAACCCGGGTCTCGCCGGCTTGTGTTTCGGCAGCGACGCCAATTTTCATGGTGAATTCTCCATTGGATACAGGGAGGGGGCTTGATGCACACCTCGGCTCAATTGACGGGTGCAACCCCAAACATAAGCGAGCACTGATTTTACAAACTTGGCGGCACGCTTACTGGTTAACGTGCCCGTATTGTAAAGAATTTGTCTACTAAAAGGCGTGATAATCGGGACATGTCACGTCAACGTTGGAAACCCAGTGCGACCGTTGCGGCCATCATGGCCCGGGACGATGGGCGCTATCTGCTCGTCGAAGAGCACACCCCCGAGGGCGTTCGATTGAACAACCCAGCCGGACATTTGGACCCCGGCGAGAGCCCCGAGGCGGGCTGCGCGCGTGAAGCGCTCGAGGAAACCGCTCATCAATTCACTCCCACTGCTTTGGTGGGTATCTACTTGGCGCGATTCCAGCGCCCTCGCGCCGGCAGCAAGGATGAAGACGTCACTTACCTGCGCTTCGCCTACACCGGCGACGTTGGGGCACTTGACCCCAAAAGAAAACTTGATCGAGGCATCATTCGGGCTGTTTGGATGACCCCCGACGAAATCGAGGCCACGCAAGCCCTGCACCGCAGCCCACTGGTTTGGCAAAGCATTCAAGATCACATGGCAGGTAAGCGTTACGACCTGGGTTTGGTGACCACGCATCCCTCTGTTTGGACGCCGTCCGCCACATGACCCTCGACACCATCGCTTTGCTCGCCGTCGCCGCGTTCAGTGCGGGCGTGCTCAACGCCATCGCGGGCGGCGGCAGCTTCCTCACCTTTCCGGCGCTTGTGTTCGCTGGGGTGCCCCCGATTTCCGCCAATGCCACCAGCGCGCTGGCAGTCAGTCCGGGTTATGCCGGCAGTATCTTCGGCTTCAAGCAAGAGCTCACTGCCTTGCCACGGCGCCTGCTGTTGCAGGAATTTGCCGTTGCGTCAGCTGGTGGTCTCATCGGCGCCCTCTTGCTATTGGTCACACCGGCACGGGTGTTTTCGGGTCTGATACCGTGGCTCTTGATGTTCGCAACTGTCTTGTTCGCCATTGGGCCGCGTTTGGCTGCCCGGAATGCGGCGCGGGGTAAACCCACGGTTGAAGCCACGCATCTCAGGGGTGCGCGGCTGTTCGGCTTGTTGGGCGTGTGTATTTACGGTGGCTATTTCAACGGCGGTTTGGGCATTTTGCTCATGGCGCTGTACGGTTTAGTCGGTGAAACGCGGTTACACACCGTGAACGCCTTGAAAAACGTCAACTCTTTGGTACTGTCGCTGTTGTCGGTAGCGGCCTTCGTTTGGGCTGGTGCGGTGGCATGGCCAGAAGGCCTGCTCATGATGGTTTGCGCGACCATTGGCGGTTTCAGTGGTGCCAAGCTGGCAAAGCGCATGCCTATCCAGTGGGTTCGAACCGTGGTCATCGCAACCGGTGTGGTGATGACCCTCGTCTTCTTCTTTCGCAATTAAACAGGCATGGCGCTCTCTCGGGTTGTGGTTGGACTTTCTGGTGGTGTGGACTCCGCGGTCACGGCCCATCTGCTGAAAAAGCAGGGGCACGAGGTCGTCGGTATCTTCATGAAGAACTGGGAAGACGACGATGACTCCGAGTACTGTTCAAGCAACATTGACTTCGTGGATGCAGCGGCCGTTGCTGATGTCGTCGGCATTGAAATCGAGCACGTCAACTTCGCATCGGAATACAAAGACCGCGTTTTCGCTGCGTTTGTCAGCGAGTATCAAGCGGGTCGGACCCCCAACCCCGACATCCTCTGCAACGCAGAGATCAAGTTCAAATCCTTCCTTGACCACGCCATGCGCCTAGGTGCAGAGCACATCGCGACCGGGCACTACGCGCGAGTTCGCGAACGCAGTGGTCGATTTGAACTGCTCAAGGGCCTGGATAACAGCAAAGACCAGAGCTATTTTTTACACCGCCTCAACCAAGCACAGTTGTCTAAAACGATGTTTCCAGTTGGCGAGCTGCACAAGACACAGGTGCGGCAAATTGCACAGGACATTGGTCTGCCAAATGCCAAGAAAAAAGACTCCACAGGCATTTGCTTCATCGGCGAACGCCCGTTCCGCGAGTTTTTGAATCGCTACATTTCCCAAACACCCGGTCCAATCAAAGACGACACCGGCCGAACCATCGGGCAGCATGTGGGCTTGAGCTTTTACACGCTGGGTCAGCGCCAAGGTTTGGGTATTGGGGGACTCAAAACAAAAGGGCAAGCGCGCGGTACCAGTGACCATGCGCCCTGGTTTGTTGCGCGCAAAGACATGGCAACCAACACCCTGTGGGCCGTACAAGGCCATGATCACCCCTGGTTGCTCAGCCACCAGTTACGCGCACTCGATGTGAGTTGGGTTGCGGGTGAGCCGCCAGTCGACGTCGACCAACGGGCCATCGCCGCTAAAACCCGTTATCGCCAAAGTGATGCGCCCTGCAAACTTGAAGTGGGCAGCCCAGTCGACATACAACTGACCTTCCCCGAAGCGCAATGGGCGGTAACACCCGGACAAAGCGCCGTCTTATACGACGGCGAAATTTGCTTGGGTGGCGGTGTCATTGATTAACTCACCCATTTAAAAAAGAGACCTCATGTCCAACCAACAAACCGTTGTCCTGCTGGACGGCGGCATGGGCCAAGAGCTGATCAAGCGCTCGGCCAATGCACCCACACCCCTTTGGTCAGCCACCGTGATGCGCGACGAGCCCGATCTCGTCACCACCGTGCATGCGGACTACATCCAAGCCGACGCCCGAGTCATCACCCTAAACAACTACAGCGCCACCCCCGTGCGCTTGGCCAAGCACGGCCTCAGCACCGCTTTCAGCGAGTTGCACCAAGCCGCCATCACGGCGGCCCAGCGCGCCATTGCACAAACCAAACCCACGCACCCAGTTGCCGTCGCAGGCTGTTTGCCGCCACTGGTTAGCAGCTACCACGCCGAGGATGTCCCTTCTGAAGCCGCCTGTCTGGCCGATTACCGCGCCTTGGTCGCGGCGCAAAAAGACGGCGTCAATTTGTTTTTATGCGAGACCCTCACCACGGTGAGAGAAGTGCAAACGGCCGCCACCGCCGGCAAAGAAAGTGGCCACCCAGTCTGGGTCGGGATGACGGTGGATGACCAAGACGGCACGCGACTGCGCTCGGGTGAGTCGTTGGCCGACGGCGTGGCAGCGGCCAAGGCCTGCGGCGCGGCAGCGGTATTGATCAATTGCTCATGGCCCGAAGCGATTACGCAGGGGCTACCCATCTTGGCAGCAAGCGGATTGCCTTTCGGAGGCTATGCCAACGGCTTCACCAACGCGGCATCACTCGCTGCAGGCAGCACAGTCGCCGGGCTCGCCGTGCGCCGCGATCTCAACCCCGAAGCCTACGCTGAACACGCCATGGGCTGGGTGGCCATGGGTGCCCGCATTGTCGGTGGCTGTTGCGAGGTGGGTCCCGCGCACATTCAGCACTTGGGTGAGTGCCTCAAAGCAGCAGGTTATACGCTCAGCGCGGCACCTTGAGGGGTTCGCCCGGCGCGTTTTAACGACGTCAGAAAGACAGGCTCAGAACGGGATGTCGTCATCCATGTCATCAAAGCCCGTCGCTGCGGGAGCTTGCGGCGGCGCTTGACGGGGCGCTGGCGCGGCGGCCGGTGCG
>OBMK010000232.1_pt1 | contig 54589 bp, 52 predicted proteins | sample 1539081 | NCBI WGS metagenome assembly OBMK01 (sample SAMEA3355528, study PRJEB22509) | marine metagenome | biome: marine; feature: river plume; material: water | place: USA | collected 2010-08-07 | depth 0.5 m | reverse complement strand
TGTCGTAGCAGCTGGAAAAGCGGGCGGCGCATGCCCCGCCCGACTCTTTGTACTGAAGTCCTGAGTCGGGATACCGAGGGTCCAGCAATAACTCAAAGTGGCCATCGCTGGGGTGGATGACTAAATCAGCGTCGCTGCTGGTTTCGATGACAGGTGCGGCGTTGATGCGGGTGTTTAGGGTGTTTTCCATGAAAGACTTTGTAGTAAAAAAGAACACAAAGTCTATGCAAAAGAATAGAAAATATCCCTATATGATTAATATTCTTACTAAATCAAAGAACATTAAAGCGCTGCTGTGATGGCATAACCGGCCTGATCCAGGCATTCACTCAGATGGCTGATGTGCGCCGGCCCCACCTCGCAACAGCCGCCAACAATGCGGGCACCCATGGCCACCCACCCCATGGCGTGTTTTGCGTAGGCTTCAGGGTCGAGATCACGGCGCACGGCGAGCCCGGCAACCGTGCTGCCAGCGACCAAAGACGCCGCGTTGGTGAAGCCGTTGGCGTAGCCTCCGAAAGGCAATCCGCTGGCGGCCAAGACGGGTAGCCCTTGTGTAATCGCTTCGGGCCACGAGCAATTGATCAATACCGCTGCCGCGCCACAGGCCTTGGCCGCTGACACGGCATCGGCCAACGACTCACCCGAGCGCAGTCGCGTGCCGTCTTGGTCATCGACGGTCATCCCCACCCAAACGGGCTTACCGCTCTCAACCCCCGCGGTTGTCGCCGTTTCGACCTCGCGAACGGTTGTGAGGGTTTCGCACAAAAACAAATCGACGCCACTGATCTGAGCAGCAACCAATGCGCGGTAGTCGGTCAAACACGCGTCCTCGGATGGGACGTCCGATGCGTGATAGCTGCTGACCAGGGGCGGCAGACAGCCGGCAACACGCACGGGGTGTTGGGGTCGGGTTTGCGCGATGCTCAATCTGGCGGCTTCGATGGCAGCGAGGTGCAAGCTTTCAAACTCATTTGCCAAGCCATTCGCACCCAATCGTATGGGCGTTGCGCTGTAGTTATTCAAGGTGATGACACGCGCGTTGGCTTTGATGTAATCGGCGTGGACGGCTGTGACGAGTGCAGGTTCATCGCGCAAGACGGTGGTTGACCACAGCGGCGTGACAGCGTGCTTGGAGCGTTTGATGAGCTCTTGGCCCATGCCGCCATCCAGAAGAACAATCGATTTTTGTCGGGTCACGTGCGCCTTTTTGAGTTGATGTCAGTTGATGACGCCGCCGCCCAAACAGATCTCGCCGTCGTACAGCACAGCGCTTTGGCCGGGTGTCACGGCCCATTGGGGGTCTGGAAAGGTCAGGTTAATGACCGAGGCGCCCTCGGTTTGGAGGTGGCAGGGTGCATCGCTTTGCCGATAGCGTGTTTTTGCGGCGACGGCGCCAAGGTTGTCGGCGGCCGGTGGCTCGCCGGCGACCCAGCTCATATCCAGGGCGCGCAGTTGTTTGGTGAGCAGCCAAGGGTGGTCGTGTCCTTGCACGGCCCACAGGGTATTGCTCGCCATGTCTTTGCGTGCGACGAACCACGGTGCGTGATCGCTGGTGCCGCGCGCTTGTCCCTTGGTTTTGAGCCCCCCGATACCGAGACCTTGGCGTTGGCCCAGCGTATAAAAACTCAAGCCAACGTGTTGACCAATGGTTCGCCCTGTGTCGTCTTTGATGGGCCCAGGTGTCTGTGAGATGTACCGATTCAAAAACTCACGGAATGGTCGCTCGCCAATAAAGCAAATTCCCGTGGAATCCTTTTTCTTGGCGTTGGGCAGTTTAATGTCTTGCGCAATTTGTCGCACCTGTGTCTTGTGCAGCTCACCGACCGGGAACATCGTCTTGCTGAGTTGCGCTTGGTTCAGGCGGTGCAAAAAGTAGCTCTGGTCCTTGCTGTTATCCAAGCCTTTGAGCAACTCAAATTGGCCATTCTTCTGGCGAACGCGGGCGTAATGCCCCGTCGCGATATGGTCCGCACCCAAGCGCATCGCGTGATCGAGAAATGACTTGAATTTAATCTCTGCGTTGCAAAGGATGTCTGGGTTCGGCGTCCGCCCTGCCTGATATTCACTGACAAACGCTGCAAACACCCGGTCTTTGTATTCCGCCGCAAAGTTAACATGCTCGATCTCAATACCCACCACATCGGCCACCGCCGCCGCATCGACGAAATCGATGTTGCTCGAGCAGTAGGCTGAGTCGTCATCGTCTTCCCAGTTTTTCATGAAGATACCCACCACCTCATGGCCTTGCTGCTTCAGGAGATGCGCGGTAACGGCAGAGTCGACCCCACCCGATAAACCGACGACGACACGTGACAAGGCCATGGCTAACTTCTGATAAAAAAGACGATGGTCATGGTGAGACCCGTGGCGATCACCACGGCGCGGACCCAAGCGATGGGCATCCGTTTGGCGAGTTTCGCTCCGCTGAAGCCGCCGACCGTGGCGCAAGCCATCATCAACAGACCTTCCGGCCAAGCCACGGCACCCGCCCACACAAAGGCGGCAACGGATAACAAAGAGAGAACCAGGGAGTTAACGTTTTTCAGTGCGTTGACCGTGTGCAAACGGCTTTCACCCACCAAGCCATACAGCGCCATCAGCAAAATACCCAGGCCTCCATTGAAGTAACCGCCGTAAATGCAAACGCCAAGCAAGCCAAAAAACCGTGCGCCCTGGAGGTGCGTGGCCACGTTGGGTTCGCCGCTTCTGGCTTTGTTTCGCGCGGCGAGCCAGGGCCCCAGCGCAAAAAGAAGGGTTGCAAACATCAGCAGCCACGGAATCAGACCTGAGAAGACTTTGGCGGGGGTGACCAGTAACAGCAAGGCGCCGATAAGTCCGCCCGCAGACGCAACGGCGAACTCTTGCAACAGCAGCCGGCGGGGGAGTGCCGCAAGCTCTTGCTTGAAGCCAAAGATGCTGCCGGCATAACCGGGGCTTACTGCCAAAGCGCTCGTGGCGTTGGCAGAGATCGGCGGAACGCCTGCAAATACCAACGCAGGAAACGTTAGAAAGCTCCCGCCTCCGGCAATGGCGTTCAAGACGCCGGCGCTGAATGCGGCAACAGCGAGCAGTGCAATGGTGTCGATGGTCATGGGGCGGTCATCGTCCAGACAGAGGGATGGGTAAAAACCAAACCCATGTCATAGCGTTTGCCAGCCAGGTGGTCTTGAATGCTTTGCCAGACAAGCGGACTTCTGTGCAGGTGTTGCGAGTCACGGATCTCATCGGGGCTCATCCAAACGGCGCGGATGATGCCGCGGTCGAGCTTGCGTGTTGGGTCAAGAGCGCCCACATCGCCGGTGTAAGCGAAGCGCAAATACGTCACGTCTTCGTCCTTGGCGTTGTGTCGGGGACGTTGGAATCGGGCCAAGTAAATGCCCACCAACGCTGTTGGCGTGAAGGTGTGTGCCGTCTCCTCAAGGGCCTCTCTCGCACAGCCGTCCTCGGGGCTTTCGCCCGGATCAAGGTGCCCAGCCGGATTATTCAGTCTGACCCCCTCTGGCGTGTGTTCTTCGACGAGCAGGTATCGGCCATCCTCGCGGGCCATGATGGCCGCAACGGTCGCACTGGGTTTCCAACGTTGACGTGACATCCGCCGATTATCACGCCTTTAGAGGCCAACTTCTTTACAATAGGGCCACTTTGGCTCGCCAAACCCGAGCGGTTTGTAGATTTAGCGCTTGCTTATATTTGGGCCCCTGTTCCTCTGTCCAATGGAGAATTCAACATGAAGATTGGCGTCGCTGCCGAAACACAAGCCGGCGAGACCCGGGTTGCGGCAACACCCGAAACGGTTAAAAAGTTGGTTGCGCAAGGTCACACCGTTTGCGTTCAGTCGGGTGCGGGTATCGCTGCGAGTTGTCCCGACAGCGCTTACACGGCGGTGGGTGCGGCCATCGTGGATGCCGATGGTGCATTGGGCTGCGAGCTTGTACTGGTCGTCCGAACGCCTGATGCGGCGCAAGTCGCCAAGATGACGAAGGGCGCCACCGTCATCGGCATGTTGAACCCTTTTGATGCCGACGGCTTGGCGCGTCTCGCGCAGGCCGGCCTGACAGGCTTTGCGCTCGAGGCCGCTCCCCGAACAACACGCGCGCAGAGCATGGACGTTTTGTCGTCGCAGGCCAACATCGCTGGTTACAAAGCGGTGCTGCTGGCTGCCAACGAGTACCAGCGCTTTTTCCCCATGCTGATGACGGCGGCCGGTACCGTCAAGGCGGCGCGCGTGGTGATTTTGGGTGTGGGTGTTGCGGGCTTGCAAGCGATCGCGACCGCCAAGCGTCTGGGCGCCGTCATCGAAGCAAGCGATGTTCGCCCCAGCGTGAAAGAGCAAATTGAATCGCTGGGCGGCAAGTTCATCGATGTTCCCTTTGAAACAGCTGAAGAGCGTGAGGCGGCTGAAGGTGTGGGTGGCTACGCCAAACCTATGCCCGCAAGTTGGTTGACGCGTCAGCGCGTGGAGGTCGCTAAGCGCATTGCGTTGGCTGACGTGGTGATCAGTACGGCTTTGATTCCAGGTCGCCCAGCGCCCGAGTTGATTTCCGAGGAGATGGTTGCCAGCATGAAACCAGGGGCAGTCATTGTTGACATTGCCGCTGGTCGTGGCGCCGTTGGTCCGCATGGCGCCGCTGGCGGTAACTGCCCGCTCACGCAAGCAGACCAAGTTGTGACAACGCCGAACGGCGTTCGGATCGTGGGCCACACGAACTTGGCAGCGATGGTCGGGGCCGACGCCTCTGCGCTTTACGCCCGCAACGTCCTTGACTTCATGAAGCTGGTCGTCGACAAAGAAAAAGGCTTTCATATTGACATGGAAGATGACATCGTCGCCGCTTGCCTGGTGACCCGTGACGGCCAAGTGCTGCGCGCTTGAAGCCCCATTCACATCAACTCAGAGATCAGTAGGACCCCATGGAACTCATTGACCCAACCATCACCAACCTCATTATTTTTGTGTTGGCTATCTACGTCGGTTATCACGTCGTTTGGACCGTCACGCCCGCGCTTCACACGCCGCTGATGGCCGTGACCAACGCGGTTTCCGCCATCGTTATTGTTGGCGCCATGCTGGCCGCTGCCCAAACCGAGACGGGTTTGGGTAAAACATTGGGCGTGGTCGCCGTTGCGCTGGCTGCGGTCAACGTGTTTGGCGGGTTCATGGTCACCCGCCGGATGCTTGAAATGTTTAAAAAGAAAGAGCGCCCCGCGAAATCAGGAGAACAAGCATGAGCATGAACGTTGTGACGCTCCTGTATTTGGTAGCCAGTGTTTGCTTTATTCAAGCCTTAAAGGGCTTGTCGCACCCCACCACGTCGATTCGCGGCAACGTCTTCGGTATGGTCGGTATGACCATTGCTGTGGGCACGACCGCTGCGTTGATTTATGAGTTGTCTGGCGGCTCGCTGGTTGGCTTGGGTTACGTTTTTGTTGCATTGGTTGTCGGCGGCGCCGCTGGCACTCTCATGGCGAAACGCGTTGAGATGACCAAGATGCCAGAGTTGGTTGCCTTCATGCACAGCATGATTGGTCTGGCTGCGGTATGTATCGCGGCGGCGGCGGCCCTTGAGCCAGCAGCTTTTGGCATCGCTGCGGCAGGCCTGCCGATTCCTGGCGGCAACCGAATTGAGTTGGCTCTGGGCTCGTTCATTGGCGCCATCACGTTCTCTGGCTCCGTGATTGCGTTTGGCAAGCTGTCGGGCAAGTACAAATTCCGCTTGTTCCAAGGCTCGCCGGTGACCTTCAAAGGTCAACACCAATTGAATGCCGCACTGGGCTTGTTGGCGCTTTTCTTTTGCTTTGGTTTCTGGGCCACCGAGAGCGCAACCGACTTCGCACTTGTGACGCTGTTGGGCTTTATTTTGGGCGTGTTGCTGATCATCCCGATCGGCGGCGCAGACATGCCAGTGGTGGTGTCCATGTTGAACAGCTACTCGGGCTGGGCGGCAGCGGGTATCGGTTTCTCCCTCAACAACAGCATGTTGATCATTGCCGGTAGTTTGGTCGGCAGTTCAGGGGCCATCCTCAGCTACATCATGTGTAAAGCGATGAACCGGTCCTTTTTCAGCGTTATTTTGGGCGGCTTCGGTGGTGAGGCGGGTGACGCCGCCGCTGGCAGCGCCGTGCAGCGCAATGTCAAGAGCGGCAGTGCCGACGATGCCGCCTTTATTTTGGGTAACGCTGAGACCGTCGTCATTGTGCCTGGGTACGGACTGGCCGTTGCTCGGGCCCAGCACGCGGTTAAGGAGTTGGCGCATAAGTTGACCGAGATGGGCGTTACGGTGAAGTACGCCATTCACCCGGTTGCCGGTCGGATGCCTGGCCACATGAACGTGCTTTTGGCCGAGGCCGAAGTGCCCTACGACCAGGTATTTGAGATGGAAGACATCAACAGCGAATTTGGTCAGGCTGATGTGGCGATCATTTTGGGTGCAAACGACGTGGTGAACCCGGCGGCGCATACCAAAGGCAGCCCGATTTACGGCATGCCTATTCTTGAGGCTTACAAGGCCAAAACAGTGATTGTGAACAAGCGATCAATGGCCGCGGGTTATGCCGGTCTCGACAACGAACTGTTCTACATGGACAAGACCATGATGGTTTTTGGCGATGCCAAAAAAGTCATTGAGGACATGACGAAAGCCATGGAGTAAGCGCTTAGCGCTCTCGTTTTCGGTTTAAAAAAGGGTGTCCATGGACACCCTTTTTTTTGCCCCTTTGACCAAGGGTTTCCCTCCTGTGCAGGGAGATTCCCGCTTCGGTATAGTTACGTCAGTTTTGTGTCAGATTGGATGCAAGACGTCGAAAAAATATAAATGGAGAGATGAATGTTGTCAGAATCAAGCGCGCGTCCGTGGCTGTCAAAGTATCCTGACGGTGTGCCCGCCGACGTGGATACAAGTGCCTACGAATCGTTGGTGGACCTACTCGACAGTAATTTCGCCAAATACAGCGATCGCACCTGTGTGAGCTTTTTGGGTAAGGCCATCACCTATCAAACCATTGATCAAGCCGCCGTTTCGTTGGGCGCCTATTTCCAGGGTCTTGGACTGGTAAAGGGCGACCGCGTGGCGCTCATGATGCCCAACACACCCCAGTACCCTGTGGCGGTTGCCGCGTTGATGCGTGCCGGTATGGTGGTTGTCAACGTGAATCCGCTCTATACCGCACGCGAGTTGGAGTTCCAGCTTAAGGATTCCGGTGCCAAAGCGATCGTCATTATCGAAAACTTTGCCGCCACGCTTGAGGCGTGCATTGCAAACACCGCGGTCAAGCATGTCGTGTTGACGTCGATGGGTGACATGTTGGGGGCCCTTAAAGGCGGCTTGGTCAACTACGTCGTCCGCAACGTCAAAAAGATGGTGCCTGAGTTCGACTTGCCCGGTGCCGTTCGTTTTAATGATGCCATTGCCCGCGGCAAGCGAGGCAAGTTAACCGTGCCTGACATCACGGGCGAGGATGTCGCTGTTTTGCAGTACACCGGGGGTACGACGGGGGTTTCAAAGGGTGCTGTGCTTTTGCACCGTAACCTCGTTGCCAACGTCATTCAGTCAGAGCAGTGGAACGCGCCTGCCATGCGTGGATTGCCACCGGACGAGCAGTTGTGTGCCATCTGTGCGTTGCCGCTGTATCACATCTTTGCGTTCACCGTGAACATGATGCTGACGATGCACATGGGCGGCAAGACCGTGCTGATTCCCAACCCGCGTGACTTGCCGGCGGTACTCAAAGAGTTGACCAAGCACCGCTTCCACCTCTTTCCGGCAGTGAGCACCTTGTTCAACGGGTTGGCCAATCACCCTGACTTCAACACGGTTGACTGGAGCCATTTGCGCGTCTCGCTGGGCGGCGGTACTGCTGTGCAAAGCGGGGTTGCTAAGTTGTGGCTTGAGAAGACGGGCTGCCCGATTTGCGAGGGCTATGGCCTGTCCGAGACCTCGCCTTCCGCTTGCTGTAACCCAACGACAAGCCGCCAGTTCACCGGCACGATTGGTGTGCCAATCCCTGGCACCTACATGAAATGTTTGGATGACGATGGCAATGAGGTGCCAATCGGTCAGCCGGGCGAGATCGCGATCAAAGGCCCGCAGGTCATGGCTGGTTATTGGCAGCGTCCCGATGAAACGGCCAAAGTGATGACTGCAGACGGCTATTTCAAATCGGGTGACATCGGTATCCAGGATGAGAACGGTGAGTTCAAAATCGTTGACCGCAAGAAAGACATGATTTTGGTGTCCGGCTTCAATGTTTATCCCAATGAAATTGAAGACGTCGTGTCTCAACTCCCCGGTGTTTTAGAGTGCGCCTGCGTGGGCGAGCCCGATGACAAAACGGGTGAAGCGGTTAAGTTGGTGGTGGTGAAGAAGTCGTCTAATTTGACCGAAGAAGTCATCCGCGACCATTGCCGTACCAACCTGACAGCGTATAAGCTGCCCAAGACAATTGAGTTCCGTCCCGAGTTGCCTAAGACGCCTGTGGGTAAGGTGTTGCGCCGCGAATTGCGCGGTTAAGTGAGGCCAGCCAGCGCCTTCGGGCGCTGGACGTTAGCCCAGCCAACCGCGCTTGCGGAAATAAAGCATCGGTATGATCGCCGAACAAGCCATCATGCCAAGTGCCATCGGATAGCCGTATGCCCACTGCGTTTCGGGCATGAACCGGAAGTTCATACCGTAGAGGCTGGCAATCAGTGTTGGGGGCAACAAGGCGACGCTGGCCACCGAGAAGATCTTGATGATCTTGTTCTGGTTGATGTTGATAAAACCAACCGTAGCGTCCATCAAAAAGTTAATCTTATCGAACAAAAACGCCGTGTGCGAGTCGAGCGAGTCGAGGTCGCGCAGAATTTGTCGCGCGTCCTCAAACTGGTCGGCGTTGAGCATGCGAGCCCGCATGAGAAAGCTGACGGCCCGGCGGGTATCCATCACATTTCGGCGAATGCGGCCGGACATGTCCTCGTCTCGCGCAATGGCTGACAGCACCTTTCCCGCAGTTTCATCCGTCACATCGCCTGACAGGACGCTACGGCTCACGGTGTCCAGCTGGTCGTAAATTTCTTCCAGCGTGTCGGCCGAATACTCGGCGTCCGCATCGAAAAGTGCCAGTAGCACGTCTTTTGCGTCCGTAATTAATCCTGGCAGACGTCGCGCACGCATCCGCAGCAGACGGAAAACGGGCACGTCTTGGTCGTGGATAGAGAACAAAACGCCGCTGCCGGCATTCGCCGCGTTTTGGTTCAAGATGAACGCGACGCGTACGGAGCGCGGGTTTTCGTCGTCATAAATCAAGAAGTCACTGCGAATGTGCATTTCGCCGTTGTCTTCTTCGTAAAAACGCGCAGATTCCTCGATGTCGTCGGCCATCGCATCGTCGGGAATGCTGAGGTTGTAGGTCTGCTTGACCCACATTTTTTCCTCAGCGGTTGGCTCGTCAAGGTCAACCCAAATGGGTTTGAAGCGCTTCAGATCCTCGAGCGATTCGATTTCTTCTTGAAACAAGCGGCCATTGGCCAAAGTGAACACGTTGAGCATGGGGCACTTCCGGTTAGGGTGTCGGGGGCCACTGACGGCGAGGGTCAGTCAGGCTGAAAGGGTGGTCTGCGCTTTCAGCCCGAACATGCACTGGTGGCCTAGCGCTTACGGTGCGCGCTCACCAGGCGAATCTGAACTGAAAGCAAGCAACTGGGACTGGCTTCCAAGGAGAATCTCCATTGTTGTTGAAGGCGACATTATCTCATCCACTCGCGCTTGTAACCAAGCCTGCCGGCGCTGTGTGTGGCAAACATGTCAATCGGGCGCCCAATGATCAGTTACAGTGGCGGCTTTACGCGCAGGTGCCTATGTCCCACACCACCCTTACACCGCAGCGGGAGCGCTGGCTGCTGCTGACATTGGCGGGCATTCAGTTCACCTACATATTGGACTTCATGGTGATGATGCCGCTGGGGCCCCAGTTCACGCGGTTGTTCGATATCAGCGATGCCCAGTTCGGCGCCCTCGTCTCGGCCTACACCTTTTCCGCCGGTGCATCGGGCTTGGCCGCATCCGCCTACCTGGACCGCTTTGATCGAAAGCGTTTGTTGGTGGTGCTCTATACGCTTTTCGCACTGTCCACCATGGGGTGCGCGCTGGCCATGACTTACGGCCAGTTCTTTGTTGCACGGGTGGGCGCGGGTCTCTTTGGTGGCGTTTTGTCGGCGCTGATTCAAACGATCTTGGCTGACGTGGTGCCATTCGAGCGGCGTGGTCGAGCCATGGGTGTGGTGATGTCGTCCTTTTCGGTGTCCACGGTTGCCGGTGTGCCGTTGGGGTTGTACCTCGCTGCCGCATTTTCGTGGCATGCGCCTTTTTGGCTGGTGGTGGGTTTGTGTGGTGTCTTCGGCGCCATGGCTTATTGGACAGTGCCGCAATTGCGCGCCCACTTGGACCACCCCGACCGCCACTCGGTCTGGGGCGAGATTGTGGCCACCGTCCAAGAGCGGAATCACCAGTGGTCGTTCGCTTTCACGATGGTCAGCATCCTGACGGGTTTCATGATCATTCCCTACATCACGATTTATCTCGAGACCAACTTGGCTGTATCCAACCGAGATATCCCGCTGCTTTACTTGGCTGGCGGTGCGGCAACATTGGTGAGCGCGCGGTGGATTGGCGTGCTGTCTGACCGCCTGGGTAAGCGCTACATGTACGAGCGTCTCGCCGCGTTGGTGGGCATACCGCTGTTCACCCTGACCCTCATGCCACCCGCGCCCTTTTGGGTGTTGACCTTGGTTTATGTGCTGTTTTTCGTCATCGTGAGTGGCCGAATGATCCCCAGCATGGCCGTTGTGTCGGCCGCAGCCAATCCCAGGCGACGCGGTACATTCATGGCCATCTCAGGCGCCTTACAGTCGTTCGCGATGGGGCTGGCCGCGTTGGTTGGCGGTTTGATCATTGGCCGCTCAGCGGACGGCCAGGTGACCGGGTACTGGATCACGGCGCTGTTGGGCACCTTGGCAAGCTTTGCCTCGGTGTGGCTCATCCGGCGGATTCAAGTGCCGGAGGGTAAGGGGCCCATAAGCGCACCGAAAATAGATACCTAAGTATCCTTTTAGACCATTGCTGCGGTGCATGGTTGCCAAACCCTGATACGGGGTGCATAGTGGGGTTGAGTCGGTCAAACTCGCTTTGGGCGGGACCGCTCACCCCGCCCATTGTTTCGTCACCCTGAGCTGAGGAGGCTTAATTATGAACTTGACAATCAGCGGACACCATCTTGATGTGACCCCTGCTTTGCGGGCTTATGTCACCACCAAACTCGACCGGATTACGCGCCACTTTGACCAAGTCGTCGACGTCAAAGTTTTGCTGACGATTGATAACCTCAAAGAAAAAGACCTGCGTCAGCGCGCCGAATGCAATATTCATGTGAAAGGAAAGGACTTGTTTGCTGAGAGTGCCCACGCTGACTTGTACGCCGCTCTGGATGACTTGGCAGACAAAATGGACCGACAAGTGCTGCGCCACAAAGACAAGGCCCAGGCGCATAATCATCAACCTGCTAAGCGAATGATGTAGTCTTCGCGCCACTTTTTAGGCATAACGCCTAAAAAGTGGTAAAAATGGCGCACTGCAACAAGCCACCTTACTTTAGGTGGCTTTTTCTTGATGGCTTGGGCGCAATGCGGCACACTGTGCGGTCGTTGCGTTGCATCAGAGGAATTTCATGAATCGTTTGTCTGCAATATTGCCGCTTGAACAGGTCGCTGTTGGTCTTGATGCCTCAAGCAAAAAGCGTGCATTTGAAGAGGTGGGTTTGTTATTCGAAACCCGCCACGACCTGAACCGATCATTGGTTACTGACAGCCTTTTCGCGCGCGAGCGCCTGGGCTCCACCGGGTTAGGGCACGGGGTGGCGATTCCCCACGGACGTATCAAAGGGTTGAAGCAGCCCATGGCTGCGGTTTTTCAGCTCGCAGCGCCCATCGCATTTGACGCCCCTGACGAGCAGCCCGTCACCCTCCTGATCTGCCTGTTGGTCCCCGAAGCGGCGACCCAAAAGCACCTCGAAATCCTCAGCGAAATTGCAGAAATCCTCAGCGACAGCGAGCTGCGCGAGCGCATGAAAACCGCTGACACATCAGAAACCCTTCACCAGCTTGTTGCCAACTGGCAGTCGGCACACATCCCTGCCTAACGAACGGTAAAAACACATGCGCCCCACGGTCATCAGTGCGGATGTGTTGTTTGAGGCCCATCGGGCGCGTCTCAAGTTAGATTGGTTGGGCGGCCATGGTGCGTCTGAGCGGCGCTTCGATGAGCTCGCCATTCGCGCCGCCCGGTCCGGTGCTGACCTTGTCGGTTACCTGAACTACATCCACCCCTACCGTGTACAGGTCTTGGGTGAGCGAGAGGTGGCTTACCTTGCCCGAGGTGAGGGCGCTGATTGCGCGCGCCGTGTCGCGCGCATCGTCACCCTGGAGCCCCCTGCCATCTTTCTCGCTGACGGGCAAACCGCCCCGCCAGAGTTACTGTCCATGTGCGAGCGGGCGCAAATCCCCTTGTTCACCACGCATGAGTCCGCGGCGTTTGTTGTCGACGTCTTGCGCGCCTACCTGTCCAAACATTTCGCCGAACGCTCGACCATGCATGGCGTTTTCATGGACATCTTGGGGATGGGGGTGTTGATCACCGGAGAATCTGGTCTCGGCAAAAGCGAGCTGGGCCTTGAGCTTATTTCTCGGGGTCATGGACTGGTGGCGGACGATGCGGTCGATCTGTTTCGAATCAATCAGGCAACCATCGAAGGACGCTGTCCTGAGCTCTTGCGCAACCTGCTGGAGGTGCGTGGGATTGGTTTACTCGATATCAAAGCGATCTTCGGTGAAACTGCGGTGCGCCGGAAGTTGCGCCTCAAACTAATCGTTCACTTGGTACGCAAGGAAACCATGGAGCGGAAATACGAGCGCATGCCGCATCAAGCACTGTCTCAAGATGTGCTCGGTGTTCCCGTTCGGAAGGTTGTGATCCAGGTGGTTGCGGGTCGGAACATCGCGGTGTTGGTTGAGGCAGCGGTGCGCAACACCATCTTGCAACTGCGTGGCATTGACACCTACAGCGATTTCGTCGAGCGCCAACGCTTGGCCATGGAAAATGGCCTTGATTAATGGCCCTGCGGCCTTTTAACTCCCTCGATATTGGCAGTCTTTTCGTGTGCAGTGCGCATAGAGCGCCAACGCGTGTTCCTGTAGCTTGAAGCCGCGTGAGCTGGCGATGTCATGCTGGCGCCGTTCGATCTCGGCATCCATGAACTCCTCCACACGGCCACAGTCCAAGCAGACCAAGTGATCGTGGTGTTGTCCAGCATCGAGTTCGTAAACGGCCTTGCCCGATTCAAAATTGCTTCGCAGCAGTAGTCCAGCCTGTTCAAACTGCATCAGCACCCGATAAACCGTCGCCAGACCGATGTCGGCCTTGTCATCGAGTAGCAGCCGGTAGACGTCTTCCGCACTCAAATGTCGCTGGTTGGCACTTTGGAAGACTTCCAGGATCTTGAGTCGAGGGCCTGTGGCTTTCAAGCCCGTGTTTTTGAGTTCGTCGAGGGTGTTCATGCGTTTCGATTAAAAAATAGGCACAGGGGCGTCATTGTGTGCCGCTGATCAAGGGTCACCCCCTGAACTACAATCTTTGCATCATAGTTGTCTCCCTTTTACCCTTTGTTGGGGGCAACTTCAATCGGGGCTTTCTGCCCCTAACGGTGCCTTTATCTGATGCCAAATTTTTCAAATTTCACTTGCCGAGTTTTGCGTCCGCTCTCCTTGGTGGCTGTCGTCGTTGCGCTCGGAGCGTGTACAACCGCTGATGATCAAGGTTACGGATCGGCGTTAGGCATTTACCGTCCGGATGTGTTGCAGGGCAACGTGGTTACCGCAGAGCAGGTGGCCCTGCTGAAGGTCGGGATGTCTCGGGCTCAGGTCACGCGCCTGATGGGGACACCGCTGCTTAAAAGCGCCTTTCATGCAGACCGCTGGGATTATGTCTTTTCACGCTTGAGTGCGGATGCCCCCGGGCAGAAACGCCGTCTGAGCCTTTGGTTTGAGGGCGATCTGTTGGCGCGTTTTGAAGGCGACGAGATGCCAACCGAGGCAAAGTTTGTCGACTCGATTGCTAAGCCCCTTGATGTGAGCGAACCCGTCAAGCTGCAGGCCACCGCTGAAGAGTTGGAGGCTTTCAAGGCCAAAACGCCCGTGGCCCCAGCGCCGCCGTCCACGCCGGCTGTCGCTGCACCCAAGGCCTACCCCCCATTGAATGCTGAGGTAACAAAATGAGTGAGTCGAAGACAGTGGGTATCGTGATTGCGGGTGCCAGTGGCCGTATGGGCCGGATGTTGATTGAGGCTGTTTTGGCTGACCCCTCGGCGCGCCTCGTGGGTGCGCTGGATGTGACTGGAAGTCCCGCCCTTGGACAAGACGCTGGCGCTTTTGCCGGCGTTGAAACCGGTGTCTTGATCAGCGATGACATCGCAAACACGCTCGCAGGTGCCGATACGCTAATCGACTTCACGCGACCTGAAGGCACGTTGGCGCATGTGGCCCACGCCTTGCCGAACGGTGTTGCGATGGTGATTGGTACCACTGGATTTTCGGATGCGCAAAAAGCCACCTTGCAAGTGGCCAGTCAGACCATTCCCATGGTGATGGCGCCCAATATGAGTGTCGGCGTGAATGTCACTTTGAAGCTTCTGGAGATGGCGGCAAAGGCGATGCCGATTGGATACGACATCGAGGTCATCGAGGCCCACCACCGTCACAAGGTCGACGCGCCGTCCGGCACCGCTTTGAAGATGGGTGAGGTGATTGCCGGCGCTTTAGGCCGTGACCTCAAAGATTGCGCTGTTTACGCGCGCGAGGGCGTAACCGGTGAGCGGGATCCATCGAGCATTGGATTTGCAACGATTCGCGGTGGTGACATCGTGGGCGATCACACCGTCTTGTTTGCGGGTACGGGTGAGCGCATTGAGATCACCCACAAGTCATCGAGTCGCGCAACCTATGCCCAAGGCAGCATGCGCGCAGCCCATTTTTTAAGCGACAAATCAAACGGGCTCTATGACATGTTTGATGTCTTAGGCCTGAACACATAACCCCTCACAAGTCACATCATGCAAGAGAAGTTTGAGCCCCAAGCCATTGAGCAGGCGATCCGCGCCAAGTGGGCTGCAGCCGACGTTTACCGCGTCACCGAGGACAAAGACAAGCCCAAGTTCTATGCCTGTTCGATGTTGCCTTACCCCAGCGGTAAGCTGCACATGGGGCATGTTCGCAATTACACGATCAACGACATGCTCGCACGCCACCTTCGGATGAAAGGCTACAACGTCTTGATGCCGATGGGATGGGATGCGTTTGGTTTGCCGGCAGAAAACGCCGCACTCAAAAATCGTGTGCCCCCTGCACAGTGGACATACGACAACATCGCTTACATGAAAAAGCAGATGATGGCCATGGGCTTGGCGATTGACTGGTCGCGCGAGGTTGCCACGTGTGATCCTGCGTACTACAAGTGGAACCAATGGCTCTTCTTGAAGATGCTCGAAAAAGGCATTGCTTATCGCAAGACACAGGTGGTCAACTGGGATCCGGTTGATCAAACCGTATTGGCCAACGAGCAGGTGATTGACGGTAAGGGCTGGCGCACCGGTGCGACGGTCGAGCGCCGTGAAATTCCTGGCTACTACCTGGCCATCACGGACTATGCCCCCGAGCTGTTAACGCATGTCAAAGACGGCCTGTCCGGATGGCCTGAGCGGGTCCGCTTGATGCAAGAGAATTGGATTGGCAAGAGTGAGGGTGTGCGGTTTGCTTTCACTCACACCATTGCCGATGCAGATGGCAATCTGATTGATGACGGTCGGATGTACGTCTTCACCACGAGACCGGACACCATCATGGGCGTGACGTTCTGTGCGGTAGCGCCTGAGCACCCACTGGCGGCCCGGGCGGCACAAGACAATCCCGAGTTACAGGCGTTTATCGCGACGTGTCAGCAGGGCGGTACAACGGAGGCCGAACTGGCCTTGAAAGAAAAAGTGGGCATGCCCACCGGCTTGTCTGTTACGCACCCCCTGACCGGCGAGTCGGTCGCGGTTTGGGTGGGCAACTATGTTTTGATGAGCTACGGCGACGGGGCTGTGATGGGCGTCCCCGCTCACGATGAGCGCGATTTCGCGTTTGCAAAAAAATATGCATTGAACATCAAGCCGGTCGTGCACGTCGCCGGCAAGGGCGATTACGACACGTCGGCTTGGCAAGAGTGGTACGCGGAGAAAGGCAGCGGTATCGCTGTTAACTCTGGCAAATACGATGGGTTGGTCTTCAGCGATTGTGTCGATGCCGTTGCGGCAGACCTCAAGGCCAAGCACCTCGGCGAGAAGAAGACAACGTGGCGCCTGCGTGATTGGGGCATCAGTCGCCAACGCTATTGGGGGACACCCATCCCGATCATTCACTGTGATGACTGCGGGGCGGTTCCGGTACCCGAAAAAGACTTGCCTGTGGTGTTGCCGCCCGACCTCGTGCCCGATGGTAGCGGTAACCCACTCAACAAGTCCGCACAGTTTTTGAATGTCGGATGCCCCAAATGTGGCAAGCCCGCCAAGCGTGAGACCGACACCATGGACACATTCGTGGACTCGTCTTGGTACTTCATGCGCTATTGCGATCCGAAAAAAGCCGACGGCATGGTTGGTGCGGGTGCGGCTTACTGGATGAACGCCACAGACGTACCCGGCAAGCCCAACAGCCAAGGCATGGATCAGTACATTGGTGGCATTGAGCACGCGATTCTGCACCTGCTTTATGCACGCTTCTGGACCAAGGTGATGCGGGATCTGGGGTTGGTCAATGTGGATGAGCCGTTTGCCAAATTGCTGACGCAGGGCATGGTCTTGAATCACATTTACTCACGCCGCACGCCACAAGGCGGCAAAGAGTATTTTTGGCCTCACGATGTCGAGAACGTTGCAGATGCAAGCGGTAAGGTTGTTGGCGCGAAGTTGAAGAACGCGGTCGGCGATCTGCCTGTCGGCACGCCGATTGACTACGAGGGCGTGGGCACCATGTCCAAGTCCAAAAACAACGGTGTTGATCCCCAGTCGCTGATCGATACGTTTGGCGCCGATACCGCGCGTCTTTACACCATGTTCACGGCACCGCCTGAAGCAACGCTGGAGTGGAATGATTCCGCCGTTGAAGGCAGCTTCCGCTTCTTGCGGCGTGTTTGGAACTTCGCCGTCAAAAACGAGGCGGTGTTACGCGCCGGGGTGTGTGTGGCTCATGACGGTGCGTACAGCGCTGCCGCAAAGGCTTTGCGCTTCGACATCCACACCGTTCTGCGTCAGGCCAATTTTGATTACGAGCGCATGCAGTACAACACCGTTGTGTCGGCTGTCATGAAGATGCTGAACACACTTGAGTCGGCGCAATTGAGCGAAACCGCCGCCGATCAAGCCGCATTGGCATCGTGCTTCTCTGTGATGTTGCGCGTGCTGTACCCCGCTTGCCCGCACATCACCTGCGAATTGTGGGACGCGTTGGGTTACGCTGGTGGCGCGACCGGTACCGGTCTGCTCGATACAGACTGGCCCGAGGTCGACGAGTCAGCCCTCGTTCAGGATGAGATTGAGTTAATGTTGCAAGTCAATGGCAAGTTGCGAGGCGCGGTTCGCGTGTCAGCGCAGGCCAGCAAAGCAGATATCGAAGCGGCGGCGCTGGCCAGTGAGGCCTTTGTGCGTCAAGCCAATGGTGCGGCGCCGAAGAAGGTGGTGGTGGTCCCAGGCCGTTTGGTCAACATCGTGGTGTAAAGCTATGAAATTTTCTTCTTCCTCGAATCGCACCCGTCGGGCCTGTTTGTCGTGCGGTCTCGTTGTTTTGGCTTTGACGCTTGCCGGATGTGGCTTTCAGCTGCGTGGCGCGGCACCTCAATTGGCCTTCAAACAAGTGGCATGGCGTGGGGTGACCGGCCCGGTTTCTAACGCGGTCTCAGAGGCGTTGCGCAGTCAAGGTGCCGACACCACCCGCAGCGCGATTGCCCTCAATGCTTCAGGCACCAACGCCGAGGGCGATGCGCCGTCGGACATTGATCTTGTCATTGAGGTGAGCGTTGACCAACGGGAGCGACAGGTGGTTGCGTCGACCATTGCCGGACAGGTTCGTGAACTTGATTTACGGGTGCGTTTTAATTGGCAAGCCTTCAACCGTACCGGCCAGCCGATCACGCCGACGATTGAGATGGTGTTGTCACAAGACTTGAGTTACCAAGAGTCTGCGGTGCTCTCGAAGTCGCTTGAGCAGGATGCGATTTACGACAACCTCCAAGCGCGGATGGTGGCTCAGGTCATGCGTCGTTTGTCAGCCTTACAGCCCGGTGCGCCAGCCCAGTAAGGCATGCAAATCAGCCACGCCCAATTGACGGCTCACCTGGCCAAGGGCTTGCGAGGGCTTTACACGGTTGTGGGCGACGAAGCCCTCTTGGTGCAAGAGGCGACGGATGCCATTCGAGCGGCCGCACGTGGCGCTGGCTTCACCGAGCGTGTGGTGCACACGGCCGCTGGTGCCCACTTTGATTGGCGTGGTGTGGTTGCCAGCGCCTCCGAGATGAGTTTGTTTGCCGACAAGCAGATCATCGATATTCGGGTACCGACGGGCAAACCCGGCAAAGATGGCTCGACCGCCTTGCAAGCCATCGCAGAAGCTGCGCAGGACAGCGACGACACCCTCACCCTGATCACGCTGCCGCGTTTGGATGGCGCCACGGGTAAAAGCGCTTGGGTCGGGGCACTTGAGCAGTGCGGCGTATTCATCAAAATCGACCCTGTTGAGCGGGCAGCCCTGCCCCATTGGATTGCCCAGCGACTGGCGCAGCAAAACCAACGGGTGCAGGCGGGCGAGGCCGGGCAACAGAGCCTGTCGTTTTTTGCTGATCGTGTCGAGGGCAACTTGCTGGCGGCACACCAAGAGATTCAAAAGCTTGGGCTGCTCTATCCCCCGGGTGAGCTCAGCTTTGAGCAAGTCGAGCAAGCGGTTGTGAATGTGGCGCGCTATGACCCATTCAAGTTGACCGAGTCCGTGCTGGGCGGTCAGTTACAACGCGTTCAGCGCATGTTGGACGGCCTGAAGGCGGAGGGTGTCTCGCCGGTGGTGGTTCATTGGGCGCTGGCTGAAGAGGTTCGCGCCCTCTACCGGGTCAAGCAGAGCACCGATGCGGGCAAGCCCATGCCAGTCGCGCTGCGTGAGAACCGCATTTGGGGCCCACGCGAGCGCTTGATTGAGCGCGTGATTGGGTCGCTGCAGGGCAAACAGCTCGCCCAATGGGTGCAGTTGGCTCATGCGGTTGACGGGGTGGTGAAAGGCTTGCGGGCACCCGATTTGCCGCAAGAGCCATGGGGTGCGCTACACGTCCTAGCCAGCACGGTCTGCCGGGCCTGTATGAAGACCCCTTGAGTTTCTTAAAAGCGACGCGTGATGCGACAATTGACACCATGAACACTGCAAATCACCGCCCTGATGTGGCTGCCCTGATGGCGCAAATGGGCGCCCAAGCCCGTGCAGCCAGCGCCGCCATGGCGAAGGCGTCTGCAGCGAAGAAGAACAGGGCGCTGAGCGTCTTGGCGCAGTTGCTGCGCTCTGAGACCGAAGCGCTGCAGCCCGAGAATGCGCGCGACCTCGAGCGTGCGGTTGCTGCTGGCTTGGCCACGCCGATGGTTGACCGACTTCGCCTGGATGCCAAAACCCTTGAGACCTGTGCTCAGGGTTGTGAACAGCTCGCGGCCATGCCCGATGTGATTGGCGAGATCTCAGGCTTGACGCAACGCCCAAGTGGTATTCGTGTCGGACAAATGCGTGTGCCATTGGGTGTTTTTGGCATGATTTACGAAAGCCGACCGAATGTCACGATCGAGGCGGCCTCGCTCGCGATCAAAAGCGGTAACGCATGCATTCTGCGCGGCGGCTCAGAGGCGATTGACAGCAACCAGGCGTTGGCCGCATTGGTGCAAAAAGCCCTTGTTGCCGCTGACCTACCCGCCCATGCCGTCCAGTTGGTGCCGGTTACCGATCGCGCCGCTGTTGGGGAATTGATCGCCATGCCGGCTTTCGTTGATGTGATTATTCCGCGCGGCGGTAAAGGCCTGATTGAGCGGATCAGCGCGTCGGCCAAAGTGCCTGTCATCAAACATTTGGATGGCAATTGCCACACCTTTGTGGATGACAGCGCTGATCTCGCGATGGCCGTGCGTTTGGCTGACAATGCCAAGACGCAGAAATACAGCCCCTGCAATGCCACCGAGAGCCTGTTGGTGACGGCCGCAATGGCGCCTCGGTTCCTGCCTGAGATCGCGGCCGTTTACGCCGCCAAAGGCGTTGAGATGCGTGGCTGCGACAAAACACAAACCATCTTGGCCCAAACCCCGGCGGTCCAGGTGGTTCCTGCCACTGAGGCGGATTGGGCTGCAGAGTATCTCGCGCCCATCATCAGCATCAAGGTGGTCGCTGATATTGATGAGGCCATCGCCCATATCAACACGTACTCCAGTCACCACACCGATGCCATCGTCACCGACAACCACAGCCATGCCCAGCGATTTCTCCGTGAGGTGGACTCGGCCAGCGTCATGGTGAACGCCAGCACCCGTTTTGCCGATGGCTTCGAGTACGGCTTGGGGGCCGAGATTGGCATCTCCACGGATAAGTTTCACGCCCGAGGGCCGGTTGGCGTCCTGGGCCTCACATCGCTGAAGTACGTTGTTTTGGGACAGGGCGAGGTGCGAACCTAGCCCTTGTTTTGCAGCCAATCAACGCCATCTAGACAGTCGTTCATTCACATAACCCAAAGGACAGCAATGGTCCCCCATCTGGTCACCGCCTTAACCGGCCCCATCAACGAGTTGGAGCAGCGTATTCTGGAGTCGATGCCTGCTATCGAGCGATGGTTTCGCCTCGAGTGGATGGAGCACACCCCGCCCATTTACAGCTCGGTCGACTTGCGCAACGCCGGCTTCAAGCTGGCGCCGGTCGATACCAACCTGTATCCCGGGGGCTGGAACAACCTCACCACCGAAATGCTGCCATTGGCTGTGCAGGCGGCCATGGCTGCAATTGAAAAGATCTGCCCAGAAGCCAAAAACCTGCTGTTGATCCCCGAAAACCACACGCGCAACACCTTCTATCTCAGCAACGTGGTGCAGTTGCAGCGCATTTTTGGGCAGGCGGGTCTGAACGTGCGTTTGGGCACCTTGAACCCCGAGATCACCGAGCCAACAGAGGTTCAGTTACCGAATGGCGAGTCGGTTTTATTGGAACCCCTGATTCGCACCAAGCATCGGTTGGGTCTCAAAAACTTTGACCCCTGCACGATCTTGGTCAACAACGATCTGAGCGCTGGTACACCAGACGTTTTGAGAAATTTGCACGAACAATTCTTGCTGCCACCCCTCCACGCAGGGTGGTCAATTCGTCGCAAGTCCACGCATTTTGAGGCCTATGAAGAGGTGGCAAAGCGCTTCGCGAAGATGCTGGGCATGGACCATTGGTTAATCAACCCCATGTTTGAGCGTTGTGGTGAGGTCAACTTTGCTGACGGTACCGGCATGGATTGTCTGCGTACCCATACCGAATCGTTACTGAATCGCATCAAGCGCAAGTACAAAGATTACGGTATCAACGAAAAGCCATTTGTGGTTGTTAAAGCCGACAACGGAACGTACGGCATGGGCATCATGACGGTGCGTGACGTGTCTGATCTGGATGCGTTGAACCGCAAGTCCCGTAACAAAATGAATGTCATCAAAGACGGTCAAACCGTCAGCGATGTGATCATCCAAGAGGGTGTTTTGACCCATGAACGCATCAATGAAACCGTTGCAGAGCCTGTGGTCTACATGTTGGATCGTTACGTTGTGGGTGGTTTTTACCGGGTCCATGCGGAGCGCGGCGTTGATGAAAACCTGAATGCGCCAGGCGCCAGTTTTGTGCCGCTCGCGTTTGAGCAGTCCGCGACCTTGCCAGAGCCTGGGGCGAAGCCGGGGGTCAGTGCACCGAACCGCTTTTACATGTACGGCGTCGTGGCGCGTTTGGCGATGCTGGCCGCCAGCTATGAGCTTGAGGCCACGGATCCAAACGCCGAGCAATACGACTGAGGGACCTCGATCCCCCTTCAAGTTGCTGCGGTGCAACAAAATGATGATTTGCTCAAATTGAGCCTTGGCAAGCGGCAGGAAGGGGCGCAAAATTTGCATCCCTTATCCAACAGCAGGTGGCCAGCCGTTCGATGAACGGCACCACTGCCCTTGTTTTGTCAGTTCCCCAATCGTTACCTGCTTCGGCATCAAAGTCCGTTCATAAATCGTCACTCGCGGCGCTCACCTTGGGCGCATTGGGTGTCGTTTACGGGGATATCGGTACCAGTGTCTTGTACGCTTTGAAGGAGGTATTTGGCACCGGCCTCATCGCCTTCACACCGGAGAACGTACTGGGCATTCTGTCCCTCTTCGTGTGGACACTCACCCTCATCGTCTCCTTTAAGTACGTGACGCTCGTCTTGCGCGCTGACAACCATGGCGAGGGTGGTTTGGTGGCGATGTTGGCGTTGGCCTCACAGGCGGTCAAAGACAAGCCACAATTGCGGCGCGTGCTGCTCTTGATTGGTATTTTTGGTACCGCTTTGTTTTATGGCGATGGTGTCATCACGCCAGCGATATCTGTCTTGTCCGCAGTCGAGGGGCTGCGTGTTTTTTCACCCGAACTGTCGCACTGGGTGATCCCTCTGACACTGACGATTTTGCTGCTGCTGTTCTGGGTCCAGAAGTACGGAACCAGCGGTATTGGGCGGTTTTTTGGCCCCCTGACGGCCGTCTGGTTTCTCGTCATTGCGACCCTTGGCGTGATCAATATTTGGGACAACCCGGCTGTTTTATGGGCACTGTCACCCCATCACGCCTGGCGATTCGTGACCGATAACCCATTGGTTAGCTTTTTGATCCTGGGTGCCTTGGTGCTGTGCGTCACGGGTGCTGAGGCACTCTATGCGGATTTGGGTCATTTCGGGAAAGCGCCGATTCGGCTCGCCTGGTTCACCATGGTGATGCCTGCCTTGACCTGCAACTATTTGGGCCAAGGCGCGTTGCTGCTGAAATCCCCTGAGTCGCTTGAAAACCCGTTCTTTTTAATGGCGCCCACCTGGGCTGTTTTGCCGCTCATCGGTTTGGCAACACTGGCAACAGTGATCGCCTCGCAGGCCCTGATCTCAGGGGCATTCAGTGTGACGAAGCAAGTCGTCCAGCTGGGTTATTTGCCTCGACTCAACATCCAGCACACCAGTGCGCGGGATTTGGGTCAGGTTTACATCCCCATCGTGAATTGGGGGCTTTTTGCCGCGATCGTTTTGGCGGTGGTCTTATTTCAGTCGTCGGCAAACTTGGCGTCGGCCTACGGTATTGCGGTGACGCTCGACATGCTGATCACCACCATCCTCACCTTTTTTGTGATTCGCTTTGGTTGGCGTTACCCCTTGTGGCTGTGTGTCATGGCGACAGCCGGGTTTTTTGTTGTGGATATCTTGTTCTTTGCATCGAACGCGCTCAAGTTTTTTGCCGGTGGTTGGTTTCCGCTGGCCATTGGCAGTGTGATCTTCACGCTCATGGTGACTTGGGCGAGGGGCCGTGAATTATTGGGTGCCCGGCAAGTTGAAGACGGTATGGACCTGACCAGCTTCCTAGACGCCGTCTTCATTAGCCCGCCGGTGCGTGTTGAGGGTACTGCGGTTTTCATGACACCCCAATTGGGGACCGTGCCGACCGCCTTGCTGCACAACTTAAAGCACAACAAGGTCCTCCACTTACAAAATATTTTTGTATCGGTCCATCACCATGAAATTCCTTGGGTTGGGCTGGCTGATCGCGTTCGCATTGAGGCGCTCGGGCATGATTGCTGGCAAGTCGAATTGAATTTCGGCTTCAAAAATGAACCCGATGTACCCAAAGCACTGGGTGTTTTGACGGGACATGGTTACAGCCTGGATCCCATGACCACATCGTATTTCCTCTCTCGGGATACCGTGATGCCGTCACTCAATGGCGGTATGGCGTTTTGGCGTGAAAAGCTGTTTGCGCAAATGCATCGCAACGCCAGCGGTGCCGCCGACTTCTTGAGCTTGCCCAACAATGCCGTGGTGGAGCTGGGTAGCAAAATAGCCCTTTGAAACCGCGCCCCCGCCGGGCGATTCAAAAGGGTGACAATAGGGCAACCGTTGTTTAATTTAACTTCCCACCATGACGCAAACAACCAAGCTAAACGGCGACTTTCTATTTGTAGCTGACCCGCTCGACACGTTCAAAATCAGCAAGGACAGCACCTACGTGATGATGCTTGCGCTGCAAGCGCGCGGCGCGCGTGTGCACCACTGCCACCCCAAGGACATTGAGTGGGAGAGCGGGCAGGGGGTTCGGGCCCGGGTGACACCGATCACGCTGAGACCTCGCCCATCTGCTGATGCACCGAAGGACACGCCTTGGTATGACGCCGGCGCAGTGGCGGTTTTGGCGCTCAAGGATTTCACAGCGGTGTTGATGCGGAAAGACCCGCCATTCGATGCTGAATACATTTACAGCACCCACCTCTTGTCGCAAGCGGAGCGTGACGGCGCACGCGTCTTCAACCGCGCAGAGGCTTTGCGCGAACATCCCGAAAAATTAGCGTTGCTGGCGTTCCCTCAGTTCGCACCGCCAACCCTGGTCACCCGCGACGCGGCAGCCATTAAAGCGTTTCATGCGAAGCACAAAGACGTCATTCTCAAGCCGTTGGACGGCATGGGCGGCATGGGTATTTTTCGGGTCGGCGCCGATGGCATGAATTTGGGTAGCATCATTGAGACGCTCAACCAAGACGGCGCTCAAACCGTGATGGTGCAGGCCTATCAGCCAGCAATCAAGGACGGTGATAAACGCATTCTCTTGATTGGCGGTGAGCCGGTGCCGTTTTGTTTGGCGCGTATTCCGCAGGGCACCGAAATTCGCGGCAATCTGGCCGCAGGTGGACGGGGTGAGGCGCGACCGCTCACAGAATCAGACTGGGCAATTGCGCGGTCATTCGCCCCTCTGCTGGCGGCTCGCGGCTTGCTTTTGGTTGGGTTGGATGTGATTGGTGACAAGGTGACCGAGGTCAATGTGACCAGCCCGACTTGCTTCCAAGAAATTACCGATCAGATGGGCTTCAATGTCGCTGAGCGCTTTGCTGACGCTTTGGCGGACGCGCTTAAGCGTTGAGTGTTTTGGCGGCCCCGATCAGGCGGGCGTGAGACCCAGGTTTTGTCGGTAACGCTGCATGGCAGCGTCTGCCTCCTTTTGCGCCTGCACGATGGCGCCGATGATCTCGGCATCAAGGCCTGCGCGGAGCTGGTCGTGCCTATTGGTCAGGTCATGGTGGGCAACGGGTGTCCCATCAACAAAGGTGATCAGCTCGTTGGGCTTGAAGCGCGCCCATGTTTCATCGGCTGTTAGCGGCAGCGTGACGATGACAGCGGCGCGATCCTCTGGGCCATTCAGTTCGGCGAAATTCACCGATACGTTCTGATCCATGAGCCGTGCGCGGTTGAAAGGAAAGGCCCGAACCAGATAATGCAGGTGCGTTGAGCAGTGGGCCCACATCGCGTCGCCATTGCTCAGAACAAAATTGAAGGTGCCTTTGTGGCTAAGTTGAGGCACCAATTCTTTGAGTGTGAGTGTCAGCTCTTCAACGGATGGCACGCCCGCGTGCGATTTTGAAATTTCTTGCAGCAACCAACAGAATGCCTGTTCGCTATCGGTGTTACCGATGGGACGGAATTGGCCATGCAAATGGGGCTCGAAAGCCTTGAGGTCGCCGTTGTGAGCAAACACCCAATTGCGGCCCCACAACTCACGCACGAAGGGGTGCGCGTTTTCTAAGTTGACCTCGCCTTGGGTCGCTTTACGCACATGGGCAATGATGTTCTTGCTCTTGATGGGGTAGCGGCGAATTAACTCCGCAACAGGCGAGACGGCGGCACTCTGGTGATCGACGAAATGCCGCAGGCCATTGCCCTCAAAAAACGCGATGCCCCAACCGTCGGCATGTTCATCGGTCATACCGCCGCGCTGACAAAAGCCGGTAAAGCTGAAGGTCGCGTCAGTTGGCGTCTTGCAGTTGAGGGCGAGCAGTTGGCACATGCGGCAAAAAGTTGGGGGTCGGTGAGGAGAATCCTATTTTGGCACCGATTCAAGCGGCCGACCCGTTTGAGTGTGCCCGCAGACAATCAAAGCAAATACACGCCCTGTTGACAGCGTCGGCGGGGACGCGTGCCAACAGTTCTGGCGGAAACGACTCGGCGGCACACCAGCAGGGTACAGGGCTAACGCTGGGGTCTGCTGAGGCGGTAGAGACCGGTGGGGCGGCCATTTGGCAAGCGTTGGGTTTGCCGCATAGCGGGCAGGTGCAAGGATCTGGAAGTGCCATAGGCCAAGTAGACAAAAAAAGCGGCTACCGCGCAAGTCGGAGCCGCTTTTTTCTGTGAGGCGATAAAGCCCCGTACTGTCAAAGACCGATCACGCGGCCTTAACGCGCAAACGCCAGGCGTGCAACAAGGGTTCGGTGTAACCCGCTGGTTGCGCCAAGCCTTTGAAAACCAGGTCACACGCCGCCTGATAAGCCGCGCTGGTGTCGAAATGACCAACCATGGGCTTGTACAACGGGTCGCCGGCGTTCTGTTGGTCAACCACCCCAGCCATGCGGGCCATGGTCTCTCGCACCTGTGCCTCACTGACAACGCCATGGTGCAACCAGTTGGCGATGTGCTGGCTGGAGATGCGAAGGGTGGCGCGATCTTCCATCAGGCCCACGTTGTGGATGTCAGGGACCTTTGAGCAACCAACGCCTTGGTCGACCCAGCGCACCACATAGCCCAAGATGCCTTGGGCGTTGTTGTCCAGTTCTTGCTGCTTGTCAGCGGCTGACCAGTCGGGTTTTGCGACCACGGGAATCTGCAACAGACCATTCAGGATGGCGGCGCGCTCGCCATCGGCGTCGATCTTTTCCATTTCCTTTTGAACATCCGACACATTGACTTGTTGGTAGTGCAACGCGTGGAGGGTCGCCGCCGTTGGGCTGGGCACCCAAGCGGTGTTGGCGCCTGCTTTAGGATGGCCCACTTTCTGCGTCAGCATATCGGCCATCAGGTCGGGCATGGCCCACATGCCCTTACCGATTTGTGCACGGCCGCGCAGGCCGCAGCCCAAGCCAACCAGAACGTTGTTTCTTTCGTAGGCGGCGATCCAAGCGCTGCCTTTCATGTCGCCTTTACGCATCATCGCGCCCGCTTGCATCGCGGTGTGCATTTCGTCGCCTGTGCGATCTAAGAAGCCAGTGTTGATGAAGGCGACGCGGTCCGCGGCTGCCGCGATACACGCTTTGAGGTTCACACTGGTGCGGCGCTCCTCGTCCATGATGCCCAGTTTGACCGTGGCCGCTGGAAGGCCCAAGACGGCTTCAACACGTCCAAAGAGCTCACAAGCAAACGCGACTTCTTCGGGGCCATGCATCTTGGGCTTGACGATGTAGACCGAGCCCTTGCGCGAATTGCGAATGCCTGGCGTGCCTTTGCCATTGATGTCAACCAGCGCGGCAGCGACGGTGATCATCGCGTCCATGATGCCCTCGGGTATCTCGGCGCCATCACTGCCCCACAAAATCGCGGGGTTGGTCATGAGGTGACCCACGTTGCGAACAAATAACAAGGAGCGGCCATGCAGCACCAATTCGCTGCCATCGGGTGCCGTGTAGACACGGTCTGGGTTGAGACCGCGCGTGAACGTTTTGCCGCCTTTCGTGACCGCCTCTGTGAGCGTGCCGCTCAGGATACCCAACCAGTTGCGGTAGGCCAAAACCTTGTCCTCTGCGTCGACGGCGGCGACGGAGTCTTCCAAGTCCAAAATGGTCGACAGGGCAGATTCCAAGACCAAATCGGCAACGCCTGCCGCGTCTGACTGGCCAATCGCCGTGTTGCGATCAATGCGCAGGTCGAGGTGGTTGCCGTTGTGTTTCAGGAGGATGCTGCTGGGGGCCGCGGCCTCACCTTGGTAGCCAACGAAGGTCTCGGGTTGCGCCAAGCCGGTTGTCGTGCCGTCTTTCAGCGCGACCACCAAGGCGCCATTGACAACGGTGTAGCCAACGCTGTCAGCGTGTGAACCGTTGGAAAGCGGCGCAGATGTGTCAAGCACTTGGCGTGCAAATGCAATTACCTTTGCGCCGCGGACTTCGTTGTAGCCGGGGCCTTTGGTTGCGCCATCGGCCTCCGAGATGGCGTCCGTGCCGTAAAGCGCATCGTAGAGGGAGCCCCATCGCGCGTTGGCCGCGTTCAGCGCGTAACGGGCGTTCAGGATGGGCACCACCAACTGGGGGCCGGCCTGGGTGGCCAATTCGGCGTCCACGTTAGCGGTCGTTGCTTGGACCTTGCCGGGGTCGGGGACGAGGTAGCCAATGTCGCTCAAGAACGCTTGGTAGGCGGCCATATCTTGGATGGGACCTGGGTGGGCGGCGTGCCACGCGTCCATCTTCAGTTGGATGGCGTCGCGCTTCGCAAGCAGTGCCGCGTTCTTAGGCGCCAAATCGTTCACGAGGCCAGCGAAACCAGGCCAAAAGGTCTCAGCGGATACGCCGATCGCAGGCAGCAATTCGGTGTCGATAAAGGTCTGTAATTCGGCTGCGACGTGCAGGCCGTTCTTTTCGATGCGTTGTGTCGTCATGGTGAGTCGCTTTCGTTAAAGTCAAAAAAGTGTTTGCACGTCGGTGAGACTTGTGGCGATGTGTGGCGGCATCGTCCCCAAGGTCTCAACTGGCAGTTGTTGGCGGTTCAGCCAGAGCGTTTGGTAACCGTACCAAGTGGCGCCTAACGCGTCCCATCCATTGCTGCTGACGAATAAAATTTCGTTCGCAGGTCGTCCCAATGCCTCTGGACCAAGGGCGTAGACAGCGGGATGGGTCTTGAAAAAGCGCACGCTGTCAGCGCTCAAAACGTGGTCGAGCAGACCGTCGAGCCCAGCGCTTTTGATGGCGACATCCAGCATCCCGGGGTCACCGTTGCTGAGGATGCCAGTCGGAATGCCGGCGGCTTTTAGATTTTGCAGAACCGATTTGTTTTCGGGGAACGCCGACAGCGCCCGGTATTGATTCATCAGCCGTTCCTCGGCTGTCGCGTCCAACGTCATCTGGACTTTTGCGCAGGCGTAGCGCAGGGCATCGCGGGTCACATCCCAAAACGGTTTGTAAAACGGTGCATTGACCGATCCGCCCGACGTGGTGGAGGTGTTGATCAGTCGCGTGTACTCAATCTGTTTATCGCGCCAGATGACGCTGATGGCTTGCCCGTGTCCGGGGAACAGCTGCTCGGCGAGCAAGGACACGCTGTAGACGTCGAACAGGGTGCCGTAGGCGTCGAATAACACGGCTGTGGGCCGAATCGACGTGGGTGAGGTGTGTTGAAAAGCCATGACCCACTTTATTACAAACGTAGGTCGCCATTAAATGGGGAAAATGTGAATAATTAGTGACCTATTTATACATAATGCCTCATGGATAAGCTCAAGCAACTGGAAACGTTTGTCGCTGTCACGCAGCGCGGTAGTCTGACCGCAGCAGCGCAAAGTGAGGGGGTCGCACCCGCGGTCATCGGGCGTCGTTTGGATGCCCTCGAGACCCGCCTCGGCGTCAAACTGATGACGCGAACGACCCGCCGCATCACACTCACCCACGAGGGAAGTGCTTTTTTAGAGGATTGCCAACGGCTTCTGGCTGACTTGGCGAACGCCGAAGCCAGCGTGAGTGCGGGTGGCGTTAAAGCAAGCGGTCACTTGCGCATCACGGCACCGGCCGGTTTCGGACGAACTTATGTTGCACCGTTGGTACCCCGATTCAGGGCCTTGCACCCCGAGGTCAGTATCAGTCTTAACCTCAGTGACCGCGTGGTCGACATCGCCGGCGAGGGGGTCGACTGCGCGGTCCGCGTGGGCGACCTTCCCGACTCGTCGTTGGTTAGCGTTCGGTTGGCGGATAACCGACGGTTGTGTGTGGCCACCCCGCAGTATTTGAAGGTGAATGGCACGCCGCGAACGCCACAGGACTTGTCGCGTTTTGATTGTCTGACGCTGTCATCGGATGCCTCGCAAACACGGGGTTGGGCGTTTCAGATGCCGCAGACTGAAAACAAGCCGCACCCAGAAATCATCCACCTGAAACCCGGTGGACCACTGGATTGCTCGGATGGACAAGTTTTGCACGCGTGGTGCCTGGCGGGCTATGGCATTGCCTGGCGAAGTACTTGGGAGGTTGCTGCTGACGTCGAAAGTGGTCGGTTAGTGCCTATTTTGGAATCGTATGCTGCGCCGCCAAATGGCATTTACGCCGTCTTTCCACAACGCAAACATTTGGCGCTGCGTGTGCGTTTGTGGATTGACTTTCTCAAGCACCACTACGCACAAGCGGATTTCTGGGATAGCGCGCAGCGGGTCAAAACAGACCCCTGACCAACAGTATTGCGGTGCCCCACATCATGACGGCAACGGCACCGTCGAGCCAATGCCACACCCGTGCCGATTGGATTCTTTTGCCCAGGGTCGCGACGGCCACCCCCAATGCGGTGAACCAGATCGCTGAACCCAAGATGGCCCCGAGCCCGAACACCCGCCCGCCCGCCTCACCGTAGGCCAGTGATGCGGAGCCGATGATGACCGTGGTGTCGATCCATGCATGTGGGTTGAGTAAAGAAAACCCGAGCGCCATGACGACGGCCCGTTGACGGCTCATCTTTGGTAATTCAGCCGCGCTGAGGGCGCTCGCCAAACGGCTGTCTGGCACATGAAGGACGCCTTGCACAGGCCTGATACCTTTAAAAAATCGCATCCCCGCCTGAGCGCCGTAAGCGAATAAAAATAAGGCGCCCGCACCCAGCATTGCGCCCATGATCTTGTCGTTCATGCCGCCGAAATGCGACAAGCCGAAAACGCTAAAGCCGATTAAAACCACATCACCAAAGGTGCAAGTCAGTGCCGTTAGCCCGACCTGTTGGCGCATCAGACCCATTCGAATCAGGTGCACGTTCTGCGGGCCTAGCGCCATGATGGTGACCAAGCTCAACGCCATCCCGGCAAAGAGTGCATGCCAAAGTGTGGCGTCAAGGAGGGCGGCGGCAAGCGTCATGTTGATTGGCAATGGTTTCGGGCGGTATCGCGACCCGAATCTTCGGTGTATTTCCAAAACTTTTAAATGATTTCAAATTTAAATTAATGCAATTTAAAATAATTTAACTATGGCGCTTCATCTTGACCCCAAACAAACCGACGCCCTTCTCGCTGTCGCTGAGCACGGCAGCTTTTCAAAGGCGGCAGCGGCACTGCGGTTGACCCTCGCGGCGGTCTCCTTGCGCGTGGCAGCGCTGGAGGCTGCGTTGGGACAGCGTTTGCTGGTCCGGGGTAAGCGCATCACGCCGACACCCAGTGGGCAACAGGTCTTGGTGCATGTGCGGGCGGCGCGCGCGTTGGAGGCCGACTTTTTAGCCACCCTGCACGGAACCCCCGACGTTGCCGGCGGGCGCGCCATGCAAACCCTGCGCGTTGCCGTTAACGCCGACTCGCTGGCCACATGGTTTCTTCCAGGTGTTCGTGATGCCCTCAAGCGGCATCGATTGCTGCTCGATTTGGTGGTCGACGACCAGGATTACACGCTGGAGGCGCTCAAACAGGGCGAGGTCGTGGGATGTGTGACCTCAGTGCAGGCCGCCATGCCTGGATGTGTCACGGTGCCGTTGGGAACAATGCGTTACCAATGCGTTGCCGCGCCAGCCCTCATTGACCGCTGGCGACTCGCCTCCGGACATGTCTCTGTGCACCGCATGTTACGCAGCCCAGCGGTGGTTTTTAACCGCAAAGATGGTCTACAGGACCTGTTTTTAAAGACCCATTTCCAGATCACTCACGCGCCGTATCCCCGGCACTTTGTGCCTGCGGTTGATGCCTTTGAATGCGCCATCGCTGAGGGGCTTGGTTGGGGGATGGTGCCCGAGGTGAGCCTAAACACCCGGCTGACGCCCGAAGCATGTGCGCCTATTTTTCCGGCCATGTGGGTGGACGTCCCATTGGTTTGGCACCATTGGCTGAAGGCATCCAACACCACCCAGCAGCTGACAAAGGCGATCCAGAGGGCTGCCGCCGATCGCTTGCAGCGTCATTTATTTGTGTCGTGACCCATGCCCGTCGGCCAGCGGGGGGCTGGGCACTTTAAAATTACCGCATGATCGCAATCAAAGAACAATTGTTGGTGGCCGTCCAAGCTGCCCTCCTTGAAGTGGCGCCAGAATCGACGGTGATCGCCAGCCTCGAGGTGCCTAAAGTGGCCTCGCATGGGGACTTCGCCTTGACCGCTGCGATGCAGTTGGCAAAGCCTCTCAAAAAAAATCCGCGTGATGTGGCCAATGCGCTGGTCGCATCGCTGTCAAAACAGCAGGTGTTTCAAGACTGGGTGGCGGACACCGAGTTGGCTGGGCCCGGCTTCATCAACATTCGCCTGACCCCAGCGGCCAAGCAGCAAGTGGTTCGTGAGGTTCTGGCCGCTGGCGCCTCTTTTGGCGCCCGTGCGGGTGACCCAACGGCGGCGCATCGAAAGCTGTTAGTCGAGTTCGTCTCGGCAAACCCAACAGGTCCGCTGCACGTCGGTCATGGCCGTCAGGCTGCGCTTGGCGATGCGATTTGTAACCTGTTCGAGTCACAGGGTTGGTCTGTTTGGCGTGAGTTTTATTACAACGATGCTGGCGTCCAAATCCAAACGCTCGCGAACTCCACCCAAGCGCGGGCGAAAGGTTTGAAGCCAGGCGATGCGGGTTGGCCAGAGTCGGCCTACAACGGTGACTACATCGATGACATTGCCAAAGACTTTTTGGCAAAAAAGACGGTAACGGCCGACGACCGATCCTTCACCGCCAGTGGTGATATCGATGACCTGGATGGCATTCGGCAATTTGCGGTTGCCTACTTGCGTCGAGAGCAAGATTTGGATCTTCAGGCCTTCCAGGTGACGTTCGACCACTATTACCTTGAGTCCAGCTTGTACACAGACGGGCGCGTTGAAGACGCGGTTACCAAACTACAAGCCGCGGGCAAAACGTTTGAGGCCGACGGCGCATTGTGGTTACGCAGCACGGACTACGGCGATGACAAAGATCGCGTCATGCGCAAGACCGACGGCTCTTACACCTATTTCGTGCCGGATGTGGCCTATCACATGGCGAAGTGGGAGCGGGGCTTCGAGAAAGTGATCAACATTCAAGGCATGGATCACCACGGCACCATTGCGCGCGTCCGTGCGGGTTTGCAGGCCGCAAATGTCGGTATCCCGTTGGGCTATCCCGACTATGTTTTACACACCATGGTGCGCGTGATGCGTGGTGGTGAAGAGGTCAAGATTTCAAAGCGAGCAGGTAGCTATGTGACATTGCGCGACCTCATCACCTGGACCAGCAAGGATGCTGTGCGTTTCTTTTTATTGAGCCGCAAGCCCGATACCGAGTATGTCTTTGACGTCGATTTGGCGATCGCGAAGAACAACGATAACCCGGTCTACTATGTGCAATATGCCCACGCCCGTATTTGCTCGGTCTTGGCGAGCTGGGGCGGCGACCTGAGCGTGCTCGGTGCGGCCGACTTGGCGGCGCTGGCGGGCCCTCAGGCGCAGACCTTGTTGGCCCAAATTGCAAAGTACCCTGACATGTTGCGCGACGCAGCGGATGGCATGGCGCCTCATGACGTGGCCTTCTATTTGCGTGACTTGGCGGCCAGTTACCACAGTTATTACGATGCTGAGCGTATTCTGGTTGATGATGAGTCCGTTAAGTTGGCGCGACTCGCCCTGATTGCCGCGACCGCTCAAGTGTTGCGTAATGGCTTGGCTATTTTGGGTGTGGATGCCCCCGAGCGGATGTGACGAATATTGACTAACCAAAGCGAGAATACCGTGAACTCATTTCAGCCGCAGGCCCAGCGTGGTGGTACTTTTCTAGGGCTTGTGCTCGGGGTGTTGCTGGGGTTGGGTATTTCCCTCGCTGTCGCGGTTTACGTCACCAAAGTCCCCATACCGTTTGTTGACCGTGGGGTCTCTGGCAGCGTTGAGGCGGACAAGGCTGAGATGGTCCGTAACAAAAATTGGGACCCAAACGCCGCTGTGGTCAAGGTTGAACCGCCGAAGGACTTGGCTGGTATCAATTTGCCAGAGGGCGTCGATCCACCGCCGATTCCGTCTGACAGCGCGAACGCCAGTGATGCCGACATCCCTGCCCCCGCGGTGACCGCCGACCCGCTGGGCGCACTCGCGTTGGCCAAACTTGACGGGCAAAGCTCGGCCGCTGCAGAGGCCAGCGCCGCTGTGGCATCGCCACCCGAGTCGCCTGCCGCGCCCGCAGTTAAGCCAGCAACCCCAGTGGGTTCGGACAAAGAAAAAGGCGAAACCACTTATGTCATCCAAGCGGGCGCTTATGTCAACGTGAACGATGCAGAATCGCAGCGCGCCAAGTTGGCAATCATGGGCGTTGATGCGCGTGTGAGCGTCACTGAAAAAGACGGTGTTAAGTACTACCGCGTGCGGTCGGCCCCCTTTCGCGATCGTGCCCCAGCGCAAGCCACAGCCAAGCGGCTGACGCAGGCGGGCGTTGAGAACACGCTCATCGTGCTGAAGCGCTAGGGTCACCGGATCGCGGAACTTTTCACCGGGGCCCAGGCTCCTACCCAACATGAGCCGAGCCGGTAGGGCTGGGTGCCAATCAATAAAGGACATGTATGCAGTCAGAAATCAGCCGTCGCCAATTTGCCGCTCTCACCACCGCGGGTATCGCAAGCGTTGCGGCTCTGTGGACCGGCCACGCCCAAGCAGCGGGCGCCTTTCAAGCCGGTGTGAACTACACCAAACTTGAAAAGCCTGTTGCTGTTGATACCGCGGCAGGGCAAATTGAGGTGCTCGAATTCTTTGCCTACACCTGCATTCACTGTTACCGCTTTGAGCCTGACTTTGATCGTTGGGCAAAAGCGCAACCCAAGAACGTGGTGGTCCGTCGGATCCCAGTGGCTTTCAATCCCAGTATGGAACCCCTTCAGCGCCTCTACTTTGCGCTCGAGACCATGGACCTGATCGATCGCTTGCACAGCAAGGTCTTTGCGGCGTTCCACCAAGACCGCTTGCGGCTGCTTGACGACAACAGCATCACCGCTTGGATGGCCAAGCAGGGCATTGATATGGCAGCTTTCAACAACGCGTTCAAGGGATTCTCTGCCGCCGGTCGGGCCCGTCGTGCCTCACAGTTGACGGATGCGTACGGTCTTGAAGGCACACCCGCATTGGGCGTGGCCGGTCAGTTCTACATTCCGGGGCAGGGCCCCAAGACGCTTCAAATTGCCGACGAATTGATGCGCGGTTTACGCGCCTAATTGCACCCCGTCAGGCCCCTGGCCCGTGGCGCCCGCTGTTCCGGCTGGCGCCATTTTTTATGTCGCAACCCCGAATTGCGTTCAGATAATTTCAACGGCTACAATGACCGCAAAAGCAATATCTATGCCCATGAAAAAAAACGCACTTTCTCCGAATCTGAGCCAGCGCATCATCGCAGGCGCACTGTGCGCGCTCATCGGATGGTCTGCCACGGCCGCGCTGGCCAAGTCATCTGATCGCGACGAGCCGCTATATGCAACGGCCGATAAGCTCACCGCTGACGACAAAACCCGCGTCAGTGTGTTCACCGGTAATGTGGTCATCACCAAGGGTACGATCGAGATTCGTGCCGATCGCTTCGAGGTCAGAGAGGATGCCGATGGCAACCAGATCGGTGTTGCAACCGTCACTGGCGACAAAAATGCCACCTTCTCACAAGACAGGGATATTCCCGGTGAAGTCGTGAAGGGTCAGGCAAAGCGCATCGACTACTTCAGCGCAAACCAATCCATTGAGTTGACAGGGGACGCGCAGATGCGGCGCTTTCGCGATGGCCAAATTGCCGATGAAACCATGGGTCACACCATCCGCTACAACAGCGACGATGGCAAGTTTTTTGTGGTGGGTAAAGCGGGTACCAAAGGAACCGGCGACGGCCGCGTTCGCGCGGTGATTGCGCCACGGGCCAAGCCCGTTCCTGCGGAGAAGTGATGGTGAGCACGACCGACCTCACACCGAAGCGCCGCCTGGTTGCCCAGCACCTCCAAAAAAGTTACGGCGGGCGCCAAGTTGTCAAAGATGTGGGGCTATCGGTTGAGGCGGGGCAAGTCGTCGGGCTACTCGGTCCAAACGGTGCCGGCAAAACCACATCGTTTTACATGATTGTCGGTTTGGTGCGCGCAGACGGCGGCCAGATTCAGCTTGATGGTGACGCCATCGAAAGTCTGCCCATGCACCGCCGCGCTGAGCGCGGGCTGGGCTATCTCCCACAAGAGGCCTCGATCTTCAGGCGCCTCAATGTCGAGGAAAACGTGCGTGCCATTTTGGAGTTGCAAGTGGATGCGCGCGGCAAGCCGCTGACGCGCGCGCACATTGACACGCGCCTCGATGCCCTGCTCAAAGACTTGCGGGTTGACCACTTGCGCCAGTCACGCGCCAACGCCTTGTCCGGTGGCGAGCGTCGCCGTGTTGAAATCGCTCGGGCGTTGGCGACAGACCCGCAATTCATCCTGCTGGACGAGCCGTTTGCCGGGATTGACCCCATCGCCGTCATCGAGATTCAGCGCATCATTCAATTCCTAAAGTCACGAGGGATTGGCGTGCTCATCACCGACCACAACGTGCGTGAAACGCTGGGTATTTGCGACCACGCTTACATCATCAGTGAGGGAGCGGTCTTGGCCGAGGGGACGCCAGCGCAGATCATTGACAACGCCGATGTGCGCCGGGTTTATCTGGGCGAGCACTTCCGCATGTAAGGGTTATGAAGCAAGGCTTATCCCTCCGCGTATCGCAGCAACTGACGCTGACGCCGGCGCTCCAGCAGTCCATCCGGCTTCTTCAGCTATCGACACTTGAGTTGTCGGCGGAGGTCGAGGAGATGCTCGACGAAAACCCCTTCCTCGAACGCGCTGAAGAGACCGCTGAGCGCGAGTCTTTTGGTGTCGATCAGGCTGACGCGCCAGTCAGTGCCGGTGATACGCTGACCGAGCAGGCGGATGGCTTTGACGGGCTTGACCGAACCGAGGCGGTTGCCAGCGACGTGCCGGATGCGGCAGACAGTGCGCCAGAGACCGACTGGGATGGCGACGGAACGGTTGAAATCGCCCCCAACGATTCTGAGTGGGGCAGTGATGCCCCGCCAACCAAGACCTCATCGGGCAGTGGTGACGGTGAATCCGCAGCGCAAGATTTGGCCAGTGCGCCCGTGAGTTTGACCGACCATCTCCACCAGCAAGCCATTGGTTTGCGCTTAACACCTGTCGAAAAAGCAGCGCTTGAGATGCTGATTGAGTCGCTGGATGAGGATGGTTATCTGGCGGACTCATTGGCGGATTTGGCCCGTGGACTCGCGGGCGACGACTGGGCTGCGTATGACGATTTGATGGTCGTCTTTCAGGACGCGCTTGAACACTTACAGGCCATGGATCCGGTGGGTGTGGGCGCAGCAGACTTGGCGGAATGTTTGCGGTTACAAATCGAGGCCATGCGCAACACACCGGTGGCGCAGGCGGCCTTGCGCATTTGTGAGCAGCCCCTTGAATTATTGGCCAAGCGCGACGTCAAGCGCCTGATCCAAAACTGTGACCTGGATGATGCCGTTGCGCGCGAGGCCATCGCACTCATCCAGCGTCTGGAACCAAAGCCGGGGCGTCGGTTTATCGAGACCGATCGCAACATCGTGATTCCCGATGTGATTGTCTCCAAAGCAGGCGAGGGCTTCAAAGTCGCGTTGAATCCTGCGGTCATGCCGCGATTGCAGGTGCATGAAATTTATGCCGGTGCCGTGAAGGGCGCCAAAGGTGAGGCCGGTGCAGGCTTGCAGCAACGCTTGCAGGAGGCCCGCTGGTTCATCAAAAACATCCAGCAGCGATTTGACACAATTTTGCGCGTGTCTTCAGCGATTGTGGAACGACAGAATCAATTCTTCGCGCATGGCGAATTGGCCATGAAGCCGCTTGTTTTGAGGGAGATCGCTGAAGAGTTGGGCTTGCACGAGTCGACCATCAGCCGAGTCACCACGGCCAAGTACATGGCAACGCCGCATGGCACCTTCGAGTTGAAATACTTTTTTGGCTCTGGTCTGGGTACCGAGTCGGGTAACAACGCATCCAGCACAGCGGTGCGTGCGCTAATTAAACAGTTCATTGCCGCTGAAACACCTAAAAAGCCGCTATCGGATAACCAATTGTCCGAGTTGCTTCGGGATAACGGCATCGAATGTGCCCGTCGTACCGTTGCCAAATACCGCGAGGCCATGCGCATCGCACCCGCTAATCTGAGAAAAGAACTTTGACCGCTCTCCAATTATTTTTACCCTGCGCTGCAGGCGTCGAACCTTTTCTGGCAACGGAAGTTGCGAAGATTTTGGGCGAAGTACCCGAGGCCGTTGGTGTGGTGCGTGGGGGTGTGCGCGTCGAGGCGACATGGTCTGAAATGATGAAGCTGAACTTACACGTTCGCTTGGCGCAGCGTGTCCTGATTCAGTTGGCTGATCAGCCCTACCAAACAGAGGATGATGTCTACGCAGCGGCCTATGATGTGAAATGGGGCGAGTGGTTCACGCCGAGGCAACGTTTTCGGGTGGACGTCACGGCGCAGCATTGCCCGCTTAAAAGTCTCAACTTCGCCGCACTGCGCGTCAAGGATGGCGTGGTTGATCAGTTGCGTGCAGTCTTTGGTGCACGACCCGATGTGGATACCCATAACCCGCATGTACGGGTGCATGCACACTTTGATGCGACGCACATCACGCTGTATATGGACACCAGCGGTGAGCCCTTGTTCAAGCGCGGTTGGCGCGAAGACAAAGGCGACGCACCGCTCAAAGAAACTTTGGCCGCCGCCATGTTGGCAGCGAGCGGTTGGACACCTGACATGGCGCTCTATGACCCTTGTTGCGGCAGCGGCACCATTGCCATTGAGGCGGCACAAATCGCCTGCCGCATACCCGCCGGTCTGCTGCGGCGGTTTGCATTCGCCAATTTGGTGCCCTTCGATGGCGGCGCCTGGCAAGCCCTTCTGAGCGAGGCGAAGGCGAACGTCGTGTCGATGGATGTCGGTGAGGGCGTGCGCGTGTTTGGCAGTGATGTGTCTCACCGCATGGTTGATTTTGCGCAACGCAATGCCGAGCGGGCAGGTGTTGCCAAAGCGCTTGAGTTACGCGGTGGTGATGCTCTCCAGCGGATGCCGCCCGGTACCCAGCCCGGCATCATGTTGCTCAACCCGCCGTACGGTGAACGGATTGCTGCCGCCGGCGTTGCAGGGCAACGCGCCGCCCATGTTGCTGCTGAGCGCGGTAGCCGTGACCGGGTTTGGCGCGAGGCTGCCGACGTCGATGGGTTTGCGGACGCCGGTGAGGGTGATGCGTTCTTTAGTCGTTTAGGGACCCATTGGAAACATCACTTTGCCGGCTGGCAGGCGTGGCTGCTGACGCCCGATATGAAGTTGCCCGGAAAGTTACGTATGAAAGCGGCACGGCGCGTACCGATGTGGAACGGCCCGATCGAGTGTCGTTTGTTTCGATTCGATTTAACGGCATTGGGCCAGCGTCATGGCGATGCCAACACTGACAACTGAGCCGCTATTGGCGGTTCGCGCCGCACCCACCGTTGTGGTGATCGATACCAATACGGCGTTGGATTTTTTGGTGTTCGCTGACCCTGCAGTTACAGCCATCGGCGCCGCTGTCGAGACGGGCGCGTCGCGGTGGTTGGTCTGTGAGCGGATGCGTGAAGAATTGCATCGGGTTCTGGATTACCCACTGGTCGCGAAGCGCCGCGAAGCCCGTGGCTTGAGCGTTGATCACGTGATGCAACGCTTCGATGCATTAACAACCCGCGTGGTGGCTGCACCGAAAGCGCCATACACCTGTAAAGACCCCGATGACCAGGTGTTCATCGACTTGGCGGTCGCGCATCAAGCCACGCTTTACAGCAAGGATCATGCGGTGTTGGCGATGCGCGGGCGCCTCGCCAAACTGAACACCCCCGTTCTCAAGCCTGCAATTTGAACGTCTCGGGGGAAGCCCGGTGCCAGAAGTTTCTAAACACTGGCGGCCACGCCGCCGTGTCCAAGTCGGGCGTCGCCGCTTGGGGCGCCAAAACCCCGGCTGTGATTGACGGGAGCAATGCGGAAAGGGGTGCGATGGTGTTCGCATCGATCCGTCGCAAGATGTGATCACTGGTAATTTCTTGCGGATGCTCAAGGCCCGCCGCTCCGACCATATCCATTAAAGAGACCAATGTTTCGTGGTGGAAGTTGGCAACGCGTTGCGCCTTATCCGGCACAACCAAGGCCTGCTGTCGGATGGGGTCTTGCGTGGTAACGCCTGTTGGGCAATGTCCTGTATGGCACGCTTGCGCTTGGATACAGCCCAGCGCAAACATGAAGCCACGGGCGCTGTTGCACCAGTCAGCACCCATGGCCATGACCCGAGCCATGTCAAAAGCGCTCACAATTTTGCCGCTGGCGCCCAAGCGAATGTGCTGACGGATGCCAAGGCCTACCAACGTGTTGTGGACCAACCGCAAGCCATCTTGCAATGGCATGCCCATGTGATCCGAGAACTCGAGCGGTGCCGCACCCGTTCCGCCCTCCGATCCATCCACCACAATGAAGTCGGGGTACACACCACTGCTGTGGATGGCCTTGGCAATCGCAAACCACTCCCAGGCGTGCCCCACACAGAGCTTAAAGCCAACCGGCTTACCGCCACTCAGCTCGCGCAGTTGTGCAATGAATTCAACCAATCCCACGGGTGTCGAAAACGCGCTGTGACTGGCCGGTGACACACAGTCGACGCCAACGGGAACCCCACGCGCCATCGCAATTTCGGGACTGACTTTGCTGCCGGGTAAAACGCCACCGTGTCCCGGTTTCGCGCCCTGGCTGAGTTTGATCTCTATCATCTTGACCTGCGCGTGGCGGGCTGTCTCCTTGAAACGTTCCGCGCTGAATTGTCCAGCCTCATTGCGGCAGCCAAAGTAGCCAGATCCAATTTCCCAAATTAAGTCACCACCGTGTTTTTCATGGTGAATAGAAATGGAGCCCTCGCCCGTGTCATGGGCGAAGCCGCCAATCGAGGCCCCTTTATTCAGGGCCTGAATCGCGTTGGCGCTCAGCGCACCAAAGCTCATTGCTGAAATGTTGAACAGGCTGATCGCATAGGGTTGCGCGCACTGTGGGCCGCCCACCGTGGTTCGGAAGTCCGGATCGGTCAGGTGCTTGGGGACCATGGCGTGGTGCAGCCACTCATAACCTGGCTCGTTGACGTTGAGCTGCGTGCCGAACGGGCGCTTGTCGGCTTGGCCTTTGGCCCGTGCGTAGACAAGCGAGCGTTGCGCGCGTGAGAACGGTGCGGCTTCTGTGTCGCTCTCTAAAAAGTATTGACGCAACTCGGGTCGAATCGTCTCCAGCATGAAGCGAATGCGTCCCAATAAAGGGTAGTTCCGCAAAATAGCGTGGCGTGTTTGGCGCATGTCATGGATACCAAGGGCGGCAAGCGCCCCGAATACCAACAACATGAAGCCACCGCTGCCAGTCGCCAACCAAACCACCGCAAAGATGATGCTGAAAAATACGGACAGCAGCACAGCGGTGTAGCGCACGGGGTAATAACGATTCAAACGTTCGAGCATGTCAGCCTCTCCAGGGTTTCGCGGCCGCTGAGCGTCCGCATGCAGCGTGCACAATACACGGTATAGTGCTTTTTTTCTACCCCATTAGCGAGGCTTTAAGCCGATGCGTCACCGCCTCGCTGCCCACCGGAGTTTTGATTGAACCAGACCGCGATCCCGACCACAAGCGATGATTTTGACGCCCTTGATCAAATCTTAGATGACATGAGAGGCCGCGATGACGAAATTCCGCAATGGGAGTTTTGTGAAGGCTTCATGGCTGCGACCTTGTGTAACCGTCGGGCATTACCGCTGGCGGAGGTCTTGTCGGTTTTGTTGGGCAGTGGTGATGACGGTCAAACACTCGCCTTCGCCGATGACGCGCAACGGCAGTCCTTCGAAACCTTGTGGCAAAAGCGTGCGACTGAGCTAACACTTCAATTGAGCACCACTGTCCAAGCCCTTGATGAAGACGCTGCGTTTTCACCCGAGATCATGGACGTTCGCGGTGCCATTGCCAGCTTGCCGGCTGAGGAGCGGGCTGAGGTGTTGGACTCTGACATTCCTTCCTTTGCACAAGTCTGGGCCTTGGGTTTTATGTTTGCAGTCGAGGCGTGGCCCGATGACTGGGCGTTGCCACGCGACAAAGAGGCGGCTGAATTCATCGACGACGCGCTCGAGCGAATCGTCGCCCTGACCGAGGATGACAACCACCCCGCGACCATTTCGATGCTCGATGATGACGGCGAGCCAAGCGTCTCGCAAGAGCGTGCCAACGCCTATGGGGAGGGCTTGTGGGCGGTTTATGACCTGTACCAGGCATGGCATGCGCTGGGGCCCAAAGTGGCGCCGGTACGCGCAGCCGCCGATGTGGGACGCAACGACCCGTGTACGTGCGGCAGCGGTAAAAAGTTTAAGAAGTGCTGCGGCGCCTAAGCGATTCCCTTACGCGGGTCTTAAGAATGCGCGCAGCGCGCTGATGCAGGCGTCGGGTTGCTCTTCCGGGAGAAAGTGGCCGCAGGGCAATGCCTGACCGTCCACGACGCCAGCGCATTGTGCCTGCCAAAGTTTGAGCGGATCAAAAAAGCGGTGCACCACCCCATGGCTGCCCCACAGGACCAGCGTGTCACATTGGATCTTCACGCCCTGCTCGCGGCTGGCGCGGTCGTGTTCAAGGTCGATCCCAGCGCTTGCCCGATAGTCATCGCAAATCTGTGTGATCACGGTGGGGGTGAACGCCGCCTCATAGGCTGTGAGCGCTTCTTTTTCGAGGTGCGCGAGGCCGCCGGTACCCCAGCCGCCTAACTTGCTGTGCAGGTAAGTGATCGGACTGCCGCCAATCATTTGTTCGGGTATCGGGGCCGGTTGAATCAAGTGAAACCAGTGGTAATACGCGCGGGCAAAGGCCATGTCGGTCGCGTCATACATATCAAGCGTGGGCGCGATGTCCATCACACACAGTTGCGAAACGGCAGCCGGGTGGTCAAGCGCCATTCGGTGCGCCACGCGGGCGCCACGGTCGTGTCCGCACAGCGCGAAGCGTTCGATGCCGAGCTGTGCCATCGCGGACACCATGGCCTGTGCCATCGCCCGTTTTGACATGTGGCTTTGGTCCGGCTGCGCCGGTGGTGCGCTGCTGGCGCCATAGCCGCGCAAGTCGGGCATGACCAAAAAGAAATCTTGTTTCAGTCCCTGGGCCACGCGGTGCCACATGGCGTGCGTTTGTGGAAAACCATGAAGCAGCAACAAGGCGGGCTTTTGTCGATCACTGGCGGGTGAGTGCCGAAGAAAGACCTGCTCGCCGTCAATGCGTAGGGTCAGCGATTCAAAAGGACTGAACCACGTCATGTGCGGCCTTTCAGTTGTGTTGAGCGAGTTGCTTCTGTAGTTGACTCAGCGCGTGTGCCACGGCAGCGGCGCGTATGGCGGCGCGATCGCCGGAAAAAACCTGTTGCTCCGTCCAGAGTTGGTCACCCACACACCAAGCAAACCAAACCAAACCCACTGGCTTCGCCGCAGTGCCACCTGTCGGGCCCGCGACCCCCGTTGTTGCAACACTGACGCCAACCCCCGCCCGTGCTTGCGCACCACGCGCCATGGCCGCAGCCACCGGCTCGCTCACAGCGCCATGGGTTTGAATAAGAGATTCAGCGACACCGAGATCTTGCGTCTTCGCGGCGTTGGCGTAAGTCACCCAGCCACGCTCAAACCACGCGCTTGATCCGGATAGATCGGTGCAAGCTGCGGCGATACCGCCCCCCGTGCAACTCTCGGCGGTGACCATGTAAAGCCCCCTCGCCGTTAGCTGTGCGGCAATACTGGCAACGGCATTTGCTGTTTGTCGTGCGAGGTCAGTCATGCGAGGTCAGTCATGTTTAGCGGGGCCAAAATTCTGGAAACCATTGAATGCCCAACGCCCAGACGACCAGAGTGAGCCCGGCCGCAACGATGTCGTCAAACATGACGCCGAATCCGCCGCGCCACCCAAAACCTTTAAACGTTTGATCGGCCCAGCGCGTCGGGCCAAATTTGACGGCGTCAAAAAACCGAAACAAACCAAACGCCAACAATTGCGCCGTAAATCCAGCCGGCATGATCAGCCAAAGGACGAGCCAAAACGCGATCACCTCATCCCACACCATATGGCCAGAATCGGTCACCTGCATGTGGATGGCGCAGGTTTTACACGCCCAACAGCCAATGGCGAAGCCGCCAAAGATAAGCCAAAACCAATGGGTATTCGACAGGAAAGGATAGAGCGCTAAAAACGCCACCCACGCCCACAAAGTCCCCACGGTGCCGGGCGCGAAGCGTGTGAGACCCGAGCCAAAACCGAGCGCCAGCCAACGGGCGGGATGCCCCGCCATGAAGCCCCAGGTCGGGCGACCGATGGGCGGTGCGGTGGTTTCTTCAGTGGCGTCGCTCATGAGGGAAAGTGATCAAAGCCTCGGTACGAATGGGTAACAGATTGCCCGTTGGCGTCAAGCAGCGTGAGTGTGGTGTCCGCAAGGATCTGTCCGATACGGGTTATTTTGACACCAAGTTTTGGGCACAGGGCTTGCAAGTGCGGCGCCGCCGTCGGCGGTGCGGTGAACAGAAGCTCGTAATCGTCACCGCCTGCGAACGCAAACTGCCGCCTGATCTCAATGGGTAGATCCCGGACCGCGGCGCTGACGGGGAGTGCATCGACTTGAATCGTCGCGCCGCACCGACTCGCTGCCAGCAGGTGGCGCAGGTCACCGGCGATGCCGTCGCTCACATCCATCGCGGCGGAGGCCACGCCTCGCAGTGCAAGCCCCAGCGCAACCCGTGGTGTGGGTGCTGTCATGCGCTCGACGACGGCCGCGCGATCTGTTGCGCTCAAGGTCGCTTTGGCCGCAGCCGTGCGGGGGTCATCCAGCGCCCAAGACAGCGCCAAGGCCGCATCACCGAGGGTGCCCGAGACATAGATGTCATCGCCTGCCTGCGCGCCGTCGCGTCGCAAGGCTTCGGCGAGTGGGACATCGCCCATGACAGTAATGGCGATCGTGAGGGGCCCGCGTGTGATGTCACCGCCGATCAGCGCGCACTGGTGCGTGTCTGCGAGTCGCAATAGGCCGCGTGAAAAGGCGCCAACCCACGCATCATCAACGGTGGGTAACGCCAATGCGAGGGTAAAACTGCGGGGCTTCGCGCCCATCGCCGCTAAATCACTGAGGTTGACCGCGAGCGCTTTGTGCCCGAGCGATGCGGGGTCGGTGTCCTCAAAGAAGTGCCGCCCTGCAACCAACATGTCGCTAGAGACCGCTTGTGCCAGCCCCGCCGTATGTTGGATGAGGGCGCAATCATCACCAGGGCCGAGCAGCACGTGGGGCGCCCGCATGGCGCCCGCCCCCAAGGTGTTGGGGGTTACAAAATGACGTTGAATTAATTCAAACTCATTCATGGCGGATGCGGTTGTCGGTTGCGGGGCTAGGTTTGGGCGTCTGGCGCTGGTTGGGGATCGGTCACATTGTCGCTTGTGCGTTTGTGGTCATTGGCATCGCCCGACCAATACAGCGCACGCGCGACGACGGGTGGGCCTAAGGTCTCAAAAATCGCAACTGCGGCAAACACCACCGATGCCACCACTGAGCCCGAGTAAGGAAACTGTGCCGTGGTCGTGTTGGCCAGGCCGATGGCCATGCCGGCCATGGGCAATAAAACCAAACCTGCGTTCAAGTTGGTGGTCCGCGACCAACCGACCATTGCCCCTGTGGCGGCAACGCCAACCCATTTGGCGATGCTGCGGGCGCCCACGAAAACGAGTGCGGCTGGTGCAAATGCCAGCATTTCTTTGAGGTGCAAATTCGCGCCAGCGTAAACGAACAGCGCAACGAAAAACAATTCAAAGGCGGGGCCAAATTCCATGTCTGCGAGGAGATCCTCTCGCTCAAGGCTGCTGACCACCGTACCTAAAACCAGCGGCGCAAACAGGACCGACAATTCAAAGGTGATGGCCAGTCCGAGTGTCATGCTCACAGCGCCCACCACCAATACCAAGCTGTATTGCGATGCGTCCTTCGTGATGCTTGCCACGCGGTGCAAGGCGTACCCCATCAAACCACCGAGCAGCGTTGACCCCAGCAGCTGATAAGCCGGGCCGCCAACCATGGTGCTGAGGGGCGCGTTGTTCTCAAAGTAGAGCAACGGCAGTAGCGCGGCAAATACCAAAAAAGCAAAGACGTTGTTGAGTGCCACCAACGCCTCTGATCGGTCGGTTGTGATGCCTTCTGCGCCCAGCTCGTGGGCGACGTGAATCAGCACCGCGGGCGAGGATGAGATGGCAATGGCTGCGATCACGGCGCCGGGCAGTTTGGGAACGCCAAACCAGGTCAATGCAAAGTAAACGGCAGCAAAGGTGAGGCCACTTTCGACAAATGACACGACCAATAAGGCCTTGTCTTTCAGAACCGCTCGCAGGTCGATGGATAGGCCCAGGCGGTACAAAATCAGCGCCAGCGCAATATCAATCACAATTTTTGCGCGTTCAAGCGTCTCGAAGCCAAACAGGTTCAGGCCATTTGGCCCCGCCAGTAGACCAACGAGCATGAAGCCCGTGATACTCGGAATCCATGGCACTCGGTGCGCCAAATAGCCCCCCAAGGCACCGCAAAAGAGCAAAAAGCCAAAGAAAAACAGGGTGGTGACTTGCAGGGGAAACGTCGGAAGAAATTCCATAGATTCAGGATCGCAAAAAAAGGGGAGGGTCCGCCTCCCTTAATCGGGGCGACGGTTAGGGCGCCGTGAAGGCTTCAGTGCAGCAAACCTGGCGCCGTGCCCGCCGCTTGGAGTACAAAAGGTGGCACCGTGGTTTCGAAGCGCGTGCCATCGACGGCGACGAAAAAGAAGAAACCGCTCATCATGCCGGCAGATGTTCGGAGTTGCGCGCCACTGGTGTACTCAAAGGATTCGCCGGGCTGCAGCAGCGGTTGTTTGCCCACAACACCGAGGCCGTCAACGGTCTCAATTTGCCCCGTCGCATCCTCAATATCCCAATGCCGGGCGATCAACTGAACCGCAACATTGCCCTCATTGGCCACCGTGATCGTGTAGGCGAAGGTATACAGGCCCTGTTCAGGTTTGGACTGGGCCTCTATGAAGTGGGGCGCCGCTGAAATTCGGACAGAGTATGAAGAAGCCATTGGCTAATATTAGCCGTGAACCGAACCGTTCGGAAGACTGCGACAATATGCGCTGCAAATTTATTTCCTACGCATCATGACAACCAAGACCTACCGCATTGCCCCCTCTATTTTGTCTGCTGATTTTGCGAACCTCGGCCAAGAGGTGCGGGACGTCATTGTTGCGGGTGCTGATTGGATTCATTTCGACGTGATGGACAACCATTACGTGCCCAACCTCACGTTTGGACCGATGGTGTGCGAAGCGCTGAAGCCGCACGCGAAAACCCCCGAAGGCGTCGCCATCCCAATCGATGTGCACCTGATGGTCAGTCCGGTTGACGCGTTGGCCGCCGCATTTGCACAAGCTGGCGCTGACCTGGTGAGCTTTCATCCCGATGCCTCGACACACGTGCACCGGAGCATCCAGGCCCTAAGGGGGCATGGCGTGAAGGTGGGGCTGACCTTCAACCCCGCCGAGCCGTTGGATGTGCTGGACTGGGTCATTGATGACATCGATTTGGTCTTGATCATGAGCGTGAACCCCGGTTTCGGCGGTCAAAGTTTCATCGACAGTGCGCTGCGCAAAATTGAAGACGTGCGCAAACGCATTGATGCGTGTGGCAAAGACATTCGCCTCGAGGTGGACGGCGGCGTGAAAACCGACAACATCGCACGCATCGCTGCGGCGGGCGCCGACACCTTTGTGGCCGGTAGCGCCATTTTTGGCAAGCCGGACTACGCCAGCGTCATTCGCGACATGCGCGCAGCGCTCGCATGAGCGGCTCATCACCCCGCTATCAGGCGGTTTTGCTGGATCTTGACGGCACGATGGTCGACACGATCGGCGACTTCGTGGTTGCCATGAACAACACCCTTCAGGCCGTTGGCAGTGAAGCGGTACCCGCCGATGTGGTCCGCAGCTGGGTCGGGCGTGGGGGCCCGCACCTGATCAATGAGGCGCGTCTGTATGCCGGGTTGCCCGAGTCTGATTTGGCGTCTCTGCGAGCGGGCTTTTACCACCACTACGGGGTTATCAACGGCCAGCACAGTGCCACATTTCCCGGCGTTGATGCTGGTTTGGCCCTTTGGCGTGATCGTGGTGTCCGGCTCGCCTGTGTGACCAACAAGCCCGAGGCGCATGCCCGGCAGTTGTTGGCTCTGAAGGGGCTCGACGGGTATTTTGGTGACTTCGTGTGGGGTGGCGACACCCTTGCCGAGCGCAAACCACACGCCTTACCCTTGCAGACCGCGTGTACCGCGCTGGGCGTGCCGGTGACCCGGTCCCTGATGGTTGGCGACAGCCATACCGATGCGCACGCGGCGCTGGCGGCGGGCATGGATGCCGCGCTCTTGTCATGGGGTTACAACCACGGTTTGCCCATTCACGGGTTGCCCGCGGTGCTCCACGCCGATGACTTTGAAACCTTGGTTCAGTTTTGGGAGCGCACGCACTAGGCCACCCGGCTAGGGCATGCCTTGCGCTACACTCAACGCTATGTTTTTTCACCGATCCATCACCTCAGGTTGCAACGACCGGGGAGCCTGGTCTTGGCGTAGCCGAGTGCAGCGCGGCTGAATGCCGTATTCGGACTCCGGGGCTCACGCGGCTCGCGTTACCCCGCACAGATAGACCATCGCGGTTCACGCCACATCGAGGCGGCTAAGTGCCAGTGAACCCGATTTTTAGACAGGTGAGATAAGCATGTTGACGCAAACAGAATTTGATGCCTTGGCCAGTCAAGGTTACAACCGCATTCCGCTCATTGCCCAGGCCTTTGCCGACTTGGAAACCCCGCTGTCGCTTTACCTCAAGCTGGCGCATGTTCAGGATGGCGGTCGTTACAGTTTCTTGCTCGAGTCGGTGGTGGGTGGTGAGCGTTTTGGCCGCTACAGTTTCATTGGCTTACCCGCCCGCACCCTGTTACGCGCGACCGGTTTTGGTGACGCGGCACAAACGGAGGTGGTGACGGATGGGGTCGTGACCGAAACCCATCGTGGCAACCCCCTTGATTTTGTAGCTGGCTACCAGCAGCGCTTCAAGGTCGCCATTCAGCCAGATATGCCCCGTTTTTGCGGTGGTCTGGCCGGCTACTTTGGCTACGATACGGTTCGCCACATCGAAAAAAAATTGGCCCACTCTTGCCCGCCAGACACGCTGGGATGCCCTGATATTTTGTTGCTCCAGACCGAAGAGGTGGCGGTGATCGACAACCTCTCAGGCAAACTTTATCTGATTGTTTATGGCGATCCAGCGCACGCTGATGCCTACCAAATGGCTGTCGACCGTTTGGCAGTTTTGAAAGCCCGGTTGCGCGTACCCGTTGATTTGCCCGCGATGCAGGGGCACGCCAAATCGGCGGTCGTCCACAACAGCCAGCAGGCCGACTTTGAGGTGGCGGTCAAGCGTGCGCAAGCCATGATTGAGGCAGGCGATTTCATGCAAGTCGTCATTGGGCAGCGCTTGCAAAAGCCGTTCGACGCACCGCCACTCAGCTTGTACCGTGCGCTTCGCTCCATGAATCCAAGCCCGTACATGTATTACTACGACTTGGGTGATCACCATGTTGTCGGGGCTTCGCCTGAGATTTTGGTGCGTCAGGAGACCGTGGCATCGGGCCAGAAAATTACCATTCGGCCACTTGCTGGCACCCGCCCTCGCGGCGCGACACCAGAGGCCGACAACGCCGCTGAGCAAGACCTGTTGGCCGACCCCAAGGAACGCGCCGAGCACGTGATGCTGATTGATTTGGCGCGCAACGACATTGGTCGCATTGCGCAAATCGGCAGCGTCAAAGTGACCGAGTCCTTTGCGGTGGAACGCTACAGCCACGTGATGCACATCGTCAGCAACGTTGAGGGTATTTTGCGTGAGGGCTTGTCGAGCATGGACGTGTTACGCGCCTGTTTTCCGGCGGGAACCTTGAGCGGTGCACCGAAGATCCAAGCCATGGAGGTGATTGACCAGCTTGAGCCCACCAAACGCGGGATATACGGCGGTGCGTGCGGCTATCTCAGTTATGCAGGCGACATGGATGTCGCGATTGCGATTCGCACCGCGGTTGTGAAAGACAAAACACTCTACGTTCAGGCCGCAGCAGGGGTGGTGGCTGACTCAGTGCCTGCACTTGAGTGGGCGGAGACTGAGCACAAGGCGCGCGCCATATTGCGCGCTGCTGAACTTGTTGAGCAGGGATTGGAGTAACCACCATGAGCCAAGCGTTGCCACATTTTTTTCCCGCTGATCCGGCGGCTGTTGCCCAGCGAAAAAGCCGTGCGGTGAAGTTGTTCATGCTGGACAACTACGACAGTTTCACGTTCAATTTGGTTCAATACTTTGGTGAGTTGGGCGCCGACGTCTGGGTCTATCGCAATGACGAAATTGACCTCGCAGGTATCGAGGCATTGGCGCCAGATTGTTTGGTGGTCTCGCCAGGGCCCTGTTCGCCAAGGGAGGCTGGCATATCGGTGCCAGCGATCCAACACTTTGCGGGCAAGCTGCCCATTTTGGGCGTGTGTTTAGGGCACCAGTCCATTGGTGCGGCCTTCGGCGGCACGATCGTTCGCGCACAGCAACTGATGCACGGCAAAACGAGCGTGATTCACACCACATGCGAAGGCGTTTTTGCCGACTTACCTGCGGCGTTTGAGGTCAATCGCTACCATTCACTTGCCGTGCAAAGAGCCGATTTGCCCGCCGATTTGACCGTCACAGCATGGACTGACGATGGTGAAATAATGGGTTTACGGCATCGGCATTTGCCCATCGAGGGCGTGCAGTTTCATCCGGAGTCGGTCTTGAGTGCGCATGGTCATGCGTTACTGGCTAATTTTTTGAAGCAAGTGCCAACGGTTAATTGAGGATATGCAGATGTCACAAACCAGCCACCCGATCACGCCGCAAGACGCGCTCCAGCGCGTCATCGAAGGCCGCGAGATTTTCCACGACGAGATGCTGCACATCATGCGGCTCATCATGAGCGGCGAGATGTCACCGGTCATGATGGCGGCCATTACGGCAGCGTTGCGTGTGAAGAAAGAAACCATTGGCGAGATCACGGCCGCCGCGCAGGTGATGCGGGAATTCTCGAACAAAGTCACCATCGCTGATCGTCAGCACTTGGTGGATATCGTCGGAACCGGCGGCGATGGTGCGCACACCTTCAACATCAGTTCATGCGCCATGTTGGTTGCCGCCGCCGCCGGCGCGAAGGTCAGCAAGCACGGCGGTCGCAGCGTATCGAGCAAATCTGGCAGCGCGGACGTTTTGGAGCAATTGGGCATCGCCATCAATTTGTCGCCCGAGCAGATCGCCGCCTCTGTTGCCGAGGTGGGTATCGGGTTCATGTTTGCGCCCAACCACCACCCAGCCATGAAAAATGTCGCGCCGGTTCGAAAAGAACTGGGCGTTCGCACGCTGTTCAACATCTTGGGGCCGCTCACCAATCCCGCCCAGGCGCCGAATATTTTGATGGGCGTCTTTCACCCCGATTTGGTGGGTATCCAAACCCGCGCATTGCAACGCTTGGGTGCGGAGCACGCCGTGGTGGTCTACGGTCGTGATGGTCTAGACGAGGTTTCATTGGGTGCCGCCACGTTGGTGGGCGAGCTCAAGGACGGCGAGGTCACGGAATACGAAATCCACCCGGAGGACTTTGGCTTCGCCATGACCAGTACCCGTGCGTTGCGCGTAGAGACACCCGAAGAATCCCGAGCGATGCTGATGAGCGTGTTGGAAAACCAAGCGGGCCCCGCGCGCGACATCGTGGCGTTGAACGCGGGTGTCGCACTCTATGCCGCCAACGTTTCACCCACCATGGCTGCGGGCATTGCGTTGGCCGACAAAACGATCGCCAGTGGCGCTGCGCTGGCGAAGCTGAGCCAATGGCGCACGTTCTGCGACGGCCTAAAAAGCGCCTGAAGTCAACCATTAAACAGAGAAGCAACGTCCATGGACATCCTGCAAAAAATTGTCGAGGTGAAGCACCAAGAAGTTGCTGCCGCTAAAAAACGCAAGCCCATGGCCGCCATGGAGGCCGAGGCGTTCTCACGCGTGTTGGTGCGTGACTTCGAAGGGGCTTTGCGCGCCAAGATGGCGGCTGGCGAAGCAGGCGTGATTGCTGAGGTGAAAAAAGCGAGCCCCTCGAAAGGTCTGCTGCGTGCCAATTTCGAGCCCGCAGACATCGCGCAGAGTTATGCCGCTTATGGCGCTGCTTGCCTGTCCGTGCTAACGGACAGAGACTTTTTCCAAGGTAGCCCCGATTATTTGAAGCAGGCACGCGCGTCATGCAATCTACCCGTCTTGCGAAAAGACTTCATGGTTGACGTCTATCAAATCTATGAGGCGCGGGCCATGGGCGCAGACGCCGTGTTGTTGATCGCCGCCTGCCTGGATGACGCGCAGATGCGAGACTTCGAGGCGGCGGCCATGGCACTCGACATGTCTGTGTTGGTTGAGGTCCACGATCGCGCAGAAATGGATCGGGCGTTGAAACTCAAAACTGCTTTGTTGGGGGTTAACAACCGCAACCTTCGAACCTTTGAGGTCGATCTCAACACCACGTTGAGTTTGAAGGCGCATTGTCCGGCCGATAAGTTCATCATTTGCGAGTCAGGTATCGCCGCTCGCGACGATGTGGCGCGGATACAGGCCGGTGGTGTCAATTGCTTCCTGGTTGGTGAGGCCTTCATGCGAGCGGAGGAGCCCGGCGAGGCTCTGGCTGCGCTCTTTGCGTCTCAGGATGCCTGAGCCTTAACGGCTGTTGGGCCACGTGGTCTCCGCGCAGATTGGTTTGTTTCCCGCGTCGGCGGACCACGCTGTCGGTGACGTTTTGCGCGCAGCCGATTTCAAGTCTTGGCCCTGCGATCCCAGTTGGCGACCCCTTGTGGATGCCTTTGCAGCCAGTGAGGTTGGGCAAGGCTTGGTGCAGCGTTTGCAGTCGGCGTTGGCCGCTGGTGATCGCGTGTACCCGCCACAGCCACTTCGCGCACTCACGTTGACGCCCCTGTCAGGCGTAAAAGTGGTTGTGTTGGGTCAAGACCCTTACCATGGTTCAGGGCAGGCGAATGGGCTTGCCTTTTCCGTTGGCGCTGGTGTGCGAATACCGCCGTCGTTGCGGAATATTTTCAAAGAGGTGTCTCTCAATGGCGGCCGCCGCCATGTCGACGGTGTGCTTGACGACTGGGCACGCCAGGGCGTGCTGTTGCTCAATACCGCGTTGACCGTGCGTGACGGCTCCCCCGCGAGTCACTCAAACTGGGGCTGGGCCACATTGACCGATGCGGTTATCAAGGCGGTGGCCATGCGTGACCAGCCGGCCGTGTTTCTTTTGTGGGGTGCGCATGCGCAGACCAAAGCGCCACTGATTCAGTCTGTCAGCAGCGGCCGCCACGCCATTTTGATGTCAAATCACCCATCGCCCTTGTCTGCCAGTCGCCCCCCGCTGCCTTTCGGTGGAAACGGCCACTTTAAAGCGGCCAATGCGGCCCTGACCGCCTGGGGACAGCTGCCGATCGACTGGTGACCCCAGCGCCATTTTTAAAAAACTTGGGGGGCTGGTCAAAATGCACAAAACAGTGGCATAATCTAAGGCTCGTTGCGGAGGGGTGCCCGAGTGGCTAAAGGGGGCAGACTGTAAATCTGTTGGCTAACGCCTACGTTGGTTCGAATCCAACCTCCTCCACCAACGTTCCTGATATGCGTGCTGGCGACAGGCTGTGCCGTCGTAAGCTGTGTGCTCGGCGCATGGCTGAGGCTAAGTCGCTCGTCGTCAGTGGTTTGGCGGGAGTAGTTCAATGGTAGAACCTTAGCCTTCCAAGCTAATGACGCGGGTTCGATTCCCGTCTCCCGCTCCATGTTGGATGTGATAGATCGCAGCGTGTCTGTGGTGCTCTTGTCATCGTTTTGACGGGTGCGGCAACAAGCTGAGGCAGTGAACTGCCCATGTGGCTCAGTGGTAGAGCACTCCCTTGGTAAGGGAGAGGTCGCGGGTCCGATTCCCGCCATGGGCACCAAATTTCTTGTGTTTCGTCAATTTTGTAAAGCGGAGCTGAAAAAATGGCAAAAAGCAAATTCGAACGTACCAAGCCCCACGTGAACGTGGGCACGA